>Ga0209758_1003492_pt1 | contig 14221 bp, 14 predicted proteins | sample AraplaMF_Col_mMF_FD_184258 | JGI IMG/M metagenome (GOLD analysis project Ga0209758, IMG submission 184258) | Arabidopsis root microbial communities from the University of North Carolina, USA - plate scrape MF_Col_mMF (SPAdes) (version 2) | ecosystem: Host-associated > Plants > Roots > Endosphere... | reverse complement strand
CCACGGAGGGCGTCGACGCGGAGCGGTCGTGCTGTGCTGCTGTCATGGCAAGCAGATACGCGACGTGCGACCGGCCCGCAACCGCGCGCGGCACGCACCCACATTCTTCTTTGGGCATGGACAAACGGAAATAGGTAAGTATTATTGACCTAATATGCTCCGCGTCACACAGGAGCCCAATCAGGGAGAACGTTCGTGTCACAACACCATCAGCCATCAACGCTCGCCGCGCTCGGCCACACCTGGGTCGAGGCCTGGAATGCGCGCGATCTCGAGCGCGTGCTCACGCTTTATGCCGAGGACGCCGTGATGACCTCGGACCGCATCCCCGTGATGGGGTTCGATTCCAGCGGCACCGTGCGCGGCAAGGACGCGTTGCGGGCCTATTGGGGCAAGGCGCTCGGGCTGATCCCGAATCTGCATTTCACGGTGATCGACGTGTTCGTCAGTCCAGACAGCGCGGTCGTGTTCTACGAGAACGAGCGGGGCAAGCGGATCTGCGAATATCTGCGGGTGAACGAGGCCGGGCTGATCGTGCAGGGCTCGGCGAATCAGTTGCCGCACTGACGTCGGCGATCCAGCTGAGATCCAGCTGAGGAGACCCGCGCGCATTCAGCGCTTGCGCGGGCCGGCCTTTCTCACCCTGGTTTCCGACCATGTCAGCGGCCGGCCGGCCCGCGATGGAAGCACGAGCTTGCCGACCGGCTGGCCCGCTTCGTCCACCAGATCGGAATGCGCTTCGCCTCGGGCATACAGATTGGCCTCGCCCCACTGGCGCAGGCTGACGACGACCGGAAACAGATCGCGTCCCTTCTTCGTCAGCGCATATTCCTGATAGGCGCTGCCGTCGGAGGCCGGAACCGGTTCAAGCACGCCGAGCTCCACCAGCCTGTGCAGGCGCGCGCTGAGCATGCCCTTGGCAATGCCCAGATTCTTCTGGAAGTCGCCGAACCGGCGCAAGCCATCGAAGGCATCGCGCACGATCAGCAGCGACCACACATCCCCGATGGCGTCGAGTGCGCGCGCCACCGGGCAGCTCGCGCCGGCAAAACCGGTCCGCTTCATTCGCAGCCCCCTTCAAGCTGGTTCTAAAATAAGACTAGACAGCACATGATGCAACTGGTCTTATTTTAAGACTAGTTCGAATACGCCGGAGACGACGATGACGGGGAATGACACCGCGACAGCGGGCCTAGAAGGCGGTGATGTGACCGGGCGCGGGCTCTCTGGCGCAATGGCGCTGCTGTTCGCGCTGACCTGCGGCCTGAGCGTCGCCAACATCTACTTCGCGCAGCCCCTGCTTGACGCCATGGCGCACGATCTCGACATCGCGCCCGCTGCGATCGGCATGGTGGTGACGCTCACGCAGATCGGCTACGCATTCGGCCTGATCCTGATCGTGCCGCTCGGCGATCTCTGGGATCGCCGCCGCCTGATCGTCGGCCAGACGGTGCTGTCGGCCATCGGGCTCGTGGTCGTCGGCACGGCGTCGCACGCCGCGGTCCTGCTTGCGGGAATGGCGCTGGTCGGCGTGCTGGCCGTCGTCGTCCAGGTCCTCGTTGCGTTTGCGGCGACGCTGGCGACGCCGGACGGGCGCGGCCGCGCCATCGGCACCGTCACCAGCGGCGTTGTCGCGGGCATCCTGCTGGCGCGGTTCGCCTCCGGCGCGCTGGCCGATATCGGCGGCTGGCGCATGGTGTACTTGGTCTCGGCCGGCCTCATGCTCGCCCTCGCCGCCCTGCTCCTGCGCGTGCTGCCGTCCGGCCGGCCCGCCGCGATGGCCGGAGCGTCCTATCCGTCATTGCTGCGCTCGACGGCCGCGCTGTTTGCCGAGGAGCCGCTGCTGCGAGAGCGCGCATTGTTTGCGTTTCTGATCTTCGCTGATCTTAACGTGTTCTGGACCTCGATCGTGCTGCCGCTCTCGGCGCCTCCCCTCGCTCTGTCGCACACCACGATCGGGCTGCTCGGCATCGCCGGATTCGCCGGAGCACTTGCGGCGCGAAACGCCGGACGCCTCGCGGATCTCGGATGGGGTCAGCGCACCACCGGCCTCTCGCTGATGCTGATGCTGGCTGCCTGGGCTCCGATCGCCTGCCTGCAAACCTCGCTTTGGCTCGTGGTCGCAGGCGTCATCATGCTGGATTTCGGGCTTCAGGCCGTGCATGTGACCAGCCAGAGCCTGATCGTCGCCGCGCGCCCGGATGCGGCCAGCCGACTGATCGGGGGCTACATGGTGTTCTACTCGGTCGGAAGCGCTGTCGGCGCGATCACCTCGACGATGGTGTACGCGATGGCCGGCTGGACCGGCGTCTGCATGCTCGGCGCCGGGATCAGCGCCGCCGCTCTGCTGGCCTGGGTCATGATTGCAAGCAGGATGCAGGTGCCCCACCCCTGCGCATTGACGCACCAGCAAAGATGAGGACTGCGGCGCTCGCATCCGATAACAAGGGCTCCGCCGGCATCAAGACAGGATTCCACCATGAAACTCCCCACCTCCCCCTTCACCGTCACCGACTGGAGCAAGGTCGAGCCGACCACGCATGCCGGCGAGACCGGCCAGGCGCTGTGGCGCACGCTCAACACCGGCGATCTCCGGGTGCGAATGGTGGAGTATTCGCCGGGCTATCTCGCCGACCATTGGTGCGACCGCGGCCACGTGATCTTCGTCGTGAAGGGCGAGCTCGACAGCGAGCTGCGCGACGGGCGCAAGTTCAAGCTCACCGCGGGGATGAGCTACCAGGTCTCGGATTTCGGCGACCCTGCGCACCGGTCGTCCACGGCCACCGGCGCCACGCTTTTCATCGTGGACTGAATCCCGCCGGGTCGGTTCAATTGCACCGCAAAATAGCAAAGTCGCGCGACGTGCCGGCGCGCGGGTGGTGCCTTGAAGTAGCCCAAAATCTCGCTATAATGTGATCATCGATACTTGGCCGAACGACTGGGCCGCTTCGCTTCGTTGCAGACGGGCGCGCACGCTTCAGATGACTTCTCCAAACATCGACTGAACAGGATCATGGGCGCAGCGACGCGTTCCGGTCCGCGTGCGTACCATCTCTAACAAAGGAAATTCCCATGGCTATGGGCACCGTGAAGTGGTTCAACACCCAAAAGGGTTATGGTTTCATCCAGCCGGACGACGGCCAGAAGGACGTGTTCGTCCACATCAGCGCTGTCGAACGCGCCGGCCTGTCGACCCTCAACGAGGGCCAGAAGGTCTCATTCGACATCGTCGCCGACCGCCGCAGCGGCAAGTCGTCGGCTGACAATCTCCGCGTCGGCTAACGCCTGCGCAACGTTCTGACCTCGGACGTACCGGCAGAGCGTAACTATTGGAAAGCCCCGCGACCGGGATCCGGTTTGCGGGGTTTTTGTTTTGGCCCTGTCATTCCGGGGCTCGCGAAGCGAGAGCCCGGCATCCATCAGGCCGCAGGGACTGCCGAGCGATGGATTCCGGGCTCGCCCTGCGGGCGCCCCGGAATGACGAGGGCGCGAGATCAGGCCGTCTTCTTCAGCATCGACACGAAAAACCCGTCCGTCCCGGTCCGCCGCGGCGTCATCAGCCAGCCCTCCGGCGACTGCAGCGCGGCGTCCGCGAACGCTTCCGCCTTGTCCCAGAGCACACTGGCGGTCTGCTCGGGCGGAACGACCGCGAAGTCAGGGTGCCGCGCGACGAATGCCCTCACCTGCTCGCCATTCTCTTCAGATAGCACCGAGCAGGTGATGTAGGCGATGCGGCCGCCGGCCTTGACCAGCGGCACGGCGCGATCCAGCACCGCAGCCTGGTCGCGCAGGCGGATTCCCAGCGCGCCCGGCCGCATGCGCCATTTGGCGTCGGGGTTGCGGCGCCAGGTTCCGGTTCCCGTGCAGGGCGCGTCGATGACGACGAGGTCGGCCGTGCCGCTGATGTCGGCCAGCGGATAGGCCTCGCCCTTGGGCGTGCGGATATCGGCGTTGTGGACGCCGGCGCGCGACAGCCGCTCGTGGATCGGCGCAAGCTGACGCTTGTCGCTGTCGGTCGCGATCAAGCGGCCCTTGCCCTGCATCATCGCGGCCAGCGCCAGCGTCTTGCCGCCGGCGCCCGCACAGAGATCGATCACCTGCTCGCCGGGCTTTGCCGCGGTGAGCTGGGCCGCAAGCTGCGATCCTTCATCCTGCACTTCAACGGCGCCCTTGATGAAATCCTCTTCCGACTGGATTCCGGGATTGCGCGCATCGGCCGAAAGCTCGATGCGCAGGCCGTTTGCCGACCACGGCGTCGGTTTCGCATGAAGATGAGCAAGGCCGCGCAGCACCTTGTCACGATTGGACTTTAGCGTGTTGACGCGCAGGTCGAGCGGCGCCCGGCTCGCCATCGCGGCGGCTTCGGCAACGCGGTCCTCGCCGAACGCTTTCGCCAGATGGGAATCAAGCCATTCGGGATAGTCGCCGGCGATGGCGGCCGGAGCATCCTTCAGGGAACGCGAGGCAAGTGCCGCCTGCTCGGCGTCCGTCAACGGCGCCGGCGCAAACCGGCTGCCGTCGAACAAGGCGGCCATGGTGGCCGTATCCATGTTGCGCTCAAGGCGGAGCATGCCGATCAACCGCGCCCGCGCGGTATCGGCATCCATCAGCCAGGCGCTCGAGGCATAGCGGCGCAGCACGTCCCAGACGAGGCCGGCGATCGCGGCGCGGTCGCCCGAGCCGGCAAAGCGGTGCGCGGTGCCCCACTCCTTCAGCGCTTTGGCTGCGGGCACGCGGTCTTTCTCGATGGTGTCGATCAGTTCGATGGCTGCGGACAGCCGGGCAGCGGGAGTCATTTGAATCTTTCAGATTGGATCCGGCGCCCAAGCGCCTAGATCAGCAACAGCATTTTCAGCGCGAAGTAGATCCACATCGACAGCAGCACGAGCACGCCGGCAAGCCAGACCGTCGAACGCGGACCGGGCTTGTCGGAGGAGGCGAAGATGCCGGCATGGGCAAACCGCGTCACCACGAACACCCAGGACATCAGCACGATGAAAAGATCTGCATGCCGGAGCGGCAATGCCAGCGCGATCAGGGCGTAGAACAGCACCGGCAGCTCGAACTCGCCAAACGCAATGTCCGGACTCCTGGCCTCGCCCGAGGCCGACCCCTTGCGGCGCCCGAAGATCACGCCGATCAGGAGCGCGAAGGTGAGACCGACCTGCACGAAGACAGGCAGCAAAACCATTTGAATGGACATCGGAACTTTCCCGTCAGCGGAACGCCGCGAACCGTCATTAGCCGCGACTTCTGGCGCTGACAATCAACCAGTTGAACCGGTGTTCCCGATCCCGCGACCAAATGGCGATAGTTGAAGCGATTTTTGGCCGTTTAAGGTCGCCAGGCGAGCGCCATGACCATCCTGTCCAGCCTCTGGGGCGAATCCGCCGACGGCCGGCTCGGCATCCTGATGTCGGCGCTGTCAGGCATCGCGGCAGCGCTTGCCGTAGCGCTGGCGATGACAGTGTATTTCCGCCTGAGCTACCGGACCTGGCGCGACGTCGTCAGGCACGGCCTCGCCGTACTTGCCGCGATTGTCCTGTTCGCCTTTGCCGCCTACGACATGCGCCATGCCGCGCTAGCCTATCTCGGCCTCAACCCGTCCAGGCCCGCCGTCGAGTTCGAGATCCGCATGCCCAGGGAGACGCTGACGACGGTGTCCGATGCCCAGATCGAGCTGCACACCGACCGCAACCAGACACTGGCGCTGGTCGACGGCGTGCGCGAACTCGGCGACGGCCGCGCGCTGCTGCGTGGCGCGGTGGTGCTCAACCATCGCACCGCGGACCGCGTGCTGGCCGTCAACCTGCCCGGCAAGGGCACCTTCGAATTCCGCCTCCGCCTGCCTGCCGAGCCGCACCGCTCGGAGGACTTCAGCCCGTGGCATCTCGCCGACCGCGTCGCCTCGCCGGTGGCGGGCGCAGTTGCTCCGCAGGACGCCTACACGATCCGCTACCGCGTGTTTTAAACTTTGTTCATGGCGATGCATGCCCGCACCGTCATCGTTCCGACGCGCGACCTCGGCTAAGCTGACCGCATGTCCGAATTTCGCCTGACGCAGATTTCCGACACCCATCTCGGCCGGCGCTTCCCCGGCCTGATCGCCAACTTCCACCGTGTCAGTGAGCACATCGACGCTAACAGGCCCGATCTCGTCGTCAACACCGGCGACGTTTCGTTCGACGGGCCGACCAGCCGCGACGATATCGGGTTCGCCAAGGGCCTGCACGAGGCCCTGCCCGTCGCCTGCCGCTACATTCCCGGCAATCACGACATCGGCGACAATCCGACCGCAATCGGGCCGGCCCCCAAGCCTCCGGTCACCGAAGCGCACCGCCAGCAGTTTCGCGACATCATCGGCGAAGACCATTGGTCGTTCGAGCAAGCGGGCTGGCACTTCATCGGCCTCAACACGCTGGTGATGAATGCCGGGCTCGCGTTCGAGGCTGAGCAGTTCGACTGGCTGTCCCGGGAGATCGCGCGGACGAGCGGAAAGCCGGTCGCGCTGTTCCTGCACAAGCCGCTGTTCCTCAATTTGCCCGACGACCCCGAAACCCCGGAAACCTCGATCCGCTACGTGCCGCAGCCGGCACGCGCGCGGCTGATCGGGATGTTCGCGGGCGTCGATCTGCGCCTGATCGCCAGCGGCCACGTCCACCAGCGGCGCGACTTTACCTTCCGCCATACGCGCCACGTCTGGGCGCCATCGGCAGGCTTTGTCATCAACGACAAGCGCCAAGAGCGGATTGGAAACAAGGAAGTTGGCCTGGTCGAATACCGCTTCAAGCCCGACAGCTTCGAGGTCCGCCACGTCCGCGCCGCCGGGCAGGTCGATGTCGACATCGAGGAGTTGTTCGCCCAGATGGGCGGGGAGCACTAACCGCTCGTCAGGCGACGCTCTTGAGATCCTGCTGGATCGCGGCGAGCAAGGATTGCAGCGCGTCGCTGTTGACCGGCTTCGCCTCAGCCTTCACGGACTGAACATTGGCTGGCGCGGCGGCCTGGACCGGACGCTTCGGAAATGGCGGCGGGGGCACCGGCATCGCGGGCTGCGTGAGCGCGTCCTCGTCGTCGGTGTGCACGAACTTGCCATGAATGACGTCGTCACGACGTCCCATCACATACATCGCCGTCCAATAGCCGGCGGCCAGAACAATGACGCAGAAAATACCGATCTCTAACATCGCAACACCCGAAATATGTGCGATGATTCAATGCCTTCGCTTCGAGGTCAATGAACGACCGGTCACACCTGCGGTTTTTACGGGCAGGTGTGGCCTGTCGGTGACTCTTTATTAACCACTCCCGCCTGGGGAGTGGCCGATCTGCAACGAGGTCTTGCAGCCAAACCTTGGCAACTAAGCCTTGTCCGGCCCGACCCGCACCAGCTGCTTGCCGAAATTGGCGCCCTTCAGCAGCCCGATGAAGGCGCCGGGCGCGCTGTCCAGACCCTCGGTAACGAACTCCTTGTACTTGACCTTGCCCTCGCGGACCCAGCCCGACATGTCGCGCAGGAAGTCGCCATGGCGCGAGGCGAAGTCGGAGACGATGAAGCCGCGGAAGTTCAGCCGCTTGGTGAGGATCGTACGCATAATCGCGCCGGCCCATTTCGGCGGCTTGGACTCGGTGTCGTTGTAGTGGGCGATCAGGCCGCAGACCGGAATGCGCGCGAACGGATTGAGCAGCGGGAACACCGCCTCGAACACCGCACCGCCGACATTCTCGAAATAGACGTCGATGCCTTTCGGGCAGGCTTCCTTCAGCTTCGCGGCGAGATCGGGATCGCGATGGTCGAGGCAGGCGTCGAAGCCGAGCTCCTTCACCACGTAGTCGCACTTGTCCTTGCCGCCGGCGATGCCGACCGCGCGTGCGCCCTTGATCTTGGCGATCTGGCCGACGGCCGAGCCGACCGCACCGGAGGCGCCTGCAACGACGACGGTCTCACCTTCCTGCGGCTTGCCAATGTCGAGCAGGCCCGTGTACGCCGTCATGCCGGGCATGCCGAGCACGCCGATGGCGGTCGAGATCGGCGCGAGTTTCGGATCGACCTTGGCGAGCCCCTTGCCGTCCGAGATCGCGTGGGTCTGCCAGCCCGCGCGCGCGAGCACGATGTCGCCCTTGGCGAAGTTCGGATTGTTGGACGCAGCGACTTCGCAGACCGTACCGGCTTCCATCACACCGCCGACAGGCACCGGCGTCGCGTAGGACGGACCGTCGCTCATGCGCCCGCGCATGTACGGATCGAGCGACAGCCAGATCGTGCGCAGCAGGACTTCGCCCTGCCCCGGTGTCGGAACAGCGAATTCCTCAGTGCGGAAATCGGACGGCTTTGGTTCGCCGACGGGACGCGCGGCAAGAACGATGCGTTTTGCTTGGGACATGGGGGCTTCCTCCGGATTGCTGTCGCCGCGAACGGAAGCGGAGGGAGGTCACCGCGTCAATACAAAAGCGTGGAGCCACACACTGGCTGTCATCGCCCGACTTGAATCGGGCGATCCAGTATTCCAGAGAGAGTCGTGGTTGAGCCGAGAAGCTGCGGCGTACCGGGTGCCCCGGTCAAGCCGGGGCACGACACCGTCGTTGAGGCAAGCGCATCGAAACCTATGTGCTCGCGCGCAGCTGAGGGCTGTGTAACTAACCCCCGCCCGGATAATTCGGGCTCTCGCGCGTGATGGTCACGTCGTGGACGTGGCTTTCGCGCAGGCCGGCACCGGTGATGCGGACGAAGTTCGCCTTCTCGTGCAGCTCCTTCATGTCCTTTGCGCCGACATAACCCATCGCGGCGCGCAGGCCGCCGGCGAGCTGGTGCATGACGTGACCGACTGCGCCCTTGTAGGGCACCTGGCCCTCGATGCCTTCAGGCACGAGCTTGAGCGTGTCCTTGATGTCCTGCTGGAAGTAGCGGTCGGCCGAGCCGCGCGCCATCGCGCCGACCGAACCCATGCCGCGATACGCCTTGTAGGACCGGCCCTGCCACAGGAAGACTTCGCCGGGCGTCTCGTCGGTGCCGGCGAGCAGCGAGCCCACCATCGCGATGTCGGCGCCGGCGGCAAGCGCCTTGGCAAGGTCGCCGGAGAACTTGATGCCACCGTCGGCAATGACAGGAATGTCGGCCTTCTTCGCGGCTTCCACCGCATCCATGATCGCGGTGAGCTGGGGCACGCCGACGCCGGCGACGATGCGCGTGGTGCAGATCGAGCCGGGGCCGATGCCGACCTTGATGCAGTCGGCGCCCGCATCTATCAGCGCCTGCGTGCCTTCGGTGGTGGCGACGTTGCCGGCCACGACCTGCACCGAGTTGGACAGACGCTTGATGCGGTTCACCGCATGCAGCACGTGGCGGGAATGGCCGTGCGCGGTGTCGACGACGATGAGGTCGACGCCGGCATCGATCAGCCGCTCGGTGCGCTCGAAGCCGGTGTCGCCGACCGTGGTGGCAGCGGCGACGCGCAGGCGGCCCTGCGCATCCTTACAGGCGAGCGGATGAGCGACTGCCTTCTCCATGTCCTTCACCGTGACGAGGCCGACGCAGCGATACTGCTCGTCAACCACGAGCAGCTTCTCGATGCGATGCTGGTGCAGCATCCGCCGCGCCTCGTCCTGGCTGACATTCTCGCGCACCGTGACGAGCTTCTCGTGCGTCATCAGCTCGGAGACTTTTTGCCTGCGGTCGGTGGCAAAGCGCACGTCGCGGTTGGTGAGGATACCGACCAGCTTGCCGGGCGTGTTCTTGCCGGCGCCGGTGACGACGGGAATGCCGGAGATGCCGTGGTCGCTCATCAACTTGAGCGCGTCGTCCAGCGTGGCATCGGGGCTGATGGTGAGCGGGTTCACCACCATGCCCGACTCGTAGCGCTTGACCTGCCGCACCTGGGCAGCCTGCCCTTCCGGATCGAAATTGCGGTGGATGACGCCAAGGCCGCCGGCCTGCGCCATGGCGATCGCCATGCGGGCTTCGGTGACCGTGTCCATGGCGGAGGCCATGATCGGAATGTTGAGCGGAATGGCGCGGGTGACGCGGGAGCGGATGTCGACCTCGCCTGGCATGACGTCCGACAGGCCCGGCTTCAACAGCACGTCGTCGAACGTAAAGGCTTCGCGAATGCCTTGTTGAACCATGGCCATCTGCCAACTCCTTCCGCGGCCCTGCCGCAAATAGCTATGGATGAGCGCCGCCCTCGGCGTGCCTTGCGGCGTCGCCGGAGAATCGGAGCCCATCGGTGGGGTTGACGCGGGTCGATAGCACGGCCGGATGACGAATCAAAGCAATTCGGATCGCTGGCCAGCCATGCACAGGGTTTTTAAGTAAATTCAGCGTGGATAGCCCACGCCCCGCCGTCATCCCGGGGCGCGACGAAGTCGCCAGCCCGGAATCCATTTCGCGGCGGCCCCTGCGGCCCGATGGATTCCGGGCTCGCGCCAGGTGGCGCGCCCCGGAATGACGAGAGAGGGTCACACCGTTGTTACACGCGAGTTAGGTGCTATGCGTCGATCCGCAATGGTCCCGGCCAAGTCGTGGTGGTAAGCCGCAACTCCACCCCTCTTCTGATTTTCATTACCAATCCGTCATGGTCGACAAGCAACGCGTCATTCCTCTGATCGTGGCCACCGCCCTGTTCATGGAGAACATGGATTCGACGGTGATCGCCACCTCGCTGCCGGCGATCGCCGCCGACATCGGCACCAGCCCGCTGACGCTGAAGCTCGCGATCACCTCTTACCTGCTGTCGCTGGCGGTGTTCATTCCGGCGAGCGGCTGGACCGCCGACCGGTTCGGCGCGCGGATGGTGTTCGCGATCGCGGTCGGCGTGTTCATGGTCGGCTCGGTCGGCTGTGCGCTCTCGAGCTCGGTCACCGATTTCGTGTTCGCGCGCATCCTCCAGGGCATGGGCGGGGCGATGATGACGCCGGTCGGGCGCCTCGTGCTGCTGCGCTCGGTCGACAAGAGCGCGCTGGTCAATGCCATGGCCTGGGTGACGGTCCCCGCGCTGATCGGTCCCGTGATCGGCCCGCCGCTCGGCGGCTTCATCACCACCTACGCGTCGTGGCACTGGATCTTCCTGATCAACATCCCGATCGGGCTGCTCGGCATCTTCATGGCGCTGAAGTTCATCGACCCGATCAAGAGCGAGGAACGCGAGCCGTTCGATCTCTACGGCATGGTGCTCGCCGGGCTCGGGCTTGCGGGCATTGCCTTCGGCCTGTCGGTGGCCGGCCTCAACCTGCTGCCGTGGAGCACGGTCGCGGCGCTGGTCGTCGGCGGCTCGATCTCGATGACGCTCTACGTCATTCATGCCCGGCGGACGGGATCGCCGGTGCTGGATTTCTCGCTGCTGAACCTGCCGACGCTGCGCGCGGCCGTGCTCGGCGGATTCCTGTTCCGGCTCGGCATCGGCGCACTGCCGTTCCTGCTGCCGCTCTTGATGCAGATCGGCTTCGGGCTGTCGCCGTTCCATTCCGGCCTCGTCACCTTCGGCTCCTCGCTCGGCGCCATGGGCATGAAGACACTGGCGGCGCGCATCATCCGCACCTTCGGCTTCCGCAATCTGATGACGGTGAACGCGATCGTCAGCGCGGTCTTCCTCGGCATCTGCGCGCTGTTCACCGTGACGACGCCGCTGCTCATCATCATGGTGATCCTGGTGGTCGGCGGCTTCTTCCGCTCGCTGGAGTTCACCGCGATCAACACGGTGGCCTATGCCGAGGTCGAGACCGCGCAGATGAGCCGCGCCACCACGCTGGTCAGCGTCAACCAGCAACTCGCGGTCTCCGCCGGCGTCGCGGTCGGCGCAGCCTCGGTCGAGACGACGATGTGGCTCAGCCATGTCAGCGAGCTCAACGCCACCGTGTTCGCCCCCGCCTTCGTCGTGGTGGCGCTGACCTCGGCGGCGTCGAGCTGGTTCTTCTGGCAGATGCCCGCGGACGCCGGCCACGAGATCTCCGGCCGTAAGGTGGGGGACATTTCCAGCCGCAAGGGCGCGGACAAGAGCGCCGCCAAGGCCGCCGTCAAGGCGGCGACCGAGGATACGCAGGACGTGCGGGACCAGCGGCTGGGGTAGCTCAATTCGTCATTGCGAGCGAAGCGAAGCAATCCAGAATGCATCTGCAGAGGCTCTCTGGATTGCTTCGTCGCTTCGCTCCTCGCAATGACGGAGTCTGTGGTTACGTCTTCGCCTCGCCCCGAAACCCCGTCGCCAGCACGTAGCGCTCGGACGAGTCCGCCCGGCTCGCGGCGGGCTTGACGTGACGCACCGTCGCAAAGTCGCGCTTGAGCTGGGCGAGCAGTTCGGCGTCGGCGCCGCTCTGGAACGCCTTGGCCAGGAACGTACCGCCGGGCTTGAGCACGTCGCAGGCGAACGCCGCGGCGGTCTCGATCAGGCCGACGATGCGAAGCTGGTCGGTCTTGCGGTGACCCGTGGTGTTGGCCGCCATGTCGGACATCACGACGTCGGCGCCGCCGCCGAGCATCGCGTTTAGCTTCGCCGGGGCGTCATTGTCCATGAAGTCGAGCTGCGCGAACTCGACGCCGGCAATCTCGGGCATATCAAGCAGATCGATCGCGACGACCTTGCCCTTGCCGTCGATCGAGCCGACCCGCTTGGCCGCGATCTGGCTCCAGCCGCCTGGCGCCGCGCCGAGATCGACGACTGACATTCCGTGTTTCAGCAGCCGGTATTTGTCGTCGATCTCGAGCAGCTTGAACGCCGCGCGCGAGCGGTAACCCAGCGCCTTCGCCTTGACCACATAGGGATCGTTGAGCTGCCGCTCCAGCCACAGCTTCGACGACAATTTGCGCTTGCCGCCGGTCTTGACCTGGACGTGCAAGCGGCCGGTGGTGTCCTTGGCCATCTCACCAGCTCCCGAGCGCGCCGTCCTCGCGCATCATCTCGACCAGCATACCCTCGCGCAGGCCCCGGTCGGCGACGCGCAGGCGCGGCAGCGGGAAAGCGCGACGGATCGCGTCGAGGATGGCGCAGCCGGCGAGCACGAGATCGGCGCGCTCGACGCTGATGCAGCTATTGTTCGCACGTTCCTCGTAGCTCATGCCGAGCAGCTTGCTGATGGTCGCGGTGATGTCGGTATTGTTCATCCAGACGCTGTCGATGCGGCGACGATCATAGCGCACGAGATTGAGATGAATGCCGGCCAACGTCGTCACGGTGCCGGAGGTGCCGAGCAGGTGCATGTCGGCGAGATCGCCGCCGTGCTGTTCGGCAAATGGCGCGACGTGGTTGGCGACCTCCTGCTCCATCGCGGCATAGATCTCGGGTGTCACGTCGCGGCCGCCGAACTGCTCGGCGAGCGTGACCACGCCGAGCGGGATCGACATCCAGGCCTTGATGCGCGGCTCCGGATTCTCGGGATCGCGCTCGATCCGCACGAGCTCGGTCGAGCCGCCGCCGATGTCGAACAGGATCGCGCCCCTGCCCCTGGGATCGACCAGCGGCGAGCAGCCGAGCACGGCAAGCGAGGCCTCGGTCTCGCGGTCGATCACCTCGAGCTCGATGCCGGTCTCGGCCGCGACGCGGCTGCGGAACCCATCCGCGTTCGAGGCCGCGCGGCAGGCTTCGGTCGCGATCAGCCGCAACCGCCGCGCCTTCCGCAGGTTGATCTTGTCCCGGCAGATGCTGAGCGCGGAAATGGCGCGCTCGATCGCGGCCTCGCTGATGCAGCCGGTTGCCGAGACGCCCTCGCCGAGCCGGATGATGCGCGAGAAGGAATCGACCACGCGAAAGCCGTCGCTGGTCGGAGAGGCGATCAGGAGCCTGCAATTGTTGGTGCCGAGGTCCAGCGCCGCGTAGACGCCGGTTCCCGGCGCTTGCGCGGCGACAGCCGGTTCGGGGGCCAACGCCACCGCCGCCATCGACCCCTCGAGCCCACCGTGCGGCGCATGGCCGTCGCGGAGCCGCGTGTGGTCATTCATATAAACTGTCTTTCCGCGGCCGGTTCGGGCCGATCTGGAATTGCTTTTTCGCCTGAAACATTAGCAGCGCGTCAGTCCTGCGCAACAACGCATCACATGGGACCATGCCCATTCGTGCGTTGTCGTGAACGGGCCGGTGGGCTATTTTTGGAAGGTCCGGCCCTCCAGGCGCCCCCCAACCGCGCAATTGCCGGCTTTTCAGGTCAATTCCATGCAAGAACACACCAAATCGTCCACGCTCGAAAACGCTATTGCACTGCAAAAATACGGCGTCGGGCAGCCCGTCCGCCGCAA
>Ga0209758_1003489_pt1 | contig 14232 bp, 3 predicted proteins | sample AraplaMF_Col_mMF_FD_184258 | JGI IMG/M metagenome (GOLD analysis project Ga0209758, IMG submission 184258) | Arabidopsis root microbial communities from the University of North Carolina, USA - plate scrape MF_Col_mMF (SPAdes) (version 2) | ecosystem: Host-associated > Plants > Roots > Endosphere ... | reverse complement strand
GGCTGGCAACAGCCGCTATCCTATTCCTCTTTACCTCCTGCAAGTCAGGCGAAAAACTCTTTAACCAGGGCCGTTATGACGAGGCCGTAGCCGCCTTCGTTAAAAAACTGCAACGCAAACCACAGGATGCAGTCGCCCTGCAACTACTGCCCAAAGCTTACGATCAGTCTATCCGGCTGCATGAAGACAAAGTAAACGGCTATCTCCGTTCAGACAACCCGCTCAAATGGGAATCTGTAAGACGTGAATACCGCTCGCTCCAGCACCTGTATGACATTATATATGCCTCCCCCGCCGCCCAGAAAGTAGTACAGCCTAAAGATTATCGCGACGCCATTACCGGCGCACAGGAAAGCGCCGCCCAGGTAAGGTACGAACGCGGTATGGAGCTGCTGGACCGTGGCGATAAGCCCAGCGCCCGCGATGCCTACGAAGAATTTGCGGCGGCCCTTAAAATGGTGAGCAACTACCGCGATGCCCGCCAGCGTATGGATGAAGCTTTCGCCCTGGGCACCGTGAACGTGCTGGTAAGCCGTATCGACGTACGCAGCCCTTACTACCAGTTCAGTGCAGACCAGTTCCGCGACGCCCTGGTACGTAACCTCCAGCAGCGCGGCATCAACCGCTTTGTAAAATTCACGGACGAACGCTTTGCCCGGAATGAAGATCTCCGTCCGGACGAATCCCTGGAAATGCAGTTCTATGATTTCGAAGTAGGCCAGACCTATGTAGACCGCTTCCAGCGCGATGTGTCGAAAGAGATCGAAACCGGCTCCGTAAAAGACACCAGCGGTAAATTCATCAAAAAGTATGAAACCGTAAAGGCCACCATCTATATCGTAAAAAAGACCGTAGTATCCCGCGGCCTCCTCGACTACCGCATCATTGATGTGAACAATAACCGCGTACTCCGCCAGGACCGTATCCCCGGCAGCTATACCTGGCTGAACCAGGTAGGCACCTTCCGCGGCGATGAACGCGCCCTCAGCGATGAAGACAAACGCCAGATGGGCGGCGTAGATGCGCCTCCACCCCCTCCGCAAGAGCTGTTTATGCTGTTTACAAGACCTATTTATGACCAGCTGGCGAGAGATTTGCAAAGCTTTTACAGCCAGGTGAACTAACTCTTAACAATTAAATATTTTCTTTAAATTGTTAAAATCTGTAATATTGCACCCAAAATAACCGGAAAGAGCGAGGGACATATTACGAGTTTTACGAGCGTGTATACCGATTTTTGTAGTGCCCCCCACTGCTAGCCGCCTTTACCTATACCCTATTTGCCTATGGTCAACTGTTACCCGAGCAAGTACCATTACTGCTATACCTATGTCCTTGCCGCAATACTGGCTTGCTGGTCATTGTTCGCCCATGCCAATGAGCGCGACTCCCTGCAACGCCCGCAACCGGTCATACCGGCCATTTCTGCCAATACCTTTTCAGAAACACGCAGTTTCCCGGAAATAGACCGGCAGCTGGCCATGCAGATGATGCCTGCCCCTGCCAATGGGCTCTTTACTGCGGCCTACCTGGATAGCACAAATCAGCCCGATCCTGTCACCAACGGTTACCGGGAACAGGCCAAGGCGGAGTTCCTGAAGATCAATAAAGAGAACCGCTATGTAGACGCGCTCACGCCAGACGATCTGAATGAGTTGCCTATCGGTCTCTCCAAAAGGGTCAACAACACGAAAGTGGAGATTGCCATCAGCAATGCCATCTTCCATCCTACCTATGCAGAGCTTACTGTTTATGCCAAAGTGGAGATCCCGCAGAACCCAAAGGAGATCTTCTTTGGTCTCAAAGGGCTCAAGCTTTCCTACAGCGGCGGTATCGTAGGCGATGCCAAACTGGTACTGCTGGGCAATGTGCCCATCCCAATCAACGGAGGTACTGCCGCCGTAACGCTGAAAGGCGCTATGGACATGCAAACAGGCCAGGGCCTTGACCTTACCTATGTTACCATGGATTGTAACGGTTTTAAAGAGCTGGGCATCACGGCGGAAATAAAATTCCCCCGCACCATGCTCGTGCCTTTGAAGTCAGACGGGGAAAGGAACATGGATTCCACTGCCTATGTAAAAGCAGACTTCCACACCATTGCAAGTGACTGGAACGATATCCTGGTAGAGCTCAATTTACCCGCCTTTGAGATCGCCCCGCTGAAAGGCGTAGGCTTTCACATAAAAAATGCCGTATTTGATTTCAGCGATATCCGCAACTCGCCGAATGTCGTATATCCGTAAGGGTATGAAGAGAAATACATGCCTGCAGAAGATCCCAATCTCTGGCGCGGCGTGTATGCGGATGAGATCGAGGTCACACTGCCCAAACAGTTTATGCGGCGGCAGGAATCCGGCAAACGGGTGTCCTTTGGCGCTCATAATATGATCATCGACAGCCACGGATTTACCGGTTCCTTCTTCGGCAATAATATCCTCCCGGATGGTACTGCTGCCGGATGGCGTTTCTCTGTAGACCGCTTCAATATAGACCTGGAAGCCAATCACCTGGTAGGCGCAGGTTTCCAGGGCATGGTAGGACTGCCTATTGCAGAAGCCCCGCTGGGATATACGGCGATCGTTACCGCAGATAATGAATACATCCTGAAGCTCAATACCATCGATACGATGCGCTTCAATGTGTGGAAAGCCCGCGCTGAACTGGAGCCGAACTCCTGGGTACAGCTGAAGCTGGCCAGTGGCAAATTTGAACCGGAAGCCATGCTGCATGGCCGCCTGATCATCGCCGCTTCCACCAAGCAGGATGATAAAGGGAAGCCCGTAGCTGTCTTCAAAGGAATCATCTTTAAAGACCTGCACCTCGAAACCAAACCACCCTATCTCACTACCAGTTATTTTGGATATAAAGAGGAGAACACCGTGTCCAATTTCCCGGTGTCCATCACCGAGATCGCACTAAAGGCCATGAACGGAGAAGCTTCGCTCACCTTTGGTGTCCGTGTGAACCTCATGGAAAAGAACTTCGCCGGCGACACGAAGATCATCATCGTCGGAAAGTTCGATGAAAAAGAAGGTATCCAAACCTGGAAATACGATAAGCTGAAGCTGGAAGAGATCCACATCAACGCGAAAGTTTCCAAAGCCCTAACGATAGCGGGTACACTGAAAATATACGAGGACGACGCCACCTACGGCGATGCCATCAGCGGCGAAGTGAAGGCCAACTTCATGGAAGATAAAGTGAAGGTGGAAGCCCGTGCCATGTTTGGTTCTAAAGACTTCCGCTACTGGTATGTAGATGCGAAGGCCAGCTTTAAGCCGGGCATTCCCATTGTACCGCCGGTGAACCTTACGGGCTTTGGCGGCGGCGCCTATTACCGCATGAAGAAACTGGCGCCTGATGTACTGGCAGCTCCTTCTCCCACCGGCATCAATTACGTACCGGATGAGAAGACAGGCCTGGGCATCAAGGCAGCAGTACTGTTCAATATCTCCGAGGACAAGGTGGTCAATGGAGAAGCCTCCTTCGAAGTGGCCTTTAATACGAGTGGCGGCATCAACTTCATAGGTTACTATGGCTACGCGTCCATCCTTAATGTACTGCCCAACCTGGAAGGAGACATCAACGGTTACCTGGGCAAACAGTTCGGCAAACTGGCAGCGGAGGAACAAAAGCTGGCCGCTGAAATGGGTGATGCCGGAGAGAAGATGATGGCCATGAAAGTGTCTAATCCCTCCCTGGCAGCAGAAAAAATTGCCGGAGATGATTATAAAGCAGGTGAAAGCGGGCTCTCTGCCTATGTAGGCATGCAGTATGATTTCACTACTTCTACTTTCCATGCCAATTTCGATCTGTACGTGAACATAGCCGGCGGTATCATGACCGGCAACGCCAGCGGCAACCGCGCCGGATGGGCCGTGATACACGTGTCTCCCGACGAATGGTACTTCCATATGGGAACACCCACCAACCGTCTGGGCATCAAGTTGGCAGTAGCAGGCATTTCTGTTAAAACAACTTCCTACCTGATGGTAGGTGATAAAATACCGGGCTCTCCCCCGCCTCCGCAGGAAGTGGCAGACATCCTGGGCATGGATCTGAGCGAGCTGGATTACATGCGTGATCTCAATGCCCTGGGCGATGGCCGTGGCTTTGCATTCGGCTCCAGTCTCAGCGTAGAAACAGGGGATATCACCTTCCTGATCCTCTATGCCAATCTGAAAGCAGGCTTAGGTTTCGATATCATGCTGAAAGACTATGGCGATGCACACTGTGCGGGCAAGTCAGAGAAGATCGGTATGGATGGATGGTATGCTAACGGTCAGGCCTACGCGTACTTGCAAGGTGAAGTGGGCGTAAAGGTGAACCTGAAATTCATCAAGGCCCGCATCCCGATCATATCCGGTTCAGCAGCCATGCTGATGCAGGCTAAATTGCCCAATCCGACATGGATGAAGGGATATATGGCTGTTAAATTCAGTGTGCTGGGCGGCCTTGTAAGCGGCAATATGCGCATGAAAGTAAGCATTGGAGATGAATGCGAGATCGTTACAGGCGCCTATAGCCCCGTGGACATAAAGATCATTTCCAGTGTTACGCCAAGTAAGAATGCTACAGATGTAGATGTGTTCACCGCTCCGCAGGCGGCATTTAATATGAAGATCGGCCAGCCTTTCGATGTAGACGACGATAACGGCACGAAGACCTATCGCGCCAAGCTGCTGACTTTTGTTGTAAGGGATAATGGCGCCATTATACCCGGTAAGCTGGTATGGAACAGCAATAACGATGCGGTGTCTTTCTATTCACAGGAAGTGCTGCCTCCCAAGAAAACGCTCGAAGCCATGGTGAAAGTAACCTTCGAAGAGCTGGTGATGGGCGCCTGGCAAACCGTTTATGTGGACGGCCAGCAGAGTGAAGAAATGGAAATGGTCAGCTTCACTACGAGCACAGCCCCGGATTATATACCGCTGACGAATATCGCTTATTCATACCCGGTAGTAGATCAACGCAATTTCTATAAAGAGGAATTTGGCAAAGGGATGATCAACCTGAACAGGGGCCAGGCTTACCTGTTTGATAAACGTTGGCAATATGAGATCCGTCTGGCCGATGCCAATGGCGCTACTATCAAAACCGGTATGCAATACGACAGTATCTCGAAGCTGCTGAGCTATGATCTGCCTGCACTGAATACCAGCAGCCAGTACAAGTTTGATGTAGTGGCCATTCCGCCGGGCGCAAGCAGCACTGATACCGTAGTGGCTTACCATAAAACGGATGCCGGAGACGATGGCAGCTATACAGTGGCCAATAACCAGGCGCAAAGCGTATCGCGTGGCGATGTGATGAAATCGCTGATGAACTACGGATTCCGTACAAGCAAATTCCGCACCTTCTCCGAAAAGATCAATTCCCTGCACCGCGCAGATGCTTTGGCTGAGGATGTGATCACAGATGCCGTGCGCCTGATAGCGGATGTTGGCCAGTACGAAGGCTTTGAGGTAGCCGAGCTCACAGGCACAGGCTACAGCGGTTTCAATCCCCTGGTGAATGTGGAAGCAGTGATGGAAGACGCTTATTACAACGCTGATATCAATCCTTTACTGTACAGCCGCTATCCCTTTGATCCGGATATACGGATCAGCAACCGTAACCCGGATGAACTGGGACTGGTGCCATCAAAAGCATTCGTAGTAATGCCGAGCTACCTGGCCGAAGCCAGCACCGGGGATGTAAAGAGCTGGGTAAAAACCAGGTTGCCATATCAATACAACCTGCCGCTGATCTACAAACAGGACTTTATCGACCTGCAATACCAGGTAGTGAACAAATTCCTGTATTCACCGAACAGGCAGCAATTTGACTACCTGATCAGCGGGCATTTCCCCTTCATCCGTTACGGCACCTACAAGGTAAAATACCAGTATGTGCTGCCAGATGGCACCCGCACCAGCAATGCGGTATTTGATTACCAGAATCCGCTTAAAACAAGAGGTTATTGATAGATACTATGCGCACGCGACTCTTCATCATACTGTTACCACTGTACTTTGCCGCGATCGCCACGGCAAGCGCACAGCGTAAAGACTCTTCAAAAATATTCGTTAAGGCCAGCGCACAGGAACATGGCATCAAACTGCGCTGGGCAGTGAACACCTCCCGCGCCTGGAAGCTCAGCAACCAGTACGGTTTTGAGATCACCCGCTTTACGGTGCTCCGGAATGGAAAAATGCTGGCCGTACCTGAAGCGAAGGTGCTGAACGGCATTCCCCTCAAACCCAGGCCGCTGAATGATTGGGAGACCATTGTACAGCATGACCAGTATGCCGCGGTGATTGCCCAGGCCTTATATGGAAAAGACTTTGAAGTAAGCGGCGGAGGCAATAACGGGATCGCACGTATTATGGCGCAGTCGGCAGAACAGGAACAACGTTTCGCCTTATCCCTATACGCAGCGGATAATAGCTTTGATGCGGCCGTCATGGCTGGCTGGGGTTGGGAAGATCGCAGCGCCAGGCCGGGTGAGAAATACCTCTACCGTATCCGCTCCCTGGTGCCGCCTACGCGTTTGATGATCGATTCATCAGGCGCATTTATCGGTATGGATGATCATGAGACACTACCGGTACCTGGCGATGTAGGCGCCGTTTTTGGCGATAAGCATGTTATACTCAGCTGGGATTACAGCATCCTGAAGCGTTATTATAATTCCTGGATAATAGAACGCTCAAAAGACGGCGGTCAGCACTTTGAGCGCGCTACCGCTATGCCTGTTACCAATTTCAATGAGAAGGAGAAGAAAGCTTCGCCGCGCATGTATTACATCGATTCCCTCTCAGATAATAATACCGTTTACCAATACAGGATCAGGGGTGTTTCTTCTTTCGGCGAAACAGGCCCTCCCTCTGCCATTTCAGCTGGCAAGGGGAAGAGTATGCTGCAGTATACGCCTAATATCCGTAGCAACGAGATCGATGAGCATGGGAAGATGAAACTTAGCTGGGAATTTGAAAACGCAGGCAATGTAGTCATCAAAGGTTTTGCCCTCAACCAGGCCAGCCGGGAAAATGGTCCTTACAAAACAGTGATGACCAATATCCCGCCTGACCAGCGCAGCCTGGAATATGATCAGCTGATGCCGACCAACTACTTTACCATCACGGCCATTGCCAAAGAAGGAGAATCAAGCACCTCCTTCCCGGTGCTGGTACAACCCGTCGATTCCATACCGCCGGCGTCGCCGGTAGGCCTTGCTGCTACGATCGATAGCAGTGGTGTGGTCAACTTGTCCTGGAAAGCGAATACTGAAATTGACATCCTGGGATATAAGATCTTCCGCGCATCCAGCATCGGTGAGGAGCTTTCTCCCCTCGTGGATACCGTTTTCTTTAAGAACAGTTTCCGCGATTCTGTTACAGTGAAATCCCTTAACAGCAGGGTTTACTATGCAGTAACGGCATTGGATAAACGATATAACCAGTCCGCTTATTCCGCCGTAATTGAAGTAAAGAAGCCGGACCTGATTCCGCCCAGCTCCCCCATATTCAGCGGGTATAAGGTGGAAAAAGGCAAGGTCATGCTCACCTGGGTGAACAGCCATGATGAAGATGTGGCTGCGCATCTGCTGTATCGGGAGAACCATACAGACAGCAGCGGTAAATGGGCCCTGGTGCAAAGCTTCCGCAATGGTGCACAATCGTATACCGATCTCACAGCTACCGCAGGCCTTACCTACAGCTATCTGGTACTGGCCAAAGATAGCAGTGGCCTTGAATCTGCTCCCGCACAGCCGCTGACGGTAACCATCCCGGCAGACCCGCGCAGCATTGCTGTAAAGGCGCTCAATGCTACCGTGAACAGAACGGACCGTTACATCGAGCTGTCCTGGAAGGACGATGGTGAAGGCGTTACAGAATACCAGCTCTATAAAGGGGTGGAAGGGCAGCCGCTCACCCTCTGGAAGATCGTTCCCGCGGCCGCCAGGAGAATAGCGGATGCATCATTGAAAATAAATACCACTTACGAATACGGTATCCGGGCTGTTAATAACGGGCTGAATGGCCCCTTGAAAAAAGTAAAAATAACTTACTAATGTATAGCCCCCCTCCCACTATGCACACGTTGATAAAAAGAATGCTGTTGCTGTGCGTTCTATGCATCCTGGCCATTGCAGGCCGGCTGCAGGCACAGATCACCTATCAGATGACCGTCAATTATAGCATACATGGTTCTGGCCACAAGTCGGAATGTAGCAGCCGTTATGAAATATGGGCAATAATGGAGGATAACAGCGAATGGAAAGTTACCTCCGAGATGATAGATAATCTCGAAGACTGGGATCAATGGGGATTTGAGCCCAAAACCCTCACTTTTCAATCAAATAATAAAGTCAAAAGGCTCAAGATATACTCGCTGCGAAGGAGGGACGAAAAAATCGGAGGTTGTGATACGAAAGGACAGGGCACTGTTTACACGGACGATTTTACGTATCCCTGTTTTCATGCCTACTATACAGGTACCGGCTCCAGTAAATTCCCAGGCTATGGTGATGAGTCAACCCTTGAGGTGACCGTTAAACCTGTTTCTAATGCATATGATCTGAGAATAGAAACCGGCTGGGTACACAAGTCCACTTCCATTACCGGGTTCAATTATTCTGTAACGGCTATCTATACCGATGGCTCGTTTGAAGAAATTTCGCAGCTCTATTTCGCCGGAGGTCTGCCGAACAACGCCAACGATTACGACGCTATGGACGCTATCCACATCGACAGCCGGAAACAGATACAAACACTGCGGGTTTACAGTAGCGGCCTGGTAGTAAAAGGTTTTTCAGTAGCCTTCCAGGAACGTACTTTCGACATTCCTATCTATAATGATCCTGCTAACAACTATAATACAACAATTAGTGACCCCTTCATAGATGCCATGGATGACAACAGCTACGTGAAGGTGAGCTATAACCAGGTCATGAACCCGATCTATTACGATCGCACGCCTCCCTCTAACATACTCTCTGTATCAGACTATGTTTCACTTAGAGGCCCTTTTGAGCTACCGGCCTCCGAATACATCTGGAAATACCAGGTGGACGGGGTGGACCGTCCTGAAGACTGGCGTGATTTTCCCGGTCAGTTCCAGAACCAGAACCCGGTTTCCTTTACAGGACAGCTCCTGTTTGGTGGCGATTATATAAATTTTCTCAACCGCAACATCCGTGTTAAAATGGTGCCAGCCTGTGCACAGGACCGGCGGTCTGGCATACTCACGCTGGATTACCGCCTGTCGGCGCCACATATCCAATATGTTAACCGTAAAGATGTTTCCTGTAATGGAGCGGCTGATGGAGGTATGAGCCTGATGCTGGATCGCCTCCCGCTTGCAGGTGAATCAGTCAACATCAATATTATAGACCGGAGCAATGGCGCCCTGCGATACCAGGAAACAGGCGTCCCTGTCAACCCGGACCAAACATATACCTGGCCCGCCAGCAAGCCCTTAACGCCTGGTTTTTATACGGCGAAAATAACGAGTGGCTACAACGGGACCGATACCTATAACCAGGATGCCGCGCATTCTTTTGACTTCCAGATCAATGAGCCAACATTGGTCACTTTCACCAGTCCCGTACCTGCTAACGTAAAATGCTTCGGCGGCAGCGACGGTAGTATCAACCTGAGCGCCGGTGGCGGTGCAGGCGGCTACAATTTGCTATACAAAGGCCCCTCCGACGCAGGTTATAATACAGTGCCCTTTGCAGGCAATACGGCTACGCTGTCAGGATTAGGCATCGGCGACTACCTCATCCAGGTGAAAGACCAGAACAACTGTCCGGGTGTAGCGCCCTCCGGCGCCACAGACCTCAGCATCCCTATCCGCCAGCCAGACGCAGCGCTGGCGATAGATGGCTTCTCAACAACTGATCCAAAAGCATTCGGTTATACGGATGGCAGCATCACGGTGATCCTGAAAGGCGGTACACCCAATGCAGATGGCTCTTACAATGTTGAATGGAGAAGTGCGGACGGCACACTGTTAAGCAGCACCGGCACAGCAGGCAGCGGCACTTATACCACCAACGTCAGCAATCTGCCGGATGGCCTCTATACTATCAGCGTTACAGACGCCAACTATAGCGCAGCCAACGGCAACAGGGATGGCTGTATGCTGAGCGGCAGCTTTCCGCTTACACAACCGCCACTGTTAACAGCGGCTATACAAATAACAGACAGCATTAGTTGTAATGGCGATAGCAATGGCAAACTGACTGCAGTAGCAGGCGGGGGTAAAATCTTTGGCGGATCGGTTGCGTATAACTATGACTGGTACCAGGTGATCAGCGGCAGCGTAAGGCCGATTGGTCAGACCACTGCCGTGGCAGACAATCTGAAGACAGGCAAATACCTGGTAAAAGTAACTGACGCCAATGGTATAGAAAGATGGTCAGATACAACAAATCTCGTTGATCCTGCCCCCTTGCAGATAAAACTTACTGCAACTCCGGCTACCTGTCATGCAGGCGCCAACGGTATGATCACTGCTGCCGTAAGCGGCGGTACATTAGCTTACCGATATAGTTGGAGCAACGGCAGCCAGTCTGCCGCCAATACCGGACTTGCTGCAGGAACTTATACCGTCAATGTAACAGATTATCACGGCTGCCAGATCTCAGACTTTGATATTGTACAGGAACCTGCAGCAGCGCTGCAGATCGATCAACCCGTGCTTACACTGCCGCTTGCCAACGGATATACCGATGGTAAGATCAAAGTGCGCTTAAGCGGCGGCACGCCCTTGGCAGGTGGCGCCTACAACATCACCTGGCAGCGTAAAAACGGCACCGTGCTGAGCACGCATACCGGCCAGGCAGTAAGCGGCGGGTATGAAAGCGAGCTGACAGATATCGGAGCAGGCGATTACATCATTACCGTTACAGATGCCAACTATACCGGTCCCGATCTCAATATGAAAGGTTGTACCGTTACGGCTACCTTCTCCCTGAAAGAGCCGCCCGCATTGGAAGTAACGATCGCCCGGACCCGCTACATCTCCTGCAAAGGTGATGCGGATGGCACACTAAAAGCTACTGCCAGCGGAGGTGTGCCCATCGCGACAGGCCCGCTGCCCTACCGTTTTGCCTGGTACAGGAAAACAGCAGGCGGATTTATCGCTATCGGTCAGACAACAGATGTGGCCAGCGGACTGATAACAGGTACCTATAAAGTGATCATTACCGATTGGAATAATATTGATAAAGAATCTGACACCTTCTTATTAGCCGAACCTGGAAAATTGCAGGTGCAACTGGCTACTGAACCGGTAAGCTGCGCCAGTGGTGCAGACGGTGCAGTGCACTCCACCGTTAGCGGCGGCACCTCCCCCTTTGCATACCAATGGACCACCGGCGCTACTACCAGCGACATCAGCGGCCTTACAGAAGGCAGCTATATGGTGTTCGTAAAAGATGCGCATGGTTGCGAAACCCAGGAGCAGGCAGATGTATTTATTCCGAATGGTATTGTGGTGGATGCGGATATCACATCGCCTACCTGTACCGGGGACTGCGACGGCGCTATTAATACGTTGATCAGCGGTGGTACGCCACCCTACAGCTATGCGTGGAGCACGGGCTCAGCCGATGCTTCCCTTAACCAGCTCTGCGCAGGCAAATACACGCTCACCATACAGGATGCCAACAACTGTAAACGCATACAAAGCTTTAACCTGCCGGATCCTCCCAAGCTGACCATCAACCTGGGTGCTGATAAAACACTTTGCAATGCACAGGTATGGCAGCTGAATGCAGCTATTGCAGACCCGGCGGCACGCTACGCGTGGGGCGGAAATCCAGCCTACCAGGCCACCACTCCCCAGGTAACGCTGAACCGCAGTGGCCAGTACTGGGTGAAGGTGACGGACAGTAAAGGTTGTACTGCCGGTGATACGATCAGCATTACGCAAAAGAATGCTGCTATCTCTGCAGAATTTGTGGTGTCTACACAGGTGTTCCGGAATGAAGATGTTACGTTCATCAACATCAGCAATCCCAGTCCCGAAAGAGTGGAATGGGTGATCCCGGAAAACAGCGGTATCACTGTTGTACAGAAAACAGCTGCAGTGGCAACACTGCGTTTTGCCAATACCGGCGCCTATCAACTGGGACTACGCGCCTTTGTGGGAGATTGCCAGCAGGTGTTCACCAAGAGCGTTACGGTGCTGGAACAGCAGAATTTCCCGCAACCGGGAGGTGCACAGCAACCCTTCATCAAACAGTTTGATGTATTGCCTAATCCGAACGGCGGCCAGTTCAACGTGCGCATTGCGCTCGATAAGCAGTCAGCTATCCGTCTGCGGATGATCAACATCATCAGCAATGAACTGGTAAGCGATCGCCAGGAAAGTCCGGCCACCCAATTCAACATCGGGTACCAGCTGAACGTACCAGCAGGTACTTATCTGCTGTTGCTGGAAACGCCTATAGGCAATGCGATCAGAAAAGTTGTGATCAATTAAAGGAGATCCCGGTATCATGAAATTAAAGCACTGCTTCCTTATACACCTGCTTCGCATCTGCATGCTGCTTGCCTTACTGGCCGGCGGTTTGTATTTGCCCGCCAGCGCACAGCAGTTCCCTGTACGTGTACAGGTGCAGTGCATACCACCATTCTCTCCGCAGCTGGCCGGATTGTATTCAGGCACACAGGCCAAGCTGATCGTTACCCTGATCAACACAGATCTGCAAAAGCCGACGCTCAATGTAAGGCTGCGCTTTACGATCAAGGGCTCTAACGTTTCCCTGCGTAACAGGGACTATGGCTATTATCCGCCTATTACACTCGATGCAGGCCTGCCGGTGCAATTGTCGCTGAATGACCTTGCACCTTATTTCAACCCTGACAACCTCGATGTAGCGGGCATGTCAAAAGCCACCTTACAGCAGAACGGACAGTTACCGGACGGATATTATACCATTTGTGCGGAAGCGGTAGAGATCAACAGCGGACAGCTTGTGAGCAATGAAAAACAGGGATGTTCGCCGCCTGCGTGGCTGTCTGTCAGCGAACCGCCTTTACTGAATCTTCCCCGTAAAGGAGAAGCGGTGGCTTTCCGAGAGCCCCTCAACATTATTTTCAACTGGACCCCCAGGCATATGAGCAGTCCCAATGCCGCCTTCCAGACAGAATATGAATTCACCCTCGTAGAAGTATGGGACAACGGCGTTTTGCCCGAAGCTGCTTTCGGCACCATGCCTCCCCTGTATCAGAATACCACCGGCAGCACTACCCTGCTGTACGGTCCAACAGAACCGCCGTTGCTGCCAGGCAAACAATATGCCTGGCGCATACAGGCTAAAGCAAAACAAGGACTGGATGAATATGCCGTATTCCGTAATAACGGCTATAGCGAGATCTTTTATTTCCGCCTGCAGGAAGATTGTCAGCCGCCGGAACAGGTGGCTGCTACCCAGGAGAACGGCCGTATCAACATTACCTGGGCGCCACAGCCTAAGATGTTTGAATACATCGTGGAATACCGCGAACAGGATAAGCCGAATGCCGAATGGTTCAATGTAAAAAGCACTTCCAACAGTGCTGCTATCAATGACGCCATACCGGGCCATAAATATGAATACCGGGTAGGTGGTTATTGCAGCCAGGGGAATAAGACATTGGGGGACACCCATGCATTTGAAGTACCGAAGAAAGATACTGCTAATAAAAACTGCGGTATTCTACCGGATATCAGCATCACCAATCAAACGCCTATACAGCAACTGCAAGAGCAGGACGAGATCATGGCAGGTGATTTCCCCGTGAGACTGCTAAAAGTACAAGGCAGCGGTTCGTTTACAGGCAGTGGTTATATCACGATTCCCTTCATCGGCTACAACCGCCTGAAGGTAAAGTTTGAGAACATCAAGGTGAACACGGACAGGCAGCTGATCAGCGGGGCGATCATGACGACGTTTGACTCGCTGAAGACGCAGGTAGTAGATGTGGACAGTGTGATCCATGTGATCACAGATCTTGCCAGTGTGATCAACGATCTCGCACATCTGACCATAGATGCCGATTATCTGGCCATAAAGGAAATAGCTGAAGCCATCAAGAAGATCGCGGAAGAAGAGCTGCCGGAAGACCTGAAAACACGCATTGACCAGGCAGCAGATAACCTGGTAGCCGCTAAGGAGGAATACGAAGAAGCTAAAAAGGAATATGACGCCGCCACAACTCCTGAACAGAAAGCAGCAGCAAAGGAAAAAAT
>Ga0209758_1003480_pt1 | contig 14267 bp, 12 predicted proteins | sample AraplaMF_Col_mMF_FD_184258 | JGI IMG/M metagenome (GOLD analysis project Ga0209758, IMG submission 184258) | Arabidopsis root microbial communities from the University of North Carolina, USA - plate scrape MF_Col_mMF (SPAdes) (version 2) | ecosystem: Host-associated > Plants > Roots > Endosphere... | reverse complement strand
ATCGCCGGCGCCGGCGTTGGGGGCACCGACGTCAACGCTCCCCTTGATCCGAGCGGTTTTATTGGCGGCGTCCATATCGGCGTCAACCAGGAATTGGCGGACCGCTTCGTGCTCGGTGCCGAGGCTGACCTTGCGTACAACAATGTAGATGGGTTGGGCACCTTCACCGGCGCCGGCGCGCTGCTCAAGACCGACCTCAAGTGGTCGGGTTCGGCGCGGCTGCGGGCCGGCTACGCTTTCGATCGGACTTTGCCCTACATCACCGCCGGCGTGGCTGCGGCCAAATATGAGATGAACGTTATCGCCACCACGGGGACAATACCGATCCACGACGAAACCCATCTTGGCTGGACGGTTGGAGCTGGCATTGAGCACGCCTTCACCGACAGGTGGATCGCTCGTGTCGAATATCGCTACTCCGACTTCGGCAAAAAGGATATCTCGGTACCGCTTTTTGGTCCTGGCACGGTGGCGAACGTCGATCTCCAGACGCACGATGTACGGGCCGGACTTAGCTACAAGTTCTAGCACGCCGGACCGAACAAAACCCTCGAAGCTTGTGTCCAGCTTTCGGGGGAGTTCGGGCTCGGGTTTCTGCTTGTGCCGGAAGCAAAAAGAAGCGTCACGTCGGGCCACGCCCGGCTGATGCCTCGCGCCACCGTCAGATCAATTTCTCCAGCGTGATCGGCAGGTCCCGCACCCTTTTCCCCGTGGCGTGGAACACCGCATTCGCAATCGCCGGCGCGATGCCGACAATCGCCAGTTCGCCCACGCCCTTGCCGCCGAGCGCAGAGGAGTGCGGGTCGGGGATGCCGACAGAGATCGTCTCGATGTCGGGGATGTCGGCATTGGTCGGCAGCATGTAGTCGGCGAAATTGCCGTTGACGATGCGGCCATGGCGGCGGTCGACGATGCCTTCTTCCAAGAGCGCCTGGCCGATGCCCATGATGATGCCGCCCTTCCACTGGCTTTCCGCCAGCTTCGGGTTGTAGAGCCGGCCGGAATCCAGCGCCGACACCACGCGCGACACGCGCACCGTGCCGAAATCCTCGTCGACGCGCACCTCTACGAAATGCGCGCACCAGGAATAACGCGAATAGTCGCCTTCCGTGTGCGGGATCGACATGGCTATGGTGGTGTAGTTCTTGTAGCGCTCCTCTGGCGTCGTGCTTGCCGGCAGCGTGTCACCTTTGGCCTCGATCTTTTCGCGGCCGACAGCGGACATGAACTCCGCGATCGTGAGCTTCGGCCCTTCGCCGCGCGGCGAGGCGATGCGGCCGTCCCGCACTTGCAGCGTGTTCGCTTGCAGTTTCTGGAACGGCGAGCGCGGGTCGGAAAGCGCGAGCCCGATCAACTCGTCCAGCGCCTGGCCGGCCGCCTTGTAGACGGCGCCGGTCATGACGCCGGCAAGCCGTGAGCCGCCGGTGACGCCGGCGCGGGCGAAATGCGAGTCGCCGAGCTTCACAGACACTTGGCTAACCGGCACGCCGAGCGTTTCGGCCGCGGTCTGCGCCAGGATCGTGTAAGTGCCCTGGCCCATGTCGATGGACGAGCTTTCGACCTCGACCGAACCGTCGGCCATGATCTTCACCACAGCCTCGCCATGGGCGCGCCGCACCGGATAGGTGCCGGCCGCAACACCCCAGCCGATGAGCTGGTGGCCGTCGCGCATCGAGCGCGGCGTGTTGCTGCGCTTCGCCCAGCCGAAGGCCTCGGCGCCGGCGGCAAAGGCCTCGCGCAACTGGCGTGTCGACCACGCCTTCTTCGTGTGCGGGTCCTGTTCGGCATAGTTGATCAGCCGCATCTCCAGCGGATCCAGCCCAAGCTCATAAGCAAGCTCGTCGATGGCGCTTTCGATGCCGAAGGCGCTTGGGTTTTCGCCCGGCGCCCGTTTTGCCCCCGGCACTACTGTGTTGACTCGCACGACATTCTGCTTCGAGGAGAAGTTCGGCGTGGCATACATGATCGAGGTGACCGAACCGAGCGGCTCGACCCACATGCCGTCGACGGCCGTCTCGTTGACGCCGCGATGCACGATCGACTGGATTTTACCCTGCTTGTCGGCGCCGATCGCCACCGTCTGGCGGGTCGCGGCGCGACCGCCATAGGAGGTGAAGTTCTGCGGCCTCGTCAGCACCAGCTTCACTGGCCGGTCGAGCATCTTGGCGGCAGCCGCAGCCACCGCGCTGTGCGCCAGCGCCAGTGCCTTGGAACCGAAGCCGCCGCCGATATAGGGCGAGACCAGCCGCACATTTTCGAACGGTACGCCGAACCACTCGGCATAGGTGCGCGCCATGCCGTCCAGCCACTGGCTGGGCTCCCAGATGGTCAGCTCGTCGCCTTCCCAGCACGCGATCAGCCCATGCGGCTCCATCGCCGCCTGGAATTCGCGCGGCGTGTTGTAGGCCACGCAGATGCGCACCGGCGCTTCGGCGAAGGCGGCTTCAGCGTCGCCCCATTCCTTGGTCATGGCGTCGATCGGGATGCCGTCACCGGCCTTGCCGTCGCTGAGGTCGACGATGGCCGGGCTCTCGTCATACCAGACCTTGACGAGTGCGGCGGCGGCGACCGCCTGCTCGAAAGTCTCGGCCACCACGGCGGCAATGTGCTGGCCGGAAAAGGTGATTTCGCGGGCGAGGGGGTTATAGGTCTGCTGCGCCGGCGGGTTGCCAAGCCAGTCCGACGCTCCCTTCAGCTCCATGATGGTGTCGGGCGTCAGCACGGCGAGTACGCCCGGTGCGGTTTCGGCCGCGCGTGTGTCGACGGCCGTGACCCTGCCGGCGGCTATCGTCGCGCCGACCAGGACGGCATGGGTCAGCCCTTCGAGCCGCTGTTCGAACGCGTAATGCGCCGCGCCGGTGATCTTGGCTGGCCCATCGACGCGCGACAACCGGCCGCCGACCGCTTCGAGCCGCGCACTGTCGGACGCGGCGTGTTTCATGTCATGAACGGTCATGCCGTCTCTCCCAGTTTGAGGATGGCGCGCGCGATCACGCGCGGCGCCAGCGCAATCTTGTAGTGGTTGGCGCCATGGTCGACGGCGCCCTCCATGGCGAGCTCGCTCGCCTTGCGGATCGTGTCTTCGTCGAGCGCCTTGCCCTTCAGCGCATCCTCGACGGCGCGTACGCGCCACGGCTTCGTCGCGACGCCGCCCAGCGCAACGCGGATGTCGCGGATGGTGCGGCCGTCGCCTTCGAGCTCCAGCCCAACGGCCGCGCTTGCCGCTGCGAATTCATAGGACTGGCGGTCGCGCACTTTGATGTAGGTCGAGCGCTTGGCCGCGGCCGAGCCTGGGATCTCTATTGCGGTGATCACTTCACCGGGGCGGATGTCGTGCTCCTGCTCGGCTGTCGCGCCCGGCGCAAGGAAGAAGTCTTCCGCCTTGAGCTTGCGCTCGCCGAGATCGACCTCGGCGTCGAAGGCGACGAGCGCCACCGCCAGGTCGCCCGGATAAGTGGCGATACAGGCCTCGCTGGTGCCGAGCACGGCATGGCCGCGCGTCACGCCGCCGATCGCCGAGCAGCCGCTGCCGGCCAGGCGCTTGTTGCAGGCCGGAAAGTTTTGCGGATCGCGGAAATACGGGCAGCGCGTGCGCTGCATCAGGTTGCCGCCGATGGTCGCCATGTTGCGCAACTGTGCCGAGGCCGCCTGCCAGAGCGCTTCCGACACGGCCGGGAAGAGGCTTTTTACCTCGGCGTTGTCTGCGACATGGCTCATCTTCGCCAGCGCGCCGATGAAGGCGCGGTCGCCGGTCACGTCGATGGCTTTAAGCCCTTCAATGTGGCTGATGTCGATGACGGTCGAAGGCTCGGCGACGCCGCATTTGGCGAGGTCGATGAGCGTCGTGCCGCCTGCCAGCAGCATGGCGCCGGGAAGGGCGGCGGCGTTGCGCGCGGCCTCGACGCTGTCGGCGCGGAGGTAGGAAAAATCTCTCATGAGCGCAGCTCCTGTGCGGCCTGGCGGACGGCGGCGACGATATGCGGATAGGCGCCGCAGCGGCACAGATTGCCGGCCATGTATTCGCGGATTTCCTCGTCGGAACCGGCATGGCCCTCGCGGATGCAGGCCACCGCCGACATGATCTGTCCCGGCGTGCAATAGCCGCACTGGAAGGCGTCCTTCTCGAGGAAGGCGGCCTGCACGGCGTGCAGCGTGCCGTCCTCATCGGCCAACCCCTCGATGGTGGTGATCGAGCGCCCTTCGACCTGGGCGGCTAAAGTCAGGCAGGCAAGCACGCGCTCGCCGTCGACATGCACGGTGCAGGCGCCGCACTGGCCCTGGTCGCAGCCTTTCTTGGTGCCGGTGAGATGCAGACGGTCGCGCAGCGCGTCGAGCAGCGTCACGCGCGGCTCGATATCGAGAGCATGGTCGCGGCCGTTGATGGTGAGGTGGATGGAGAGGGTGGTGGGACTGGCCTTGCCGTTCAAGATGTGGCCGTCTTCGGGAGGATCGATGATTGTCTGGCTGGTCATAAGGCGTCGGGCTCCGATTGCTGGACGCTAGGGGGATGGAAATGGGGCTAAGACGGAGAGGGGCAAGGGCGACGTCTGAGGAAGGTCGCCGGCGGCGGACGGCCTAATCTCTCCCCTTGCGGCGGAGATGCCCGGTAGGGCAGAGTGGCGCGCTGTCCTGCCAACCTCCACAGACCCGAGGATCCATGCCGGAACGTTTGCCGAGGTGCGCGGCGGGCCAGAATTCTGCGCCGTGGCCGCGCTCGCAGGTAACGGCATGGATCCTAGGGTCTGCGCCGCGTCGCTTCGCTCCTTGCTTCGCCCTAGGATGACGAAGTCACAAGCGAATTCGCCAAACGCAGACGTTGCGGAAAGCGCCCCGGCCCTTCTCCAGCGGCTAGGCAAAGCTTTCCGTCCTTCTCTACGTGACATACCGCTTCCCCTGGTTATATGATAAAGCCACTCCACTAAAGCGGAGGTGCCTCCGTTTATCTACGTGGGGTCTGGCCAGTCATGGTTCAACCCCCCATATTGCGTTCGGTGGAGAAAAAAGTGCCCGACCAGGAAATGACCGCTGAAGCGACGCGTCACACGCAAGCGCAAAAGCCGCTGCGCGCCGATGCGCAGCGCAACCGCGACAGGCTGGTCGAGGTGGCGGCCCAGGCTTTCGCGGCCGACGGCGTCGACGCCTCGCTGGAGGAGATCGCCAAGCGGGCAGGGGTCGGCATCGGCACGCTCTACCGCCATTTCCCGACGCGCGAGCATCTGGTCGAGGTGGTCTACCGCCGCGAGGTGGAGGGGCTTTGCCACGCCGCCGAGGAGCTCGCCCGGCTGCACCCGGCCGATGCCGCGCTGGAACTCTGGATGCAACGCTTCGTCGACTACATCGCCACCAAGCGCGGCCTCGCCACCAGCCTGCGTCTATTGCTCACCACCAACTCGACGCTGTTCTCCGACACCTCCGGCCGCGTCTCGGGCGCCATGCGAAGCCTGGTCGAGGCCGCCGCCGCCGCGGGCAAAATCCGCGCCGATGTCGACGCCTCCGATGTGATGCATGCGCTGGGCGGCATTTACTCCGCGCCGAACACGCCGGACTGGCGCGAGCGTTCGGGGCGGCTGGTGAAGCTCTTGATGGATGGGCTGCGGTTCGGGGCGACGAAGGCCGGCTAGCCTCGCCTTACACCACCGCCGCTTCCACCTTGTAGCGCAGCCACACCACGCCGCCCTCCAGCGTCTCCGTACCGAAATGGCGAAGTGCCTTGCCCGCCGCCGGACGGTCGTCGTCGGCGCCCAGGAATTCGAAGATGCTTGGCACGCCGGCCAGCCCATCGATGCCGGGGTAGACGAGCAGGCTGATCTCGTCGATCAGCCCGGCCTTCAAGAAAGCGCCGTTGGTGATGCCGCCGCCTTCGAGCAGGATGGTTTCGATGCCGAAGGCTTCGCCGAGCACGTCCATCGCCACGTCAAGGTCTGTCCCGTCGGCGCCGGCGAACAGATAGGAGACGCCGTCTGCCTGCAGTTCGGCAAGATAGGCGTCGGAAACCTGCTGGCCGATAACCGCGATGATGTGATCGCCGCCGGCATTATCCTGGCCGTAATGCAGCCGGCCATGCGGGTCGATAGCAACGGCGACGTCGCGGCTGCGGCGGTCGCCGACATGGGTGTCGTACAATTCGTCCGAGGCGGTGGCCTCGGGCCGTTCGGTCCCCTTGGCGAAATCCTGCATCGACTTGCGGCCGACCATCCAGCCGTCGGCACCGAGCCGCGTCGCCACCGCCTCATAATGCCGATGCTCCCATCCGGGCGCGATGCCGGCGGCGGGCGGCGTCCAGCGTCCGGGCAGCAGGCGCCCGTCGATCGAGCTCACCATGTGGCAGATGATTTTGGGACGCATGCGGCTCCTCCGATGTTCAGCCATGCACAATGCAGGCATCGGGCGGGCGCCGTAAAGTCTTGGGTCATCCTCTCGCATTGTTCGCTCTACGGCCTACATAGTCGGCACCACCCTCCCTCCCATAAGGAACCTCCCATGCCCGAACAGCTAAAACTCAACGACGGCGCCGCCATCCCGCAGATCGGGCTGGGCGTGTGGCAGGTCGATCCGGACATCACGGCGAAAGTCGTGCGCTGGGGCATCGCGGCCGGCTACCGGCTGATCGACACCGCCGAGGGTTACCGCAACGAGGAAGGCGTCGGTGAGGCGATCCGCGCGACGAGCGTACCGCGCGGCGATTTGTTCGTCACATCCAAGCTGCGCAACGGCGCGCATCAGCGTGACGCAGCGCTGCGCGCCTTCGACGATACGATGCAGAAGCTCGGTATCGACCGGATCGACCTCTTCCTCATCCACTGGCCGGTGCCTGCCCAAGACAAATATGTCGAGGCCTGGAAGGCGCTGGTCGAGCTGCAGAAGGACGGGCGCATCAAGTCGGTCGGCGTCTCGAACTTCAACCAGGACCATCTGGAGCGCATCATCGGCGAGACCGGCGTGACGCCCGTCGTCAACCAGATCGAACTCCATCCGCGCTTCCAACAGCGCGACAAGCGCGATTTTCACGCCAAGCACAACATCCGTATCGAGAGCTGGAGCCCGCTGGGCAGCGGCCGGCTGCTGGCCGACCCGACGCTGGAAAAGATCGCGAAGAAGCACGGCAAGTCGGTGGCGCAGGTGATCATCCGCTGGCATTTGCAGGAAGGGCTGGTCGTCATTCCGAAATCGGTCCACCAGGAGCGCATCGCCGGCAATTTCGACGTCTTCGGCTTCGAGCTGGACGCGGACGACATGCAGACCATCCAGGGCCTGGATTCGCGTGACGGCCGGACGGGGCCTGATCCGGCCACGGCGGCGTTTTTGTTCTGAGGCGGCGAAGCTGCCAATCTCCCCCTATCCACGCCAGGAAGGGGGCGATGTCCAGTCCACCCTTCACAGCTGCCGCGGAGGACGGGCAGGGCACAGGGTGTTCTCAGCCAAAGCGGGCAAGGTGGTCGCCATCCGCCACAGCCAGATCGGCGGCCCTGCCGACGGGTCTTACGCCGCGCTTGCAACTTGATGGCAGCGGTTGTTACATTCTTCACATTTTAATGTGATCGACAGGCCCGGCGAATGACTGCTCGCAAAGCGCAACGGACGGCACGCCTGATGCACCTGTTGTCGGAGCGGCGGGTCATCCATCTCAGCGAGGCGGCGAGCCTGCTCGGCGTCTCCGAAATGACGGTGCGGCGCGACATCGCCACCAACCAGGACCAGATCGCCTATCTCGGCGGCCATATACTAGCCGCGGCCGAGATCGACGCCGAGGCCCCATACGAGCTGGCGACGGCGGCCGACAGCCATGCCGCGGCCAAGCGCGAAGCCTGTCTGCACGCGGCGCGCAGGATCCGTCCCGATGAGACGATCTTCATCGATTGCGGTACGACGCTGGTCCATCTCATAGATCTAATTCCGGAGAATTATCAAATAACAGCAATATGTTACGCCATGAACGTGGCGGAACGCCTGACCCGCAGGGCCAATGTCACCACCATCATGCTGGGCGGTGTCTATCATCCGGCATCGGCGTCCTTTTCCGGCACGCACGACTTCGACATCCTGAACAGCGTCGGCATCAACGCCGCCTTCCTGTCCGCAGCCGGCATAGACGCCGCGCGCGGCGCGACCTGCGAGCATTTCCACGAGGCGGTGGTGAAGCAGAAGGTGATGGGGCTGGCGCGCGAGAATTACCTCGTCGCCGATTCCAGCAAGTTCGGCAAGTTGAAGCGCGCCTTCTTCTCGCCGGTCAGCGCCTTCGACGCGATCATCACCGAGCATGGCGAGGTTTCGCCGGACGCATTTTAGGATGCGCCGAGGGTTTGACTTTTCGGCAGCCTGATGGAAAAGTCACAAAAAAAGTAAGAAAGGTCTCAAGGGGTCGATTTCGGCGTGCCGGGGTGAGGGCGTCGGAGGAGGAAACGCGGCGTCATGATCGGACCGGGTTCGACTTCGCCATTGCCTGTCGCCCCCTTGCTTCGCGTCGAGGGTGTGCGCAAGCGTTTTGGCGGCGTGATCGCGCTGCGCGGCGTCAACCTGGTGGTCCTGCCTGGAGAAGTCCATGCGCTGCTCGGCGAGAACGGCGCCGGCAAGTCGACGCTGATCAAGATCCTGAGCGGCGTGCAGGGCCATGACGGTGGCACCATCGAGATCGGTGGCAGGCCCGCCAGCTTCGCCTCGCCGGCGCAGTCGCGCGAGGCCGGCGTTGCCGTTGTCTACCAAGACCTCAGCCTGGTGGAATCGCTGTCGGTGGCCGACAATCTCTTGCTCGGCCGAGAGCCGCGAACGCGCTTCGGTTTCCTGCGCAAGCGCCAACTGCTTGCCCAGGCGCAGGCGTTTCTGCGCGCGCAGAACATCGCGCTCGACGCGCGCGCCATGGTCGGCTCGCTTCCCTTCGCCTACCGGCAGATGACCGAGATCTGCAAGGCGCTGATGGGCGATGTACGGCTGCTCATCCTCGACGAGCCGACATCGGCGCTGACCGACGACGAGGAACGCATCCTGTTCGAGGCGATCCGCAAGGTCGCCGCGCGCGGCGTCGGCGTCATCTATGTCACGCACAGGCTGAACGAGGTGTTCCGCATCTCCAATCGGGTGACGGTGTTCCGGGACGGCCAGAATGCCGGCACCTTTGTCACCGCCGAGACCAACATGCGCGAGCTCGTCGCCGCGATCGTCGGGCCGGACCATGCCGTCCTGAAGGCGCCTGCTGCAGACGCTGCCGACGCGGCGCGCGCACCGGTCAAGCCGAGCGAGGCGGTGCTGCGGCTCAACGGCGTCTCCAACGATCGCCTCGATCGCGCCGACCTCGAGCTGGGCGCCGGCGAGATACACGGCCTTGCCGGTCTCATCGGCAGCGGCCGCACGGAGATCCTGCAGACGATCTTCGGCCTGCGCCCGATCGCGACGGGTCAGGCCAGCCTGGACGGCAAGTCGCTCAACGGCATCGACCCGGCAACGGCGATCGCGCGCGGTATCGCGCTGGTGCCGGAGGACAGGCAGGTTCAGGGCCTTGTCCTCGAGCATTCGATAGAACGCAACCTGACCTTGCCCAGGCTGCCGCATTTTTCGCGCCTCGGATGGTTGGAGCGTCGCCCGGCCGCCGAGCAGGCGGATACCGCCATACGACGTCTCGGGGTGCGCGCGCCGAACGCATCGACGGCGGTCAAGAACCTGTCCGGCGGCAATCAGCAGAAGGTGGTGTTCGGCAAATGGAACCAGCCGGTGCCGCGCGTGCTTCTGCTGGACGAACCGACGGTCGGCGTCGATGTCGGCGCGCGCGAGGAGATTTACGGCGTCATCCGCGCCGCCGCCGCCGCCGGCAGCGGCGTACTGATGGTCTCTTCGGACCTGCCAGAGCTGGTGCAGCTTTGCGACCGCGTCTCCATTGTCGTCGACGGCCGCATCGTCAGGACCGTCGCCCGCGCTGAAATCGGCAGCGCCGAGGAACTCCACCACCTGATCCAGCTTTCGCAGCCTTCGGAAGAGCACGCCTGATGAGCGATACCCAGACTGCCGCACAGCCGGCGCCCGCGAGCCACGGCGGCCGGCGCTCGCTCCTCCAGCACCTGCTCAAGGGCGAGCGGCCCTACATGCTCTATGTCGCCTTCCTCATCATGCTGGTCGTCTTCAGCCTGGCATCGCCATGGTTCCTGTCGATCGACAACTTCCTCAACATCGGCAGGCAGACGGCGCTGGTCTCGATCATCGCCGTCGGCATGACCTTCGTCATCATCGCAAGGCAGATCGACCTGTCGGTGGCCTCGACGCTGGCGCTCTCGGGCATGAGCGCGGCGCTGGCCATGAGCCTCGTCTTCAATAACTGGGCCTTCGGCGCGCTGACCGGGCTGGCGACCGGCGCGTTGATCGGCCTGATCAACGGGTTGCTGACGACAAGGCTGGAAATCCCGTCCTTCCTGGTGACGCTCGGTTCGCTCAGCGCCGCGCGCGGCCTTGCGCTGATGGTGACCAACACCAAGCCGGTGATCATCACCAACGAATACTATTTCAAGATCTTCGGCGAGGGTTCCGTGCTCGGCGCGCCGGCGCCGATCCTGTGGACGCTTGCCGTGACCGTCGCCGGCATCTTGCTACTGCACTACAGCGTCTACGGCAGGCGCATTTATGCCGCCGGCGGCAATCCCACCGCGGCGCTCTATTCAGGCGTCCACATCAAGCAGGTGACGACGCTTGCCTTCATCATCACCGGCACGCTGGCCGGGCTGGCTTCGCTCATCCTGTCGGCGCGCTCGCATGCCGCGCGCCCCGATGTCGTCCAGGGCATGGAGCTCGACGTCATCGCCTCGGTCATCCTCGGCGGCTGCAGCCTGTTCGGCGGGCGCGGCTTCGTGCTCGGCACGCTGCTCGGCAGCCTCATCATCGGCACGCTCAACAACGGACTGGTGCTGCTCGGCGTCAGTTCCTCGCTGCAACTGGTCATCAAGGGAGCAATCATCGTGGCCGCCGTCGCATTCACAAGGAGGTAGGGGCGACGGCGCCTTCAACGCATTCGACAGGGACATCAAACAATCAACGGAGGAAAGTCATGAAGCAGCTAGCGATCTTGGGTTCCATCGGCATCGCCGTCAGCGCGATCGCCCTTTCGACATCGATCAGCATGGCGCAGACCGCCGAAGGCTGCGTCACCAGCGTGGACCTGGCGACGCTCGGGCCGAAGGGCATCGTCGGGCAGGGCCCGCACGGCGAGAAGGCAGCCTCGCCGGATGAATTGAAACTGACCGACGACGAAGCCGCCAAGGTCAAGGCCGGCAAGTTCAAGGTCGGCATCTCCATGCAGACGGTGAATCTCGACTGGTCGCAACTGCAGATACAGGGCATCACCGAGACGCTGGCCAAGTATGGCGTCACCGTCACCGGCGTGGCCTCGGCCGAATATCAGGTCGACAAGCAGATCGCCGATATCGAAAACACCATCCAGCAGCATCCCGACGGCATCATTTCGATTCCGGTCGATTTCACCGCCACCGCGCCGACCTATAAGAAAGTGGGTGAGGCCGGCATCAAGCTCGTCTTCATGGACAGCATCCCGGTCGGGCTTGAATCCCCGAAGGACTTCGCCTCGATGGTCTCGGCCGACAGCCAGGGCAACGGCCAGATCGCCGCGCAGATCCTTGCATCCTGCATGCCCAAGGGCGGCACCATCGGGCTGGTCAATTTCGGCGTCGACTATTTCTCCACCAACGAACGCACCAAGGGCGTCAGCGAGTGGATGAAGAAGAACCGGCCCGACATCGTCATGAAGCAGGTCGACTTCACCGATCCCTCGAAAGTGTCGCAGATCGCCGGCGACTTCCTCACCGGCAATCCCGACGTCAAGGGTGTCTTCGCCGTCTGGGACCAGCCAGCGCTCGACACGCTGTCTTCGATGCGCGCGCAAGGCATCGACGTTCCCATCTCCACCGTCGATCTCGGCCTGCAGTCGGCGATCGAGATCGCCAAGGGCGGCCCGCTCAAGGCAACTGGCTCGCAGCGTCCCTATGATCAGGGGGTAGCCGAGGCGCTTGCCATGATGAAGGCGCTCATCGGTCAAACCACGCCGGCCTGGGTCGGCGTCCAGTCGCTGCCGGTGGTGCAGTCCAACGTGCTGGAATCCTACAAGACCGTCTTCCACAAGGACCCGCCGGCAGAACTGGTCGATGCCTGCAACGGCGCCAAGCCGGCCTGCAACTAGAGCAATTCCAGGAAAAGTGCGTAGCGGTTTTCCGTCCGGATTGCGTAAAAACAAAGAGTTGGAGCGTTTCGGCGATTCTATCAAAACACTGAACCGCTCTTAAGTGAGCAATTCAGCCAAGGGCATTGGCGCGGCTCATGTCCTTGGCGCAGTTCATCGGTTCAGATTCCCTCGCCGTCCACCAGCGGCACGTCCTCGCCCTCCCACGGGCTTGGCATCGACCCGCGTCCTGCGGTTGGCAGCGGCATCCAGCATCTGAGCTCCGGCTCGGCATATTCGACGACGCGTCCGGGCGAGGAGTCCGAGGCCCGCCAGCCTTCCTCGCCGAACTGGTCGGCGCGCGACCAGTAGGCCATGTCAACCTCGGCCGGTCCCTGCTCGGAGGAGCGCACCGTCACCAGGATGCGGCTGCCGTCCCGCGGCGCGCTTGCCATGTTGCGCCACTGTTCGGTCTCGTCCATGCGATCTCCTCCTGCTGAACCAATTCCAGAAAACCGACCGTCGCAATAGTCGCCGCCCGCCGGGGAGGGGTCAACCCGAACTTGGGGCGCGACAGTCATTTCATTAACGGCTAATATGTAATTGGCCGCAATCGGACAGACGACGATGGATGAAGGATTGCTGTCTCCGGTGACCCGTCTCGGGCCGGTCCATCTCAGGGTGACCGACGTGCCGGCGGCCTTGAATGTCTGGCATAACACGGTTGGGTTGGCGCTTCTCGGCGAGAACGCCGCTATGGCGGAGCTTGGCGCCGGCGGCCGGACGCTGATCGTGCTCCATGCCGGTGCGGAGGCGCCGCTGCCGCAGAAGTCGCGCGATCTCTTCCACGTCGCCATCCACGTCACCAGTCGTCGCGATCTGGCGCATACGGCCGCCCGTCTCAAGGCGTCTGGCTTGAGCTACAGCGCCCAGGATCACCTGATTTCGGAATCGCTCTATGTCTCCGACCCCTCCGGTAACGGTATCGAGATCTGCTTCGACACGCCGGAGCGCCTGCTGCGCCGCGACGTGTCGCCCAACGGCCGCGTGGCGCTGATTGCCACCGACGGCAGCGCGCATTCGGGGCTCGAACCGCTGAACGTGTCGGGCCTGCTGCGCGACCTCGGCAATTCCAGCCATGTCGAGCCGGAGATGGCGCGGGATGCCTTTATCGGCCACATCCATTTGCGCGCCCGCGCGCCCGAGATGCTGATGAAATTCTATCTCGGCGTGCTCGGCTTCCGGCCGCATATCCAGTCGCGGACCTTCGGCATGTTCGACTGCGGCACCGAGCGCCGCGCCCATATGGTGGCCTTCAACATCTGGGCGCGCGACGAGCTGCGCGAGCCGCCGCCGAATGCCGCAGGCCTCGATCATTTCACTGTCGAGCTTGGCTCGGCGCAAGAGCTCGCTGCCGTGGAGCGCAGGCTCGAAGCCTCTGACATACCCGCGAAAAGGGACGATCGCGTTATCTCGACCGCCGACCCGGAAGGCAACCGGCTGCGGCTCGTGGTCCAGGGAGATTGACCGCAACCGCGTGAAGACGGAGAGAATTGGAGGAGGGGAAATGTCGCTCGAGGTGATTGGAACCGGCTTCGGCCGGACCGGGACGGATTCGATGCGCGAGGCGCTGACCATGCTCGGTTTCGGCCCTTGCCATCATATGTCGGAGGTGATGGCGCATGAGGAGCAGAAGCGGCTCTGGCGGGCGTTGGCCAAGGGCGCCGCGCCCGACTGGGATAGGCTGTTTGCCGGTTATAAATCCTGCGTCGACTGGCCCTCGGCGCATTACTGGCGCGAATTGATCGAAATCTATCCCCAGGCGCGCGTCATCCTCACCTGGCGCTCTCCCGAAAGCTGGTGGGAGAGTTTCGAAAAGACGCTCCTGGCCGCCTTCGCCGGCAGCACAGACCAGGACTCGCTCGGCGTCTCGCTCGTCTCGAAACAGGTTTTTGGCGGTCGTCCGCAGGATCGCGCCCATGCGATCGCGATCTACCGGGACAATGTCGAGGCGGTGCTGAACAGCGTGCCGGCCGAACGTCTGCTGGTCCATAAGCTCGGCGACGGCTGGGCGCCGCTCTGCGCCCATCTCGGCGTTCCCGTGCCGGACGAGATCTAT
>Ga0209758_1003478_pt1 | contig 14270 bp, 12 predicted proteins | sample AraplaMF_Col_mMF_FD_184258 | JGI IMG/M metagenome (GOLD analysis project Ga0209758, IMG submission 184258) | Arabidopsis root microbial communities from the University of North Carolina, USA - plate scrape MF_Col_mMF (SPAdes) (version 2) | ecosystem: Host-associated > Plants > Roots > Endosphere... | reverse complement strand
GGTCTCGACAGCGTAGTGCGTTCGCCTTCACACGGGGTGTGAACAGAGTGCGCGAATCCGGGCTGTGCGCGCGCTGTTGCGGAGAGTTTCCGCCCGCTTGACTGAAAACCCTCGTAAGAGGCCGGCCGGGCCGCCGGCTCCCCCTCGTACAGTGCGGCGGTCCGAATCCGCGCCGTCCGCCCGGCTGCCTGCCCGACACTCCGTAGCGGGGCGGACGGCGCGGCCGTGTGGACACGCTCCGGCGGAAAGGCGGGGACAGCCGGAGCGGCGCCGGGAGTCAGGAGCGCTGGGTCGGACGCGGGTTCGTCGGCAGAGGACGCGCCCATGCGGTGGACCCGCACGCGTCACGGTCCGGCGGCTCCGCGGCGGCGGCCCGGGACAGACGGTCGTTGCGCACCACCAGCAGGGCGACGTCGTCCCGGAGCCGGCCGCCGGTGTGGCGGAGCAGACCGGTGAAGACGTTCCGCAGCAGCGCCTGGGGGTGCGGAGGCCGGGCGCGGACGGCCTCGCCGAGCAGAGTGGGCAGGGGAAAGAATCGGCCATGGCCGTCCCGGGCGTCTTCCGCGCCGTCGGTGTACAGGAACAGCGCCTGTCCCGGCGCCAGCCGGCCGCAGTCGGTCGGAGGCAGGTCCGCGGGAAGGGGGAACGGTCCGAGCGGAGGCAGCGGATCGTCGCCGGACAGAGCCGCGAGCCTCCCGGGCTCGAGCAGATACGGCCAGGGATGCCCGCAGTTCAGCCCGCGCACCTCGCCGTCGTGGCCGATCTCCAGAAGCAGCAGGGTCACGAACTCCTCGGCCACCGGGGTGTCGGGTACGGAGCCGACCGAGGGGTGTTCGGCCCGCGCCCGCTCGCGCAGATGGCGGGCGAGCGACCGGTCCAACCGGCGCAGCACGCCCGCCAGTTCGGGCTCGTCGTGCACGGCCTCCCGGAAGCTGCCGAGGACGGCCGCGACGGTGGCGAGGGCGGTGAGACCGTGGCCGCGCACGTCGCCCATCACGATCCGGACGCCGTGCTCGGTGGCGATCACCTCGTACAGGTCACCCCCGACGGTGGCCCCGCACTCGGCGGAGAGCCGGGCGGCGGCGACCTCCAGCCCGGCGACGCGCGGCGGGAGCGGCCGCAGCACCACGCTCTGGGCGGCCCCCGCGACCTTGCGGGCCTGCCGTAGCTCCCGGAGAAGGGCGCGTCTGACGTAAAGAAGCAGTCCGGTACTCATGACGACGGCCATCGCGCCGCCCGCGGTCCGTGCGCGGCCACCGCCCTGCCGGGCGAGCGACGATGCCGACGGCCGGTGGATGCGCGCGGCAACGCTGAGCCATGACCCACGAACGGGCCGGGCCTTGATACGGGTCATGCCGGCCCCCCCAAGAGTCCTGGGTGCACGGAAGCGGCCCGCAGGGTCCGTCCTCGCACCCCCCGAGCCGGTCCGATTCTGTCGGCAGCCCACCCGGAACAGTCCGGATCCCGCGGATCAGCCACCCGAACGAGTGAGGTGATCGACAGCGGTACGGAGGCTCGCGCCCCACGACGGAGCGAGGAAGAGAACCGCGCGACCGGCCACGGATGACCGTGGCCGGTCGACGACCCGCTGTTCCCCGCTCCGCCGGCGCGGGCGACTAGCTCCGCAGCGTGGCTCCCGTGCGTTCGGCGGCGAGCGCGACCGCCGTGTCGCGGGCCGCGGAGGCCTCGTCGACGGTCAGGGTGCGGTCGGGCGCCCGGAAGCGCAGCGCGTACGCGAGCGACTTCTTGCCCTCGCCGAGCTGCTCGCTCTCGTAGACGTCGAACAGCCGGATGGACTCGAGCAGTTGACCGGCGCCCTCGCGCAACGCGGCCTCGACCTCCGCGTGCGGGACGGCCGAGTCCACGACCAGCGCGACGTCCTGGGTGGCGACCGGGAAGCTCGAGATCCGGGGACCCTTCACGGGCCCGGTGCCCGCCCGCTCCAGCACGTCCAGGTCGAGCTCCATCGCGCATGTGCGCCCGGGCAGACCCAGGGTCTTCAGGACACCGGGGTGCAACTCGCCTGCGTAGCCGATGACCTGCTCGTTCCCGTCCACCACCACGGCCAGTTCGGCACAGCGGCCGGGGTGCCACGGGCCGTACTGGCCCTTGCGGACGACGAGGTCCGCACCCGCCTCCCGGGCGATGGTGCGTGCCGCCTCGATGGCGTCGGCCCAGTCGGCCGGGCGGCCCTTGCCCCACCAGCCGACCTGCTCGCGGGCGCCCGCGAGGACCACCGCGGCATGCCGGGGCTGCTCGGGCAGCGCCGCCGTGAGCGACGCGATCTCCTCGTCGGAGGGCCGGCGGTCGACGGTCAGACGCGTGGCGATGCGCTGCTCCTCGCGCGGGTGGAAGACCAGACCGGTCTCGAAGAGCGCCAGGTCGTGGGAGCCCCGGCCGTCGTTGCGGCGCAGCGCGGCCAGCAGGCCCGGCAGCAGCGTCGTACGGAGGGCGGGCTCCTCGTCGGAGAGCGGGTTGACCAGCTTGACGACCCGGCGGTTCGAGTCGTCGGCGGCCAGGCCGAACTGGTCGAAGATCTGCTCGCCGATGAACGGGTAGTTCGGCGCCTCGACGAATCCGGCGCCGGCCAGTGCGCGCCCGATCCGGCGGTGCAGCCGCTGCCGGTCGGTCAGACCGCGGCCCGCCGGGGGCTTGGGCAGCGTGGAGGGCAGGTTCTCGTAGCCCTCGAGCCGGATGACCTCCTCGGCGAGGTCGTTCGGGTCCGTGAGGTCGGGCCGCCAGGACGGGACGGTGACGATCAGCTCGTCCTGCCCGTAGACGTCGCAGCCGACCTGCTGGAGGCGGCGCACCACGGTCTCACGGCCGTACTCGACACCCGCCACCTTGTCCGGGTGGTTCGCCGGGATGGTGATGGTGTGCGGCGCCGAGGGCGCGATGACCTCGGTGACGCCGGCGTCCGCGGTGCCGCCCCCGAGCAGGACCAGCAGGTCCACCGTGCGCTGTGCGGCGGCGGACGCGGCCAGCGGGTCGACGCCCCGTTCGAAGCGGCGGGACGCCTCGGATGCCAGCTTGTGGCGGCGGGCCGTACGCGCGATCGAGATCGCGTCGAAGTGGGCCGCCTCGATCACCACATCGGTGGTGCCGCCGTTCTCGTGGGCGTGGTCGGCGATCTCCGTGTTGGCACCGCCCATGACGCCGGCGAGGCCGATCGGGCCGCGGTCGTCAGTGATCACCAGGTCCTCGGCGTCCAGCGTGCGCGTCACACCGTCGAGGGTGGTCAGCTTCTCGCCCGCCTCGGCCCGGCGCACACCGATCGCGCCCTGGATCAGCGAGCGGTCGTAGGCGTGCAGGGGCTGGCCCAGCTCCAGCATCACGTAGTTGGTGATGTCCACGGCCAGCGAGACGGGGCGCATGCCCGCCTTCTGCAGCCTGCGCTGCAGCCAGATCGGGGACCGCGCCTCGGGCTCGATGCCGGTCACCGTGCGGGCGGTGAACCGGTCGCAGCCCATCGGCTCGGAGATCTTCACCGGGTGGCCGAACGCGTTCGGTGCCGGGACGTCGATCAGCGCCGGGTCGCGCAGCGGCAGACCGTATGCGACGGCGGCCTCGCGGGCGATGCCGCGCAGGGAGAGGGCATAGCCGCGGTCGGGGGTGACCGCGATGTCGAGCACCTCGTCGACGAGCTCGAGCAGCTCGACGGCGTCGATGCCGACCTCGGTCTCCTGCGGCAGGACGATGATGCCCTTGCTGCCGTCATCGCCCATGCCCAGCTCGTCGCCGGAGCAGATCATGCCGTGCGAGACCCTGCCGTACGTCTTGCGCGCGGCGATCGAGAAACCGCCGGGCAGCACGGCGCCCGGCAGGACCACGACGACCTTGTCGCCGACGGAGAAGTTGCGGGCACCGCAGACGATCTCCTGCGGCTCACCCGTGCCGTTGGCCTGGCCGACGTCGACCGTGCAGAACCGGATGGGCTTCTTGAAGCCCTCCAGCTCCTCGATGGACAGCACCTGGCCGACCACCAGAGGTCCCTTGAGGTCGGCGCCGAGCTGCTCGACGGTCTCGACCTCGAGACCGACCGAGATGAGCTTGGCCTGGACGTCGCGCCCGGTCTGAGTCGCCGGCAGGTCGACGTACTCCCGCAGCCAAGAAAGCGGGACCCGCATCAGATCTCCATCCCGAACGGCCGGGTGAACCGGACGTCACCCTCGACCATGTCTCGCATGTCTTCGACGTTGTGGCGGAACATCAGCATCCGCTCGATGCCGAACCCGAAGGCGAATCCGCTGTACTTCTCGGGGTCCACGCCGCAGGCGACCAGCACCCTCGGGTTGACCATGCCGCAGCCGCCGAGCTCGATCCAGCCCTCGCTGGAGCAGGTGCGGCAGGGCCGGTCCGGGTTGCCGACGGACTCGCCCTTGCAGACGTAGCAGAGCATGTCCATCTCGGCGGACGGCTCGGTGAAGGGGAAGTAGTTCGGGCGCAGCCGGGTCTTCATGTCCGCGCCGAAGAGCGACTGGACCATGTGGTCCATCGTGCCCTTGAGGTCGGCCATGGTCAGGCCCTCGTCGACGGCCAGCAGCTCGATCTGGTGGAAGACCGGGGTGTGCGTGGCGTCCAGTTCGTCCGTGCGGTACACCCGGCCGGGGCACACGATGTAGACGGGCGGCTCGCGGTCGAGCAGCGAGCGGGCCTGTACGGGGGAGGTGTGCGTGCGCAGCACGACACCCGACTCGCCACGGTCGCCCTCGGGACCCTCGACGAAGAAGGTGTCCTGCATCTGCCGCGCCGGGTGGTCGGGCGTGAAGTTCAAGGCGTCGAAGTTGAACCACTCCGCCTCGACCTCGGGGCCCTCGGCGATCTCGTATCCCATGGACACGAAGACGTCCGCGACCCGCTCCATGAACGTGGTCAGCGGGTGGCGGGCTCCGGCGGGCACGCGGTCGTGGGGCAGCGTGACGTCCACCGCCTCCTCGACCAGCACACGGGTGTCCCGCTCGGCCTCCAGCTCGCGCTGGCGCGCGGCGAGGGCCTTGTTCACCGCGCCGCGGGCCATGCCGACCCGTTTTCCGGCGTCGGCCTTGGCGTGCGGGGGCAGGGCGCCGATCTCGCGGTTGGCGAGGGCCAGCGGCGAGGTGGGGCCGGTGTGGGCGACCTTGGCCTCGTGGAGGGCGTCGAGGGAGTCCGCGGCGGCGAAGGCGGCGAGCGCCTCGTCCCGCATGCGCTCGATCTCTTCCGGTTTCAAGGCCTCGACCTCGACAGGGTCGTACGACTTATTGGGTGCCGACATCTCTTCCCGTGCTTCCGATTGGCTGGCTGAAGGTCCCCGTCACTGGTCCTGACACTGGTCCGATGACGCATCGTCGCCGACTTCGGGACACAAAGGTGCCAAAGGCCGAGTCTAACGGGGTGGGAGCGGCTACCGGACCGCACGTCCATGAGGCGGCCCGGCCCGGGGCCCGTCGTCGTCCGCGCACCGTCCACCCGAGGGGTGGGCCGGAGCGGCGCCGGTGCGCGAGTACGACAGCGGGATCCGGGGCTCCCGGGGAATGCGGAGGAGCCCGTGGGACGCGGCGCTTCTACAGGAGATACGCCGGTGTGCCCACGGGCAACGTAAATCGGAACTCCGCGCCGCCGCCGCGGGCGCGGCCGACCGTGATGGTGCCGCCGTGGGCCTCGACGATGCCCTTGACGATGTACAGCCCGAGGCCCGTGCCGCCACGCTTGCTGCCCCGCCAGAAGCGGGTGAAGACGCGGTTCATGGACTCCTCCGGGATGCCGGGCCCCTCGTCGCCCACCGTGACCGACGTGTCGGCGTCCTCCCCTTCGCGCGGGGACGCCGAGGGCGTGATCTCGATGGTGACGGTTCCCTCGCCGTGGCGCACGGCATTTTCCAGGAGGTTGCTCAGCACCTGGTCGATCTTGTCGGGGTCGGCCCACAGGGCGGGCAGCGGATGCTCCAGGCGCAGCAGGAAGCGGTCGGCGGGCTGGCCCGCGGCGACATAGGCCTGGATGTGCCGTCCCACCGCCGCCCCTATGTCGACGGGCTGGCGCCGCACCTCCAGCCGCCCGGAGTCGATGCGTGAGATGTCCAGCAGCTCGGCGATCAGCCGCGTCACCCGGTTCGCGTCGGCGTCGACGGTCTCCAGCATCAGCCGCTTCTGGTCGTCGGTGAAGCGTTCCCACTTGGCGAGCAGGGTGGCCGTGAACCCTTTGACGGACGTGAGGGGCGAGCGAAGCTCGTGGGCCACCGTGGCGATCAGTTCGGCATGGCTGCGCTCGGTACGGCGCCGGGCCTCGGTGTCGCGCAGACAGACCACGACGTGGCGTACGGGACCGGTGGGACGGTCCCGTACATAGCGCGCGGAGACGAGCACCTCCCGCCCTCCCGGCAGCAGCAGATTCCGCTCGGGCTGCCGTACCCGGATGGCGAGACCTCCGTAGGGATCGGTCAGCTGCCACCAGCGCCGCCCCTCCAGGTCTTCCAGGGGCAGGGCCCGGTCCAGGCGCCCGCCGAGCGCCTCGGCGGCGGGCGTGGCGGTGATCCGGGCGGCGGCGGCGTTGAAGCAGATCACCCGGCCGTTCTCGTCGGCGATCACGAGGCCGTCGGGGAGGTCGTCCGGGTCGATGCCGAGCTCGGCGAGATCACCGCGCCGGGACGCGGGCGCACGGTCCGCGTCACGTGCTCCCGGTGCCCTGCTCGTGCCGATCATCCCCGTACCCCACCTCTCATCCGGTGTGGGGGGTTCCTCCCTGCTCGAGGCAAGCCGAGAGCTGGGGGAGGGGCCCCCGAGCCCGCCACCCTACTAGCCGGGGGTGACGGAACGGCACCCTCCGGCGGCGCGCTGTGCACGGGCGGATGCGTAGAGACATACGGCGGCGGCGGTCGCGAGGTTCAGACTTTCGGCCTTTCCGTGGATCGGCACGCGCACGACGGCATCGGCCAGCGCCCGGGTCTCCTCCGGAAGCCCCCAGGCCTCGTTGCCGAACACCCAGGCGGTGGGCCCGCCCATGGTGCCCTCGTCCAACTCGTCGTCGAGGTCGCGGTCCCCCGCCCCGTCGGCGGCCAGGATCCGCACGCCGGCCTTCTTCAGCCCGGACACGGCGTGCTCGACGGGGACGCCGACGGCCACGGGCAGATGGAACAGGGAGCCCACGGAGGCCCGGACGGCCTTCGGGTTGTAGAGGTCGACCGAGGCGTCGGTGAGGACGACGGCGTCGGCCCCTGCGGCGTCGGCGCAGCGCAGGACGGTCCCGGCGTTGCCGGGGTCCCGCACATGGGCGAGCACGGCGACGAGCCGCGGGCGCGCGCTCAGGACCGCGTCGAAGTCGGTGTCGAGGAACCGGCAGACCCCCACGAGGCCCTGGGGCGTGACCGTGGTGGACACGTCGGCGATGACCTCTTCGGCCGCCAGGTGCACCCGGGCTCCGGCGTCGCGGGCCGCCCCGACGATGTCGGGATACCGCTCCGCGGCCTCGGGTGTGGCGAAGAGCTCGACGAGGGTGGACCTGCCGTCGGCCCGGTGCCCGGCGGCCTCCCGCACCGCCTGCGGTCCCTCCGCGAGGAACAACTGCTCCTTGCCCCGGAAGCTCCGCCTGCCGAGCCGCCGGGCGGCGGTGACGCGGGGAGAGCGGGGGGAGATCAGCTCGAGGGCCGGGGGCATGCGGTCCACCTTCGATGGGTCAGGGTCTGTTGTCCGCCGCGACGCGAGCGCCGCCGGGGGCGGCGGGTCCGGTGCCTCGTACCGTGCAGGCGGTGAGGGGAGGCCGGAGCGGCTGCCTGCGTCGCGGAACGCAGTCGGACCCGCAGGCTGCGTAGCCTGCGGGTCCGTACGATCACGTCGGCCCGGCCGACGTGGCGCCGTCGTGTGCTTACGCCGCCTTGGGCGCGTTCACGTCCGCCGGCAGCGCCTTCTGGGCGACCTCGACGAGCGCGGCGAACGCGCGGGCGTCGTTGACGGCCAGCTCGGCGAGGATCTTGCGGTCGACCTCGACGTTGGCGGCCTTCAGACCCTGGATGAAGCGGTTGTACGTGATGCCGTTGGCGCGGGCAGCGGCGTTGATGCGCTGGATCCACAGCTGACGGAAGTCGCCCTTGCGCTTCTTGCGGTCGTTGTAGTTGTAGACCAGCGAGTGGGTGACCTGCTCCTTGGCCTTGCGGTACAGGCGCGAACGCTGACCGCGGTAGCCGGAGGCCTGCTCGAGGATCGCCCGGCGCTTCTTGTGGGCGTTGACTGCCCGCTTGACGCGTGCCACTTGTTTGACTCCTTGTAGCGGGGCCGCGGTGGTACTCACGCGGCCCGGGTTCGATTGGGTCCCGGTCCTGACGTACGGCGCGCTCAGATCGGACGATCAGGCGCCGTCACGTCACTTGCCGAGAAGCTTCTTGATCTTCTTGGCGTCGGCCGGGGCCATCTCGGCGTTGCCGGTGAGGCGACGCGTCAGACGGGACGACTTGTGCTCGAGCAGGTGGCGCTTGCCGGCACGCTCACGGAGCACCTTGCCGGAGCCGGTGATCTTGAAGCGCTTGCTGGCACCGCTGTGCGACTTGTTCTTCGGCATAGCGCCGTTCTCTCCTCGTCGGTGGCGCCCCGGTGCCCGGTCGATGAAACCGGGCACGTCGGAGCGTCGCTCTAGTATCGGTTGGTCCTGGGACTGACGTCCCGGGGGTCACGCCTCGGCGGAAGCCTCGGCCGGGGCCTCGGTGGACTCGGCCTCGGCGGCGTTCTGCGAGCGGCCCGGGTGGGCCTTCGCCTCGGCCTTGCGGGCCTCCTGCGCCTGACGAGCTTCGGCCATGGCCTCGGTCTTCTTCTTGTGCGGACCGAGAACCATGATCATGTTCCGGCCGTCCTGCTTCGGGTTCGACTCCACGAAGCCGAGGTCCTGGACGTCCTCCGCGAGACGCTGCAGCAGCCGGTAGCCCAGTTCGGGCCGGGACTGCTCGCGACCGCGGAACATGATCGTGATCTTGACCTTGTCGCCCTGCTTGAGGAACCGGACGACGTGACCCTTCTTGGTGTCATAGTCGTGCGGGTCGATCTTCGGCCGGAGCTTCATCTCCTTGATGACCGTGTGCGCCTGGTTCTTGCGCGCCTCACGGGCCTTCATGGCCGACTCGTACTTGAACTTCCCGTAGTCCATGAGCTTGCAGACGGGCGGACGGGCGTTCGCCGCGACCTCGACCAGGTCCAGGTCGTACTCCTGCGCAAGCTCCAGGGCCTTGGCAAGCGGCACGATGCCCACCTGCTCGCCGCTGGGACCGACAAGTCGCACCTCGGGAACGCGAATCCGGTCGTTGATGCGGGGCTCGGTGCTGATGGATCCTCCTCGGTAGCACCATCACGACCGTCTGGCGGACAGCCGCGTATGTCTGGTTGACATGGGACCCAACCATCGCGGCACACGAAAAATGCCCCGAACGGTACACAGGCGGGGCTCCAAAGCGTCCGGAGCACCGCCGCGGGTGTACCGCGGGGCGCGCATTCGGGCGACTCCACCGTCCGTACGGAACGGTGGTGGCCGCCTGACCGGTGACCCGCCGTCCCGGAGGACGGTCAGGTGGGAGATCGGAGCCTCCACTTGTGGGCCGGGCACTGCCATGTCCGGCCGGTCGTCACACAAGGTTAGCAGCTCCCCGTGAGTGGTGCGAACCGGCGTGCACCCGGCATCCGGCACCCCGCCCACGGTCCGCGCCCGGCCCCCTCCCGAGGGCGGCGGGCACCGGGCCTGGGCCTATCGTGTGGGGCATGAGTGACACCTCCCCCGAGGGATCCCCGGCTTCCGCAGAGTTCCCGGCCGCCGCCGGGAGTCCCGACTTCGACGACATGACCCGTGACATCGCGGAGGTCCCCGCCGTCGAGGTGCTCGTGACGGTCGCCGTCAACCTGATGAGCGCCGCCGCCGTGAAGCTCGGTCTGACCGAGGAGGGCGACAAGTACAAGGACCTGGACGAGGCCCGCAAGCTGGTGCACGCCCTGGCCGGTCTGCTCGACGCCAGCGCGACGGAGATCAGTTCCTTCCACGCGGCCCCGCTGCGCGACGGCCTGAAGTCGCTCCAGCTCGCGTTCCGTGAGGCCTCGGTCGTCCCCGACGAGCCGGGCCAGGGACCGGGCGAGAAGTACACCGGTCCGGTCTACGGCTAGTCGGAGGTACGCCGGACCGGTTCCTCGTCCGGCGACCGCGACCCGCTCACCCGCGGACGAACAGGGGCTCGCCCGGAGGCGCCGCCTCGGCCGGCAGTACCGCCAGGTCGAGGCCCCGCACCAAGCGGGCCCTCAGTGTCTCGTCGGCCGCCATGCGCCGCGCCACGGCGCCGGCGGCCTCGGCCGGCGCCGCGCCGGGTGCCAGGACGAGCGCCAGGATGCCGTCGGCCTGTCCGGGGCCGAGGTAGGCGCGCAGCACGTCGGGCTCACCCGCCACGGCGGCCCGTACGGCGTCGGTCACGGCGGGGTCGGCGAGCGGATCCGTCGTCGTGCGGCCCTCCGCGAGCGCCAGCAGGGTGGGGCCGGACAGCTCGAAGGGCACCGGGCCCGACATGTCCAGCACGATCGTGTCGGCCTTCTCGTGCACGGCGGCCTGCAGCGCCTGGTGCACGGGGACCGCGACGGGGCGGGCCTGCGGGTCCCAGCGGGCCAGCGACTCGGTGGACGTGAAGGCGGGCAGGGCCGTGCGGCCGCCGGCCTTCAGGGTGGGCACGGCCATCTCACTGCTCTTCTCGCGGCGCAGTACGCCCCCGTGGCCCTCGTGGGCGACCTCCTCCACCTCGCCGAGGAGGGCGACCACGGGAACGAGGAGCCGCGCACTCCTCAGGGCCTCCAGCACGGGCCCCACGGCGGTTCGGTCCTCGGCCCACGCGGCGAGCGCCGCGCTCAGCCGGGGGTCGGCGGAGCCGTCGTCGTCGGAGAAGCCGGAGTCGGGAATGTTCTTGTTCGCCACGGACCGACCCTATCGAGGGGTCTCCGCCGGGCGCGTGCCGGCCCAGGACCCCGGCGGGCGGCCGCCTCACGGATTTCTCAGCGATTACTGACACGGCTCTCATGCCCGTCCCAAGCCGCGCACAGGACCGCTTTCGAGCATCGCGGGCATGGAGTCCCACAGAGTCACCCGTCGCCGCGCCCGATCCTCCCGGAGCCGCGCGGTCCTCTCCACGGTGCTGGCGTCTGCCGTCGTCGTCGGCGGCACCGCGGCGGGGACGGTGTACGTGAGGGCGCACGCCGACGCGGGCGCCGTATCGTCGCAGTCGTCGGTGACGCCCTCGGCGTCGGCCTCGGCGAGCCGGGAGGCATCGGTGGAACCTGCGGCGGAACCCTCGGACGACCGGGACGCGCTGCTGGAGAAGGCCATGAGGGCGGTGGCCGTCGAGGACGGCGCCGACGTGGCCGTGGCGGTGCTCGACCTGGACTCCGGTGACAGCGCCCGCTACGGCGACGGCGCCTTCGACACGGCGAGCATCGTGAAGGTCGACATCCTGGCGGCGCTGCTGCTCCAGGCGCAGGACGCGGACCGGCGGCTGACCGCGCAGGAGAAGGCGTACGCCACCGCGATGATCGAGGACAGCGACAACGACTCCGCCTCCGCGCTGTGGACCGCGATCGGACGGGCGGACGGGCTCGCCCGTGCGAACAAGCGCCTCGGCCTGACGGACACCACGGGTGGCGACGGTCCCCTGTGGGGTCTGACGCAGACGACCGCGGGCGATCAGCTCGCTCTGCTCCAGCAGGTGTTCGGTGACGGCTCCGAGCTGAGCGACGCCTCCCGGACGTATCTGCAGGGGCTCATGGGCAACATCGCGGCGGACCAGCGCTGGGGCGTGTCGGCGGCCGCGGACGGTGCCGGGTGGGCGCTGAAGAACGGCTGGCTGGCGCGCAGCGCGACCGGGCTGTGGGACGTCAACAGCATCGGGCGGATCACGGCCGGCGGCCGCACCTACCTGGTGGCGACGCTGTCGAACGGCAACTCCACCAAGGAGAAGGGGATCTCACTGGTGGAGGCGGCGGCCCGGGCGGCGGTCTCGGCGTTCGCCTGATGACGGCGCCCGTCAACGCCAACGGCCCCACGGCCCGGTCCGGTTGCGCCACAGCACCACCGACGCCACCAGCAGCGCCACGCCCAGGCCTCCCGCCAGCGGACCGGCCCAGCCCGGGGAGTTCGACATGACTCCGGACGTGTCGGGACCCGGGCCGAAGTACTTGCCGTCGTACGCCGCCGCGTGCAGGCCCTGGGGTTTCAGGTGCGCCGCCGCCTTGATGGCCGCCGCGGGGTCGATGAAGCCGAAGCCCCGGGAGTCGTCGCGCCCGCCCTTGGGTGCGTTGCGTGCGGTCTTCTCCAGCAACTGCTTGACCTGGGCCGGGGACAGGCCCGGATGGGCTGCCTTGATCAGTGCCACGGCGCCCGAGACGAACGCGGACGCCGCGCTGGTGCCCCAGCCCTCGTAGTACTTGCGGTCGGGGTCGGCGATGACGACGTCGACCCCGGGCGCGCTGACGGTGGCGTACCAGCGGCGGGTGGAGAACGATGCGCGGGTGCCGTAGCGGTCCACGGCGGTCGCCGCGATGACGCCCGGATAGGCCGCCGGGTAGGAGATGTGGTCGCCCTTCTCGCCGCCGTTGCCGGCCGAGGCGACGACGACGGCGCCCTTCTTCAGGGCGTACTGCACCGCCTCGTCCTCGGCCGCCTCGGGGTGCGCGGACTTGGAGTCGTCGCCGAGGGAGAGGTTGATGACGTCCGCGCCGTGGTCGGCGGCCCACCGAATGCCCTCGGCAAGGGCGTTGCCGCGCGTGTTGCGGGCCTTGGTGCGGCCGGGGTCGCCGTCCTCGAGGATGACCCGGACGGGAAGGATCCTGGCCTCGGGTGCGATGCCGACGACGCCGTCGGCGTCCCCGGCACCATGGCCGTGACCGGCGATGATGCCGGCCATGGCGGTGCCGTGCCGGGCCCAGGAACGATCGCCGCGCTCGGCGCCGAAGCCGACCAGGTCCTTGCCCGTCAGGACGTTGCCGGCCAGGTCGGGATGGGTGGAGTCGACGCCGGTGTCGAGGACGGCGACGGTGATCCCCTTGCCCTTGGTCGTCTGCCAGGCCTGCTGGGCGTGCAGCGCCTCGAGGGCCCACTCCTGGGCGCGTATCCCGTCGGCGTACGCCGCGGTGGAGGGCAGCACCACGAAGGAGCCGGCGAGAAGCAGGGTGAGGAACCGGGCGCCGGCCCCGCGGACACTCATGACGGCTTCTCCGTGGCCGAGGTGACGGTCTTTCGGAGGGCGGACCCGACGCGGTCGGCGAGTCCGGCCGAATCGAAGCCGAGGCCCGCCTGGGCGGGGGCCGTGGTGGCCCCGGTCGCCGTGGCCTGCGCGGAGGGCTGCGGCTCGGTGACCGTGCGGCCGTCGGCGAATCCGGAGACGGAGTAGACGACGACGGGGGCGTCGGTGCGGACCAAGATCGTCCAGGAGGCGCGCTGGGCGTCGCCGAACCTCTCGGCGGCCGTGCCCTTCGCGGCGTAGGGGCGGGGCATCAGATCGGTGCGCCGGTCCAGCCCTTCCTTCCTGAAGCGGCTGTTCAGGGCGGTCATGGCGGCGGCGTCGGCCCGGGTGAAGAGCAGGCCCACCGTGGTGACATGGCTGCCGGTCGCGTCCGCGTAGGTGGCGCGCAGCAGCCGCAGACAGCCGACCGGGGCGAGGGCCTTGCGCAGCAGGGGGTCGAAGGCGGCCTTGCAGGTGCCGTCCGGGGCGACGGCGACCCTGGTCCAGGTGCGGTCGGCACCGCCGGGGCCCGCGCCCGGACCCTGGACGGTGGGCGGGAACAGCTGGTCGACCGGGACGCTGTGCCACAGGCCCCCGGCGACGGCGAAGGCGTCCCGGGCCCCCTCCCCCGAGCCGTCCCCGGTGAGCCAGGTCCCGGTCACGGCACCGCCGATGAGCCCGAGGCCGAGGACCAGGCACGCCGCCGCCGCGGCGATCCGAGGGTGCACCCGCCCGCCGAGGAAGGGACGGCGCCGGGTGCCGGCCGCGGATGTGTCCGGCTGGGCAAGGGTGGTGACGAACGGGCGCGGGGCGGCGGGACCGCTCCCGTCCCGCTGGAACCCGAGGCGCACCGTCGTCTCCACGATGCCCTCGGCGGGCAGGGAGGCCCGCGGCGGCGGCACCGCCTGCGCGTCCGCGCCGCGCGGCACGGTACCGGCGGCCGGAGGCTCGTCGGGCAAGCGCGAGGAAGCCGTGGGCGGGGGCGGGCCGTACGGCTGGGCACCGCGGTCGAGACGCAGGTTCGGGAACCGGGGGGACTCCGGCGCGCGGCGCGGCGGCCCACCCCGCGCCTCCG
>Ga0209758_1003476_pt1 | contig 14271 bp, 16 predicted proteins | sample AraplaMF_Col_mMF_FD_184258 | JGI IMG/M metagenome (GOLD analysis project Ga0209758, IMG submission 184258) | Arabidopsis root microbial communities from the University of North Carolina, USA - plate scrape MF_Col_mMF (SPAdes) (version 2) | ecosystem: Host-associated > Plants > Roots > Endosphere... | reverse complement strand
GACCTTGGGATGCGCGCGGGCGAAGCGGCCGAGCACATCCGGCAGCACGGCCTCGCCGAAATCCTCCTGCAGGCCGAGCCGCACCCAGCCTTCCAGCTCGATGTCGCGGATGGCGGAGGCCGCCTCGTCGTTGAGCTCGATCAACCGCCGCGCATAGCCAAGCATGGTCTCGCCCGCTTCGGTGAGCGCTAGGCCGCGCCCCGCCTTGCGGAAGATCGGCGTATCCGCCTGCTCTTCCAGCTTCTTCAATTGCGCGCTGACCGCGGACGTCGAGCGTCCCAGCCGTTCGGCCGCCTTGGCGAAGCTGCCCAGCTCCATGCCGGTGACGAAGGTCCTGAGGACATCGAGATCGAACGTGACGCGGCGCATGAGATTGTCCTGATTTCCAGGATTGTCGATCAAAAACTTCCTGATTTTATGGATGAAGCTATGACGCTACATCTCGTCCGTCAAGCCATCAGCCGGCCATCACGGGATGGAACCATGTCCGCCATCGTCACACGAAACGACTGCCAGCCACCCGCGGGAGAAATCGCCGGCGCCTCTGCCCGCCACGCCTTCGGCCCCAACCATCGCTGGAAGGTGCTGGGCATCGGCGTCGCCGCCAATGCCGGCTTCTCCGCCACCTTCTCCGGCATCCCGGCAACCGCGGTGGTGATGCGCCAGGGCTACCACCTCGACAATGCCTCGCTCGGCCTGGCGCTCGGGCTTCTCGGCCTCGGCGTGGCGCTGAGCGAACTGCCTTGGGGCGTGCTCACCGATCGCTGGGGGGACCGCCGCGTGCTGCTGGCCGGGCTCGGTGCGACGGCGGCCTGGCTCTTCATCATGGCCATGCTCGTCGTGCCGACGAAGACAGCCATTCCCGGCGTCGCGCTGCTGTCGGCAAGCCTGCTCGTCGCCGGCCTGCTCGGCGGCAGCGTCAACGGCTCCAGCGGCCGCGCCATCATGGGCTGGTTCGGCGAGGGCGAGCGCGGCTTCGCCATGAGCATCAGGCAGACGGCGGTGCCGCTCGGCGGCGGGCTGGGCGCTCTCGTCCTGCCTTCCCTGGCGCTGGCCTTGGGCTTCACCGCGGTCTTCGGCCTGCTTGCGGCTGCGTCCGCTCTGTCGGCCTGGTTTGCCTGGCGCTGGCTGCACGAGCCGCCGGCGGGGGGCGGCGGTCACACCGCCGCTGCCACAAGCGGCCCGGCACCCTTGCGCAACATCGAGGTATGGCGCATCTCGACCGCCATCGGCCTGCTCTGCTTCCCGCAGGTCGCGGTTCTGACCTTCGCCTCGGTCTTCCTGCACGACTTCGCCGGCATGGGCACCTTCGTGATCAGCGCCAGCCTCGCCGCCGTGCAGACCGGCGCCATGGTGATGCGTGTCTGGAGCGGGCGCTTCACCGACCGCCACGGCAACCGCCGTCCGTTCCTGAAACTCTGCAGCGCGCTGAGCGCGTTCGCCTTCCTCGCGCTTTGGCTGCTGGTGATCTGCGCCGCCGGAGCACCGTTGCTGGTGCCACTGCTTCCGCTGATGGTCGTCGTTGCCGGCATATCCGTCTCTGCCTGGCATGGCGTCGCCTATACCGAGCTTGCCACGCTTGCCGGCGCTGGCCATGTCGGCACCGCGCTCAGCCTGGCCAACAGCTTCGTCTTCATCGGCTTCTGCCTGGTGCCGATCGCCATTCCGTGGCTGCTGGTGGTCTTCGCATGGCCGGGCGTGTGGCTTGCGGCGGCGATCTGCGCGGCGATCGCTTACCCGATCTTCCTGCGCCCTGCCTGATTCACTCAAGCTCATTCACCTCCATCCAGGCCTGATTCTTCGCCGGCTTGCCACGGAAACGGCAAGCCGGCTTTCCTCAAACATGAAAAGAACACGATCGATGTCGTTAACCCCGCATCAAGGTTAATGCTTCATTTTGACTCTCCGGGGTCAGTAGCGTTCTGGAGAGTTCCGTGCATCGACGCGTTTCATTGCGGCTTGCCGCCGCCGCCGTTGCGAAAAAACGTTCCTTTCTTCCTCCTTTGGTGCTCGGGCTCGGTATTTGGATCGGCTTTCCGTCGGCCGTCGCTTATCAGGATATGGCAAGCCTGATCTCCGGCCTGGAATCGTCCAACACCCGCTGGAACGCCTATATCGAGAAATCCGCCGCCGGCTCGGTGCATGCCGCCGAAATGCCGTTTGTCGATTCCATCACCACCGGCTCGCTCTCCGGTTCCGGCGTCGACCTGCCGGGCGTCGGCACGGTGGCCTTTCGCGGCAAGGGCAATGTCGCCGGCGCCACGCCCGATGAAGACCGCGTCATGCGCGCCGACAAGAAGGGCCGTTTGGTCAAGGTGGCGCCGGTCGCGCCGCCGAAGAACTTCAGCGCCGGCTCGATTTTCGAGCGTACCTCCTCGCTGCTGCGTCCCGCGATGGACAGCGGGCTGAAGCTCACCTTCGCCAAGCCCGGCATCAAGGGCAAGGAAGTCCAGATCGCCCAGGCCTTCCACCTGCGCGAGGACAAGAGGCCGGATCCGGATCTGCCGGCAGCGCTCGTCGCCCTCGTCAACAACGACAAGCCGGACATCCTCGCCACGGCCTATGCCCAGTCCGCGCCCGACTATGCCAAGGCCTCGCCCTTCGAGGCGCTGCTGCAGGACGATCCGAACGATGGCCGCTTCATCCCGCCGATGGGCAAGGGCGACCATGCCTGGCTGCAGAACCCGCTGCCGGCGAGCGTCTTCTCCAAGCCCGAGCAGGCCTGCCTTGCCAAGGGCATCTACTTCGAGGCGCGCAGCGAGCCTGTCCGCGGCCAGGCGGCGGTGGCGCAGGTGATCCTCAACCGCGTCCGCAACCCGACCTATCCGAAGACGATCTGCGGCGTCGTCTACCAGAACGACGACTGGTTCAACCGCTGCCAGTTCTCCTTCGCCTGTGACGGCAGGAAGAAGACCATCACCGATGAGGCTTCCTACAAGACCGCCCAGGAGGTCGCCATGGCGGTGACCGCCGGCAAGATCTTCATTCCCGAGGTCGGCTCGTCGACGCATTACTACGCCAACTACGTCCATCCGGGCTGGGCGCGAGCCATGCACAAGATGACCAGGATCGGCCTGCATATCTTCTACCGCACCTATGGCGGCGGCTGGAGCTGAACCGGCTGGCAGCTCGAGCTGAGCCGGTTGGGCGGCTCGAGCCGAGCCGCCTAAACCACCGCCCCGGCTATCCTTCCTCCGACGCCCGGCAATGCCTCGGCGGACGCGCCTTGTTGCGAGGATTCGCGCCGTCACCTCACGCGGGCGTGAAGGGCACGATGTCGCACCTTGATAAGCCGTTGATTTAATTGTCAAAAATACATCGCTTGGAAGTTCGGCCCGTGGCTTGACGGGGGCGGACCCTCTAACTATGTTGCCGGCGACTTTAGAAGCGGACGGACGGCAATCGTCTGCCCGGGCAGGGGGGTTGCGATGGCCGACAAAACCGGGCCAGACGGAACCGGAGAAACCGGCCGCGGCAGGCAGCCAGAAGCCACCATCCGCGACGACGAACTTGAGCGCCGCCGGCGCGATCTTGAAGCATCGCTTGCGACAAGACGCACGGACCGGTTCGAGGGGAAAGACGAAGCGAAAGCTGCGACCGGTTACGGTCAGGCGCTGAAGCTGTCCAGCGAGTTCATCGCCGGAGTGGTGGTTGGTGTCGGCTTGGGCTGGTTCATCGACCGTCTGGCGGGAACAGCGCCCTGGGGTCTGATCGTCGGCCTGTTGCTGGGCTTTGGCGCAGGTATACTCAATGTCCTGCGCTCGGCGGGACTGACATCGGAATTCGGCCAGGGCGGCAAGCCGCGCGAGCCGAAAGAATGAAGTGAGGCGCCGCAAGGCGCTAATGTGAACTTAAAAAGCCGGTTGTGGCTTTGACGGGGATTTAAAGTGGCTGCTGACAAGGTCGATCCGATCCACCAGTTCCAGATCCATCCGATCATCCCGCTGCATATCGGCGGCTACGACGTATCTTTCACCAACTCCTCTTTGTTCATGGTCGTGACGATCGTGCTCGCGTCCGGCTTCCTCTACATGAGCACTGCCAGCCGGGCCTTGATTCCGGGTCGCCTGCAGTCGGTGTCCGAAATGGCCTACGAATTCGTCGGCAACATGCTGCGCGACGCCGCCGGCAAGCAGGGCATGCAGTTCTTCCCGCTGGTGTTCTCGCTGTTCATGTTCGTGCTGGTCGCCAATTTGATCGGCCTGTTCCCCTATTTCTTCACCGTTACCAGCCACATCATCGTCACCTTCACGCTGGCGATCCTGGTCATCGGCACGGTCCTCGTCTACGGCTTCGCCAAGCACGGCTTCGGCTTCCTCAAGCTGTTCGTGCCGCATGGCGTTCCGGGCTATCTCCTGCCGCTGGTGGTGGCGATCGAAATCATCTCCTTCGTCTCGCGTCCCGTCAGCCTCTCGGTTCGTCTTTTCGCCAACATGCTGGCCGGCCACATCACGCTGAAAGTGTTCTCGGGCTTCGTCGTCAGCCTCAGCGCGTTCGGCGCTGTCGGCATCGCCGGCTCGGTCCTGCCGCTGGCAATGGCGGTTGCGCTCTCGGCGCTCGAACTGCTGGTCGCCTTCCTGCAGGCCTATGTGTTCGCGGTACTGACCTGCATGTATCTGAACGACGCTCTGCACCCGAGCCATTGATTTTCACCGGCGCTCCGGCGCCAGCATACCCAACGTACCAACTGCAACGAACAAGCAAACCACAGGAGTTTTGAAATGGACGCAACTGCAGCAGCTGCTATCGGCGCTGGTATCGCCTGCATCGGCATGGGCGGCGCCGGCATCGGCCTCGGCAACATCTTCGGCAGCTACCTCTCGGGCGCGCTCCGCAACCCGTCGGCTGCCGATGGCCAGTTCGGCCGCCTGATCTTCGGCTTCGCCGTGACCGAAGCTCTGGGCATCTTCTCGCTCCTGATCGCTCTGCTCCTGGTCTTCAAGTAAGAGCAAGAGCTGACGAAAGGGGCCGCATGGTGCGGCCCCGGTCTAGGGACAGGGGAATGAGATGTTCGTGACATCTGCCTATGCGCAAGAAACAGCGCCGGCCGCGGCCGAGGGCGATACGCATGCGGGCACTGCCGTGCCTGCCGCGGAGCATGAAACGTTCCCGCCGTTCGATGCCAAGACCTTCCCGTCGCAGATCCTGTGGCTGGTCATCACCTTCGGGCTCTTCTATCTGTTCCTGAAGCGGGTTGTGATGCCGCGTCTTGGCAGCATCATCGATGTCCGCAACGACCGCATCACCCAGGACCTCGACCATGCCGCAAGGCTGAAGGGCGAGGCGGACGCCGCCGTTGCTGCCTATGAGCAGGAACTGGCGGAAGCCAAGGTCAACGCCAACAAGATCGGCCAGCAGGCGAACGACGCCGCCAAGGCGCAAGCCGAAGGCACGCGCAAGAAGCTCGAGGCCGAGCTTGAGAAGAAGCTTGGCGAGGCCGAGGCGAGCATCGCCTCGATCAAGGCCAAGGCGATGAAGGAAGTCGGCACGATCGCCGAGGACACGACATCGGCCATCGTCGAGGCGCTTGTCGGCGGCAAGACCGACAAATCCGAGATCGCGGCCGCGGTCAAATCCGCGAGCCGGTGAGGAGCGGGATCATGGACGCCACATCACTCGCCACGCTCTGGGCCGCCATCGCCCTGTTCATCTTCCTCGGCGCCGTCATCTATCTGAAGGTCCCGGGCATGCTCGCCAAGTCGCTCGACGCCCGCGCCGACAAGATCAGCAGCGAGCTCGAGGAGGCACGGCGCCTGCGCGAGGAGGCCCAGCAGCTGCTCGGCCAGTATCAGCAGAAGCGCAAGGAAGCCGAGAAGGAGGCCGCTGACATCGTCGCCGCCGCCAAGCGCGAGGCTGAATTGCTTGCCTCCGAGGCGGCCAAGAAGACCGAGGACTACGTCGCCCGGCGCACCGCGCTTGCCGAACAGAAGATCGGCCAGGCCGAGCGCGAGGCGGTCAGCGAAGTGCGCGCCAGCGCCGTCGACATTGCCGTCGAGGCCGCCCGCGCTCTGCTCGCCGCCAAGGTCGACGTCAAGGCCGGCGCGGATCTGTTCAAGTCGGCGCTGGACGACGTCAAGGCCAAGCTGAACTGAGCTGGCTGCGAAGCCTCGAAATCAAAGCCGCCTGGGCAACCCGGCGGCTTTTTTGTTTGGCGAGGGAAGCGCGACGACGACGCTGCTAATCTCCCCCCTCGTGGGGTTGAGGAGCGGCCCGCGCAGCGGACGGAAGCCAATTGCTTGGCTTTCCGAGCGACGAAAGCCCCCGGCAGGGCAGAGGGGGGCGCGAAGGGTCGCGGCGCCGTAGGATCAAAGTTCCTCGCCCCACGAATGTGGGGAGAGGTGGCTCGGCGAAGCCGAGACGGAGAGGGGAGCGCCTACGAAGGCCCCTCTCCGTCCGCTTCGCGGCCACCTCTCCCCGCCTTTGGCGGGGCGAGGAACCCAAGCATTGTTACGTCGGCGGGACAGCGCCCCCTCTGTGCTGCCGGACATCTCCTCCGCAAGGGGGGAGATTAGCTATCAATCCAGCCCGGCGAAGCTCTCGTCCTCTTCCGCCACCTCCGCCCCGCCCAGCCTGAACGGCGCGAACGAGGCGCGGTGCAATCGTGCCACCGGCCCATGCGCCTCGATCGCGGTGCGGTGGCGGACCGTGGCATAGCCCATATGCACTTCGAAGCCGTAGTCCTCGTGATGTCCGCCACAGCCGCACATCATGCGGTCGCGCATCACCTTGGCGACGATCGAGGCGGCGGCGATCGACTGCGAGCGCTGGTCGCCCTTGATGAGCGCGCGGCCTTCGCAGGCGAGACCTGGCGGTATGTCGCGGCCGTCGGCCAAAGCGAGCTTCGGCTGCAAGGACAGGGCGGCGGCGGCACGGCGCATCGCTTCCAGGCTGGCCTTCAGGATGTTGCTGTTGTCGATGCCTTCGGCGCTGATCGAGGCCATCGACACGCTGAGCGCCGAGCCGAGAATCTTGAGAAACAGCGCCTCGCGCTGCAAATGGGTGAGGCGTTTGGAATCGTCGAGGCCATCGGGAATATTGGCGGGGTTGAGCACCACAGCGGCTGCCACCACCGGGCCGGCGAGCGGACCCCGGCCAGCCTCGTCCATGCCGGCGACCGGCCACAGCCCTTCGGCCATCGCCTTCGTTTCGATCGAGAAGTCGGGCTTCTCGACCATTTCAAAGAGAAGCGGAGAATCGGAACGCGCGCGAGCCATGGTGCGGCGAGGTTCGCATCGGCTCCGATTCTCCGCAAGTCCTTCCGGGTCGGATGGGGCGTCGGACCGGGAAGGCACCGTCTCGCGGCCGGGGGACAGTGGCCGGACGGGATTCTTGAAAGGACGGCAATTCCAGACGGAAAATCGCTTTGCCTGGAATTACTTAGCGCCGACCGCCTTGGCCGGCGCAGGTGTCAAAGCAGCATCAACTGCTCGCCGGCGCCGGAGCCTGCGACGAATTGGTCGGTGCGAAGCTGCCGCCGCTCGACATTGAGGCCGAGCCGCTTGGCGGCGATCTCGAAGCGCCGGCCGATCTGCCAGGCATAGGGACCGGCGCCCTTCATGCGCTTGCCCCATTCGGAATCGTAGTCCTTGCCGTCGCGCATCGAGCGGATCAGCGACATCACATGCCGGTAGCGGTCGGGATAATGGCGCAACAGCCAGTCCTTGAAGATCGGCGCCACTTCGAGCGGCAGGCGCAGGATGACGTACCCAGCTTCGCGGGCCCCGGCGGCTCTGGCCGAATCGAGGATGCGCTCCATCTCCGGATCGTTGAGACCGGGGATGATCGGCGCCACCATCACCGATGCCGGAATGCCGGCGTCCGAAAGCTGCCTGATCGCCTCCAGCCGCTTCGTCGGCGTCGACGCGCGCGGCTCCATGGTGCGCGCCAGCATGCGGTCCATCGTCGTCACCGACAGCGCCACCTTGGCAAGGCCGCGTTCGGCCATGCGCGACAGGATGTCGATGTCGCGCGTCACCAGCGCTGACTTCGTCACGATGCCGACCGGATGGCCGCGTGCCTCCAGCACTTCCAGGATCTCGCGCATGATCCGGTATTGCTTCTCGATCGGCTGGTAGGGATCGGTATTGGTGCCGATGGCAATCGTGCGCGGCTGGTAGCCCGGTTTCGACAATTCCCGTTCCAGCATGCGCGCCGCATCCGGCTTGGCGAACAGCTTCGATTCGAAATCGAGCCCCGGCGACAGGCCCATGAAGGCATGCGTCGGCCTGGCGAAGCAGTAGACACAGCCATGCTCGCAGCCGCGATAGGGATTGATCGAACGGTCGAAGGAAATGTCCGGCGACTCGTTGCGGGTGATGATGGTTCGCGGCTTCTCGACCTGCACCTCCGTCTTGAACGGCGGCAACTCCTCCAGCGAGTTCCAGCCGTCGTCGAACACGTGGCGGCTGGTCGGCTCGAACCGGCCGGACGGATTGATGCCGGCCGAGCGGCCGCGGTTGCGGTCCGGCCGCACGCGCATGCCGCTCTGCTCGATCATCGCATTTGCCATTTCGGCTCTTCCTGCTCCGAAAGCGGCAATGTCGGCGCGCACGATCTGTTCCATTTTCGCCCTCTCCCAGGGACTGTCGGCAGGCTGTCGAATCGCTCTGTTCATGAAACTATTCCTATTTTGTCGATGAGAACAAATCAAGAACTTTTTCGCTTGGAGCGCGCAACTGGCGCAAGCCGTGGCTTTCCGCTATTCGGCTAAGGATGCTCAGCGTGCTCATCGAAACCCGCAACGACGAAGAGGGGCTTGCCCGTACGCTTGCCTCGCTGGTCGGCGGCGCGGTCGAAGGCGTGGTGCGAGACGTGATCGTCTGCGATCAAGGCTCGACCGACCAGACGCATCGGGTGGCCGAACATGCCGGTTGCCACTATGTGACCGGCGGGATCGGCGCCGGTATCGGCCAGGCCAAGGGCGACTGGCTGCTCCTGCTCGAGCCGGGCGCGCGGATCGCCGAGGGCTGGATCGACGAAGTTGTGGCGCACACGGCTAGGCAGACCATGCCTGCCCGTTTCTCACGCGCCCGCGCCAACCGCGCGCCTTTCCTGGCCAGGGTGTTCTCGAGCAACCGTGCGCTGGCCGAGGGGCTTGTCATCAGCAAGCGTCAGGCCTCGGCCCTGGCAAAGAGCGCGCGCAGCGCCGAAGCCCTGGCGCGCGGCCTGGCGACCAGAAGGCTGAACGCCGAAATCTGGATCGCGCCGCCGAAGTGAGCCTCCCTTATCCACCGCCGGCAAGGGACTGGCATGGTAACTCCGTACCACTCCATTATTGTGCGTTGCACAAAAGCAGCAGCTGGATTAGCATCCTCTTATGCGGGGCGGGATTGGGTGACGCCGAAGCGACAGTCCGCTGTCGCTTCGGCGGACGCTATGGATACGAGGATCCGATGAATCTTGCCACCCCCGACCACTCCGGCGCGGCCAGCCTGGAAGCCGTCGCTCGCAACGGCAGCCTGTTCAGGCGGATCGCCGTTCGCGTCCCGACCTATCTGAAGGACCTGCGCGAAAACCCTGCATGGCTGCCGATGTTTGTGCTGGCGCGCACCATGCCCGGGCGCCGCCTGCACTGGCTGGGCGCCAGACGCGCCCGCCCTCTCGACAATGCGGCAGACACGATGTTCGCCGGCGCCAACCGCGCGGCGGTGGTCGAGGCTTTGCGCGCCGAAGGCCTGTTTTCGGGCTTGATGCTGCCCCCGGCGATCCATCAGGAAATCGCCGCCTTCGCGCGACAGACACCTTGCTTCGGCAATTTCGACCGCCGCCTTGAATTCATGCCGGGCGACCATGCCGAGGCCGAGAAGCGCTTTGGCCGCTCGCTGCTCAGCGGCCATTATTTCGAACGCATCCTGGATTGTCCGGCAGCTCTCGCCATCCAGAAGGACCCGCTGCTGCTCGACGTCGCTCGGCACTATCTCGGCGGCCAGGCAAAACTGATCACGACGCGCGTCTGGTGGAGTTTTCCGACCGGCAAGGCGTCCGACGCCGACAAGAACCTCGCCTCACTGGGCAAATACCATTTCGACCTCGACGATTGGCGGATGCTGAAGTTCTTCTTCTACCTGGTGCCGGTCGACGGAGGCACCGGCCCGCATGTCTATGTCCGCGGCAGCCACCGGCGCCGCGCGCTCAGGCATCAGCTGACGCTTCTGGTCGGTCATCCGGCGGAAGATGTGCTCGACGTCTATGGCCCGCAAAGCCCTCTCACGCTGACGGGCGAGGCAGGCCTCGGTTTCGTCGAGGACCCGTTCGGCTTCCACATGGGCACCGTGCCGGCGCATACGCCGCGCCTGATGATGGAGGTGGGCTTCGGCGTCTCGAAGCCGTCGCGCCGCCGTTTTCACGGCGAGCCGGTCATCCGCTGAACCGAATCGGTCAGATCCCTTGGATCTCGACCGGCATCCAGGCGCTGCGACGCCTGGCGAGGCGTTGCTCGCGCGTTTCAGCATCATAGCGAACCGGGACCGGCTCGCGGGAGAACCGCTCGCGTTCGTCGAGCGCGTTGACGATGACGACAGCCGTGGCGTCGTCACCATCGCCGGCGATTGCCGCGACATAGACGCCGCACTCACCGCACACAAGATAATCGGCGGTGCGCAGGCCGAAGCGGTAGGCTCGCAAGCGCTCCTTGTTCTCGACCGAGACGACCAGCCTGCCGTTCGGGTCGGCGGCGGCGCGCGAGCCATGTCGGGTGCAGAACGAGCACTGGCAGGCGCGGATCTCTGTCGCGGCTGGATCGAGCGCGGTGGAGAAGCTCAGGCGGATATTGCCGCAATGGCATCCGCCACTGTGAACGGTCATGGCACGGTCCCTTGTTCGCTGCACAAGGTACTTTGCAAGCGCCAGCTTCGGAATGGCGCCTCGAAGGCGGCAGCGCCATTCCGCCTGCAAACCGGATGCCGGTCGGGTGCTTTGCCTGTGCTTTACGAGGTGGGCTTGCCGCCGCGCCTGAGATGCTCGTCCAGCCGCGGCATGATCTCGACGAAGTTGCAGGGCATGTGCCGGTAATCGAGCTGTGCCTTGATGATGCCGTCCCAGGCGTCCTTGCAGGCGCCGGGCGAGCCTGGCAGCACGAAGACGAAGGTGGCGTTGACGACCCCGCCGGTCGCCCGGCTCTGGATGGTCGAGGTGCCGATCTTGTCGTAGGAAATGCGGTGGAACACCTCGGAAAAGCCGTCCATGCGCTTTTCGAAGATCGGGTCCAGTGCCTCCGGCGTCACGTCGCGGCCGGTGAAGCCGGTGCCGCCGGTGGTGATGACGACATCGATGTTTTCGTCCTTGGACCAGCCAAGAACCTTGTCGCGGATCTTTTCGCGGTCGTCGGTCACGATGTCCCGCGCGGCAAGCGTATGGCCGGCTTCCGCGATGCGGTCGGCCAGCGTCTGGCCGGATTTGTCGTCGGCGAGGCTGCGCGTGTCCGAAACGGTAAGCACCGCGATGCGCACCGGGATGAAGGGCCGGTTTTCGTCAAGCTTCGCCATCGGCATCTGCCTCCATGCTGCGCGTCGCGGCGACGAACCAGTCGGGATGGCGGGCGCGGATCTCGATCGCCGCGCGCTTGGCGACATTGCCGGTCTCGAACAGGCCGAAACAGGTGGCGCCCGAGCCGGACATGCGCGCGAACGCGGCGTCGGCACGCTTGAGCGCCTTGAGCGCCTCGCCGATCGCCGGCTGGATCGAACGGGCGGCGGCCTCCAGATCGTTGCGCGTCGTCTCCAGCCAGTTGCGGACGGCATGGAAGTCGAGGCGCTTCGGCAGCGGCGGCAGGGCCTCGTTGTCGCGCCGGGACAGCGCCTTGAACACGTCCGGCGTCGAGACGGCGACACCAGGATTGACCAGCACCAGGCCGAGCGCAGGAAACGCCGGGAGCGGCGACAGGTCGTCGCCAATGCCGCGCGCGAGCAGCGGCTTGCCTTTGAGGCACATCGGCAGGTCGGCGCCGAGCGTCAGGCCGATCCGGGCCAGCGAATTGTCGTCGATTTCGAGCTTCCACAGCCGCGCCAGGCCGTTGAGCGCGGCCGCCGCGTCGCTGGAGCCGCCGCCGACGCCGGACGCGATCGGCAGGTTCTTCTCCAGCCGGATGGCGACGGGCGATCCCTGTTGCGCGCCGGCTTCCCGGCGCAAGGCATCGCGCGCCTTCACCACCAGATTGTCGCCGTCGAGCGGCAGCCCGGCGGCATAGCGGCCGGATACCGAGAAGTCGTCGTGCTCCGCCGGCTCGAACTCGAGCCGGTCGCCGAAGCGGGTGAAGACGGCAAGGCTGTCGATCAGATGATAGCCATCGGCGCGCTGTCCGGTGACATGCAGCGCCAGGTTGATCTTGGCAGGCGCAAGCCACGTCCGGACCTCTGTGCCGGGCTCAACAATGTCGGCTGCTGGCGAGATGGGATCAATCCTTGGCGAGACGGTATTCGCCGGTCTTGGGATCCTTGACCAGCGTGCCCATCGTGCCGTTCGCCGCCTGTTTCTCGGTCCGCCGGATCTTGGCCGTCACGCGTTCAGCCTCGCGCACGAAAGCGCGGTAGCCAAAGTAAGCGGCGGCGCCGACAACGGCGAAGAAAATGATCTGCGGCATCTCTAAAACTCCTCCCGCGTTCTCGCGGCAAGGCCGGCCGAATGGGTCGGTCACGCTGTTATGCTAGCCGCATTCATGGCTTTTTCAAAGCCCGAAGCGCGCCCACAGCGCGCGCTCTTCCGCCGCATCGAGGACGCCGCTGGCCGCGGCCGCGGCGATATCGGGCGCCGAGAAGCGTGAGCCGAACAGGCCGAAACGGCCGAACAGACCGCGCGGCGCGGTGATCAGCTTGAGCTCCGTCTTGTCGCCGAAACGGGTGCGGAGCACGCTGCGCATATCGCCCAGCGCATCGACAAGACCGAGCTCGAGACCTCGCTTGGCGGTCCAGAACAGGCCGGTGAACAGGTCCGGGTCGTCCTTGAGCTTGCTGCCGCGCCGCTCCTTGACGAGGTCGATGAAGGTCTCGTGCACTTCGAGCTGCAGCGCCTTCAGCCGCTCGATGTCTTCCTTCTTCTCCGGCTTGAACGGATCGAGCACGGCCTTGTTCTGGCCGGCGGTGTGGACGCGGCGCTCGACGCCGATCTTCTTCATCAGCTCCGGGAAGCCGAAAGAGGCTGAGACCACGCCGATCGAGCCGACGATCGACGACGGGTCGGCGAAGATCTCGTCGCCGGCGACCGCGATCATGTAGCCGCCGGAAGCCGCCACGTCCTCGACGAAGACCAGAACCTTCTTGTTCTTCTCCGTCGCAAGATCGCGGATGCGCTTGAAGATCAGCCGCGATTGCACCGGCGAGCCGCCCGGCGAATTGATCGAGATGGCGACCGCCGGTGCGTCGTAGCCGAACGCCTTTTCGATGAGGCCGGCCGTCGAGGCAAGCGACAGGCTCGGCCGGAACTGGCCGCCGCCGGCCATGATGGCGCCTTGCAGCCGGATGACCGGAATGGTGACGGCTGTCGAGCGCCAGGATTTCGGCAGCAGGCGGTTGAAGAGGCGTTTCACGAAGGAATGTCTCCGGTCGATTTGCAAGGCAGCAAGATAAGATCAGGTCGGTTGGTCTGTTTCACGGGCACGGGGTCATCTTGCTTTGGGCATGTAGGAATTCGCTGGCCAACGGCAATGCCGCATCGCCAGCCCCGGATCAATCGCCGAACAGCGATGCCAGGCCGTTATTGATCATTTCCGTCCGCTCCGCCGGCGCGTTGCCGGACGGACCGTGCAAGGTGAGCGGCGGGCGGATCGACAGTTTTCCGCGCGCGCCGAGCACCGCCCTGACGACGATGCGGATCGCCGCCGCGTCGGGACGCGGATGCACGCACAGCAATTCGGCATCGCCGAAGCGCCCCTCGATCGCGTCCAGCATGGCGACGAGTTGCTCAGGCCGGGCAATGACGGCCAGTCCGCCGCGCGGCCTGGCGACGGCTGCGGCGCTCCTGATCCAGCGCTCGAACAACTCGTCCTCGACCACATGGGCCTGCCTACGCAGCGCGTCGGGCGTTGCGCGATCTTGCGCCGCGTTGAACGGCGGGTTCATGATGACGAAATCGAAGGAATTGTCGGCAAGCCCGACCTCTGCCCGCGCGCGGCCGGCAAGCGTCACATCGGCCGTCAGCACCGAGGCGCGGTCGCCGAGATGCGCATTGCCGGGATGCGAAAGCGTCGCGGCGGCGAACCCCGCCATTTCGGCCGAGCGCTCGACCAGTACGGCCTGGGCCGCCTGACAACGCGACAGCACGGCTAGGGCGGCCGCACCG
>Ga0209758_1003474_pt1 | contig 14276 bp, 14 predicted proteins | sample AraplaMF_Col_mMF_FD_184258 | JGI IMG/M metagenome (GOLD analysis project Ga0209758, IMG submission 184258) | Arabidopsis root microbial communities from the University of North Carolina, USA - plate scrape MF_Col_mMF (SPAdes) (version 2) | ecosystem: Host-associated > Plants > Roots > Endosphere... | reverse complement strand
TCGGTAACCGGGAGCCTGGCTTGCAGGACCTGGCACCACTGCTCATGGTCGAATGCTCCGAGGACGAAGCGGGGTTGCGGCATGGCGATCCTCATAAGTGGCGGGTCGATACTGCCCAGTCATATCGCTAGCGCAAGCCTTGGTCGGCGTCCCGGAACAGGGTAAAACGGCACTGCCGCCCAAAAAACGCGCCGGAGAGACGCCGATGAACATTCACGACAAGAGCCGCTACGCCGAGGTTTACGCGCGCTCGCTGGCCGATCCCGAAGGCTTTTGGGGCGAGGCGGCGCGCGAGATCGACTGGATCGAGCCGGCGAAAAAAGTGTTCGATCCGGCGATGGGGCTCTATGGCCGCTGGTTCGCCGGCGCCGTGGTCAACACCTGCTACAACGCGCTCGATCGTCAGGTCGCCGCCGGCCGTGCCGACCAGGTGGCGTTGATCCACGATTCGCCGCTGGCCGGCGGGGTGACGACATTCACCTACGCGCAGATGCTGCATGAGGTGAAAACCCTTGCCGCCGTCATGCAGGATTTCGGCGTCGCCAAGGGCGACCGCGTCATCCTCTATATGCCGATGGTGCCGGAGGCGATGATCGCGATGCTGGCCTGCGCCCGGATCGGCGCGGTGCACTCGGTGGTGTTCGGCGGCTTCGCCGCCAAGGAGCTCGCCACCCGGATCGAGGATGCCGGACCGAAGCTGATCTTTTCCGCCAGTTGCGGCCTCGAGCCCGGCCGCATCGTCGGCTACAAGCCGCTGCTCGACGAGGCCATCAACCTCTCCAGCGTCAAGCCGGAAGCCTGCGTCATCCTGCAGCGGCCGCAGCAGGGTTGCGATCTGGTGGCCGGGCGCGATCACGACTGGGCTGATCTGCGCGGCAAGGCCATCGCGGCAAAAAAATCTGCCGATTGCGTACCGGTGCTCGCGACCGATCCGCTGTACATCCTCTACACCTCGGGCACGACAGGCAAACCCAAAGGCGTGGTGCGCGACAATGGCGGACACCTGGTCGCGTTGAAATGGTCGATGTGGGGGCTCTACGGCATCAAGCCGGGCGAGGTCTGGTGGTGCGGCTCCGACATCGGCTGGGTGGTCGGCCACAGCTACATCATCTACGGCCCGCTGCTGCATGGCGCGACCTCGATCATGTACGAGGGCAAGCCGATCGGCACGCCGGATGCAGGCGCGTTCTGGCGGGTGATTTCACAGCACAAGGCGGTGGCGCTGTTCACCGCGCCGACCGCGTTCCGCGCCATCCGCAAGGAGGATCCGGACGGAATATTCATCCGGCAGCATGATCTTTCGAAATTCCGCACGCTGTTTCTCGCCGGCGAGCGCGCCGACCCGCCGACGGTGGAATGGGCGGAGATCCAGTTGAAGGTGCCGGTGATCGATCACTGGTGGCAGACCGAGACCGGCTGGTGCATCGCCGGCAATCCGGTCGGGCTCGGGATGCTGCCGGTCAAGCACGGCTCGCCGACGGTGCCGATGCCGGGCTATCAGGTGGACGTGGTTGACGAAGCCTCGAAGCCGCTGCCTGCCGGCACCATGGGCTCGATCGTGATCAAACTGCCGCTGCCGCCCGGATGCCTGCCGACGTTGTGGCAGCAGGACGAGCGCTGCCGCGAGGCCTACTTCAACGAATTCCCCGGCTATTACAAAACCTCCGACGCCGGCTACAAGGACGACGACGGCTACGTCTTCGTGATGGGCCGCACCGACGACATCATCAACGTCGCCGGCCACCGGCTCTCGACCGGCGGCATGGAGGAAATCCTGGCTTCGCATCCCGACGTGGCGGAATGCGCGGTGCTCGGCATCGCCGACCCGATCAAGGGCGAGGTGCCCTGCGGCTTCCTGGTGCTGAAGGCCGGCGTCACCCGCGGCCCCGCCGAAATCGAAAAGGACGTGGTGGCGCTGGTGCGCGAAAAGCTCGGTCCGGTCGCGGCCTTCAAGCTTGCCATCACCGTCGGCCGTCTGCCCAAAACCCGCTCCGGAAAAATCCTCCGCGGCACCATCAAGAAGATCGCCGACGGCGAAGCGTGGGCCATGCCGGCGACCATCGAGGATCCGAAGGTGCTGGATGAGATCGGCGCGGCGTTGAAGGGCAGGGTGTAGCTGCCGGCGATGAGCTAACCTCTCCCCGCGTGCGGGGAGAGGTCGGATTGCGCGGCAATCCGGGTGAGGGGGCGTCTCCCCAAAGCCGAGCCCGTGTCGTGGCGACGCCCCCTCACCCCGACCCTCTCCCCGCAAGCGGGGCGAGGGAGCGCGCTGCCTTCGTTGCCAACTCCCGACTTACAATCCCCGCATTTCGCGTTAAACACGTCCGACCGATGCGTAACCTGGACATTCACATGCGCCTGATTCCGACGCCTCTCATCGCACTCGCGCTTGCCGCCGTGCTGCTCGGCGCTTGCGCGCGGCGCAGCGATCTGCCGGTGATGAGCGCCGGCGAGGATGACGACGCGCTCTGCCGCGCCAACGGCGTGGTCGCCGGCTCACCCGCCTATGTCGCGTGCCGCAAGGACCGCGACGTTGCCCGCGGCAACGCCACCGCGCGCGCCGACCGTGCCCAACGCAACCTCGGTGAATACATGTTGAACAATCCGGACAGGCATTAGGAGGTTGCGGCAATGAACGAGGACGTCTTTAACGCCAGCCTGCGCAAATTCTTGAAGAAGGTCGGCATCACCTCGCAGCGTGAGATCGAGAAGGCGGTCCGCGACGCGCTCGCCGCCGGCCGGCTCAAGGGCCACGAGAAACTGCCGGCGAAGATGGTGCTCACCGTTGGCAACATCACGCTGACCCACGAGATCGACGACGAGATCGAACTCGGCTAGGTCATGTGTCGGACCTCATCTTGAGGTGCGCGCCCTTGCGCGCGTCTCGAAGGATGGGCAACACACGCTGCAAGATCCAACGTCGGGAAATAACCATGGACATCAAGGTCAGAGATTCCAACGGCGCGCTGCTCGCCGAGGGCGACACCGTGACCCTGATCAAGGATCTGAAGTTGAAGGGCTCATCCACCGTGCTCAAACGCGGCACCGTGATCAAGAACATCCACCTCACCGACGACCCGGACGAGATCGAGGGCCGCACCGACAAGGTCAAGGGTCTGGTACTGCGTACCGAGTTCTTGAAGAAGGCGTGAGCGGCGTTCCGTCGTTACACCGTCACGCCTGGGACGCCCCCCAGTCACGACGGTGATGAGATGGCATTTATGAACCCGCAGCCTACTCCTCGTCCTGCTTCTTGCCGCCGATGGTCTTCAGCTTGGCAAATACCGCATCGACATTGAGATCGTCGCGCTGCTTTTCGGTGGGCTCGAATTCGGCGTCCTTGCGGGTGGTTTCGGAGGCCGGCAGCAGCGTGGCGCCGCCATAGGCCTGGTCGGTGGGCTTTTCCTTGGCGGCGCGCTGTACCTCGAAATCGAGTTCGATCTGCGAGCACAGCCCCAGCGTCACCGGGTCCATCGGCGTCAGGGTCGAGGCGTTCCAATGGGTGCGGTCGCGCACGCTGGCGATGGTGGTCTTGGTGGTGCCGACCAGCCGCATGATCTGGCTGTCCTTCAGCTCGGGGTGGTTGCGCACCAGCCACAGGATCGCGCTCGGCCGCTCGTGGCGGCGCGACACCGGGGTGTAGCGCGGGCCCTTCTTCTTCGAGGGGGCCGGCAGCGTCACCTTGCTCTCGCCGAGCTTGAGGCGGTAGTTCGGGTCTTTCTCGCCCTTTTCGATTTCGTCGCGGGTCAATTGGCCGGTGGAAATCGGGTCCATGCCCTTGATACCCTGGGCGGCATCGCCGTCGGCGATGGCGCGGATCTCCAGCGGGTGCATCTTGGTGAAATCCGCAACCTGGTCGAATGACAACGCGGTATTATCGACAAGCCACACGGCAGTCGCCTTCGGCATCAGCGGTGCGTTGCTCATGGCAAATCTCCTTTGCGCTTCGCCCACCTCTTTCGGAGGCGAAGCCGTCTGGTCATCGGTGATGACGGGAATTCACCCTATATAAGCCGTCTGGGGCTAACCGCGCAATGGTTTGCTGATATGCCTTGACAGGGCCGTAAAGCGGCCCCAAGTCGTTAAGGTCATTGACCGTTCCGCACCTGCCGGTGCGCCGTATCAAGCCCCCGGACCTCCCCTATGCAGGCCAAAACGCCCCTTAAAATCGTGCTTTGTTCTCCCCGCGGCTTCTGCGCCGGGGTGGTCAGGGCGATCGACACCGTGGAGCGGGCGCTCGCCATCCATGGCGCCCCGGTCTATGTCCGGCACGAAATCGTCCACAATCGCTACGTGGTGGACAGCCTGCGCGCCAAGGGTGCGATTTTCGTCGAGGAACTGGCCGAGATCCCCGATCACACCAATGCGCCGGTGGTGTTTTCCGCCCACGGCGTGCCGAAATCGGTCCCGGCGGACGCCAAGCAGCGCAATTTCTTCTCGCTGGACGCCACCTGCCCGCTGGTCACCAAGGTGCACCGCGAGGCGGCGATCCATTTCAAGCGCGGCCGGGAAATCCTCCTGATCGGGCATTCCCACCATCCGGAGGTGGTCGGGACGCTGGGCCAGCTGCCGCCCGGCGCCGTCATGCTGATCGAAACCGCCCAGGACGCCGCCACCTTCACCCCGAAGGATCCCAACAATCTGGCATTCGTGACCCAGACCACGCTGTCGATCGACGACACTGCCGAGATCGTCGCCATGCTCAAACAGCGCTTCCCGAACATCTCGGGCCCGCACAAGGAAGACATCTGCTACGCCACCACCAACCGCCAGCTCGCGGTCAAGAAGGTGGCGCCGGTGGTCGATGCGCTGATCGTGGTCGGCGCGCCGAATTCGTCGAACTCGCAGCGGCTGCGCGAAGTGGCCGAGCGTGAAGGCTGCAAGGTCTCGGTGCTGGCGCAGCGCGCTTCCGATCTCGACTGGAGCAAGTTCGAGGGTATTACCAGCCTCGGCATCACCGCGGGGGCCTCGGCGCCGGAAGTGATCGTCGAGGAGATCATGGGCGCCTTCGCCGAGCGCTACGAACTGCATGTGGAGACGGTGTCGGCCGCGGAAGAAAACGAATTCTTTCCGCTGCCGCGTTCGCTGCGGCCCGACGCGGCGTAGCTGCGATGGCGGTCTATACCGACGTCGCCGCCGACGATCTTGCGGATTTCCTCAAAAGCTACGACATCGGCGAGTTGCTCTCCTACAAGGGCATCGCCGAAGGCGTCGAGAATTCCAATTTCCTGCTGCACACCACCAAGGGCGCCTACATCCTGACGCTCTATGAAAAGCGCGTGGCGTCGGACGACCTGCCGTATTTCCTGTCGCTGATGGCGCATCTCGCCTCCCGCGGGGTCAGCTGCCCGCAGCCGGCGAAGAACCGCAAGGGCGAGGTCTACAGCCAACTCGCCGGCCGGCCGGCGGCGATCATCAATTTTCTCGAAGGCGTCTGGCCGCGGCGTCCCAACGCGGCGCATTGCGCCGGGGTCGGCGAGGCGCTGGCGAAGATGCACCTCGCCGGACTCGACTTCCCGATGTCGCGCAAGAATCCGCTGTCGGTCTCGGGCTGGCGGCCGCTGTTCGAGGCCGCGGCGCCGCGCGCAGACGGTGTCCAGCAGGGCCTGCGCGATTTTCTCAGCCGCGAGCTCGATCATCTCGAGGCCCGCTGGCCGAAACATCTGCCAGAGGGCGTCATCCATGCCGACCTGTTTCCCGACAACGTGTTTTTCCTCGGCGAGAAGCTGTCCGGACTGATCGACTTCCCGTTCGCCTGCAACGACATCCTGGCCTACGACGTCGCCATCTGCCTCAACGCCTGGTGCTTCGAGCCCGATCACTCGTTCAACGCCACCAAGGCCCGCGTGCTGCTGGGCGCCTATGGCCGCGCGCGAAAGCTGTCGCAGGCCGAACAGGACGCGCTGCCGCTGCTGGCGCGTGGCGCCGCGCTGCGCTTCCTGTTGACGCGTCTGGTGGATTTCCTCAACGTGCCGCCTGGCGCCCTGGTCAAGCCCAAGGATCCGCTGGAATACGTCCGCAAGCTGCGCTTCCAGCAGGGCGTCTCCTGCATGGGCGACTACGGCATCGAACCATCCGGGCTGGTGGCGTGAGTTCGGACAAGCCGGTGATCATCCACACCGACGGCGCCTGCTCGGGAAATCCCGGGCCGGGCGGCTGGGGCGCGATCCTCAAATTCGGCGACGCCGAAAAAGAGCTGAAGGGCGGCGAGGCCCATACCACCAACAACCGCATGGAACTGATGGCGGCGATCTCGGCGCTGGAGGCACTCAAGAAGCCCTGCAGCGTCGATCTCTATACCGACAGCCAGTATGTCCGGCAGGGCATCACCGGCTGGATCCATGGCTGGAAGAAGAACGGCTGGCGCACCGCCGACAAGAAGCCGGTCAAGAATGTCGATCTCTGGCAGAAACTCGACGAGGCGCTGAAGCAGCACGAGGTGCGCTGGCACTGGGTCAAGGGCCACGCCGGACACGACGAAAACGAACGCGCCGATCAGCTGGCCCGCGAAGGCGTGGCGATGGCCAGGTTGAAGAGCTGAGCGAAACGGAAGTTCTTCCCCTCTCCCCTTGCGGGACAGGGTGGATCGAATGAGCGAAGCTCATTCGGGGCGGGTGAGGGGAACAGTCTCTCGTTTTGCGGCTCCCCCTCGTCCGGCGCTACGCGCCACCTTCTCCCACGAGGGGAGAAGGGAAGATGCCCGCGGATAGAGCGTTTTCCAGCGAAGTGGATACCGGTTCGCGTCAAGAAAACGCGTCAAAACAACAATCTAGGCTCGCAACATCTCGCAGCGTCGCGCCTTCTTCCCTCTCCCCTTGTGGGAGAGGGTGGCTTCGCGAAGCGAAGACGGGTGAGGGGGCTTACAGCTGCCCGAGCAGCGTATCGCCGCCGGACACCTCGACCTTGCCGGGCGCGGCTTCGAGGTTGAGCTTCTTCACCACGCCGTCTTCCACCAGCATCGAGTAGCGCTTGGAGCGGATGCCGAGGCCGTTGCCGGAGGCGTCGAGTTCCATGCCGATTGCCTTGGTGAAGTCGGCGTTGCCGTCGGCCAGGAAGGTCGCTTCGTCGCGCTGGTCGGTGTCGCGCTTCCAGGCGTTCATGACGAAGGCGTCGTTGACCGAGACGATGGCGATCGAGTCGACGCCCTTGTCCTTGATGGCATAGGCGTTGAGGAAGATGCTCGGGAGGTGCATCTTGTGGCAGGTGCCGGTGTAGGCGCCGGGCACCGCGAACAGCGCCACCTTCTTGCCCTTGAAGATATCGTCGGTTGATTTGACCTGCGGACCTTCCGCCGTCATCACGCGAAACTTGCTGTCCGGCAGCTTGTCGCCAACTTGGATGGTCATCGTCGCTTCTCCCTGAATGTGCAGCGTGTCTTTAAACCCGGTAGTTGGCCGGCGCAATATTCGGTATTGCGAAACGGCAAGGATGCCGGAGCTTCACCGTTCTGTCATCACCCGGTAAACCCGCCGGCGTCGAGAAATGCCTGTTCTTCAGGCGTGGTCGGGCGCCCCAGGATGCGGTTACGGTGCGGAAAGCGGCCGAACCTGCGGATGATGTCGGCGTGTTGCTCGGCATAGTGCTTGTTTTCGGTGTTGGGGGTGCCGCCGAATAGCGCGATGCAGCGCACCTGGTCGGGCAGATGTTCCGAATGCATGAACGGCATATAGAGGAATTCGAGTAGCACCGCGTCAATGCGCCTGTCGGCGCCGCGGTCGATGGCGCGCCCCGCGACACCGCGCGCCAGCGCATCGCTTTCGTAGGTCCGCGGGTCGTCGCGAAACATGTTGCGGGGAAACTGGTCCAGCACGATGGTGAGCGCCAGCGCGCCGTCATCGGTCGCCTCCCAGGACGACAGGTCGCCGGCGGCCGCTTTCCGCCACAGCGCGAGAAAGCGCCGGCGCACGTCGGCGTCAAACGCGGCGTTCTGCTTGTACCAGCGGTCGCGGCCGGCCTCTCGCCAGAATGTCAGGATATCGGCCGGCGTAGGGTCGCGCGCGTCAGACATGGCCGGACGCTCGCGTCGTCAGGTTCAGGCCGCCGCCTTCTTCTCATCGCGCAATTCGCGGCGCAGGATCTTGCCGACATTGGTCTTCGGCAGGGCGGTGCGGAATTCGATCTGCTTGGGCACCTTGTAGTTGGTCAGTTGGGTGCCGCAGAACTTGATGATGTCCTCGGCGGTGACGTTCGGATCCTTCTTGACGATGAACGCCTTGACCGCCTCGCCGGAGCGGGCGTCCTCGACGCCAATCACGGCGCATTCCAGCACGCCCGGATGACTCGCGATCACTTCCTCGATCTCGTTGGGATAGACGTTGAAGCCGGAGACCAGGATCATGTCCTTCTTGCGGTCGACGATCTTGGTAAAACCGTCCGGCGTCATCACGCCGATGTCGCCGGTGCGGAAGAAGCCGTCCGCGGTCATCACTTTGGCGGTCTCTTCCGGCCGGTTCCAGTAGCCCGACATCACCTGCGGACCTTTGGCGCAGATTTCGCCGGGCTGGCCGAGCGGCACCTCGTTGCCGTCATCGTCGCGGATCGAAATATACGTCGATGGCACCGGCACGCCGATGGTGCCGTTGAACTCGTCGACGGTGGCCGGATTGCAGGTCAGCGTCGGCGACGTCTCGGACAGGCCATAGCCTTCCGCGACGAAGCAGCCGGTTCGTTTCAGCCAGGATTCCGCGACCGCCCGCTGAACGGCCATGCCGCCACCGTTGGAAATCTTCAGCTTGGAGAAATCCACCTTCTCGAAGCCCGGGGTATGCAGCAGCCCGTTGTACAGCGTGTTCACCGCCGGAAAACTGTTGACCTGATATTTCATCAGTTCCTTGACGAAGCCCGGCATGTCGCGCGGGTTGGGGATCAACAGGTTGACGCCGCCGGCGCGCATCGCCAGCAGGAAGCAGGCTGTCAGCGCGAAGATGTGATACAGCGGCAACGCGCAGACGATGAACAGCTGCTCGACATGCGGCGGATTTTTCAGCGCCGGCTGCAGCCAGGCATCGTTCTGCAGCACGTTGGCGAGGATGTTGCGGTGGAGCAGCGTCGCGCCCTTGGAGACGCCGGTGGTGCCGCCGGTGTATTGCAGGAAAGCCACGTCATCGAGGGTGAGCCTGGACTTGCTGAACGGCAGGCCGCGGCCGGCCGCGACCGCATCGTTGAAGTTGACGGCGCCCGGGATCGAGAACGGCGGCACCATCTTCTTCACCCGCCGCACCACCAGGTTGACGATCACGCCCTTGAGGCCGAGCATGTCGCCCATGCTGCCGATGATGACGTGTTTGACACTGGTCTTCCCCAGCACCTGCTGCACGGTGGTGGCGAAGTTCTCCAGCACGATGATCGCCTCGGCGCCGGAGTCCTTGAGCTGATGCTCGAGTTCGCGTGCCGTATAGAGCGGATTGACGTTGACCACGGCATAGCCGGCGCGCAGCACCGCGGCGGTCGATACCGGGTACTGCAGCACGTTCGGCATCATCAGCGCGACGCGCGCGCCTTTGGCCAGGCCCTTGCTCTGCAGATAGGCCCCGAGCGCCGTCGACATCTCGTCGAGCTCGCGGTAGCTGATCGACTTGTCCATGCAGATGAAGGCTTTGCGATCGCGGTATTTCGCGAAGCTTTCCTCCAGCAGGTCGACCAGCGACGGATATTGCGTGGCATCGATATCGGCGGGCACGCCGGCCGGATATTGCTTGAGCCAGATGCGCTCCATGATATTCCCCCTTGGTTCCTTGCTGCCCGTTTTGGCGCCGGGACATCTTCTTTCGGAAGTATTGAGCAAAGCGACCACCCATGGCAAGGGCGGCGGAATGCGGCAAGACGGCCGCGGCGTCTCAACCTCTTCCCGCTTTTTGCGGGGAGAGGGCAAGCACAACCTAGCTGCGCGGTGCGGCAGCGGCGGGCTTGGCTTCGCCGGTGGTGCTGGGTTTGGGCTTGGTCGCCGCCTTCGGCTTGGCCGCTGCTGCCGGTTTGGCAGCCGCCACCGGTTTGTCGGCCGGCTTGGCCGCGGCGGCGTCGGGCTTGACGCTGGCATGCCTGGCGCCGACCGGCTTGGCCGCGGGTTTCGCGGCGGGCTTGGCCTCGGTGGTGGCCGCGACCTTGGCGTCCGACTTCGCATCGGACTTCGCTTCCTTGGCGTCGGCCGATGTCTCTGGCTTGGCGCCGGGCTTTTTGGCGACACGAACCTTCTTCCGCGGCGGCGTCTGCCTCTCGCTGTCGACGGCGACCGCCGCGATCAGTTCGGTACCGGTCTTTTTCGGGCCGGTATAGACCACAATCGGCTCGGAGGCGGCAGGGGCGGCCGCCAGCATCTCTGAAGGCCGCAGCGGCGGCGGCTGCAGGCCGGCGGCGAAGAACGTCAGATTACTTTCGCCCGACGTCGCGTTGCTGGCCACCGTGTCGTTGTCTTCATCGCTGGCCGGCCGCTTGCGCTTGCCGCCGCACATCTCGTCGCGCAGGTTCGGCGGCGCCGCGTCGATCGGCGCCAGGCTGTCGACGGTGCCGAGCGCCGGGCGCAGCCACGACAGGTTGTTGTTGGCGAAACCGCGCTCAAGCAACTGCGCCGCCCGCACCGCGCGCATCTGGCCGGACGAGGCGCCGAGCACCACCGCGATCAGGCGGCGGCCGTTGCGGGTCGCCGATGCCACGAGGTTGTAGCCGGACGCGCAGATGAAGCCGGTCTTGAAGCCGTCGGCGCCGGGATAGCGGCCGATCAGCTTGTTGAAGTTCTGCGTCACGCGGCGGCCGAACCGGATCGAGGGAATGTGAACGAAATACTCGTATTCCGGCAGGTCATGGATGATCGCACGGGCCAGGATCGCAAGATCACGCGCCGAGGTGATCTGTCCGTCCGCGGGCAGGCCGTTCGGATTGACGTAGCTGGTCTGCGTCATGCCGAGTTGTTGCGCCGTGGCGTTCATCATCGCGGAGAAGCCGTCGATTGATCCGCCGACGCCTTCGGCGAGCACTACCGCCATGTCGTTGGCCGACTTGACCAGCATCATCTTCAGCGCGTTGTCGACGGTGACCTGGGTGCCGGACCGGAAGCCCATCTTGGACGGCGACTGCGCCGACGCGACCGGCGATACCGTCAGCAGGGCATCGAGCGAGATGCGTCCCTCCTTGACCGCCCTCAACGTGACGTAAGCCGTCATCAGCTTGGTCACCGACGCGGGATACCAGGGATACGTCGCGTTCTCGGCCTGCAGCACCTTGCCGGTGTCGGCCTCGACGACCAGCAGCGCTTCTGCCTTGACGGCGTGCGGCGCGACGGTCATTGCCGCCAGCCCAAGAGCGAGCGCGATGAATTTCAGTGATGCTGAACGAGGCATTGCCGGGAGAAAGTGCACTATCCGATTCCGGTTCTTTGCGAGCCGCCCCACCGGCGGAAGTTACGAGAGCACGAGTATGGATTTTTACAGATCGGCGTAATCTGATCGTTCAGCATTACGACCCGATCCGGGCCGTCAATCGGTTGCGGCCAAATCGAATTCGGCCGAGCCAAACCTATACCGGCTGATGGCATCGGAACAGGCCTTGACCGATTAATTCGTGGATGAAAGCGGCCAAATTTCGATGGGCCAAATTCGTCAATTTCTCGTCTTGGCGGGCGCAGCGCTCGCGTCCGGCGCCGTCATGGCGGCGTGGGCATTCTGCTGCACCATGAACTGGGCCTTTGCGAGTTCCGCGAAATGTCCGCCGCGCGCGACGAGTTCATCGAAAGTTCCGCTTTCGATCACCCTGCCGTTCTCGAAAACCAGGATCCGCGTCGCATTGCGGATGGTCGAGAGCCGGTGCGCGATCACGAAGGTGGTGCGCCCCTTCATGACCTCGTCGAGCGCGGCATTGACCCTGGCTTCGGTCACCGCATCGAGCGCGCTGGTCGCCTCGTCGAGGATGAGGATCGGCGGATCCTTCAACAGCGCGCGCGCGATCGACAGCCGCTGCCGCTCGCCGCCGGACAGCATGCGCCCGCGCTCGCCGGCACTGGTATCGAATTTCTTGTCGCTGCGCTCGATGAATTCCAGCGCCTGGGCGCGCTGCGCGGCGATCCGCAATTCCTCGTCGGTGGCTTCCGGCTTGCCGACCCGCAGATTCTCCTCGATCGAGCGATCGAACAGCAGCGCCTCCTGAAATACCACGCCGATGTTTCGTCGCAGCGCCGTCAGCGTCAGGCCGCGGACATCCATGCCGTCGATCCGGATGAATCCGGATTGCGGATCGAACGCGCGGTGCAGCAGCGCAATCGCGGTCGATTTGCCGGCGCCGGTCGGCCCGACCAGCGCGACGGTCTGGCCCGGCAGAGCGACGAAGGAAAGGTCTTCCACCGCCGGCCGCTTGCCGTCGTAGGAAAACGACACGTCGCTGAACTCGACCATGCCCTGCAGCCGGCCGGGATCGATGGCATCGATGCGGTCGCGCACCGCCGGCACCGCATCGAGCACGTTGAAGAACTCCTGCAGCCGCGGCGCTTCCATGAAGACGCTGTTGATGAACGACACCACCTGCTCGAGCTTCTGAATCAGCAGGGTGGCGAAACTCACGAACATCACGATCTCGCCGACGCTGGTCAGGCCCTGCTGGTGCAGGGCGATGCCGACGGTGAAGATCGCCAGCACGGTGATGGTGGTCGAGGCCCGCGTCATCACGGTGACCAGCGCCCACCACGACAGCACCGGCATCTGCACCGCCAAGAGCTTGTTGGCGATGAAGCGCAGGCCCTGCACCTCGGCATCGATGCGCACGAAGCTCTGCACCAGCGCCACATTGCCGAGCGCATCGGAGGCGCGTGCCGAGAGGTCGGTGTACTGGTTCTCAACCTCGCTCTGCAGCCCATAGGTCTTGCGCACCACCAGCGTGGTCAACACGGTGAACACCGCGCACAGCACGAACAGCAGGATGGCGAGCCGCCAGTTGATGTAGAGCGACAACGGCAGCAGCACCACCAGCGACATGATCGAGGCGAAGTGCTCGCGAAAAAATCCGAGCCACAGCCGCCACAACGCGTCGGTGCCCTGCAGCATCACCTTCATCAGCCGTCCCGAATGGGTGCCGGTGTGGAAGGTCAGCGGCAGCTGCAGGATATGCTCGAAATAATTCGTCAGCACCGCCTGCCGCTGACGATGCGCCAGGCGGTCGGCGTTCAGCGCGACGATGGCGCCGCAGCCGATGTTGAACAGTCCGAACGCGACCCACGCCGCGAGCAGCGGCCAGGCCGCAGCCCCGCCGGTGTTGCCGGTCAGCGCATCGACGATGCGCCCGAACAGCACCGGTTCGGCGAACTGCGCGGCGGCCAGCAGCAGGTTGGCACCGGCCAAAATCCAGCCCAGCCGTGCCTCCTTGCCGAGCAGTTGCATGACGCGGGTGTAAAGGCGGAGGAAGGACATGATGCGGCGCTCATTGGTCACCCGAGATGGGCCAGATGGTTAGAGCATTTTCCGCCGCAGTGGAAAAAGAGCTGTGGGCTGCCGTGTCCACATGAGATCGCCCGGCAGGGGCGGGAGACGCCCCCTGCCACGATTTCGCCATACATCGTTCATGCTGCATTCGGACTCGGGAACCTACCCTCATGCCGATGGTTGTCATCGTTTCGGCTCCCGTCGGGAGCGGACACCAGCGAGGACATGAAAATGTCGATACCGAAAGCCACGTTTTCTTCAATCGGCCGCGGCGCCATGTTGGCGACGGTGGCGGCTGTTGCCCTGGCTGCGTCCCAGCCCTCCACGGCCCTGGCGGGCTCGACAACGCCGGCTCCGGTGGTAACGGCGGGTCACGGCACCAGCGGCGCAACCGATATCAGCGCGCGTCGTCGGCATTACGGCGGCGGCGGAGCGGCGGCGATGGCCGCGTTTGCCGGCATCGTGGGCACCATCGGCGCGATCGCTGCCACGCAGGAGCGCAACGACTACTATTACGGCGGCGGACCGGCCTATTATGACGGTGGCCCGGCCTATTACGGCGGCCCGGCCTATTATGACGCGCCGGGCTATGGCTACTACGGCGGCCTGGCGGCGCCGCGGAATGGCCCCCGCTACGGCTACCGTGATCGCGGCGGGTTCTGATCCATCGTTGAACGGCTCGTCGCCGGCCGCCTCCTCGCGGCCGGCGAAGCATTAAGAATGATCGAATTTCCCAGTAATTCCCGGATGTTCGTTAACTCGCTGGCGAGCGCTTTGGACTAGTCTGTTGTGATGAGTGATTCGCTCGAGCGGCTTTATTCGGCGGTGCAGGCGGCCAGGGATCTCGATCCCGCGGTATCGCGCACGGCCCGGCTG
>Ga0209758_1003467_pt1 | contig 14302 bp, 10 predicted proteins | sample AraplaMF_Col_mMF_FD_184258 | JGI IMG/M metagenome (GOLD analysis project Ga0209758, IMG submission 184258) | Arabidopsis root microbial communities from the University of North Carolina, USA - plate scrape MF_Col_mMF (SPAdes) (version 2) | ecosystem: Host-associated > Plants > Roots > Endosphere... | reverse complement strand
CGGATGCGATCACCTTGCCCGAGAGATCGGTCATGACGAGATCGAGATAGACGGTGTAGAAGCGGTTGATGGCGCCGAGACGCTCCGCCGCAAAGGCGACGGTTTCCCGGCCCGGTTCCTGCAGTGCCTGCCAGAGTGCCGGGTCCGTCGCCCACCAGCGCACATCGGCCGTGCGTTCGAATAGGTTGCGGACGATGAGCTGCACCAGTGTCTGCGCCAGATCGGTGAGGCGAACGCCCTCCATCTCCTCGACCAGCGAATCCGCCATGGCGCGGCTGAGGCCGATGCGGCCAAGCACGTTGCTCTCGAACCTGCCGGTAATGTCGGTTGCGATCTGCGCCAGCCGCTGCACCTCGTTGGCAACGACGGCGAAGCCCTTTCCGGTTTCGCCGGCTCTGGCTGCCTCGATCAGCGCATTGATCGCCAGCAGCTTGATCTGCTTGACGATATTGGTGTTGTCGGCGCTGAAGCGCTCGAGATCGGTGCTGATGCCGTCCGTGACGACGCGCATGGACCGCGGTGTCGCATTCTGCGACTGGGCAATGGTTTCGGCGCTAAGCGGCTTCATCAAAAGGATCCTGGAAGGAGCGGGCAATTGTTTGTGTGGTGAAGAAAATTTCGAGATCAGCGATAAAAAACGATGCTTGCCTATGGTTTTCAATTGGTTAACGGCTGGCCCCGCGAGATGAACATTTTCGGGGTGAATGGCTCAAAACGAGAAATTTCAGAGCGGTGGCGCATAAGCAGCACGGTTGGCCTGCCGCTGACGGCGTTTCTGTGATTCTCTGATGTTGCTTGCGGTTTTTTCGCCAATCGGTTTTTTCTTTCGCTACGATGGGAGACGTCACCCGCTGCGTTCCCGAGTCGAACGCGTCCCCCCGTTCCGCTTGAGCAGTATTAAGAGCCAGGATCATGCACTCGGTTCTCAGAAACCCGATGAGAGGCATTGCGCTGAAAGTCTCGTCGGTCGTGGTCTTCCTGGCCATGCAGACCTTCATCAAGCTGGCCGGCTCAGACATCCCGCCGGGTCAGGTCACCTTCTGCAGGTCCTTCTTCGCGCTCTTTCCGATCATGGCCTATCTCGCCTATATCGGACAGTTGCGCGCCGCCTTCTACACGTCCAATCCGATCGGTCACCTCAAGCGCGGCACGGTCGGCATCATGTCGATGGCTTTCGGTTTCTATGGCCTGCTGCATCTGCCGCTGCCGGAGGCGATTGCGCTCGGCTACGCCCTGCCGCTCGTCGCCGTTGTCTTCGCTGCGGTTTTTCTCGGCGAGACCGTGCGTATCTATCGCTGGAGTGCCGTCCTGGTCGGCATCGTCGGCGTCGCCATCATCTCCTGGCCGAAACTCACACTGTTTCGCAACGGCGGCATGGAAGCGGAACAGGCGGTCGGCGCGCTCTGCGTGCTGCTCTCGGCCGTTCTCGGCGGCATGGCGATGATCCAGGTGCGCCGCCTCGTCGAGGAGGAGAAAACGGCAACGATCGTGCTGTATTTCTCGATCACCGCATCGGTCTTCTCGCTGGCTTCTCTTCCCTTCGGATGGCTCCTCCTGCCGTGGCCTTCGGCGCTCTACCTGATCGCCGCCGGCTTTTGCGGCGGTGTCGCGCAGATCCTGCTGACGGAAAGTTACCGCCATGCCGACGTCTCCACCATCGCGCCGTTCGAATATACCTCGATCCTGCTCGGCGGCATCGTCGCCTATTTCGTCTTCGGCGATGTGCCGAGTGTGACCATGCTGATCGGCACCGCGATCGTCATCGGCGCCGGCATCTTCATCATCTATCGCGAGCATCAGCTCGGCATCGAACAGAGAGAGGCGCGCAAGGCCTCGACGCCGCAAGCCTGACACCTGCAAGCACATGATATCGAAGGTTTTAACGCGGGGATTGCTCAAGCTTGAAGCTTGCTCTCAAAGCGTGAAAAGAATGGTGAATTCTTGGGATACCACCGGCCTGCGGAATGTGATTGTTGAAGATGAGAGAGTATCGTTTATTCCAAGCTGTGCATGTTTGAATGGCCGCTGATGCCGGAGGAGCTCTCGGTGTCGTTGCTCCGAACGCTGGCCTGCGAGCGGAGGTGGAGAAGAGCATAATGACATTCACAGCGGCGCAATTGGCGGGGAACCCTTCCTTTCTGATGAGCATCCGCTTTTTGGCTGGGCAGATGCGCGGCATGTTCGATGCCGGTCCGCGGTTGGCGCGACTGCTCGCCTCGCATCAGCGCTGGCTTCTGACCCAGACGGCCTATGCCCTCAACCTGGAATATGATCCGCGCGACCCGACGTCGGGTTTCACCGCCGTCCGGCTGACAGCACGCATCACCGGGCACAAGGTGGCAAGCCGCAACACCGTGCTGGCCTTCATCGAAGAGCTCTTTACCTACCGCTTCATTGTCCACACGCCCGGCGACGAGCGGCGGCGGCCTCGTCATTTCGAGCCGGCCGATGTCAGCCATCAGGCGATGTTTGCCTGGATTCTCGGCAATCTCGCTGCGCTCGACCTGCTCGACGGTGGTCAAAGGGCGGTCTTTTTCCAGGCAAACCCATCCTTGATGCGGCTCGTTCAGCCGCGCATCGCCCGCCATTGCCTGGAAGATGCCGCCTGGCGCGAGCCGCCGGAGCAGGTGGCACTGTTCCTTTGGACGGAAGCCGGCGGCCTCGTCGTCGACAACTTCATCGCCCGGATGGATATAGAAAGCCGCGAGCCGGACAGGTTTTCGGTCGGCCGCGTCGAAACCCGGGCGCTCGCTGCCGATTTCATGATGTCGCGCACCCATCTGCAGCGAGTGCTGGCGAAGGCGGCGCAGCGCGGCTGCGTCGGTTGGTATGACGAGCCGCGCAAGACGCACCTTTGGATATCGCGGGATTTCGTCGAGGAATATTGCGCCTGGCAGTCGGTCAAGTTCGCCTACGTCGACGAAGCTTTCGAATGGGCGAAAGCCCAGATCGAGGATATGGCCGTCTGATCAGAGGACGATCGCCGCAGCGCCTGCGCCAATACGCTCGCCGCCATCAGCCGGATTGACGGAAAGCTCCCGCTCATATTCCCGCGCGGCGCAGACGGCGACGCGGATATGCTCGAAGGTTTCGATGTTGCGCAAAAGCGATATCAGGATTGTCGACATTGGCGTTACTCTTGATACGAAAGGGCGGCAATTCAACGTGCGACAGCGTCCTTTGCGCGTCCGAAGACGCGCAGCGGCTGTCGGCGGCTGCCGCTCAATATTGCTGGAAGTCCGAGAAAATCGCGTCGGGGCGCGCCGTGCGGCTGTTGATGCCGGTGCCGCGGGCAATCATCTGTTCGTTCGTGGCAAAGCCGTAGCGGCTGTAGCCCTGAGTGGAGCGAACATGGTCGCCGGCGAGGCGAAGGGTTTCAAACCCGCAATGGATAGGACGAAAACGCTTGTTCATGGCCTTGGTTCCTGTGATTCCTCCCAAGACACGTCTTCATATTGCGATGCAGCATTGATTTCGCAATGCGTCACGGCGGGATGCAGCCATGCGAAGGGTGCATGGCTTGATTCATAAAATATTCAACATTGGCTAATTTCTAAGCAAAGAGAGGGACTTAAGCTTTGCTTGAAAGGCGAGCAGGTCGTTCCAGGCCAGCCGCTTGTTGACAGGTGCGGTTAATAGATCCTGCGGATGCAGGCTGGCTATGGCAGGAATGACACAGTCCGCAACCGCAATCTCCTTCCAACGGCCGCGCAGGCCGTGAATCGTGTCGTTTTCGCCGAAGAAGAAACGCGCCGAAAAATTGCCGAGCAGCAGGATCGCCTTGGGTTCGGCAAGCGCGATCTGCCGTTCGATGAACGGGCGGCATATGTCCATTTCCGCCGCCGACGGCGCACGATTGCCAGGTGGCCGCCAGGGGATGACCTGCGTCAGCAGAACGGTCGAGCGCGTCAGCCCGATCGCCGCCAGCATCTTGTCGAACAGCTGGCCGGATTTTCCCGAGAAAGGCGCACCTTCGCGATCGTCTTCGGCGCTCGGCGCCGAGCCGATCACCATGATCCCGCTTTCGACATCGCCGCTGGCAAAAATCGTCGAGCGGGCGCTGTGCTTGAGATTGCAGCCGTTGAAGGCTTCGATCGCGGTCTTGAGCTCCGCGAGCGATCGCGCAGTTTCGGCGACGAAACGCGCCTGCTGCACCGCCTCGCCATCCGGAATGGCAGGCTGCGGGCCGGACGCTGCGCGTTCGGCAGGCGCCGGGCGCGCCGCTGCATTCGGACGCGGCGGTGTCTGGCGTTCGCCGGCGGGCGGCTGTTGCTGCTGCGCCTGTGTCGCCGCCGGGCGGCGGGCGGCCTTCATCGCCTCGAACTCGGCGAAGCGGTCGATCGCCTCTTCTTCCAGCAGCCATTCCACGCCGGCATCCGCATGGAAATGCAGAAGTGCCGCAAGCTCGGCGGGGGAAAGGTCGTTGGCGGAGATCATGCGACAGGTTTAGCGGAGAGACAGTGGCATTGAAAGGGCAGGCGACGGATTGCAGGCCCTTGTCAGCGCTATTGCACAGTCCATTGCCCGATGTCGTCGCGTTCGCCGATCAGCGCCAGGCCATGGGCGATCGACAACAACTCGCCGCCGCTTTCGATCCGGTCGCGCTCGAAGCGTTCGGTGAAGATGCGGCGCACCGCCGGTACGAAGGAGGTACCGCCGGTCAGGAACACCTTGTCGATCTCCGAGGGCTTCGTCTCGGTCTTCTCGAGCACGTCGTCGAGTGCACCTTCGATGCGGGCGAGATCCTCGGCGATCCAGCCTTCGAAGTCGCTGCGCTTGATGCTGCGACGCCCGCCGCGACCGAGCGGTGCGAAATCGAAAGGCGCCTCTTCCGAGGCCGAGAGCGCCATCTTCGTCGCCGACACCGCCTGATAGAGCGGGTAACCCTCGTCATGGTCGATGAGGTCGATGAAGATTTCGAGCTTTTCCGGTTCCAGGCTGGTGCGCACCAGCTTCTTCAGATCCTCGAATTCGCGCGTGGTCTTGAAGATCGACAGCTGGTTCCAGCGGCCGAAGCTGGAATAGTAGTTGGACGGCACTTCGAGAATCTTGTCGAAGCTCTTGAAATGGCTGCCTTTGCCGATCAGCGGTGCGACGATGTTGTCGATCATCCTGTAGTCGAAGTGATCGCCGGCGACGCCGACGCCGGAATGGCCGATCGGTGTTGCCGTCAGCTTGCCGGCAACGGTCTCGAAGCGGATCAGCGAATAGTCGGTCGTGCCGCCGCCGAAATCGGCAACCAGTACGGTGGCATCCTGCTTCAGGTTCTGCGCGAAGTAGAAGGCGGCGGCGACCGGCTCATAGACATAGTGGATCTCGGGAAAACCGAAGCGCGACAGCGCCTCATTGTATCGTTCGGTCGCCAACGCCGGATCGGGGCTGGCGCCGGCAAAATGCACCGGCCGGCCGGTGACGATACGGCTGACATCAGAAGGCCAGTGGTCGCCGGCATAGTTGCGCAGGCGCCGCACGAAGACCTCCATCAGATCCTCGAAATTATGCCGTTTGGCGAAGATCAGCGTGCCCTGGAACAGCGCGCTCGCCGCAAAAGTCTTGATCGACTGCAGGAAGCGACATTCGCCGGGATTGTCGATGAACTGGCGGATCGCTGCATGGCCGGCTTCCACCTTCAGCGCCGAAGCGCCGAGCTGCGCATCCTTCATGAAGGAAAGCGCCGTGCGCATGCTGTCGGCCGTACCCTCCGTGCTCGTAAACGCCATCGAGCGCGTCGCCCCGCCATCCGCCATGGCGAGAACCGTATTGGTCGTGCCGAAGTCGAAACCCAGCGCCTGAGCCATGCCCGCACCTCTTCATGCCGATTGTTATTGGAGACGGAGCATCGCTCCGCGAAAGGGCGTAAGCACGCCCCGGATTCAGGAGGGCGGGTGATGCCACAGAGGCGTGACACATTCAAGAGGAGCGGAAGTTGATGTGATCGCGGGCGCACTTCTTCTCCCGGTTGGAAGAAGAAGTGCGCCGCAAGGGTCAATCGGCAATGCCGAACTCAGAGGGCCGTCATCACTCGGCGGCCATTGCCCTTGCCTCCTGCACCTCCGGCTCCTCGACCTTCTTGTGGCCGATCAGGCGGCCGAGGAAGCTTCCGAAGCGGTCCATCTCGACGAAAATGACCGGGGTGATGAAGAGCGTCAGCATCTGCGAGACGATCAGGCCGCCGACGACGGCGATGCCGAGCGGCTGGCGCAGTTCGGAACTTGCGCCGGTGCCGAGCGCGATCGGCAAGGCGCCGAGCAGGGCACAGAAGGTCGTCATCATGATCGGTCGGAAGCGTCGCACGCAGGCTTCGTGGATCGCCACCGTCGCCTTTTCGCCGGTCGTGCGCATGGTCTCCACCGCCACGTCGATCATCATGATCGCGTTCTTCTTGACGATGCCGATCAGCATCAGCAGGCCGATAAGGGCGATGATCGACAGGTCGAAACCCATGATATCAAGCGCCAGCAGCGCACCGAATGCCGCGGCCGGCAGGCCGGACAGAATGGTGAGCGGGTGGATGAAGCTCTCGTAGAGTACGCCGAGCACGACATAGATGGTCAGCACCGCCGCAAGGATGAGGTATGGCGTATTGCCCTGAGACTGCTCGAAAATCTCAGCTGTACCGCCATAGGAGGTGAAAACGTCGGCCGGCATGCTCATTTCCGTCTTGATCTGGTCGATTGCCGCCGTCGCGTCGCTGAGCGAGACGCCTTCCGGCAGGTTGAAGGAAACGGTGGTCGAGACGAGCTGGCCCGTCTGGTTGATGGTTACAGGGCCGACCGTGCGCTCGACATGCGCGAAGTTTGAAAGCGGCACCAGGCTGCCATTGGCCGAGGCGACACGGATTTCCGAGAGCTTCTGGTCGTCCCAAGGCTTGCTCGTGTCGTATTCGACGATGACGTCGTAGCTATCGCCGGTAGACTGGATTTCCGCCGCTGCATATCCGCTGAAGGATTCCTGCAGCGTCGTGCGCAGCGTATCATTGTCGATCCCGTAGGCGGCTGCCCGCTCGGTATCGATGACGATATTGGCCTGCAGGGCGTTGTTCTGGGCATCCGAGGTCACGTCGGTGAACAGCCGGTCCTTACGCATCGCCGCCTGGATCTTGCCGGCCCACAGGTTGGTCTGATCAGCACTCAGCGCCTGCACCACCAGCTGATATTGGCTGGCCGTCTGGCGACCGCCGAAGCGCAGGCTCTGGTTCGGTGTCACGAAGGCCTGCAGGCCGGGGATCTTGTTGATCGCCGTGCGCAGCTCGCGCAGCGTCTGGTCAAGCGGCGCACGCTGGTCCTTGTCCTTGAGTTCGACGAACATCGAGCCGTTGTTCTGTGGCTTGTTGGGGTTGCCGCCGATCGTCGACATCACATGGTTGACCGCCGGGTTCGCCTTGACGACGGCTGCCGCCTGCTGCTGCAGCGCCTCCATGGCCGAATAGGAAATGTCTTGCCGGGCCTGCGTGCTGATCGTCAGGCGGCCGATATCCTCCTGTGGGAAGAAGCTTGTCGGCAGCGTCATGAAGAAATAGATCGTCAGTGCCACCGAGGCGAGGAAAACGCCGAGGATGGTGGGGCGGTGGCGAAGGCACCAGCCGACAGCCCTGTCATAGCCGCGCAGCGTCCGTTCGAAGCCGGCATCGAAGATGCGGATCATGAGCGGCGGGCGGCTCTGGTGGTTGGACAGACGCGAGGCGAGCATCGGCGTCACGGTCAGCGAGACGATTGCCGAAGAGATGATCGCAATCGCAACTACCATGCCGAATTCGTTGAACACGCGGCCGACAACGCCGCCCATCAGCAGGATCGGGATGAAGACCGCGATCAACGAAACCGACATGGAAATGATGGTGTAGCTGACTTCGCCCGCACCCTTGATCGCCGCTTCCCGCACCGGCATGCCATCCTCGACATGGCGCAGAATGTTCTCGAGCATGACGATGGCGTCATCCACCACGAGCCCCACCGCGAGCGTTAGTCCGAGCAGCGAGATGTTGTCGATACTGTAGCCGAGCACATACATCATGCCGAAGGTCGAGATCAGCGACAGCGGAACGGCAAGCCCGGGAATGATCGTTGCTGTCGCATGGCCGGTAAAGAGGTAGATGACGAGAACGACGAGGCCGATCGTTAGGAGCAGCGTGAACTTCACGTCGGAGATGGCATCGCGAATCGGCTTTGCGGCGTCATTCATGACGACCGTGTTGACGGAAGGCGGGATTTCGGCGTGAAGCTGCGGCAGCTTGGCGTTGATCGCATCGACGACATCGACCGTGTTGGCATCCGGCTGGCGCTGGATGGCGAGGATGATGCCGCGTTGGCCGTCATACCAGCTGCCGGTATATTGGTTCTCAACACTGTCTTGCACATCGGCAATATCGCCGAGGTGGATCGGCGCGCCGTTCGGATTGGCAATGACGAGCGAACGGAATTGTTCGGCGCTGGTGCGCTGCGTGTTCGCCGTGATGGTCATGCTCTGCGAATTGTTCTGCAGCGTTCCCACAGGCTGCTGGCTGTTGGCGGCAGCAAGCGCCTTGTTCACGGTGTCGATGCCGATGCCGCGGGTCAAAAGCTTATTGGGATCGACCTCGACGCGCACGGCATAGGTCTGCGCACCGTAGACGCTGACCTGGGCAACGCCGGGAAGCGTCGAAAGCGACGGCGAGATGATGTTCTCGGCGATGTCGTCAAGCTTGCTGCGCGGCATGGTGTTGCTCTGCACCGAGAGCAGCATGACAGGCGCATCGGCCGGGTTCGTCTTGCGATAACTCGGCGGCGTCGTCAGATTGTCGGGCAGTTGCCGGGTGGCATGTGAAATCGCGGCCTGCACGTCGGCTGCGGCCGCATCGATATTACGACTGAGGTCGAACTGCAGCACGATGCTGGTGCTGCCGAGCGAACTGGAGGCGCTGATTTCGGTGATCCCGGGAATGGTCTCGAACTGCTTGATCAGCGGCGTCGAAACCGAGGTCGCCATCGTCTGCGGCGAGGCGCCGCTCAACTGTGCCGAAACGTTGATGGTGGGAAAGTCGACCTGCGGTAGCGCTGCGACGGGTACGAGCTGATAACCGGCAAGACCGGCCAGAATGACGCCGATCGCAAGCAGCGTCGTCGCGACGGGGCGCTGGATACAGAAATTCGGGATCATTGCTGAGCTCCCACCGCGATCGTCTCGGATGGCTGCTGTTGCCGAGGCTCTTCGGCGGAGGCGACATCAAGCGTCTTTTCATCGAACTGCTCGTTGATCGCCTGCTGGTCGCTGAGCTGGCCCTGGCCCTCGACGACGACGTGATCGCCTGCCTGAAGGCCCGATTCTATGGCGGTGAAGCCGCCGTTCGCGCGGGCAACGGTGACGGCCGTCAGATGCGATTTGCCGTCCTTGGCGACGAAGGCGAAGAAACCCTCCGGACCAGGGCTGACGGCAACCGTCGGCACCACCACCTGCTGTTCGTCATTGTTGAAATGCACGACGATGTTGACCGACTGGCCTGGCCAGAGCGCGCCGGAGGCATTCTCGAATTTCGCCTTGGCGAGGATCGTGCCCGAGGCCGTATCGACCGTGTTGTCGTAGAAGCTGATTTCGCCCTTTCGCACTTGCCCCTTGGTGGAATTGGGGGCGGTGCTGACCTCGACCGGACCGGCTGCCAAGGCGCTCTTCAGCTCCCTGAGATAGCGTTCCTGCAGGTGGAATTTCACGTAGATCGGATCGTATTTCGCAATAGTGACGATTGCCGCGCCGGCACTGAGGAAAGCGCCCTTGCTGACAGCGATATCGCCGAGCCGGCCGTCGAAGGGAGCGCGGATATCGGTGTGCTCGAGCAAGATCTGATCGGAGGCCAGCGACGCCTTGTCGGCGTCGACCGTGGCTGCAGCGGTATCACGGGCGGCGACCGCCTGGTCGAGGCTCTGCTGGGTGCCGGCCTTCTGATCGAAGAGATCCTGTGCACGCGTTAATGCGGTCTCGGCTTCCGAAAGGGTTGCCGTGTCGCGCACGATCATCGCATTGTCCTTGTCGACGGTCGCCTTGGCCGTCCGGTCGTCCAGCTTGGCGATCAGGTCACCGGCTTTGACGGTCGCCCCATCCTGCGCATTGATGCTGACGATCAGGCCCTGTTCCTGTGCGGCAATGGTCGTATTGTCATCGGCATCGGCCCAGCCGGACGCCGTCACATCCATAGGCAGCGTCGTCTTCACGGCCGCGACTGTTTTGACGACGGTCGGGCCGCCGCCACCGCGTCTGCGCCCGCCGCCCTGATGTTGCCCGCCATCTTGCCCCTGATCTGCCTGTGCCTGCTGCCCGCCGCCATTGCCGGTATCCGGCTGCTTGATGACCTGCGAGAGGTAGGGAATGCGAGAGGCATAAGGGACCCGATTCCCGAATTGCCAGACGCCGACGGCGGCAACGGCGATAACGCTGATGGTGATCCAAAATTTCTTCATGGGCGATACCGGTCTTTGGGCAAGGTTGCGGGGGCAAGGTTGCGAATTTTATGCCCCGATTGAGCCACTTATATTGCGGCGCAAAAAAGACATAATTCCCGGGTCGCGATCACTAAGTGGTTATAACGGCTTAAATTTTTGTAATGAATATTCCGTAATATTCAAACTATACTAATATAGTCCCAGTGTAACCCGACGCCGTTTGACGGCGGAGGGCAGGCGGCTCGCGACAAGACGATGTCGATCCGTGCGCCGTCATTTGCCCGCCGCGAAGAACACGGAAAAAACTAGAGAAGGCAGGTCGTCATGACCGAGTTGGACGCCAGCGAATTTCGTTCTCTCATCATAAGTGTGTTTCCTGAACTCACGGCATCCGTCTTCAAGCTGGCGGCGAAGGGCTGGGATTCGATGGCGGTCGACGTTGACGACACGCTGATCTTCAAGTTTCCTCGCAATCTCGGCGCGGAAAGAGCGCTTCAGAAGGAAGCCGCCTTGCTCGACATCGTTCGGCCGTCGTTGTCGATGGCGGTTCCAGATATGCGCATTCATGACGGGCCGCCGATCTTCTCCAGCCATGCCAAGCTCGACGGCGAACATCTCATCGCCGAAGATTACGATGCGCTTGGCGAAGGCGATCGTCAGCATCTCGCCGAAGATCTCGCCCGCTTTTACGCCGAGTTGCACGTGCTCGATGCCGATCGCCTGCGCTCGGCCGGTGCCGGCGCGATCCAGCCATGGCAATCGCCGGAGACGGTGCGAACGAGGGCTTTGCCGCTGCTGCCGCCTGACATCGAGAGCTTTGCCCAGGCCATCATTTCCGATTTCGAAGCCTTGCCGCCCGATCCTTACGGTAGCATCTACGGCTTCTTCGATGGTCATGGCTGGAACATGGCCTTCGACCATGCGCAAAAGCGGCTGAATGGCATTTATGATTTTGGCGACTCAGGCTTTGGCCCGTTGCACCAGGAATTCATCTATTCGAACTTCATCTCGCCCGATCTGACCGCCCGCATCGTATCGGCCTATGAAATGCTGACTGGACGCAGGCTCGACCGGCGGCGCATTGCGATCCTGACGGGTTTCCATCGTCTTTCCGAGCTCGCCGAATTTGCGGACGATCCGGCTTACGTCGAACAGATGATCCGAAGTGCAGCGACATGGGCGGCGGCGGCCCGCGTCGGCTGAGAGGGAAGGGTCAGACGGACCGCGCCGCGCCGCCGTCGCAGCGGATCAGCGAGCCGGTGATGTAGCTTGCCGGCTGGCTGCACAGGAAGGCAGCGGTTGCGGCAAATTCCTCGACCCTGCCGTAGCGGCCGACCGGAATGCGCGCTTCCTTGTCGGTACGGATCTCCTCGAGACTCTTGCCAGTCCGCTTTGCCGCAGCCCCATCGAGATCGTCGAGCCGCGCCGTCAGGATACTGCCCGGCAGGAGCAGGTTGGTGGTGACGCCGAAGCTCGCCACTTCGGAGGCAAGCGTCTTGCTCCACCCGGCAAGGGCCGGGCGCAGCGTATTCGACAGCGCCAGATTGGCAATCGGTTCGATCACGCCGGATGAGGCAACCGTGAGGATGCGGCCCCAGCCCTGCGCCTTCATGCCGGGCAGCAGCGCATTGGTGAGCGTGATCACCCGAGCGACCATGGAGAGGAAATAGCTTTCGAGCTTTTCGCCCGTCATGTCCTCCGTCGTGCCGGGCGTCGGTCCGCCGGTATTGTTGACGAGGATATCGAGCCCGCCGAACTTCTCCTTCACCGCCGTCGTCGTCATTTCGACGAAGCGTTCGTCCCCGAGATCGGCCCAGATCCAGTCGGCCCGGCCTTTGCCTTCGCTATTGATCGCCTTGCAATTGGCATCCAGCTGTTCGCCGCTGCGCCCGCAGAGCAGCACGTTTGCGCCTTCCCGCGCCAGCGCCACGGCGATGCCGAGGCCGAGGCCGCGCGAAGAGGCGAGGACGAGCGCCCGTTTGCCCTTGATGCCGAGATCCATGATTGTCCTCCGATATGTCAGAGCGATGTATAAGGCGCAAGCAGCGGAAAAGGAAAGGGAATGTGACCGGTTCGGCAGCGTTTGATAATTGACGTTGACGTAAACGTTATGTAATTCTGCCTCACGAGACGTCATCATTGTGCGAATTGGAAGATTGGCTGTCGTATCCCGGCTCGACAATGCTTTCTCGTTTTGACAAGAAAGTGCCATGACGGGGATGACGGCCGCGTGCCGCCAAGCGGAGACGAGTGAATGACCGAGACGACTGAGCTGCCCGAACGCGAGAGCATGGAATTCGACGTGGTGATCGTCGGCGCCGGTCCTGCCGGTCTTGCGGCGGCGATCCGGTTGAAGCAGGTCAATCCGGAGCTGTCGGTCGTCGTGCTGGAGAAGGGCGCGGAAGTTGGCGCGCATATCCTCTCGGGCGCCGTGGTCGACCCGATCGGCATCGACCGGCTGTTGCCCGGCTGGCGCGACGAGGCCGATCATCCGTTCAAGACCAAGGTCACATCAGATCACTTCCTGCTGCTTGGCCCGGCCGGCTCTGTTCGCCTGCCGAATGTGCTGATGCCGCCCCTGATGAACAATCACGGCAACTACATCGTCTCGCTTGGGCTCGTCTGTCGCTGGCTGGCGACCAAGGCCGAAGAACTCGGCGTCGAGATCTATCCGGGTTTTGCCGCAGTAGAAGTGCTCTACAATGACGAGGGTGCCGTCATCGGGGTCGCCACCGGCGACATGGGCATCGAGAAGAACGGCGAGCCCGGCCCGAACTATACCCGCGGCATGGAACTGCTCGGCAAATATGTGCTGATCGGCGAGGGCGTGCGCGGCTCGCTCGCCAAGCAGCTGATCGCCAAGTTCGATCTGCAGAAAGACCGTGAACCGCAAAAGTTCGGCATCGGCATCAAGGAGCTCTGGCAGGTCAAGTCCGAGAACCATCGGCCGGGCCTGGTGCAGCACTCCTTCGGCTGGCCGCTAGGCATGAAGACCGGCGGCGGCTCCTTCCTCTATCACCTGGAAGACAATCTGGTGGCGGTCGGCTTCGTCGTCCACCTCAATTACAAGAACCCCTATCTCTATCCCTTCGAGGAATTCCAGCGCTTCAAGACCCATCCGGCGATCCGCACCACCTTCGAGGGCGGCAAGCGGCTGTCTTATGGGGCGCGTGCCATCACCGAGGGCGGCTACCAGTCGGTGCCGAAGCTTTCCTTCCCCGGCGGCGCGCTGATCGGCTGTTCGGCCGGTCTCGTCAACGTGCCGCGCATCAAGGGCAGCCACAATGCGGTGCTGTCGGGCATGCTGGCGGCCGAGAAGATCGCCGCCGCGATTGTATCAGGCCGCAGCCATGACGAAGTGACCGAGATCGAGACTGAATGGCGCAAGGGCGACATCGGCAAGGATTTGAAGCGGGTGCGCAACGTCAAGCCGCTGTGGTCGAAGTTCGGCACCGCACTTGGCGTAGCGCTCGGCGGCTTCGACATGTGGACCAACACGCTGTTCGGCCTTTCCGTCTTCGGCACGCTGAAACATGGCAAGACCGATGCGCAGTCGCTCGAACCTGCCTCGATGCACAAGCCGATCGCCTATCCGAAACCCGATGGCGTCCTGACCTTCGACCGGCTGTCCTCGGTGTTCCTGTCGAACACCAATCACGAGGAGGACCAGCCGGTGCATCTGCAGGTCAAGGACATGGCGCTGCAGAAGAGTTCGGAACACGACATCTATGCCGGCCCGTCGACGCGCTACTGTCCGGCCGGCGTTTATGAATGGGTGGAAAAGGATGGCAAGGACGTCTTCGTCATCAACGCCCAGAACTGCGTGCACTGCAAGACCTGCGACATCAAGGACCCCAACCAGAACATCAACTGGGTGCCGCCGCAGGGCGGCG
>Ga0209758_1003466_pt1 | contig 14304 bp, 9 predicted proteins | sample AraplaMF_Col_mMF_FD_184258 | JGI IMG/M metagenome (GOLD analysis project Ga0209758, IMG submission 184258) | Arabidopsis root microbial communities from the University of North Carolina, USA - plate scrape MF_Col_mMF (SPAdes) (version 2) | ecosystem: Host-associated > Plants > Roots > Endosphere ... | reverse complement strand
GAACGACGGTGGCGGCGGTCGCCAGCAGCGCGGCGGGCGTGCACCGCAGCAGCGCCAGCCCCGCCAGGGCGGTGGTTCCCGGCAGGGCGGTGGTTCCCGGCAGGGCGGTGGTTCCCGCCAGGGCGGCGGTTCCCGGCAGGCGCCCCCGCCGGCCAACAGTGCGATGGCCGACGCCCTGCGTCGCGCGGGTCTCCTCGACCCGAAGAACGGCCGCCGCTGAGGCACAGGGCCCCGACCTCCCGCGAACCGCGGGGGCCGGGGCCCTCGTTGCGCCTTCGCACGGTCGAAGACGTGCGTGCCGTCGGCGCGTTCGTCACGGCCCGGCCCATGACCGGGCCGGATCACACGGACGCCGTCGGCACACGGGGCACGTCGTCACCGCCCGGGTGATCGTCGGCCGGACCACCGGGCTGCGGCCCGCCGGCGACTGCCTGCTCCCGGGCGGCGCGACGTGGTGGGAGGACGGTCGGGACCGCCCGGGCGCGCGGCGGCGGAAGCGGGGCGGAGCGGCTCGGCGAACGCCGCGGCTCCGGGGTCGCGCCCCCGGTGACAGAGCGGGCCACGGAACTGTCCGCGCGCGGCGTCCGCCGGTGTGTCGGGGCCTCACAGGACGTCGGCGAGCCGGTCCACCTGGGCCGGGTCGAGGCCGTAGCAGTAGAGCATGACCTCGTCGGCGCCGAGGTCGGCGAATCCGGTGATCGCGTCGCGGATCTCCACCGGTGTGGTGAGCATGCCGGCGGCCATCCGGTCGGCCGTGCCGGTGAAGGCGTAATAGTCGTGCATGGCCGCCCGGGCCTCGTCGATCAGCGCTTCCGGTCCGAGGGCGACGTTGATCTGAGCGACGATGCGGGGCTCCCCCTCACGGCCGTACTCGTGCCAGAAGTGGCGGACCGCGTCGAACAGGCCGCCCGCCCAGGAGGGCGGAACGGCGGCGAGGAACCCGTCACCCCACCGCGCGACGCGTTCGAGCGCGACGGGCTTGAAGCCGCCGAAGAGCACCTCCGGTCCACCGGGACGGGCGGGCAGGGGACCGATGGGGCCGACGCCCTCGCCGTACGGCTCGCCGGCCCACAGCCGGCGCAGCACCCTCATCTGTTCGTCGAGGCGCCGGCCCCGGGTCCGGATGTCGACGCCCGTGGCCCTGTGGTCGTCGTGCCGGCCGCCGATGCCGAGACCGAGGACCAGACGGCCACCGGTCATCCGGTCCACGGTGGCGGCCTGCTTGGCGAGCAGGGCGGTGTCGCGCAGCGGAGCGAGCAGTACCTCGGTCTGCACCCGGATGCGCGAGGTGGCTCCGGCGAGCACGGCGAGCGCCACCAGCGGTTCGGGGTTGTCGTAGACGAACCGGTCGAGCAGGCCGAGGGTGCTGAAGGGCCCTGCGTCGGCGCGCCGCGCCCAGTCGAGCAATGCGGTCGGGTCGCCGATGGGCAGGCCGATACCGATGTGCATGAGGAGACCTCCGGGAGGAAGGGTCGGCAAAGACTGCTGCCGCCCCTCCGGCACCTCAGCGAGGTGGGACGCGCCCGCTCTGCGGCGTACTCCGGGGGAGCGTCTCGTCGAAGTGGACTCACCCTAGGGCGCACGCCTCCGGCGGAACAAGCCGATTACGGCCGCGCGGTCACCGGTGTTCCGTCACCTTGCCGTCCGCCACCTCCAGGCGGCGGTTCACCTGGACGGCGTCCAGCATCCGGCGGTCGTGGGTGACCAGGAGCAGAGTGCCCTCGTAGGAGTCCAGGGCCGATTCCAGCTGCTCGATGGCCGGGAGATCGAGGTGGTTCGTCGGCTCGTCGAGGACGAGGAGGTTCACGCCCCTGCCCTGGAGAAGGGCCAGTGCCGCCCGTGTGCGCTCGCCCGGGGAAAGGGTCGAGGCCGGGCGCAGGACGTGTTCCGCCTTCAGGCCGAACTTGGCGAGCAGCGTACGCACCTCGACCGGCTCCGTGTCGGGGACGGCGGCGCTGAACGCGTCCAGCAGGGTCTCGGGGCCGTGGAAGAGCCCGCGCGCCTGGTCGACCTCGCCGACCAGGACCCCCGAACCGAGCGCGGCATGGCCCGAGTCCAGCGGGACACGGCCGAGCAGCGCGCCGAGCAGCGTCGACTTGCCCGCGCCGTTGGCACCGGTCACCGCCACCCGGTCCGCCCAGTCGAGCTGCAGCGACACCGGACCGAACGTGAAGTCGCCGTGCCGCACCTGCGCGTCCCGCAGCGTGGCCACGACGGAACCCGAACGGGGAGCCGCCGCGATCTCCATGCGCAGCTCCCACTCCTTGCGGGGTTCCTCGACAACTTCGAGGCGCTCGATCATGCGCTGCGTCTGCCGGGCTTTCGCGGCCTGCTTCTCGCTGGCCTCGCTGCGGAACTTGCGGCCGATCTTGTCGTTGTCGTTGCCCGACTTGCGCCGCGCGTTCCTGACCCCCTTGTCCATCCAGGACCGCTGCATCTGGGCCCGGTCCTGGAGGGCGGACTTCTTGTCGGCGTACTCCTCGTAGTCGTCGCGGGCGTGCCTGCGCGCCGTCTCCCGCTCCTCCAGGTAGGCCTCGTAGCCACCGCCGTACAGATTGATCTGCCGCTGCGCGAGGTCCAGCTCGAGGACCTTGGTGGCCGTGCGGGTGAGGAACTCGCGGTCGTGGCTGACGACCACCGTGCCGGCCCGCAGCCCCGCGACGAAGTGCTCCAGGCGCTCCAGACCGTCGAGATCGAGGTCGTTGGTGGGCTCGTCCAGCAGGAACACGTCGTAGCGGGAGAGCAGCAGCGAGGCGAGGCCGGCACGGGCCGCCTGGCCGCCGGACAGGGCGGTCATCCGCTGGTCGAGACCGACGCCCAGGCCGAGGGAGTCGGCGACCTCCTCGGCACGTTCGTCGAGGTCCGCACCGCCGAGCCCGAGCCAGCGCTCCAGGCTCTCGGCGTACGCGTCGTCGGCTCCGGGCGTCCCGTCGACGAGCCCCTGTGTCGCCTCGTCCATCAGACGCTGCGCCTCGGCCACGCCGGTGCGGCGCGCCAGAAACGCGCGTACCGTCTCACCCGGCCTGCGGTCCGGCTCCTGCGGGAGGTGGCCGACCGTCGCGGTCGGCGGGGACAGGCGCAGTTCCCCCCGCTCCGGGGCGAGCACTCCGGCGAGCATCCGCAGCAGGGTGGACTTGCCGGCCCCGTTGGCACCGACGAGCCCGATCACGTCCCCGGGCGCGACGACGAGGTCGAGCCCGGAGAAGAGCGAACGGTCACCGTGCCCGGCGGTGAGGTCCTTGGCGACGAGAGTGGCAGTCATCAGACCGCCGATCCTAACGAGCGCGGGACGGCGGTCCCAACGGCAGGAGCCTCGGGCCGGACCGCAGGGCGCCGCTCCGGGCCGCTCAGCTCGCCACCGCCGCCACCAGCACTCCGGCGGACGTCCGGGCCACCACATGGGCCTCCCCCCTGGTGGCCCTCGGGCCGAGGGCGATGCGATGGCGGCCCGTCGCCAGCATTCCGTCGAAGACCTCACGGATGTGGACACGGTGCAGTCGGTCCTGGCGGTACGTGGTGAGGCCGACCCGGCAGGTGGCCCCGACCTCGAGGTCCGCCGTGCCGTCGGCGGCCGTCAGGCGGACGAGCCGGCGCCGCTGCGGCGGATTGCGGTCCAGCGCCTGCTCGACCTGGGCGACGAGGAGCGGGACGACGGGGGCCGGTCCGTCGACGTACGCCACCTCGACCCCTGCACGCTCGAACGAGTCCCGGACACCGGCGCGTTCCCGTTCGCCGACCGCGTCCCCGAAGACGACCGCGCCGTACCCGCGCAGTTCCTCGGCGAGCACGTCCGTGGCGTCCTGCGTGATGTCCGCACCGATGCCGATGGTCCGCAGTGCGGCGGCGAGCCGGGCCGGGCCGGCGACGCGCGGGCCGATCAGCAGCACCCGGCTCCGTTCGGCCGCACCACCGTCGAGCAGGGCACGCAGGGCACGGCGGTACTCCTCGCCGTGGAAGCGGAACGGCCCTGTTCCCGGGCAGCCGTTCAGCTCCAGGTCCACTCGCTCGTCGCTCTGCCGGACGAAGTCCCGCCAGACGACGTCGTCACCGTCGTTCTCGATCACCGCGGTCACGGCGCCGCAGGCCAGGTCCGCGCACTCCGGGCAGCCGTAGATGATGTGGCGACCGCCGGCGAGAGGCGCACCGGTCTCCAGCAGCAGGGCGCGCACCTGGGCGGTGAGGACGGCGGGCGGCAGGTCGCAGGCGAGCGGGGAGACGGCGTCCAGGTCGGGGAGCCGGAACAGCAGCGGACGTCCGTCCACGACGAAGTCGATGAAGTCCCGGTGCACTTGACGGTCACCGTTGGCGAGGACGCCACCGGTGCGCATCGCCGGCGCCAGGCCGAAGGTCGCGTACTCGGCAGACATGTGGTGAGTATCCCCGCACTCGCGGTGCAGTGAGCGCGGCGGCGCACATTCGGCTAGCGTCCCCGCGTGACGAGAGACCAGAGCGGTGATGTGATCGTGGTCGGCGGCGGCGTCATCGGTTTGACGACGGCGATCGTCCTGGCCAGGAGCGGCCGGCGGGTACGGGTGTGGGCGAGGGAACCCGCCGAGCGGGCCACCTCGGCGGTCGCCGGAGCACTGTGGTGGCCCTACCGGATCCGGCCCGAGTCCCTCGTCGGCGACTGGGCACTGGAATCACTCGCCGTGTACCGGGAGCTGGCGGAGCGCCCCGAGGAGACGGGCGTACGCCTGGTCGAGGGCGTACACGGCGAGACGCGCCTGGACGGGCTCGGGGCCTGGGCCGCGGGCATCGACGGTCTGCGGGCCGCCACGGACGCCGAGTACCCGGGAACGGGGCTGTGGGGACGGCTCCCCCTGATCGACATGTCGACTCATCTTCCCTGGTTGCGCGAGCAGTTGCTGCGGGCCGGCGGCAGGGCCGAGGAACGGGCCGTCACGGATCTGGCGGAGCCGGCCGCCGAGGCACCGGTCGTGGTCAACTGCACCGGCCTGGGGGCTCGCGAGCTGGCCGGGGATCCCCTGGTGCATCCGGTACGCGGGCAGCTCGTCGTGGTGGAGAACCCCGGGATCACGACCTGGCTCACCTCGGTGGACCACTCGTCGAAGGCGAGCACGTACATCCTCCCCCAGCCCGGCGGGCTGATCCTGGGCGGCACCGCCGAGGAGGACGACTGGTCGCTGACACCCGATCCGCGCACGGCCGCGGCGATCGTGGCGCGGTGCGCGGCGGTGCGGCCCGAGATCGCAGGAGCCCGCGTCCTCCAGCACCGGGTGGGGCTGCGACCGGCCCGCGACACCGTCCGGCTGGAACGCGAGGTGCTGCCCGGCGGCGGGACGGTGGTGCACAACTACGGGCACGGGGGTGCGGGCGTCACGGTGGCGTGGGGGTGTGCACGTCGGGCGGCCGGGCTGGTGGGCCCGGCCGCCTGACGCGCCGTCAGCGGTGCTTCGCCGGTGTGCGCGGCATGGTCACCGGACGTCCCCCGGAACCCGGTGGGCGGTGTGCGGGGTCCGCACACCGCCCCGGGCGGCGGACCCGGGCGCGGCCGCGGGGGAGCCCGAGGCGGCGCGGTCGAAGGCCGCCGCCCCACCGACCAGCGGCACACGGGCGCTCGTACGGGACAGGTCCACGGTCAGGGTCGGGGTGTCGGCCGGTGGGTCGATGAGATCCCGGTCGGTGCCCGCGACGATCAGTGCGAGCCGGTGGCCCTTCGGGACGACGTGGTCGGTGGCGGCCAGGTCGAGTGTGATCGTGTACGCCCTGCCCGGGGTGAGCGGGAGGCCCTTGCGGTCCGAGGCGTGGTTGCCGAGGTCGGCCCAGCCACGGCTGAACACCGTGGAGCCCACGTCGGTCTTCTTGGCCTGGGTGGCCCTGAAACAAGCGCTGTCGCCCGTCGTGCTCGCACCCCAGCAGGTGCGGTCGGTGAGCGTTGTGATGCCCTCGCCGGAGTCGGCGTAGTCCCGGATGGTGTCGGGCCCGAGATCGACCAGCACGGCGGAGAGATGGGCCGTGGGGGTGGTCGGTGTCACGGTGACGGTGACCGTGGAGGAGCCGGAGACCCGCAGGTCCCTCGACAGGGGCGCGGTGAGGAAGCCGGCCTTGCCCGGGGTGGATTCGTCGATGTGTGCGGCCCAGTCGGTCTCGCTCAGCTTCGGATCGTCGGTGAACGTCTCGGTGCCCCTGCCGGTCCGCAGCCCGAGGGTGCCGACGCCCGCCGTGGTGCCCCGGCCCGGCCGCAGGGTGGTGGTCGCCGTGTCCCGCGGCGGCCAGACGGCCGAGGTGGACCACTGGTCTGGGTGGCGTTCGATGTCGGCCATGGGCTCGTGATCGATGCCGTTGTCGTAGCCGAGGAGCTCGTGGTCGAACCAGCGGTGCAGGGTGTCCACCCACTCCGTGCGCCGGTAGTCGAAGGGGTCGACGTGCCCGGTCTGGGAGAGCCAGATCTTGCGCTCGACGCCGTTCTTCGCCAGCGCGTTCCACCACTGACCGAGGTGCTTGGTGCGGACGTTGAGGTCCTGCATGCCGTGCACGAGGAACACACTGGCCCGGACCTTGGCGGCGTCCTTCACGTAGTCGCGCTCGGTCCACTGCGGCGTCCAGTCGCCGGTGCGCGGTGCTCCCTCGACGAGCTTCTGCTGCACGGCGGCGCACCGGGCGCGGGCGTCGGGGCTGTCGACGTAGTCGGCGAGCCAGTCGGGGCCCGAGTCGTACAGGGGTGCGCCCTTGGCGAAGTAGTAGTCGTACCAGGAGGAGATGGAACTGATCGGCACGATGGTCTTCAGGCCCTTGACGCCCGTGGCCGCGACGCCGTTGGCGATGGTGCCGTCCCAGCTCTTGCCGATCATGCCGGTGCTGCCGTCGGTCCAGGTCGCCTTCGCCGTGGTCGCACCGGTGCGGGTGGTGTACCCCTTGGCGCGGCCGTTCAGCCAGTCGACGACTGCCTTGGCGGACTGGATGTCGGAGCGGCCGCCGACGTCGACACAGCCGTCGGAGCGGTTGGTTCCGGCCAGGTCGACCCCGACGAAGGCGTAGCCGCGCGGCACGAAGTAGTTGTCGTAGAAGAGCGGCATCTGGACGACATGGCCCGCGGCGTCGTAGGTCTTCGTCTGGCTCTCGTTGCCGCGCCCGCAGCAGGAGTAGTACGGGCTGGCATCCATGATCACGGGGATTCGGCGCCCCTGGGCTGCGGGTTCGCGCGGCCGGACGATGTCGACGGCGACCCGGTCGGTACGGCCGTCGCCGTCGCCGTCCAGGCCGGTGTCCACCCAGACGGACTCACGGATGGCGTTCTCGTACGAGTACACGGGCCGGCTCTCCCGTGGCGCGCCGTGGGCGGCCGACGGCGTGAGGAAGGCGGCCAGCAGGGCGGCCGTGGCCGCCGTCGCGAGTGGTCTCCAGATCGTGAAGCGCGTACGTTTCGGCATGCGCGGGACGGTACATGGGTCAACTCCCGTGCAGAAGAGGGCAACTGACGACCTGCCGGACAGGCGCGGCGCGACGGCCGGGAGCGTCCCGAGGGACGCCGTGGACCATGACGGCCGAATGGCGATCGTATGACAGGGGGTGCCATGGACATGCTCAGGCGGTCGGGGACTGAATAGGGTCCGAACCGATCTCGTGCCCCTATGACTTGGAGCTCTCGTGCACCGCAGACTCATCGCCCCGGGCGCGCTCGCGGCGGCTTCCTTGTTGCTGGCGATCCCGGCATCGGCCGCCGACGACCGGCCCGGCGCACCCGGTATCGGCGACCCCTATTACCCGTACTACGGCAACGGCGGCTACGACGTCTCCCACTACGACATCCGGCTCACCTACCGGCCGCAGACGGACGAACTGGAGGGCACGACCACCCTCCTCGCCACCACCACGCAGAACCTGTCCCGGTTCGACCTGGACTTCCTGCTCGATGTGAGCGAGGTCCGGGTGAACGGCGCGAAGGCGGCGTTCACCACGTCCGGACAGCACGAGCTGGAGATCACCCCGGCCCGTGCGCTGCCGAAGGGCACCGCGATCACCGTCGTGGTGCGGTACAGCGGGGTGCCGTCCACGAAGAGCGCGTACGGCTTCTCCACCTGGCACCGCACCCCGGACGGCGCGGTCGCGGCCGACGAGCCCGAGTCCGCGTGGTGGTGGTTCCCCAGCAACGATCATCCGCTCGACAAGGCGACCTACGACGTGTCGGTGGCGGTGCCGCAGGGCACACAGGCGATCTCGAACGGCACGCTGCAGTCGACCGTCTCCGGGCCCGGTACGACCCGGTACAACTGGCGCTCCGACAAGCCGCAGGCGACCTATCTCACCACGCTCGCGATCGGCAGGTTCGACATCACGACGGGGAGGACGTCGAGCGGCGTCCCGGTCGTCAACGCCTACAGCAAGGACCTCGGTGCGGACGACGGCGCCGCGCGGGCGAGCGTGGAGCGGACCGGCGAGATCGTCGACTGGCTGACCGGCCGCTTCGGGCCGTATCCCTTCAACTCGGTCGGCGGGTACGTCCCCGACACGACCACCGGGTACGCGCTGGAGACACAGACCCGTGTGTACTACAGCCCCCGGCAGTTCGCGGGCGGCTCGAACACGTCCGTGGTCGTGCACGAACTGGCGCACCAGTGGTTCGGCGACGACGTGTCGCTGAAGGGCTGGAAGGACATCTGGATCAACGAGGGGTTCGCACGCTACGCCCAGTGGCTGTGGTCCGAGCACGAGGGCGAGGGCACCGCGCAGGAGCTGGCGGACTACGTGTACGCCTCGCATCCGGCCGAGGACGCCTTCTGGACCGTCGCGCCGGGTGACCCGGGGCCCGACAACCAGTTCGACATCGCGGTGTACGACCGGGGCGCGCTCGCCGTGCAGGCACTGCGGAACGAGATCGGGGACGACGCGTTCTTCGCCGTCCTGAAGGGCTGGCCGAAGAAGCACGCGTACGGCAACGCCTCGGTCGCGGACTTCCGGGCGTACGCGGAGAAGGTGTCGGGGAAGCCGTTGGCCGAACTCTTCGACACCTGGCTGTTCCGGCCGACGAAGCCCGCCGCGCCCGCGGCGCAGGGCGCGGCAGTCGCGCAGCGCGCCACCGCCCCCGTACCGCCGAAGTCGTGGAAGAGGATCGAGGCGACGAACGACGTGCACGGAGGCTGATGCCGAGCCGGGCGGCGTGGGCCGGGTGCCTGCGCCGCCTCACCGCAGGGCCGACTCCGCCTCCGCCGCCCGGGTCAGCAGTTCTTCCCGGCCTGCCGCCGCCGTCCGTGTGGCCGGCACCGTGCAGGCGTGGGCTCCGGCCACCGCGCCGTAGAGCGCGCACCGCCGGGGCGGCTCCCCGCTCAGAAGGCCGAAGAGGAAACCGGCCGCGAAGGCGTCGCCCGCGCCGTTGGAGTCCACCACCGGGGCGGGCGGGGCCACGGCTGGGACATGGGTCACCTCGTCGTCGGACAGGAGGTACGCCCCCTCGGCTCCGGCCGTGGCGACGACGATCCGCGCCCGGCCGCGCTCCACGAGGTGCCGCATGGTCCGCTCCGGATCGGTGAGACGGGCGGTGGACACGAAGACGACGTCCGCGGCGCGGGCGAATGGCTCGTGATACGCATTCTCGCCGTCCCAGTCGTGCAGATCGGTGGACAGGGTGACCCCGGTGTCACGCAGCACGGGCAAGGCGTGGGCGGCCGGATGGGTGATCGCGACATGGACGTGCCGGCTGCCGTCCGCCAGCGCCCGGAGCACCGGCTCGGGGAACCGGTCCTCGCTGTGCGAACGGCTCGCGTCGTACAGGGACAGCCGCCGCCCGTCGGGGCCGACGAGGTTGACGGCGCGCTTCGTGCCGGCGGGCTGGGGTATCACGGTGAGCCCGACGCCCCGGTCGCGGTGCAGGGCACGGACCAGTTCCCCCTCGGGGTCGTCGCCGAGCATGTCGAGGTGATGGGTGCGAAGCCCGAGGGCGCTCAGCCCCAGCGCCACGAAGTCCCCGGTCTGCCCGGCCCGGGTCTGGATCCCGGACCGGATCATGTAACTGTCCGCATACGGGAGCGGCAGTTCCGGCACGTACACGATGGTGTCCACCCCGGCCCCGCCCACGACGAGCACATCGGTGTCCCGGCTCAACTCGGCTCCTCCTCCGGGTCGTACACGGTCACGTGCACGCCACGCCTCAGGAGCCGCTCGCTGATCAACGGCTCCACGCGGGACCAGGTGCCCCCCGCGAGCCCACACCCTATGCGCGGCATATGGACGCGGGCGCCGAGGTCGAGCGCCCGAGGGGCCAGCGCCGCGAGTGCCGTACCGATCGCCTCGTACCGCACGGGTACGGTCCCGCGGCCGCGCCTGCGTGTCCCCCGCTGCCCGATCAGATTGGCCACCCATACGTCGGTCTCGACCCGGACGACCTGGACGGCGCCCAGACCGAAGTCGTTCGTCTCCCGGGCCCTGTACCAGGCGCGGTACGCCGCTTCCGGCTCCGGCCAGCGCTCGGAGACCGCCCTCACGAAGCCGCGCCCCCAGCCCCCGACGTCGTTGCACACATGGGCGACCACCTTCGCGCCCTCGCCCGACGGCACGGTGGCGTCACCCCGGACATACAGGATCTCCGACATGACGCCACCGTAGGGACCACCACTGACAGTGGCCGGTGAGCTGCTACTCCGTGAACCCGGTCAGCTCCCGGTCCGCCGCCTTCGCGATGCGCCGGCGCAGTGCGAACCAGCCGCCGACGAGCATGACGGCGATCACGGGCACGAGCATCAGCGTCTTGCGGCCGACGTCGGGGTCGTTCCACATCAGGCCAAGCACGGCCAGCAGGAAGGCGACGGTGACGATCTCGGTGACCGGGCTGCCGGGCAGCCGGAAGGACGGCCGGGTGAGCCGGCCCTCCCGGGCGCGGCGCACGAAGACCAGGTGGCAGACCATGATGATCACCCAGGTGCTGATCACACCGAGCGAGGCCACGTTCAGCACGATCTCGAAGGCCTGGCTCGGCACGAAGTAGTTCAGGGCGACGCCGAGGACGCACACCGCGCAGGTGAGCAGGATGCCGCCGTAGGGCACCTGGCTGCGGTTCATCCGTGCCGTGAACCTCGGCGCCGAGCCCGCCACGGCCATGGAGCGCAGGATGCGGCCGGTGGAGTACAGGCCCGAGTTCAGCGAGGACATCGCGGCGGTCAGCACGACCAGGTTCATCACGTCGCCCGCGCCCTGGACTCCGATCTTCGACAGCACGGTGACGAACGGGCTCTGGTCCGCCGAGTACACCGAGCCGGGCAGCAGCAGCGCGAGCAGCACCACGGAGCCGACGTAGAAGAGGCCCACGCGCCACATGATCGAGTTCACGGCGCGCGGAACGACCTTCTCCGGCCGGTCGGTCTCGCCGGCGGCGACGCCGACCAGCTCCAGGGCCGCGTAGGCGAAGATCACGCCCTGCATCACGATGACGACGGGCATGACCCCGTGCGGAAGGATCCCCCCGTGGTCGGTGATCACGCTCAGACCCGGCTTGGTGCCGTCCACGTCGTGTTGCGTGGCCAGCAGGAAGATGCCGACGAACATGAAGCACACCAGGGTGGCGACCTTGATGATCGCGAACCAGAACTCCATCTCACCGAAGATCTTCACCGAGATCAGGTTCACCGCCAGCACGACCGCGAGCGCGATGAGGGCGAGCACCCACTGCGGGACGGAGGTGAAGAAGCTCCAGTAGTGCGTGTAGAGCGCGATGGCGGTGATGTCCGCGATGCCGGTCGTCGACCAGTTGAGGAAGTACATCCAGCCGGCGACGTACGCGCCCTTCTCGCCGAGGAACTCGCGGGCGTACGACACGAAGGACCCGGACGACGGCCGGTACAGGACCAGCTCACCGAGGGCGCGGACCACGAAGAAGGCGAAGACGCCGCAGACCAGATAGGCCAGGGCGAGGGCCGGACCCGCGCTGTGCAGCCGTCCGCCGGCGCCGAGGAAGAGTCCGGTCCCGATGGCGCCGCCGATCGCGATCATGTTGACGTGGCGGGCCTTGAGGTCCTTGCTGTAACCGGCGTCGCCGGCGTCCGCGGGCGTCCGGGCCGCATCGCGCTGGGATGGGACCGCGGCCGTGTTCACGGCGTCCTTGCTCACGAGTGGATCTACTCTCTGGTGCGCCCGTCGCCCAGCTGCTGCGCGGGTGTCCGGATGGGGCTCGGCCCGGGCCACCCCTGACGTGGCACAGACCAAGGCGCCACCTTCCCCCGAAGATCGCCGGGCATGCGATGGTGCACGTCACATGGGGGCACTTCTCACATGAAGTCCACCTCGGCGTCACCTGGCGGCCATGTTGCCGTGCAGCACCCGCTCAGGTGTCACAGCAGTGGTGGGACAGCGATACTGCTGCACATGACGACCGAGACCGAGGAGCCGGCACTCACCGTCGACGAGCTGGCCGCACGGGCCGGGGTCACGGTCCGCACCGTTCGCTTCTACAGCGCCAAGGGCCTGCTGCCGCCGCCCGTGATCGGCCCGCGGCGGGTGGGGCACTACGGTTCCGGGCACCTGGCCCGGCTTGCGCTCATCGAGGAGTTGCAGCGCCAGGGCATGACACTGGCGGCCATCGAGCGCTACATGCAGCAGCTTCCGGGAGACCTGTCCCCCAGGGACCTGGCCATCCACCGCGCCGTCGTGGCGTCCTGGGCGCCGGACGCGACGGAGACGATGACTCGCGCGGAGCTCGAACGCCGGGCGGGACGGCCGCTCGGCGAGGAGGAGGTGGAGCGGCTCACGGCGATGAACGTGGCCGTGCCGCGCGACGGCGCGTACCGCGTGGACCCGGGGCTCCTCCGGCTCGGCGTCCAGCTCCTCGACGTGCCCTTCGGCCTCGAGACGATCCTCGCGGCCCGCGGCGTGCTCATCGAACATTCGCGGGCGGCGGCGCACGAGCTGTCGTGCCTGTTCCGCGACGCGGTCGCGGACAGTGACTCCACGGCCGTGAAGTCACTGTCCGCCCATATGCATCCGCTGGTGGTGCAGGCCCTGCTCACCACCTTCCAGCGCTCCCTGAGGGAGGAGCTGCGCAAATGGCTCCCGGACACGGGACCGCACGGGGACCTGTGACCCCGTGCGCCCCGGCCCGTGTCAGCCCGCGTCGGTGAACCGCTCGCCCTTGTCCGCCTTCTCCACCAGCAGCGCGGGCGGGGTGAACCGCTCGCCGTACGGCTCGGCGAGCTCCCGGGCACGGGCCACGAAGGCGGGGAGACCGGCGCCGTCGGCGTAGCCGTTGATGTACTGCAGGACACCACCGGTCCAGCCGGGGAAGCCGATGCCGAAGATCGAGCCGATGTTGGCGTCGGCGACGGACGTCAGCACGCCCTCCTCCAGAAGCCGGACGGTGTCCAGCGCCTCGGAGAACAGCATGCGCTCCTGCATGTCCTCGAACGGGATCGTGCGGCCCGGCTCGGTGAAATGCTCCCGCAGGCCCGGCCACAGCCGCCCGCGCTTGCCGTCCTCGCCGTACTCGTAGAAGCCGGCGCCCCCGCTGCGGCCGGGCCGGCCGAACTCGTCGACCATGCGGTCGATGACGGCCTCGGCCGGGTGCGGGGCCCAGGTGCCGCCCGACTCCTCGACGGCCCGCCTGGACTCGTTGCGGATCTTCCGCGGCAGGGTCAGCGTCAGCTCGTCCATCAGGGAGAGGACCTTGGCCGGATAGCCGGCCTGGGCCGCCGCCTGCTCGACGGACGCGGGCTCGATGCCCTCGCCGACCATGGCGACGCCCTCGTTGATGAAGTGCCCGATCACCCGGGAGGTGAAGAAGCCGCGCGAGTCGTTGACGACGATCGGCGTCTTGTTGATCCGGCGGACCAGGTCGAAGGCACGGGCCAGTGCCTCCTCGCCGGTCCGCTCCCCCTTGATGATCTCGACGAGCGGCATCTTGTCGACCGGCGAGAAGAAATGCAGCCCGATGAAGTCGGACTGCCGCTGCACACCCTCGGCCAGCGCGGTGATCGGCAGCGTCGAGGTGTTGGAGCACAGCAGCGCGTCCGGCTCGACGACGTTCTCGATCTCCTGGAACACCTTGTGCTTGAGCGTCGAGTCCTCGAACACCGCCTCGATGACGGTGTCACAACCCGCGAGGTCGGCCGCCTCGGCGGTGGGCGTGATACGGGCGAGCAGGGCGTTCGCCTTCTCCTGGGTCGTACGCCCCCTGCCGACCGCCTTGGCGCACAGCTTCTCGGAGTACTCCTTGCCCTTGACGGCCGCTTCCAGCGACACGTCCTTCAGGACGACCTCGATACCCGCGCGGGCGCACGAGTAGGCGATACCCGCGCCCATCATCCCGGCGCCCAGCACGGCGACCTTGCGGACCTGCCGGGGCTCGACGCCCTTCGGTCGGTT
>Ga0209758_1003459_pt1 | contig 14322 bp, 19 predicted proteins | sample AraplaMF_Col_mMF_FD_184258 | JGI IMG/M metagenome (GOLD analysis project Ga0209758, IMG submission 184258) | Arabidopsis root microbial communities from the University of North Carolina, USA - plate scrape MF_Col_mMF (SPAdes) (version 2) | ecosystem: Host-associated > Plants > Roots > Endosphere... | reverse complement strand
CCGGCCCAGCACCATTTCCATGCCGCACTCCCGTCACCGAGCGTGCGACTATAGGAATCACGACCGCCACTCCCGGCGCCACCCCCTGCTGGGCGCCTGAGTCAACGCGACGCACCACAAACACTCCCGGCACTTATGTACATCCCCTAGCGCTTTCGCGGGAATGACGGCAGGAGGTGGGGGAAAGTCACTTCGGCGATGTTTCGGCCTCCCCCACCGGCACAGCCAGGCCCGGATCGAAGCGGAGCAGGGCGTCGACGATGGCGTCGATCCGGGGGTCGGCGGGGTCGCGCGGATGCGGCAGCTCGATGCCCCGCTGCAGCGAGACGCGGCCGGCGCCCTCGGCCAGCACCACCACCCGGTCGGCCAGGGTCACCGCCTCGCGCAGGTCGTGGGTGACCAGCAGCACGGTCGGCCGGTGCCGGCGCCAATATTCCGCCAGCAGGGCCCGCATCCGGCCGGCCAAGGCGTGGTCGAGCGAGACCAGCGGCTCGTCCAGCAGCAGCAGGTCGGGCTCGACCAGCAGGGCCCGGGCCAGGGCGGCGCGGCGCTGCATGCCGCCGGAGAGCTGGCCGGGATAAGCATCCTCGCGGCCTTCCAGCTCGACCGCGGCCAGCAGCGCGCGGGCCTCGGGCTCGGCGGCGCGGCCGGCAACCAGCAGCAGGTTGTCGAGCAGGCCGAGCCAGGGCACCAGCCGCGGGTCCTGGAACACGGCGGCACGGCGGCGCGGCGGCCCGTCGGGCCAGTCGATCCGGCCCTGATAGCCGGGATCGAGCCCACCGATGATGCGCAAGAGCGTGGTCTTGCCGCGGCCGGACGGGCCGACCAGGGCCACGAACTCGCCGGCCCCGATCGACAGGTCGACGCCGTCCAGCACGTCGCGCGGCACCGGGGCGGCGAAGCGCCGGCGGATGCCCTGCAGCGCCAGGCCGATCACGGCGACCGCCAGCGGCCGGCGGCGCGGTCCAGCGGCTGCAGCAGGAGGGCCTCGATCGCCAGGATCACGGCGATGAACACCAGCGTGTAGGCGAGGATCCCGGCAATGTCGAAGAAGTTGAAGAAGCTGCGGATCTGGAAGCCGACGCCGTCCGGCCGGCCCAAGAGCTCGACCACCAGCACGATCTTCCAGGTCAAGGCGAGGCCCGAGCGGGCAGCGGCCATCAGGCTGGGCGCCAGCTGCGGCAGCACGATCCGGCGCAGCACCCGGCCGCGCGGGATCTCGAACAGCTGCGCCATCTCCATCAGCGGCCGGTCGAGCGCGCGGGCGCCCTCGCGGGTGATCGCCACGACGAGCGGCGCCTTGTTGACCGCGACCGCGATCACCGCCGCCCATTCGTTCAGCCCGAACCAGACATAGCAGAGCACGATCGTGACCAGCGCCGGCATGTTCAGCGCGATCACCAGCCAGCCGTCGAACAGCTCGTCCAGCAGCCGGCTGCGGCCGAGGGCGATGCCGATGGCGGTGCCGATCACCATCGCCGCGGCGAAGGCGGCCAGCACCCGCGCCAGGGTGATGGCGACGTTGTAAGGGAGATCGCCATCGACCATGTGCTGCCAGGCGGAGGCCGCGACCTCGGCCGGGGGCGGCAGCACGGCGCTGTCGGCCAGGAGGGCGGCGATCTGCCAGATCGCCGCCAGGATCGCGAGGGAGAGCAGCCAGCGCCAGCGCCGCAGGCTCGGCGCCGCCGCCGGTGCGGCGTCAACCGCCATAGCCGGGCCAGAAGGTGCCGGGCGGCAGCGCCGTCAGCCCGCCGACCGCGGCCGGGGTGATCCCGGCCATCAGCCGCAGCGCCGCGGCGGCCGCCGTCTCATCCGCCGGGCTGGGGGGCGCCGGGATGCCGGCGCGGTAGCCGTCGCGCAGGGCGGTGAAGACGGCGTCGTCCTCGGCCTTCATCTCGGGGCGCAGCTTTTGCCACAGCGCATCATCCGACTTCATCGCGGCCTTGGCGGCGAAGGAGGCGTCGAGGAAGCCGCGCGCGAGATCCGGGTTCTGCGCCGCCCAGCCTTCGCGGAACACCCAGCCGAGCAGCGGCGGCGGACGGTCGAGCCCGAGCTCCGGCAGGATCTTCGCGATCTCGACCACCGGCCGGAAGCCCTTCACGGCCAGCCGGGCGGCGAATTGCCAGAAATTGAGCACGGCGTCGAGGTCGCCGCGCAGCGCCAGCTGGTTGAGGAGCGGCGGCGCGGCGAAGTTGACGGTGGCGGCGCGCGGCAGGTCGATGCCGGCCTTGCGGGCATAGGCCTGGATCAGCACCCAGCTCTTCTCGTCCTCGCCGCCGGCGACGCCGAGGCGCTTGCCGGGCAGATGCTGGATGGTGCGGATGCCGGTTGCAGGGTCGGCCATCAGGGAACCGACGGTCAGCGAGAACGGCACGAAGGTGACGTCGCGCCCGGCCTGGCGCTGCCGCGCCACCCAGATCCAGTCGGTGACGATCAGGTCGACGGCGCCGGACTGGAAGGCGACGGCGGTCGCGTCCTTGTCGGCCAGGACCAGCGGCTCGAGCACGAAGCCGTGGCGGCGGTCGAGCCCGTCGCCGATCACCGCCAGCTCCCAGTTCACGGTGCCGAACTGCAGCGTGCCGACGCGCACCCGCGGCAGGTCCTGGGCGCGGAGAACGGCCGGCGCGGCCAGCAGCGCGCCCCCGATGAGCAATTCGCGGCGGCCGATCGGGGGGGACAGCGAAGACATTCGAGGAGGACCCGTTTCCACCGTTGTCGTGCCCGGGCTTGAGCCGGGCATCCAGGGACTGTCGACACCGTCTGCCTGGCCGGGTCAAGTCCTGTGGGGCCGGCTCCCCCTCACCCTCCCGTCGCTTCGCGCCAGGCCCCTCCCTCTCCCCGAGAAGGAAAACTCGAAGGGGATTTCCGTTCTTCATCAACTAGTTAGCGCCTAGCAATCCGAAAATTAGCAATCCTCGAAGCCCGCGAGCGTGTCCGCTAGGGCCGGACCACGAATCATAGCATCGTGGTTCGATGCAGAACGACGATCGGCGATCGAGCGGCCAGTACAGCTTGGCCCTAGTAGAGGCGGCGCTGCGGCGGGCGGCACCCGGTGCCGATCCCCACAAGGTTACGCTAACGGCCGCTCGGCTGCACGCCGCAATGTCCCTGACCCGGCTATCCGACGCCGAAGAACCGACGCGACGGCCTCCGGTCGAGACGGCTGAGGCGCGGATCCGGCAGATGAACGATCTGGCGGCCGGCCTAGCGGCCCTGCCGCTGGAGCTTCGGGGCTACGACGCTCCGGACGGGATACCGCCGCTCGCCCGAGACCACATCGACCTGCACAACGATCTGCTGGTACACGCCGCCCGGCTCTCGGCCCGTCGCGATCTGCTGGTCGCCGGCCGCGACGGGAAGCGGGACACCCGGCCGGAGCGGGTGCTGGCGCGGGTTGTGACAGACCTAGCGGCCGAAGCCATCGAGCATCTCACCGGGCTTCCGCCCATCCGCAAGCCCTTCCTGGCGCTGCTCGGCGAGTTGTTCCGCATCTTCGCGGTCGAGGCCAGCCCGCGGAGCCAATACGACGCTTGGCGCGCCCGCGGAAGGGCAGGTGCAGAAATCCCCTCCTGAAATGGCATAGATATCTGCGCCTGCTTTTCCGGGCGTGCAGTTATCTCCCCCCAAAACGGCCGAGATAACTGGTTTAGCATTCCCGAGAATTGCCGAATATAAATCTGTTCGCCTTCAATCTGCTGGAGACGAACAATGATCGAATTCAAGATCCGGTCGCAGGACGGGCCGCGCCCGGCTTTGCTCTCGGTAAATCAGTTCATATTCGAGACCCAGATCGGCCGGACCACGGTTTACCGGATGATCCGCGACGGCCGGCTCGGCAGCGTCCGGATCGGCGGGCAGCGCCGTATCCCGGATAGCGAACTCGCCCGGTTCGTCCGCGAGGGGGCGTGAGATGGCCGGGTACCTCAAGCTCTCGGCAATCTGCACGGATCTCGACATCAGCGTTAAGACGCTCCGGCGGATCATCGCCCGTGGCGAGCTTCCGACGCTGCGCGACGGCGGCATCCTGCGCGTGCCGAAGGACGCTTATGAGGCCTGGAAGAAGGCGCGGCTGGTGGCGGCGAAGGCGACGCCGGAAGCGGTGCCGGAGAGGCCGGTGCTGCGGCTCAGGCGCATCCCGCGCGCGCCCTGCCGGGAGGGCTAGCGATGGCCCGAAACGCAGCCCGCCGCTCGGGGAGGGACCGGGCGGCGGGAGTAGAGGCGGCGGGTGATCTGGGAGATCGCCGGCACGATACCGCAGCGGCGTCGTCTGCGGCAATGCCGCGACCGCGCCCTTTCGATCGGATGGGTCTCGACGATCGGCTGGACTGGCTGATCGCCCTCGACGACAGCGGCCGGCTAAACGAGATCGAGGCCGTCGTCGTCCACGACGCCCTCCGCCGGCTCAAGATCTTGCCGCGCATCCGCCTGCCGGCCCGCCGGCTCCGGATCCTCGATCACCTGATCCGCCGGCACCGTGCCGAGGAGCCCCGGCGGTGAGCGGGCGCCTCGACTTCCGCTCGGCTAGGGCCGCGATGCCGCTGCACGACCTGATCGCCGGTTATCTGCCGCTGGCCCGCGCCGGCGGCGTCTGGACAGGCCGGTGCCCGTATCATCAGGACAAGACGCCGAGCTTCACGGTCTATCCCGATCACTGGATCTGCTACGGCTGCGGCGCGCGCGGCGACGGCGTGGACTTCCTGCGCCGGTATCTCGGTATCTCGGCCCGCGAGGCGGTACGGCTCATCACCGGCCGGGAGCCGCTGCCGGTCACGCCGCTCTCGCCGGCCGAGCCTTACTCACGCCGCGACGAGGCCGGAGAGGCGCAGCGGATCGCGGCGGCGCTGGCGCGCTGGGCTTCCTCCCGGCCGATCCCCGGCACCCTCGCCGAGCGCTACTTGATCGAGCAGCGCGGCTTGCCGGCCGATGTGCTGGAGGGCCGCGAGCACTGCCTGAGGTGGCATTCGCCGACCCTCCAGATGATCGCCTTGATGGTCGATCCGGTGACGGATACGCCGTGCGGCATCCACCGGATCGCGCTCGACCGGCAGGGCCGGAAGCTCAGCCGGAAGATGCTCGGCAAGGCCGGCGTCGTGATGCTCTCGCCGTCCGCCGAGGTGACGACCGGCCTCGGCATTACGGAAGGTGTCGAAGACGGGTTGTCGATCGTCGCCGGGGGCTGGACGCCGGTCTGGGCCTGCCTCTCGGCCGTCGCCGTCGCCCGGTTTCCGCTGCTCGACGGCATCGAGGCGTTGACCATCTTCGCCGACGCCGATCCGGTCGGGATGAAGGCGGCGGAGAGCTGCATCACGCGCTGGCACGAGACGGGGCGCGAGGCGTTCGTCGAGCTCTCCGGAGGCCCGCCGTGAAAGACCCGAACGACGCCTGGCGGGCTGGGATCGATATCCGCGCGGAAGCCGATGCCGGATGGAACCGTTACCGTATCGAGCGGCTGCGGGGGGACGGGCTGGACGAGTATGGCCGGCCCTTCGGGATGGATGAGCCGGCGACGGATGCCGGGCCGCAGTCGGACGATATCCCGATCGATCCGCCCGACGACCGGCAGCACCGTCGCTCGAACGGCCACGACGCCGGCCGCGCGGACGATGAAACCGCGACCGCGTTCGTCTTCCGCGACATGGCGCAGATCGGCGACAAGATCGAGCCCCGGAACTGGCTGCTGAAGGACTGGATACCGCTCGGTGCCGTCACGTTGTTCTCCGGCAAGGGCGGTATCGGCAAGACGACCCTTGGCCTGCAGCTTGGTGCCGCCGTCGCCTCCGGCGGCCCGTTCCTCGGCCGCGAGGTCGCCTGCGGCAAGGTGCTCGCCGTTTGCTGCGAGGATGACGCCGCCGAGCTCGATCGTCGGGTTAACGCGATCAAGGCGGAATTCGGCTACATCTTGCCGCCAGACACCTTCCGCGTGTCGGAGGGCTGCGACGAGAACTGGCTGATCCAGATGGTGCCCGGCCGGCTCGCGCAGCCGACCGACCTCTATCTCTCGCTGGTCGATGCCGTCCGCGAATTCCAGCCGAGGCTGATCCTGCTCGACAACACGGTGGCGTTCTATGGCGGCGGGCCGGGATCCGACATCACCCGGTTCCTTGGCCTGATGCGGCGGCTGGCGAGGATCTCCGGCGCCGCCGTGGTGCTGTTCCGGCACCCCGCGAAGGCAGATGGGTCGGAGTTCAGCGGCGGCGCCGAGTGGGGGAACGTCGTGCGCTCCCGGCTCTGGCTGTTTGCCGATGAGAACGACAAGAGCCGGGTGATCCTGCAGCGCTCGAAGTCGAACTATGCCGAACCGACGTCGAACGAGATCGTACTGGAGATGCGCCGTGGCCTGCTGTTCCCGGTCGTCCAGGAGATCCCGGACACCGTTGACACCATCAAGAACCGCCAGCAGGAGGCGGCGGACGAGGCGGCCTTCCTGGAGGTGCTGCGTCGCTTCAAGACGCGGGGGCAGACCCTGTCGGCCTCCAGGACCGCGAATAACTACGTGGTCCGCGAGATGCTGTCCCAGCGCGAATTCCGAGGCCGGACGCGACCCCAGGTCGAGGCGGTCATGGGTCGACTTTTCGACCAGGGCCGGATCGCGGATGGCGAGGTGTTCAAGCGGAACGGCAAGCCCCGGTTCGGTCTGGTCGAACGGGAATTGGACGGTGGCGAGGCGTAATATGATCGAATTCCGTCGCCTCGCACCGCTATTCGGTAAGTCATTGATATTGCTTTCCGCCGCGCGCCTCGGACCAATTCCGCCGCTGTTCTGGAAGCCATTGAAAAATAAGGGCTTTCTCAATTCCGCCGCATCCCTCTCTCCTTCGGAGAGAGAGCCCCCCGTCGAGGGGGCTCTCTATCGAGAGGAGAAGGTCACGCCCGCAATCGCGATGGAGATGATCTGATGGTCCGTTCCTCCCGCCGCTCCGCCTCGCCGGAGATCCCACCGCCGCCGGCCGACATGGCGCCGCTCAGCTGGTTGAAGTGGTTCCGCCACGCCGTCGATGAGCTCGTGCCGGCTCTCGGCCGCGTCCGCGCCGAACAGCAGGTCTACGAAGCTGCGCGCGCTGAGTTCCATCGCCGTGACCGGCGCCAGCCCTCGCCGTCGATCTGCGCCGGCTGCCTCAAGCCGATCGAGGATGACGGCGATCGGCTGATGATCGACGGCGTCGCGGTTCATGCGCGCCGAGCGTCGTGCCGCTCCGACGCCACGTTCAGGCGCCTCCGGGCCGACCGGATGCAGCTTCACGCGCTCGGCCTCACGCCGCCGAAGGGAGGCCGCTGATGGCTCGGATAGAGCGGCAGGGCGGGGTATCGATCCGCCATGACGTTAGCTTCAATGACCTTTACCACCAAGTCGAGCCGGACGATTTCGCCCGGCTGACCGAGGCCTTCCAGGAGTATTGCAAGCGGATCGTGCCGAGCGATTGCCGCTGGCTGCTGAAGATCCTCGACAGCGCCCGTACCCATGGCTGGCCCGGCTATGGATCGGAAGAGGCCTTCATCCGCGACGGTCTCGGGATCGATCCGGAAACGGTCGGCTGGGCGCTTGCCGGGCTGCAATACCTCCAGGTCGCGCGGCCGGAAGAGATGGAGCGGGCGCAGGCTCTCGGCGCGATGGTCGATCTCGGCCGTCGCCAGGCCGAAGCGATGCGGCTCGCGGCGACGGTCGAGCCGGCGAAGTCCAGTGGGGTTCGGGGACCGGCGAAAAGCGGTGCCAATGGCACAGCTTCGGCTAGGGGTAGCAATCATGCCGCGACCCTCGCCGCCCGTCTCCGCCGCGACCATCCGGAGATCGCCGACCGCCTCGCCGCCGGAGCGTTTCCGAGCGTCCGCGCCGCCTGCCGCGCGGCCGGGATGAAGCTGCGGGAGACGGCGACGATCCGGCTCGACGATCCGGTAAAGGCGATGGCGACCCTGCTGCGGCGCTATCCGCTCGATACGCTGGTCGAGGCGGGACGGCGGGCGGCAGTCCAGATGGAGGAACGGTGATGAGGATCAAGCCCGAGGCCGAGCAGATCGTCTTCGCCATCGAACCCCTGCTGCTGGAGCGCGCCGCCGCCCTCGCCGGGCTTCCGGACCCGGTGGGTCGTGCCATTTTGCGGCAGGCAGCCGCAGCGACCGTGGAAGCCCTCGCCGCCGCCGCCGCGCGCAATATCGACACGCAACTTGACCCCGAGATCGTCGAGGCGGCGGTCGACCTGTCCTATGAGCGCGCCGTCGCCGAATGGGTCCGGCTTCGCGCCGCTGGCGCGGCGATGGATCCCGGCCATGCCTAATGATCTTCGCGACCGGATCGCGCACTGCGCGACGCTGCTGCGTGAGGCGGCCGACATCGCAGGCATGACCGTATCCGGCGATGGCCGCGTGTCCGAGGCCGACATGGCGAAGCTGCTGGGTATGTCGGCCGGCCATCTGAAGGCGCTTCGCATCGAAGGCCGGGCGCCCTCTCATCACCAGCCGGGCGGACCGGGCACCCGTATCAGCTACAAGATCGAGCTCGCTGCCGAATGGATCGAGCGCGGCTTCCTCGAAGTCTGAAAAATCTGATCTCGCGTCAGGTTTCGGCAGATCCCGGTCTGGACCACGCGGATCCAGCGCCGCAGCCTGTGCCGACCCTGCCGAAGGTCCAGGCTATGGCTCCCGTCCCTCTCCCGGCCGAAATGTACCTCTTCGCACGCGCCCTCGCAGGGGCTCGCGGCGACATCATGGCGGCGGCGCTGTGGTGCGAGGGCGCCTACCCCCACAGCAAGGCGACGCAGATCCTAAAGGCAGCCATCTCGATCGGCAGCACTACCGACCCGGCTTGGGCCGGCGATGCGACCGGCTACGCGGCGGCGCAGATGGCCTTCTTCGAGACCTTGCGAAGCGGCTCGGTTTTCGCCCGGCTCTGGAGCGACCGGGCCATCCGGCCGGCGCCGGTCGGCTTCAATTTGATCTCTGTGACCACCGCCGCGTCCGGCACGCTTGTCGGCCAGGGCTTGCCGAAGCCGGTCGGGAAATTCGAGATCGCGCGGGACACGGCCGAACCGTCGAAGGTCGTTGTGGCGCTGATCGCGTCGACTGAGCTCTATCGCAGCCCCGGCCTTGAGGGGCTTATCAATGCCGAGCTCAAAGGCGCGGTGCAGACGGCGCTCGATCGCGAGTTCATCGCCGTGACCACCCAGGGCTTGCCGTCGATCCCGGCCGGCGGGGCGGACGCCATCGCGGTCTATGCGGCGATGGGCAAGGCGCTGGAGGCGGTCGCACCGGTCGGCACGTCCCGCCTGTACTGGCTCCTGTCGCCGAAGCTCGCCGGCCGGCTCTCGACCACCACCGACAGCGCGGGCGCCGCCGCGTTCCCGGCCCTGTCCGCGCTCGGCGGCGAGTTGTGCAATTTGCCGACGCTGGTGTCCGATGGCGTCGCCGAAACCGATCTCGTGCTCGTCGACGCGCAGTCTCTCGCCGGTGATCTCACGACCGTCGTCTTCGAGGCGTCGGCAGAGGCCGCGCTGGAGCTCGACACCGCGCCGGTCGGCGGCGCCGACGCCGTGATAACCCCGCTCTGGCAGGTCGGCGCGACGGCTCTCAGGGCCGAGATCTCCTACTCCCTTACCTCGATCAGGCCGCACGGCGCCGCTCGGATTACCGGCATCGAGGCCGCGCCGTGAGCCCGGATCTCGACATAGACGACGCCGACTTCGACACGCCGCCAGAGCTCCGGCTCGCCCTGGTCCAGGAGCAGCTTTCGGCGCTCGCCTCGACGCTGCCCGAGGTCGTCCGCCTGCTGGTCGCCGTCCGCGCCGACCACGCGGCGCTGATCGCTCGGCTGGATCGGCTGGAGCGGCGCTGGGTCGGACAGGACACGACATGACCGAGCCGATCACGAAGGACGGGGCCGACAGCGAGCAGGACGCCGCGATCGTCAGGATGGTCGATGCCGTGATGGCCAAGCATCCGGCGGCCGACATCGGCGCGCGGCGTGGTCTGCACATGGTCACGACCGGCCTCGTGCAGGTCATCGGCCTCGCCGGTCGCGAGATCGCGCAGCTTAAGCGCGAGGTTGCCGAGCTCCGGGCGCAGGTCGCCCGCCAGGCGGAGGCGAAGTCGTTCCCGTATCAGGGAACGTGGAGGGCCGGCGCCGACTACGCTGCCGGAACGTGGATCACGCACGCCGGCAGCTTGTGGGTCACGAGCGAGCCTACGGCGGCGCGCCCCGGCGACGGCGCGACGCCGTGGCGGCTGATGCTCAAGAGGGGCCGAGACGGTCGCGACGCCCGGTGCTGAGGCTGGGGGGGGTATCCGAAAGATTGTTGCCCACAGGGCCGGGATCGGCGCGGTGGGTGTCGGCTCGGACGCCGCGAAATAGGCAATCGGTAAACCCATTGCCTAAGTATTCGGAACCCACCGTCCCTCGGCACCATGCGGGGAAAGACGCTACCGCAAGCCCGTTCTCGCATCCTACTGAGAAACGGGTAAGCCGAAGCGCCTGCAGACGCGACTTATCCTCTGCTCTTCTTGCCGGAATACCGAGTATGCCACCGGATCCAAAACAGAGCGAGCCGAGCTGGATGGGGTCTCCTGACGGCTGCGGAGACGCCGGTCAGATCCCTGTCGATAACGAGCGCTCGACTTCCTTTCAGTTTTAATATACGAATAATCTCATATTTGTCACCGAATACGGAAAGAATTATCATGAAGAGAATTAAGGATCCGATTTTGTTTTCCCAGCATTTTGGAATAGATGGCCACAAACTCACTCAATCAGGTTTAATCGATCCGTTCTTGAATGTCGACACTCCTCTTTTTATCGATCCTATACTTCTAGAGAAATCATCGAACCCACACATTAACACTCACGCCATCGCTGCTTTCAGAAAGCATTTCGGCAATTTCGTTCGTTTGCTTGATATTTCGGAGAAGGAGAATGACGTTGCCTGGATTGCAGCGCAACGGCTCCTCGACTTGAGCGAACCACCCGAGAACGGTCTAGGATATGGCGGAAGCGGTCGCTCAGGAAGCTCTAGGCCCGACACGATCCGCGACGCAATGATCCGGACTAGCAAAGAAATAATCAGACTGGGGTCAAAAGATCCGGAGATGATCTCTCTGATGGGGTTTTTTGAGGAAGATGTGGGGCCCGATACGATTAGCGACTTCACTACAAGTGTGATTATGAACCAACTAGCCGCCGTTACGGAAGAATTTTGCGACAGCAACAATATTCCTGTCCAAAGAGTTGACGAAAGTAGTTTGCATCGCCTGCCCATCTTTAATCATAGATCCGGCCGGAATTCACCCATCGTGCTTGTCCCTAGCGACATTGTCCGTGAGCTTCCTATCGCGAAGGACTGGTCGGATATCGAGAAAGCGGCTCTTGAGAATGCTCAAATACGGCAGCGTGTAAATGCCTTTCTAGCCGGTATAGCGAGGCCGACTATTTCGGAGCGAAAATCCGCACTGCGTCGAGCAGCATTAGGCTCTTCTCACTCGTTCAATTTATTTATTTCTGCGGTCAAGGAAAATGTAGAGAGTTACGACCCCAATCTTGATGCTCTAGGTTATTACCGGATCAAATCGATAATAGCCAATGGATTTGTCGGTTTGAAGCAAGAAAGAAATTATAATCTTGAAAGCGGCCCCGATGAACTGATGATTGTTGTTCTCGAAACGATTGAATTCTTTAAGCATCACGTTGAGAAAGGCAATCTGTGGGAAGAATTGTGGATCAATGGTAAGCCAAAGAAGGAGCGGGCGTCGCAATTAATTTACTATGCCATAGCCGATGGATTTTGCTCGGCCAACAATATCGATGTATCTCCCGAAGCAAATATGGGTGGAGGCCCTATCGATTTTAAATTTTCAAAAGGTTATAATGCAAGAGTATTGGTCGAAATGAAGCGATCAAGCGGAACTGTTGTCCACGGATATACCAAGCAGCTGGAAATATATAAGGATGCCTCGAGAACACAGTATGGCGTTTTTATCATAATGGATTATGGCGACTTAGGCGGAAAATTGGCTGAGATACAAAAGCTGCGGGAACTGCGCATTCAAAACGGCGAGCCTGCTTCGGAAATCATTGTGATTGACGCGACCCCTAAGGCTTCGGCAAGCAAGAGAAAGTGACTTGCGGCGCGACGCCGGGCCCGGCCATCTCATGGGTGATCGTGCGCCGGCACCCTGCGCTGGCTTACGCCGCGTCTTCCTGCGCCGGCTTCTGTTCGTCGTCGCCGGCGATAATCTGCATTAGCCGCTCGCCCCAGGCATCGAGGGCGGCGATACGCTCGGCCTCGAAATCGAACGTGTTGTAATGCTTCTTCACCCCGCGCCGGCTCTCGCCGATATGCGCGAGGCAACGGTCCCGCACCTCCTCCGGTACGCCCAGGGCGGCGAGGCCGCTATTGAATGAGCGGCGAAGATCGTGCCAGACCCAGGGCAGCACCCGGCGCGGCACGTCATCGACCACGGCGAGCACCGGCAGTCCCTCCAGCGCGGCCAGCCGCTCGATCTCGGCGTCGAGCGTGATCCGAAAGCCGCTCCAGCCGTTGAGCGGCCGGCGACCGGAGGACGAGAACGGCCAGTCCTTCGCCGCCTCGACCCTGGGCCGGAGGATCGCGAGGGCCGGCTCGCTGAGCGGCACGAAATGCGGCTCGTCGTTCTTCGCCCGGTCTGCCGGGATGGTCCAGCGCGCCGAGGCAAGGTCAGGCTCGGCCTTCGGCATCTCGCCGATTTCGTCGCGCCGGCAGCCGGTCAGCATCAGCAGCTTGACCGCGTCGGCATAGACGCCGCCGAGACTGGTGCAGGCGCGCCAGATTAGGCGCAGTTCCCAGGGCTCCGGCGTCCGCTCGCGGGCGCGACGCTCTTCCTTCGGCTTGACCCGCCGCCACGTCGCCACGTCGACGCCTTCGTGGTCCGCGACCCAATCGAGGAAAGTCTGGACCCGGCGGGCCAGCATGTCGGCGGCGACCAGCGCTCCGCGCTCGCTCCGCACCTTGTCGCGAAGGTCGACGAGATCGGCCCGCATCAGAGTGGCGAGAGGCCGGTCGCGCCAGTCGGGCAGCATGTCCGCCTTCAAGGTCCGGGCGATCTCAGTGCCGCTGCGCAGCCGCGACAGCTTCTCGGCCTCATACCGCTGGAAAGCCCAGCCGACCGTGCCCTTGACCGGCTCGTCGTCGGTCGCCTTACGGCGACGGCGCTTCCGGTGCTTCTCCGCCTCTCGACGCTGGCCAAGCTTGGCATGGGCGAGGATGCGCTCGGCCTCCTCCCGCGCCGTCTCTGCGGTCCAGGGCTGGTCGTGCTTGCCGATGGTGACGCGCTTGATCGGCGCGCCCGTGCCCTGACCCTCGCGGTACTGGGCAAGATAGACCTTGCTGCCGGCCGGCGTGACCTTCACGCCGAAACCGGCGAGCTTGTTGTCCCAAAGGAAGCTATCCTTCCCGGCCGGCTTGGCTTTCTCGACCGAGGCCTTAGTGATGGTGGTGCGCATACCCTGTCATTCCCGATTGATTGCTAACTGACGATAGCAATCCGAAGGGGGTGTTTCCAGGGGCCGTTCCTGACTACCGCTGACCAAGATTGGGGAGGGCCGAAAGGTCTCTAACGCGTTGAGGATCCTGGGAAATGTCTAGCTATGACCATCCATGTCCAAGATAGGCCAAGGCCGTTTCCTCTTCTCCCCGAGGAGAGGGAATGTTCACCTCTCCTTGGGGAGAGGTCGAAATCGCAACGCGATTTCGGGTGAGGGGGTGGCTCCGGCCTATCCGTTCAGCACCCCGGCGTGGTGGCGGATGTGGTCGGCGATGAGGGTGGAGATGAAATAGTAGCCGTGATCGTAGCCGGGATGGCGGCGGAGCGTGAGCGGCTGCCCGGCCTGGCGGCAGGCCGCCTCGAGCAGATGCGGGTGCAGCTCGCGCTCCAGGAACGGGTCCGCCTCGCCCTGGTCGATCAGCAGCTCCGGGCAGCGCGCCCCGCCTTCGACCAGCGCCGTCGCGTCCCACTGGCCCCATGTCGACTGGTCGGGCCCGAGATAGCGCGAGAACGCCTTCTGCCCCCAGGGGCACTGCGATGGCGCCGCGATCGGCGCGAAGGCCGACACCGAGCGGTACAGGCCGGGGTTGCGCAGCGCCGCCACCAGCGCCCCGTGCCCGCCCATCGAATGGCCGAAGATCCCCATCGCCGACCGCCGCGCCGGGAAGTGCCGGCCGATCACCTCCGGCAGCTCCTTCGTCACATAGGCGTGCATCCGGTAGCCGTCGCGCCAGGGCTCTTGCGTCGCGTCCAGGTAGAACCCGGCCCCGAGCCCGAAATCCCAGCTCTCATCGTCGCCCGGATGCCGCCGGTCGCGGGGGC
>Ga0209758_1003456_pt1 | contig 14329 bp, 14 predicted proteins | sample AraplaMF_Col_mMF_FD_184258 | JGI IMG/M metagenome (GOLD analysis project Ga0209758, IMG submission 184258) | Arabidopsis root microbial communities from the University of North Carolina, USA - plate scrape MF_Col_mMF (SPAdes) (version 2) | ecosystem: Host-associated > Plants > Roots > Endosphere... | reverse complement strand
AATGGTCGGAGCGAGAGGATTTGAACCTCCGACCCCTAGTCTCCCAGACTAGTGCGCTAACCGGGCTGCGCCACGCTCCGAACGTCGTTCCATTAGCTAGGATCGGCGCGATGCGCAAGGCGAGGTCGCAGCATTTTGGCGTCCCCGCCCACAGCCCCGGAACTGCCCACGAAGCGATGAAAAGCGCGGCGGGTGGCTGCCGTGGGAAGCCAGCGCATCAAAATGTCGAAAACAACCCCATGCACAGTAGCGATGCCATTGCCGGATGATGCTTTTCCGATGCCGATTGATTTTTTTCCGAATTCTGGTTGACCCGTCGGGCAAAACAGTGGCATGATGTCATCCTGCCAGCCGCATCACCCCGCTATCCCAGCTCCGATCCCCGCGCCTGCTAGAGCAGCTTCCGGCTCGGCTCGCAGCGATTGACTCGCGCCGATGACGATCTTCGCGGGCACGCGCGACCTGCTTTACCCCGATAGCGTCGATCTTGCGGAGGCGCGGGCGGTGGGCGTGCCGGTCGAGCTGCATCTGTCGCGAGACCAGCCGCACAATTATGCGCTGATGCCGACGCCGGAGGGGCGGCGCGCGCGTGCGCTGATCATGCGTGCGATAGCTTGAGAGGGCGTCGGCGCAGCGACTGTCAGCCGACGAGGGCCACGGTCGCGTGAGAAAACGCCGCTACGTTCGGCAAACTCATGAACCCCGGCTTGGCAAAATAATAGCCCTGGAAGAGATCGATCCCGGCTGCCCGGAGCACGGTGAGTTCGGCTTCGCTTTCCACGCCTTCGGCGAGGACCTTGATATCAAGTTCGCGCGCCATCGAAGCTATGCCGGCAACGATAACCTGCTTCGAGCGGCTCAAGTGGATGTCGCGCAAAAGCTCCATGTCGACCTTGATGAGGTCGGGCTGGAGCCTCGCCAGCAGACTGAGCCCGGCATAGCCGGCGCCGAAATCGTCGAGCGCGGTGAGAAATCCGAGCTTCTTGTAGGCCTGCACGATGCGCTCGACGTGCGCAGGGTCAGCCATGCGTTCGTTCTCGGTGAACTCGAACATGAGGTTCGCGGCCGGGAAGTTCGACCGGCGTGCCGCCGCGAGGGATTTCTGGATGCACGCCTGTGGCTCGTAGACCGCATTGGGCATGAAGTTGATGGACAGCCGGGCTTGCGGATCGTCAAACAGCTGTCCGGCTGTTTCAATCGCCATGACCCTGGCAGCCTGGTCGAAGCGATAAAGTTGATCCTCGGTCAGTTGGCTCAGGACGCTGTGTGCACTTTCGCCATTCGGACCGCGCACCAATGCTTCATAGCCCCAGACACGCTGCTCGTTCATTGCGACGATCGGTTGATACGCCATCTTGAAGTCGAACGGCAGTCCTTCGCCGTCACCGCACCCCTTGCAGACCGCTGCCATCGATCTCTCCTTCGTCGAGGCGGCACGATAGGTGCGAGTCATTAACGATCGGTGCGACTACGTTCGCGGCGCTCCGACCAACAATTGTTGGTCTTGGAATCCGTCTTGGTTCCCGCCGGAAGGCGTGTGTCTATTCCTTCGGCGGCTTTCGACATGGTGGAACGAGCCGGCGCTGAGGTCGACGTGGGAGGGGCTGCGCGCGCAATGATTATCTGCGCGGTGGCGCGGCGGGAGATGTGATCGTTGTCACGGAGCGCATGGCCTCAATCAGGCGGCGCTGTTCGGAGAGCCTGCAACGGAGGGACAAGGCGGCCCCCGGGCGTTTCCTCAGATCAGTAGTTTTGCGGGGCCGCTTACGCGTGGCCCTTGATCTCGTAGTGACCCGGCACGCATTTGTAGCGCTCGAGGCGCCAGTTGGCGTGATAGATCGGATGCTCGCCCATCCATTTCGCAAGCGGTGCCTGTGCGCCGACCGCACACTGCATCATCGAAATCTCGGGCGTCATGTTGCTGTCGGTCACGATTTCCTCGACGCAACTGCCTGAGCTGGCTGCGCTTAGCCGGCAGAGCACGGCAACGACGGTCACGAACATTCCAGTCACCTCATTGGTAGTTTCTGACCACGAAGAAGATGCAAGCGGAGTGCCAGAGTCTGTGACGCGAACAACGCGCCGTCCTATCCGACTCGGCCCGGCGTCCAACCCCATTTGACGATTCGGATTGTAAAAAAATTGCCCCTAAACCGAAGCCGGGCAACTACGGGGAACTCCCAGGAAATCACGGGCAACGAGCGCAGAGATGAGCAATGTGGGGGGCTGCGCCGCGCGAACGGCCCCTTCACAACGCCTGCGCAGCCGATACGCTCGCTGACGTGCGGATACTCGTCAAAAGAGCGGGACCGCCGCAGGACCAAAGGAAACGCGAGGGCAGACCATGAAGACACGACCGACCGGCGTGATCCCGCCGATGACGACGCCGTTCCGGAAAGACGGCGAGATCGATTACAAGCTCGTGGCGCCCCAGGTCGACTGGATGATCGGCGCGGGCGCGCACGGTGTCGCCGCCGGCGGCTCGACCGGCGAGGGCCACACGCTCGATCACGCGGAATATCGCGACCTGATGGCCGCGACGGTGGAGGCGGTGAACGGGCGTATCCCCGTCATCGCCGGCATCATCGTGGACTCCACGCGCGATGCGATCCGCCGCGGCAGGCTGGTGCGCGACATGAACGTCGCGGCGCTCCAGGTCACGCCGGTGCACTATCTGTTCAAGCCGGACGACGAGGCGATGGTGGCGCATTTCCGCGCCATGGCCGACGAGACCGGCATGCCCATCATCATCTACAACGTGGTGCCGTGGTCGTATTTGTCGCCGGCGCTGCTGACGCGCATCATGACCGAGGTGCCGCTGGTGGTCGGCGTCAAGCAGAGCGCGGGCGATCTCAAGCTGTTCGCCGACCTGATGATGATGGCGCCGGACAAGCTGATCTACAGCGCCGTCGATGCGCTGATGTATCCGTCCTACACGCTCGGCGCCCATGGCTCGATCGCTGCGATCCTGACCGCGGCGCCGCATGCGTCGGTCGCGCTGTGGGATGCGGTGAAGGCGGGCGATCATCCGCGCGCGCTCGACCTGCACAAGAAGCTGCTGACACTGTGGAACGCGATCATTGCCGACAATCTGCCGGCCTGCACGCGCTACGCCCAGACGCTCCAGGGCTTGCCGAAGACGTATCCGCGCGCGCCGATGCCGGAGGCATCACCCGCGCAGCAGGCCGCAACCCGCAAGGCGCTGGAAGCGCTCGGCGCCTTGAGCGGACAACGCGTCGAAGCGGCGGAATAGTCCGCGCGCCGAAATAACCGATGTCGAACAGCAGCGCCGATCCGCTTTTACCTGCGGATGCGGCGCTGCTACATTTTGCGCGCGCTCGCGCCAGCGGCGCCAGCTCTGAAGAAACATACCGACAAGGGGAGGGGCCGAAAGTCCCATGAAGGATTTTGCAGGAAAGATCGCCGTCATCACCGGCGGCGGCACGGGAATGGGCCGCGAGCTCGCACGACAGCTCGTTGCCGAGGGCTGCAACGTCGCGATGTGCGACGTCTCGGAAGCCGCGATGGCCGAGACCAAGCGGCTCTGCGAGGTCGAGAAGCTGCCGCAGGGCCTGCGCGTCACGACCCATGTCGCCGACGTCTCGATCGAGGATCACCTCAAGCGCTTCCGCGACGAGCTTGCCGAGCAGCAGAAGACCGACAGGATCCATCTGTTGTTCAACAATGCCGGCATCGGCGGCGGCGGCAGCCTGTTCACCAACACGCGCGAGCAGTGGGAGCGCACCTTCAACATCTGCTGGGGCGGCGTCTATCTCGGCGTGCGCACCTTCCTGCCGATGCTGGTGGCGGCCGACGAGGCTCACATCGTCAACACGGCCAGCGTCAACGGCTTCTGGGCCTCGATCGGCATGGGGCAGGCGCACACCGCCTACAGCTCGGCCAAGTTCGCGGTGAAGGGATTTACCGAGGCGCTGATCAACGACCTTCGCCTGCACGCGCCGCATGTCAAATGCTCGGTGGTGATGCCGGGGCACATCGGCACCTCGATCGTCTCGAATTCGCGCAAGGTGCAGAGTGCCGACGGATCGGAGCGCCTCAATGCCGACGAGGTCGCGCTGACCCGCAAGCGCATGGTCGCGGCCGGCGTGCCGGATGCCGACAAGATGTCGGACGAGGACATCCAGGCGGTGTTCGCCGAGCGCGCCCGCAGCTTCCTTGAGGATGCGCCGACCACCGCGGCGCAGGCCGCGAAGATCATCCTCGACGGCGTCAAGGCGGAGCGCTGGCGCATTCTCGTCGGCGAGGACGCCAAGCGCCTCGACGAGCGCGTTCGTGCTACGCCGGAGCAGGCCTATGAACGTTCCTTCTACGAAAGCTTTACGCAGGAGGTCGGCTGGCGACTGGGTTGAGCCGGTTTGGCTGAATCGGCTTGGCTGAGGCTGTCAATGACGGCGCTGACATAGGTATGACGATCATCATGGCAAGAGGCGGAGCGGTATTTTTGCGTGCCACCTCTTGCCAGTCTTCAAGGCCTTATGACGAATTGGAATGTCACGCATGCGACATCACCAGCGCTCCAGCATTGTTCAAGCGATGGTGATGTTAAACGGGTCTCATTGGGCGCACGGTCGCTTGGTTGGCGAACTGAAATAGTTTAGTCAGTCAGGGGTAACGCCATCATAGAGCGTAGTCCCGATGATACCCGCATGCCTCTCCGACGACTGGACCATCTGCCCGGAGAGAGAGGATATCTCCGCTGAGTTCACGCGGCTCCTCACCGCGGCCCAGGAGGGCGGCGCCACGATCGCAGAATGCCTGATGATCGCGCGGCAGCTCAAGCGGGGCGACGAGCATTCCTGGCACCGCGAGTGGAAGAAGCTGGCGCGGGCCAACCGGCAGCGCGCCGAGGCGGCGTTCGCGGAAGGCCATATGGCGACCGCGCAGCGCAACTGGCTGCGGGCGATGAACTACTACGGCGCGGCCGCGATGCCGCTCGACCAGGCCGACGAGCGCCGCTGGGTTGCGGTGCTGGCGATGCAGGAATGCGCCCGCCGCTTCCTGTCCGCGCGCGATCCGGCCGGCGATGTCGTCACGATTCCCTGGTCCGACGACGGACACGCCCTGCAAGGCTATTTCCTGCCCGCGCCTTCGGCGAGCAAGAGGGCTCCGACCGTGATCTGCATCGGCGAGCCCGGGCATCGCAAGGAGGAATTCCTGTTCAAGCTCGCGCCGCATGCGCGCGAGCGCGGCTTGTCGATGCTGGCGCTGGACCTGCTCGGCGACCAGCGCGACGATTATACCGACACGCTGCTGCAGCGCCGCGATCTCGAGAGCTCGATCGGCAGCGTCATGGATTACCTGGAAACGCGCGACGACGTCGATTTCAATCGCATCGGGATTGTCGCGGACGGGTGGGGCTCCTCCTTCGTCGCACGTGCGGTGTTGCAGGAACCGCGGCTCGCCGCAGCGGTCTGCGACGGCGGCCTCTGGGACCTGCATGAGCGGTCCTTCTTCGCCAGCCGCTTTGCCATGAGCGACCTCAGCATCGTCCCGGTGCCGTCGGCGCCGCTGATGGCCTCGAGTGTCGACTGTCCGGTGCTGATCACCCTCGGCGAGGACGGCTGGCTCAAGGCCGACCGGGCGCGCCAGATCGTGCAGAAGTCGCGGCCCGGCAGCTCGGATATCGTGCTGAAGGTGTTCACCGCGGCGGAGACCGGCGCGGCGCAGGCTCACGCGGACAATCCGAGTCTTGCCAACGAATACATCTTCGACTGGCTGGAATCGCAGCTGGGTGGCATGGGGCGACGGAGCTGAGCGCCGCCTGCGGCTTTAGTAGTCCAGGGATATCCTGACGCAGGCTTTTTCGAGCCGGGTCTTCAGCGTCGCGAGCTTGGTGGTGAATTCCGCGAGCTCTTCCTCGTCGAACTCCTGGAAGACGAATTCGCGAATCGACTTGTACTGCTCGTTGAGGCTCGCGATGTGCTTCTGGGTCTTGTCGGCCAGCGACAGGCGCACCACGCGGGCGTCAGTCGGCGAGGGCCGCCGGCGCAGCAGGGCCTTCTTCTCCAGCAGCTTGGACTGGGTGGTGACGAAGGACGGGTCGACGTGGAGCAGCTTGGAGACCACGTTGACGGGCACGCCGTCATCCTTGTCGAGGTCGGAAATCGCCATCAGGATCAGCCATTGCGGACCGCTGATGCCCAGCGTCCTCGCCCAGAACTGACGCAGCTCCTCCAGATGCATGTTAATCGACGATATCTCCCAGGTGAAACGCCTGATGATATCCAGATTGCCGATGGAGCGGAGGCGCGCCCCTTCTTTCCTCGTCGCTGACACAGCGTCACTCCCGTCAACAGATTCATTCCGGCCGGCGTCGTGCAAGGTCATAGTCCACGCAAGTCTGCTCTGACGCAAGTGCAGAGCAGGGTAATTTTGTCACTAAAACTACAAAGATGATTTGCTCAGCATACTGCCTCGACCCGCAGTGTTGCGCGGGGGGCACAGCTTTAGTGAAACCACATAGCTGACTTAATAAACTATTTTGATTAGCGGAACGGCGCAGGCATATTGCTCGCGACGGTGGGGGGTTCTCGATCGTCCCGTTGCAGGTGGTTCGCTCACGTCCCTCGCGTTCAAGCGGGTGTGTCCGAAAGCGCACAGCGGCCGAGCGGATTTGAAGAGACGGGGATCTGGGGGGCCTCACGGTCCAGTCTCCGCAAAATGAGCAACTTGGAGGTTTTAAATGAAAGTGGTGAAGAGCCTTTTGCTCGGCACTGCGGCGGGTCTGATCGCCGTCGGTGGAGCCCAGGCGGCCGATCTTCCGGTCAAGGCCAAGGCGGTCGAGTACGTCAAGATCTGCACGCTGTATGGCGCGGGCTTCTACTACATCCCGGGCAGCGACACCTGCATCAAGCTGGGCGGCTATCTGCGCGCTGAAGTCGCGCTCAATGCCGGCGGCAACTACAGTGCCCAGTACAACGGCGTATTCGCGGCCAACAACCGCCTGACGAATTACTACTCGATGCGCGCTCGTGAAGATCTCAACATCGACACGCGCACCGCGACCGAGTACGGCGTCGTCCGCACCTACTTCGACGCGGTCTTCACCTGGACGACCGGCAACTACGGCGGCACCGGTTCGGGCACCGGCGGGACCCAGTACAGCGGCACGATCGGCCTCAACGCGGCCGGCAACGGCCTCACCGGGTCCAGCGGCGGCAACGTCAACGGCACCGACGGCAACCTCTCGGGCGGCTCGCTCGGCGTCTACTACGCCTTCATCCAGTTCGCCGGCTTCACCCTGGGTAAGGCCGTGTCGCAGTTCGACGCGCCCTGGATCAACTATCCCGGCAACAACTTCGACCAGCTGGTCGGCGGCAGCGGCACCACCAACGGCGTCGTCCAGGCCACCTACACCGCTGACTTCGGTCAGGGCGTGACGGCGACGATCTCGGCGCAGGACCAGACGCAGGTCTTCCAGACCAACATCTGGAACACCGCGGGCATGTCCACCACCGGCGTTCTCGGCGGTGCCTATGGCTCCAACGATCTCGGCGGCACCCGCGCGCCCGACATCGTCGGTGCGGTTCGCGTCGACCAGGCCTGGGGCCTGTTCCAGGCGTCGGTTGCCGCGCATGACAACCATGTCGCCTATTACGGCGCGACCGAAGTCACGGGGCATCCGGAAGACAAGTGGGGCTGGGCCGTTCAGCTCGCTCTGCAGATCAAGAACATCCCGACCGGTGCCGGCGACGTGATCAACGTCTCGGGCGTCTACACCGAGGGCGCGAGCCGCTACAACTTCCAGGAGCTGGCTGCGACCAGCTACTCGATGTTCGGCAGTTCGAGCGGCGCGTATCAGAGCATCGGCTTTGCCGGCGTGTCTGACGCGGTGTTCGGCCCCGGCGGCAACCTCGAGCTGACCAAGACCTACGGCTTCCGTGGTGCCTACACCCACAACTGGAGCCCGTACTGGAACACGGCGCTCTACGGCGCGTGGGCCGCGGTCAACTACAGCGGTACGGCCAAGAACATGATCTGCGGCAGCGCCGCGTTCGCGACCCTGACCGGCACCTGCAACCCGGACTTCAACATCGGCCAGGTGGGCGTCATCACCCGCTGGACCCCGGTGAAGAACCTGACCTTCTCGGCTGACTTCACCTACAGCCACCTCGACCAGAAGTATTCCGGCGTGATCACGACCGGTGCACTGACGGGCGTCGCCAAGCCTGCGGCGACCTACGAGCTGAAGGATCAGGACACCTACAGCCTGCTGCTGCGCGCTCAGCGCAACTGGTAAGCCGAAGGTTCTTTCGGATCTGACCAGGCCCCGGCGGGACACCGCCGGGGCCTTTTTCAGAGGGCCCGTTCGGAAAATCCGGCAGGCGTTGCAGGCGGCGAAGACGAGCCATGCGAGTCCGGTCGCCTGCAAACTTATTTACTTACCTGAGTTGATCAACTATATCTCTTGTCAGCCGATTACGAAAGTTGCGGCTCTTAGCTTGATGCTATGACCTCCAGAAACCTCCGGTAGTGCCCTGCCGGAGGTTTTTCTGTTTGCGGAAAGAATTCTTCAACCGCGCATCACGCGAACGCGGGAGTTCGGCCGATAGGCGAGGCGGCTGTGGCCGGCGCAGTAGGGCTGACTGTCGGGTGCGCTATTGCCGCAGAAGCAGAAATCCTCCGCGCCCGGTGTCGAGATCGGCCAGCGGCAGCGGTTCTCGGACAGCTCCAGCAGCGAGCAGCGATTGGCGTCGTCGATGGGACCTGCGACCACCGGCGCATCGGTCTCGCCGTAGATCGTGGCGAGCATCTGGTATTGCAGTCGCGGCACGGCGCGCATCGCGCGCGCCGGCGCGGTGCCTCTGTCCTGAACCTTGCGGTCGTCGACGGTCCGGCCGCGCGTGAGGTTCAGCCGCGACAGCTTGCCGATTACGGCGTTGCGGCTGACGCCGATGTCGGCGGCGATCTCGCGGCAGGAGAGGCCGGCCTCGAAGTGCTGCTTCAAAAGCTCGATTCGTTCGTTGGTCCAGGTCGGTGAGAGAACAGGCATTGTAACGGTCCCAGGTTGCAGATGTCGGCCATCCGCCTTGCGAGATCCGTCCGCCTCACGTCCGGCGCGCGCTCACGTCCTGCCGTTGTCGCGAATCGACAAAAGCCCGTCCTTGATGGCGAGACGGATGCCTTCCTCGATCAAGGTACGTGCGACGCCGGGAACGCTGGTGCCGTGGGTGCCCTGTCTCACCAACTTCTCCAGGTAGGTGATGGTCGAGAGCGCCAGGGTTACGGGAATGCGGTCAGTCTCGGCTTTTTCGGTGGCCATGGTCCGAACGCTAGCCTCATACTCAGGTACATAAAAGTAACGATTAAGACTCTATTTAGGTTTGAGGGCAGAAGTCAAATGCCGGCCGGGATCGACGCTCATCCCGTTGGAATTACACATAAAATTAGACACGACGCCGCGCGCCGCCCGGGAGTCCGGGCGGCGGCGTGGCGTCGTCAGGTCAGGGAAGGCGGGCTGGCTCAGCCGTGCACGATCGCCTTTCCGATCATGCAATGGATGCCCTTGGAGCCGTTGACGGTCTGGGTCACCCGCAGATCGGCCGCGAGGCTGCACAGCGTGTAGGCGTCTTCGCGCGACAGGTTTCGCCTCTCGCCGAGCAGCACGATCATGTCGCGCAGCGCGCGCACCGCGCATTGGTCGAGGTCGGGGTCCATGGCCATGGTCATGTAGTGCGTCGCCGTCTCGGCGCGGGGATAGTCGAAGCGCAGGTCCTTGCGCAGCGTCAGGCGGAAGCGGCCCTGGAGCGCGGTCTCGATCGCGGTGACGCAGACCTCGCCGTCGCCCTGTACGCCGTGGCCGTCGCCGCAGGAGAAGAGCGCGCCCGGGACGAACACCGGCAGGTACAGGGTCGCACCGGCGCCGAGCTCCTTGTTGTCGAGATTGCCGCCCATCGCGCGCGGAACCAGCGAGGAGATGCGGCCCCAGCCAGGGGGCGGTGACACGCCCATCACGCCGAAGAACGGCTTGAGCGGCAGGTCCAAACCCCACGGCATGCGGCCGACCATGCGCGTGCGGTCGAGCGGGATGTTGAGGATGCGCGTCTCGTGGAAATCGTCGGGCAGCGTGCCCGAGAGCGGCTTGATCATGTTCCAGCCCCAATCCTGACGGAGCTGGACATCGAGGATCTCGACCGCGAGCACGTCGCCGGGCTCGGCACCCTCGACCGCGATCGGGCCGGTGAGGATGTGGCCGGGCAGCATGCGCTCGTTCTTGGCATGAACCTCGTGCATCTCCGGCGGAATGTGAAACCTGTTGCGGTCAGGCAGCATGTCCGGGCCGCCGCTGATGGTGTCGACCGTTACCTCGTCGCCGCTCTTGACGGTGAGGACGGGCTTGAGCGCGGCTTCGAAGAAGCCCCAATGGCAGGTCTCGGGGCTGGAATGCAGGTGGTGGTGGGTCATTTGCCGCGTCCAATCGGTTTCATCAGAACTCGTCATGAGAACCTGTTATGCCCGGGCTTGACCGGACGATCGATCCTCTTTCAAAGGATTTCTGAAGATGGACCGGCCGGTCAAGCCCGGTACGATCATTCCAGCGAGGCGCCCCTGTATTTCGTTCTTTCCAAGACCCTTGGCAGTGCACTGCTGCCGATCAATCTGCTGGTCGAGCTCGGAATCCTGTCGCTGCTGCTGATGCTGACGCGCTACGCGGCTCTCGGCCGCAAGCTGGCCGTGACCACGCTGGTCCTGCTGGCATTGTCCGCGTTCTCGCCCCTCGGAAATCTCCTGCTGTACCCGCTGGAGTCGCGCTTTCCTGCGTGGGATCCCTCGCGCGGCGCGCCGGACGGCATCATCGTGCTCGGCGGCTCCGTCGACACCGATCTGTCGGCGGCGCATCGTACGCCGGTGGTCGCGTACGCGGCCGATCGCCTGCTCGCGCCGGCCGAGCTCGCGCGCCGCTATCCGAACGCGCGCATCGTCTTCACCGGAGGCTCGGCGAACCTGGTCTCGACGGATGCGAAGGAAGCCGACTACTCCGCACCGATCCTGGAAAACCTGGGCATCCCGAAGGAGCGGCTGATCCTCGAACGCGATTCCCGCAACACCTGGGAGAACGCGGTGTTCACGAAGCAATTGGTGACGCCGAAGCCGGGAGAGCGCTGGCTGCTCGTCACCTCGGCCTTCCACATGCCACGCTCGATGGGAATCTTCCGCAAGGCCGGATTTAACGTCGAGCCCTATCCCGTCGACTGGCGGATGGGAGGCCGCGACGAGCTCTTCACGTTCACCAATGCCGGCAAGGATGGTCTCGAAAAGACCGAGGTCGCCGTGCGCGAATGGATCGGTCTTCTGGTGTACCATCTGATGGGCCGGACCGACGAGTTGCTTCCGGGACCGGGCAAGGACTAGAACGAGAGCCGCATAACAAGAACACAGCACCGGCGCCCGACCGCCGGCGGGAGGACGCCATGCAGCAGCAGAGTGCAGAGAAGATCGATCTCGCCGGCCTCGTCGCCGATCTCAATAGCCTGCTGCGGCTGAAGACAACGGTAACAGGCATGAAGCTGTTTGCGCGCGTCTCGGAGATGGAGGCGATCCCGAAGATCCGGCGGCCCAATGCGGTTCACACCACCGACCAGATCGTCAGCATGGCCTCGCGGCTCGGCTGGACCGTCGGCATCACCGGCGACGATCTCGTCGGTGCGCAGTGCCGCGCGGTGATCGGCCTCAGCCCCCAAGACGAAAAATGGCTCGCCGGCGAAAACTATGTCGGCGTCTGGCACGGCACGGCGGAAGACGCGCGCAAGCGCCAAGAGGCGCTCGATGTGGTTCCGTTCGGGCAGTATCAAGCGCTGGCGGTCAGCCCGCTCGCGAGCGGCCGGCTCGATCCGCCCGACATCTGCCTCGTCTATGCGACGCCGGGGCAGATGATCATCCTGATCAACGGGCTTCAATACACCGGCTACAAGAAGTTCGAATGGGGCGTGGTCGGCGAGACCGCCTGCGCGGATTCCTGGGGACGGGCCCTCAAATCCGGCGAGCCCAGCCTGTCCTTGCCATGCTATGCGGAACGGCGCTATGGCGGCGTGCCGGACGAGGAGATGCTGATGGCCTTGAAGCCGGAACATCTCGCCAAGGCGGTCGAGGGCATGAAGGCGCTCGCAAGGAACGGCCTGCGCTATCCGATCCCACCCTATGGTATTCAAAGCGACGTCCGTGCCGGTATGGGCGTGAGCTACGCGAAGAAGTAAAGGCCGATCATGAGCTCTGCGAAATTCGACATCGTCGTCTACGGTGCGACCGGTTTCACCGGCCAACTCGTCGCCGAATATCTCACTCAGCGTTACAAGGGCGACAACGCACTCAAATGGGCGATGGCAGGCCGCAGCCTCGGCAAGCTCAAATCCGTCCGCGATGCGGTCGGCGCTCCCGGGAATACGCCGCTGGTCGTTGCGGATGCGTCGGACGCGGCCTCGCTGAAGGCGATGGCGGAACAGACGATGTCGGTGATCACCACCGTCGGCCCGTACCAGCTCTATGGTGAGGAACTGCTGGCTGCCTGCGTCACCACCGGCACGGATTATTTCGATCTGTGCGGCGAGCCGATCTGGATGCGGCAGATGATCGACAAATACGAGGCGGAAGCCAAGGAGAGCGGCGCGCGCATCGTGTTCTCCTGCGGCTACGATTCCGTGCCGTTCGAGCTTGGCACGTTCTTCGTGCAGGAAGAGGCCAAGCGGGTCTTCGGCGCGCCGGCCGCGCGCGTGAAGGGGCGCGTGCGCGACATGCGCGGCACGCTCTCCGGCGGCACCGCCGCGAGCGCGAAGGCGACTTTCGATGCCGTGGCCAAGGATCTCAGCCTCGTTGCGATCCTGAACGATCCGTTCGCGCTGACGCCCGGCTTCACCGGTCCGAAGCAGCCGAAGGGCAATAAGCCCTTCTTCGAGGAAGACCTGCAATCCTGGGCCGCGCCGTTCATGATGGCGCTGATCAACACCCGCAACGTTCACCGCTCCAACATGCTGATGGGCTTTCCCTACGGCCGCGAGTTCGTCTACGACGAAATGGTCCTGACCGGTCCGGGCGAGAAGGGCGAGGACAACGCCAGGCGCGTGATGGCCGCCAATGCGGGCAAGACCGGCCCGGACGCACCGAAGCCGGGCGAGGGGCCTTCGAAGGAAGAGCGCGAGAACGGCCGCTTCGATCTGCTCTACGTCGCGATCGCCCCCGACGGCCGCATGGTCCGCGCCGGTGTCACCGGCGACCGCGATCCCGGCTACGGCTCGACCTCGAAAATGATCTCCGAATGCGCGATGTGCATGCTGCGCGACGCGACGGACGTTCCGGCCGGCTTCTGGACACCAGGCGCGGCGATGCAGCACAAGCTTATCAAGCGGCTGGTGGAGAATGCCGGGCTGACGTTTGAAGTGGAAGCGTAAGGCGCTTTCTTCGCCTCGCCCCGCTTCGCGGAAAGGCCGGCGCGCTCGGCAGCGCAATTGCGCGCCAGAACGCGGCCGGTGAGGGGGGACTCTCCGCGAGTCCACTATCGGAAGCAGCCCCTCTCCCCGTAAGAGCGGAGGGAGAGAAAGAAATTACACCGCCCGCGCGTCATACGCGTACATGAACTCCATGCTCTTCGAGCCCAGCGGCAACAGCCATTTCAGCATCTGATTGCGGACCCAGGCGCCGGTGGCGCTGAACTCGCGCTTGCTGTTGCCGTTGCGGCGGGCGATGGCGACGATCTTTTCGGTGCGCGGGCGCCGCTCGGCTTCGAAGGCCTGGAAGGTGGCGCCGAGTTCCTGGCCCTGCTGCATCAGGCGGGCGAACCGCATCGCATCCTCGAGCGCGAGCGAGGCGCCTTGACCGGCATGGGGGCTGGTCGCATGCGCGGCGTCGCCGATCAGCAGCGAACGCTTGCGCGACCAGGTCGGCAGGGTCGCGACGTCGAGCGTGTCGGTGACAACGATGTTCTCGGCGGCCTCGATCATGGCGGGGATCGGATCGTGCCAGCCGCGGTGGAAGCCGCGCAGATGCTGCTTCAGCGTCGCCCGGTCCAGCGCGCGGAACATCGCCGCGTCCATGCCGTGCGCGGGCTGAGTGCTCCACCACATCACGCCGTCGCTCGGATCCGGGCTGCAATAGCCGTAGCCGAAGAAGCCGCTCTGGCCGAACGTGGTCTCGACGTTCGGGCCGATCGGCCTGCCGTCGAGCACGGCATGCGGCACGAAGCCGCCGAATCCGATCAGGCCGGTGTTGAACGGTTGCGGCCCGTCCGGCACGACCTGGCGCCGCGTGATCGAGTGCACGCCGTCGGCACCGATCAGGAAGTCGCCCTCGGCGGTGGTGCCGTCGGCGAAGTAAGCGA
>Ga0209758_1003455_pt1 | contig 14331 bp, 11 predicted proteins | sample AraplaMF_Col_mMF_FD_184258 | JGI IMG/M metagenome (GOLD analysis project Ga0209758, IMG submission 184258) | Arabidopsis root microbial communities from the University of North Carolina, USA - plate scrape MF_Col_mMF (SPAdes) (version 2) | ecosystem: Host-associated > Plants > Roots > Endosphere... | reverse complement strand
GATCTGGGACTTCCACGGGCAGCAGGCCACGTCCCGTCATCTGCCCGGTATCCGCTTCACCGGGATCACCCACCCCGGGCTGTTCGGAACGGCGCCGTCGTCCGAGATGCTCGCCCGATGGAACACACGTGAGAAGGCGCTGATCGACGCCGACCCGAACCGGGTCCCGCCCCTCGCGCTGCCGCCGGAAGGCACCAACGCGCTCGCCGGCACGGCCACCGGCGACCTCGCCGCGCGCATCGCCGCGGAGGGCGCCCGTACGGTTCCGGCCCGTGAGAACGGCGGCAACCAGGACATCAAGAACTTCACGCGCGGTTCGCGGGTGTTCTTCCCCGTGCACGTCAAGGACGCCAAGCTCTCGGGAGGCGATCTGCACTTCAGTCAGGGGGACGGAGAGATCACCTTCTGCGGCGCCATCGAGATGGGCGGCTTCATCGACTTCCACGTCGACCTGATCAAGGGCGGCATGGAGAAGTACGGCATCTCGACCAACCCGGTGTTCATCCCGGGTAACGTCGAGCCGCGGTACACGGAGTTCCTCACCTTCATCGGAATCTCCGTCGACCACGACACCGGCACGAACTACTACCTGGACGCGACGCTGGCCTACCGCCGCGCCTGTCTCAACGCGGTCGAGTACTTCAAGCGGTTCGGCTACAGCGGGGAGCAGGCGTACCTGCTGCTCGGCTCCGCGCCCGTCGAGGGACGCATCAGCGGCATCGTCGACGTCCCCAACGCGTGCTGCTCGCTGTACGTCCCCACCGCGATGTTCGACTTCGAGATCCGGCCCTCCGCCGCCGGCCCGGCGACGGCCGACCGCGGACAGTGTGCCCTGACCACCATCTGACCGGGCGACGTCCTCGCCCCCGCACCGCCTGCTGCGGGGGCGGGCGACTCATGCCGACGCGGTCGCACCGGGGTCCGAGCCGTCGTCCGGCTCGGGTCGGCCGAGCGACCGCGCCCCGGCGCCGGTTCGGTCCGAACGACGGACCCTAGGCGTACAGTCCGCCGCCCGCCTGGTCCTCGAAGGCCTCGGGCCAGTAGCGCCAGCCGTCGTCCTGCGGCGTCCTCGGGGTCGGGTCGCAGGCGATCGGGTCGACCGCGGCGAGGGTCTCGGCCATCGTCGCGGCCAGCTGCTCGTAGGCGTCCGTCAGATCGTGCTCCGCGTCCAGCGCCTTCTCACGGTGCACCAGCCAGACCGTGAAGGCCAGGGTCGAGATGTCCGCGTTGAGCGGGCGCAGCGTGGCGTCGGGCTCGCTCCAGCACAGCACCGCTCCGGTGGAGCCGTCCAGCACCAGGCTCGTGTCCTCCAGGAGATAACCGAGACGTATCAACCGGTCGGCCTCGGGCGGGAGTTCGTCCGCGGGGCCGCGGTCCTCGTCCGCGTAGTACTCGGCCAGGGTCGGCAGCGGCACGTCCGTGTCGAGTTCGTACCAGTAGCCGTTCTCCGGCAGGCCCACCTCACGCAGGAAGCGGCGGGTCGGCTCGTGCGTGAGCTTTCCGGGGAAGTCGACGTCCTCGAAACGCACGATCGAGGCGGAGCCGAACTCCTCGTCCAGCAGCCGCGAGGGCAGGTCGAGCGCAAGTCCCGTACCGGGGCGGGCGATCCGGGCCAGTGGACGGATCAGCGCGGCCATCCGCCAGTACGGCGCGGGGTCGTCCCCCGCATCCTCGGCGAACACCGACGCCAGCCGCTCGGAGGCCTGCGCCACCGCCTTGGCTCCGTACCCGTGCGAGGCGAACCGGCCCCGGGAGGTGACCAGTTCGTCGGTGACCGCGGCGAACCGCAGCAGCACCTCCAGCGAGGGGGCGAGCGGCGACAGGCCCATCAGGCCGGGATGGCGCGGGTGGACGTATGTCGTGGAGACCTCGCCCGTGGCGCCGTTCAGCACGAGGGACTCCAGGTCGCGGTCGACGGTGCGCAGCGCCCCTATGACCAGCTGGTCGCGCAGCTCCTCGGCGAGCTTCTCCGCGTCGTCCACCAGCTCGGCCACCCGCCGCAGCGCGGGCCGCTCGCACAGCGGCCCGAACCCCAGCAGGGAGCTGCCGGAAGGCACTCCCGCCCCCGTCAGCAGACGTCGCGTCCCCGCGTGCGTGATGTACGGATCGAGGTCCGTCCCGGCCAGCGTGATCACGCTGCCGACGTCGCTCAAGTCCATGGTTCCCCCGCGTACTTCGTTCCCGGAGCGCTCGCGTGGTCGATCTTCTTGGAGCGCCTCTCCCCCGACGCCGAAAACCATACGCCGCCGCACTGACAACGCCGCCGGATTTGCGGCGCGTCCACGCCGTTCACCACGGACTCGTGACAAGAACCACACCGAGGACCGTCCACCGGCCCGGCCGCGATCCGTCAGGTGAAGTACACGCCGCCCAGCACGACGACGATCGCGGCCAGCACGAAGAGGAGGACCCAGCCCAGGAGCTTCCCGATCGCGGGCGCGGGCTCGTAGCGCTGCTCCTGGTCCGACGACGGGGTAGCGGGGCCCGGGTCGTCCGCGCCCTCTCCGGTGCTCACTGCCCCGTCACCACGGCAGCCTGCGGCCGGATCGGCAGGCGGTTGACCGGGCGGCCGGTCGCCGCCCGCACCGCGGACGCGATGGCTGCCGGGGAGGTGACCACCGGCACCGCGCTGACCGACTTCGCACCGAAGGGCGCGACCACGTCCCGTTCCTCGACGAGCTTGACGATCCGGATGTCGGGCGCGTCCAGCGCCGTCGGCAGAGAGTAGCCCGTCAGGTCGGGGTGGCGGACCAGTCCGCGGGCCGTGCGCAGGTTCTCGGTGAGCGCGATGCCCACACCCTGGGTGACGCCCGCCTCCACGCGCGCGGCGAGCTGCGCGGGGTTCAGCACCCGGCCGACGTCCTGGGCGAGGGCCAGTTCCACGACCCGCACCGAGCCGATCTCGATGTCCACGTCCACCACGGCACGGATCGCGCAGAACGCGAGCCCCACGAAGGCGTCGCCCTGGCCGGTCTCGTTCAGCGGCTCCGTCGGATGCGGGCGGCACTGCGCCGTGGCCCACAGCTCCTTGCCGTCCATCGCCTCCGTGACGGTGGTCGACAGCACCCCGTCGTACGAGGTGATCTTGCCGTCGGTGATCTGGAGCAGTTCGGTCGACATGCCGAACTTGTGCGCCAGGGGCTGCAGCAGCTGGGTGCGGACCATCTTGGCGGCACGCTCCACGGCGCCGCCGGACACCCAGGTGTGGCGGCCCCGGCAGCCGGCGCCTGCCGACGGCTGGTCCGTGTCGACCGGTGCCACGTGCACCTCGTCGATACCGAGCGTCTCCTGGACGATCTGCCGGGCCAGCGTGGTGAAGCCCTGGCCGGTCTCGACGGCGGCGCACAGCACCGTCGCCACCCCGTCCTGCACCTTCACCGTGGCCGTGGAGACCTCGTCCGCGCCCTCCGCGCCGAGCATGTGCACCATGCCGATGCCGTAGCCGACGCCGCGCCGCACGGCACCGGGTTCGCCCGCGCCCTCGGGGCCGCCGGGCAGCAGCCACTCGTCCTCGGGGGTGTCCTTGGGGAGCGCGGGCAGCGGGTGGTCCCTGACCGCCTCGAGCAGCTCGGCGACGGGTGCCGGACAGGTCACGGTCTGGCCGGTGGGCAGGATGTCGCCCGTGGCCATGACGTTGCGCAACCGCAGTTCGGCCGGGTCGAGGCCGAGCTTCTTGGCCAGCTTGTCCATCTGGGCCTCGTAGGCGGCGCACACCTGCATCGCGCCCTCGCCGCGCACATGGCCCGACGGCGGGTTGTTGGTGCGCACGGCCCAGCCCTCGATGAAGGCGTTCGGCACGACGTAGGGGCCGCAGGCGAAGGAGACCGCCGCGGCGAGCGCTTCCGAGGACGTGTCCGCGTAGGCGCCGGCGTCCAGCAGGATCTGCGCCTCGACCTTGACCAGATTGCCCTCGGCGTCCGCGTGGTGGCGGTAGCGCAGAAGGGTGGGGTGGCGGTGGACGTGCCCCAGGAAGGATTCCTCGCGCGTCGCGGTCAGCTTGACCGGGCACCCCGTCTTCAGGGCGAGCAGTCCGAGCGGCAGTTGGAAGCCCTGGTCCTCGCGGTCCGCGCTGGCGCCGGGCACGCCGGTGACGACGACCTTCACCCGCTCGGGCTCGAGGCCGTAGACCGCGGCCGCGCGGTCGCGGTCGGTGTGCGGGTCGGTGGAGGCGATGTACAGCTCGACCCCGCCGTCGGGCCGGGGCACGGCCAGACCCGCCTCCGCACCGATCGGGGCGGGGTCCTGGCGGCCGATGCGGTACAGGCCCTCGACGACGACCTCGCCGAGCGCGTCGGGGTCGCCGTGGCGCAAAGGGATGTGGCGGATCAGGTTGCCGTCGGGGTGCAGCGGCTCGGAGTCGAAGGCCTGTTCGGGATCGGTCACCGGCTCGAGCACCTCGTACTCGACGATGACGGCGGCGGCGGCCATGCGCGCGGTGTCGGGGTGGTCTGCGGCGACCGCCGCGATGGCCTCCCCGTGGTGACGTACGACCTCGGAGGCGAACACCGGCCGGTCGGCCGTGCCCCGTCCGTGGACGGCCTCGCCGGGAATGTCCTCGTGGGTGACGACGGCCCGCACGCCCTGCATCTCGCGCGCGTGGCTGGTGTCGATGGACAGGATGCGCGCGTGCGGATGCGGCGAGCGCAGCACGGCGGCCCACAGCAGGCCCTCGGCCCACAGATCGGCCGCGTACGGGAAGGTGCCCTCGGTCTTCGCCCCGGCGTCGGTGGACGGCAGGGAGGCGCCCAGGCCGTGCGGCAGCGGCTCGGGGGCCGGTGCGGCCGCCGCGGTGGTCGCGGTGGCGGCTTCGTTGCTCACGCCTGGCCTCCGTCCTGGCCGTACGGGTGATGGTCGGGGTCGGCGCCGTCGAACGCGGAGGGGTGCACACCGCCTGCGCCCGGACCGGCCTGGTGCGGGATGCGCGGCTCCTGGCCGTCGGTTGCGGACTCGGCCTGCGCGTGGGCCCCGCGTTCGGCGACGACCTCCTTGACGGCCTCCACCACGCCTCGGTAGGCGGAGCAGCGGCACAGGTTGCCGCACAGGGCCTGGCGCGTCTCCATCTCGGTGGGCGCCGGGTTGCCCTCCAGGAGGTCGTGCACGGTCATCGCCATCCCGGGGACGCAGAAACCGCACTGCACGGCGCCGCACCGGGCGAGCGCCCGTTGCACGTCCGAGGGCTGTCCGTCGGCGGCGAGGCCCTCCACCGTGCGCACCTCGCTGCCCGCCGCCGTCACGGCGGGCACCAGGCAGGAGGCGACGAGCCGTCCGTCGACCTGGACGTTGCAGGCGCCGCACTCGCCCTGCGAGCAGCCGTCCTTGGCACCCGCGAGGCCGAGCCGCTCGCGCAGCACGTACAGCAGTGACTCGCCGATCCACGCGTCGGTCACGGGCCGGTCGGCGCCGTTGACCCGCAGGACGTAGGACGCCAGCGGGTGTTCGTCGTGCGCCCCGGCTGGGCCGGGGGCCGGCTCCTCCGCCCCGGCGGCCTCGGCCGCCGGTTCCGGATCGGCTTCGGGTGCCTGTTCGGCCTCGGACGCCTCGACGGCCGTGGACGGCTGCTGTACCGCCTCAGGCGCCTCGGGGACACCGGAGGGCCCGGCGTTCCCGTACGGCCCGCCGGACGGCTCCGAAGGGGCCTTGACGGGCGCCTGCGCGGCTCCGCCCGGTGTCTCCTCCGACCCCGACCACGGCTGTCCGGCCGCGCTCGTCGCCCAGGGGGCGGCGGCGCCCCCCGGCAGGGTCGCCGGCGGACTGCCGCCCCACTGCTCGACTAGGGCGGACGTGCTGAACTCGCCCGATTCGTCCGGAAGATCACCGTTCGCCACGGGGATCGACCACTGTCCGGTGACGTCGTGCCCGGATGCCGGAGCCTCCTGCGGGGCGGCGTCCTCGAAGTTCCACTGCCCGGTCGCACCGGGCTGGTAGGTGAACCGGTCGCCGGAGCCCTCCGGGCCGACGGCGCCGGGATCGGGCCACCCGGCGCCCTCCGCGGGCGCGCCCCACGCCTCGTCGCCCTGCGGCTGCGCGGCCGCACCCGGCGCCGCGGTGAACTGCGGGGGCACATAACCGTGACCGGGCGCGGCCAGCGGGCTGTCGGAGGCGAGCAGCGCGTCGATGCCGCCCTCGGGCAGCTGCACGAAGGCGGTGGCGCCGTCGTCGTAGTCCGCTTGCGGCAGCCGCTCCCAGGAGCCGCGGGCGCGCCCCTGAGGGCCGTCCTCCCGGTGCTGGTCGTCGGTCACGACAGCGCCCTCCCCAGTGCTCGTCGGGCCAGCGCGGCGACGGTGCGCCGCAGGTGCAGTACGGCGGGCGGCAACTGCTCCACGGTGCCGTCCTCCGCCGGAGCGGGATCCGGGATGCAGGCGGCCGCGACGTACTCGCCGAAGGCGGTGAGCGCCTCCGGGACGATCGTGCGGTTGTTGTCCCAGTCGATGAGCTGGGCGACCCACTGCTCGGCGTCCAGGGGGCGCAGCGGCATCGGCGCGATGGCACCGACGGCGCAGCGCACCCCGCGCCGGGCGGGGTCGAGGACGAGCGCCACCGACGCGACGGCCCGCCCGGGACCGGTGCGTCCGGTCGCCTTCAGGAAGACCTGCGGAGCGTGCAGCAGCGGTACGCGCACGTAGCCGATGAGTTCGCCGGCCCGGAGCAGCTCCATGCCGGCGAGCAGATGCGAGACCGGGATCTCGCGGCGGGCCACGTTCGTGCCCGCGATGATCAGCGTGGCCTCCAGGGCCGCCAGCACCGGAAGCGCGTCCCCGGTGGGGGCGGCCGAGGCGATGTTGCCGCCCAGGGTGCCGGCGTTGCGGATGTGCGGCGGCCCGGCAGCCCGCGCGGCGGCGGCGAGGGCGGGGATGAGGGCCGCGAAGTCGGGACGGCCCATGCGCGCGTGGGTGAGACCGGCGCCGAGCAGTGCGTGGCCGTCCTGGTACTGCCAGCCGCGGATCTCACTGATGCGACCGAGACCGACCAGCGCGGCGGGCCGCAGCTGACCGGAGTTGACCGCGGCCATGAGGTCGGTGCCGCCCGCCACGGGGACGGCGGCCGGCATGGCGGCGAGCGCCGCCACGGCCTCGTCGAGAGAGGCGGGCAGCGTCACGGCCTGCGCCGCCTGCGGTGCGTGCGTGGTCAAACCGGCTGCCCCTTCCCGCTGCCCCACCTGGTCCCACCTGTGTTGCCGTACGGTACGTGCTGACAGGGCGGACGTGGCAACTCTGGCACATCTTCCCGGGTCCCTGACGCAGGGGTCCGCTAGGAGGCATTCGCCCTCTCACCAGGTTGATGGTCCGTTTTGCAACCCGTTCGCAAATGCGGGCGAATTGCCGCTCTTCGGTGGCCCTTGTGCCACTTTTCCCATGCCGGGTCACGTTTCCAGGGAACCGGGTCCCCCGGCTCCCTGTCCCGGGCCTCCTCACACGTTCGGGGGGGCACCCTCGATCGGGCGTCCGAGCACACCGGGTCGCCGCTGCCACGGCAGCGGTCCGGCGGGCGGCCGGTAGGCGACGCCCAGGGCGTCGAGCCGGGGGTAGTGGGCGGTCATCCGCCGCTCGAAGTCCGCGAAGTCGCGGTCCGCGGGCGCGGGCAGATCGCTCCAGACGGCCTCGGCGAAGGCGGCGAGCCGGGGAAACGTCTGGTAGTCCACGCGCCCCTGGTCCTCCATCACCTCGGTCCACACATTGGCCTGGGCCCCGAGGACGTGGCGCGCCTGTTCCTCGGTCAACTGGGGCGGAACCGGCTCGAAACGGTAGACGTCCTCCAGTGTGCGCACGTACCCGATGGGCACGGGCTCGTCCGCTCCGGCGTCCTGACGGTGGTCCAGGTACACCTGCTGCTCCGGGCACATGACGACGTCGTGGCCGCTCCGCGCCGCCGTCACCCCGCCCGCGTAGCCGCGCCACGAGGACACCGCGGCGCCGTCCGCGAGGCCGCCCTCCAGGATCTCGTCCCAGCCGATGAGCCGGCGGCCGCGCGCCGTGAGCCAGGCGTCGAAGTGCCGTACGAACCACGACTGGAGTCCGTCCTCGCCGGCCAGGCCCAGTTCGCCGATGCGCGCCTGGGCGGCCGGGGACTTCCGCCACTGGTCCTTGGCGCACTCGTCGCCGCCGATGTGGACGAACGTCGAGGGGAACAGTTCCAGGACCTCCTCGAACACCCCCTCGTAGAACCGCAGGGTGGCGTCGGTGGGGGCGAGCACGTTCTTCGAGACGCCCCAGTCGTCCCAGACCGAGAGCGAGCCCGTGTCGACGACATCGCCGTTGCCGAGTTCCGGATAGGCGGCGATGGCGGCCTGGCTGTGCCCGGGGACGTCGATCTCCGGAACGACGGTGATATGCCGCTCGGCCGCGTACGCCACGATCTCGCGGATGTCGTCCCGGGTGTAGAAACCGCCGTGCGGCTTCTCCTCCCACAGCGGGGAGGCACGATGGCCGTATCTGGTGCGCGCCCGCCAGGATCCGATCTCGGTGAGCCGCGGATACCGCTCGATCTCCAGACGCCAGCCCTGGTCGTCCGTGAGGTGGAAGTGGAAGACGTTGAGTTTGTGGGCGGCCATGAGATCCAGGTAGCGCAGAACGCCGTCCTTGGGCATGAAGTGCCGCGCCACGTCGAGCATGAGACCACGCCAGCCGAAACGGGGTGCGTCCTCGATGATCCGGTGCGCAATTGTGTGGACGAGTCCCGGACGCACGGGGGCGCGCCGAAAGGCGTCGGCGCCGAGCAGCTGACGCAGCGTCTGGGCGCCCCAGAACACCCCGGCCGGGCCGCCGCCGCGGATCTCGAGCCCCCGGCCGACGACGGCGGAGAGTTTGTACGCCTCCGGCTCCAGTTCGTCGTCCAGGCACAGCCGGAGCGAATTGGCGCCGTCCTTCGGACCGGGTGTCAGAGGCAGCCCGAGGGCCGGCCCCAGGGTGGAGCGCAGCCAGCGTTCCGTGGTCCCCGTACCAGGTCCGGCCCACAGGGTGGTGTGCTCGTGGAGCTCGACACCGCGGCGTGTGGGGCCGTCGACGGCGCGTGGCGCCGGAATCAGTTCCATCACGTCAGTCCTCAATCCTTGAGAGATCCGCCCAGCCCCGATACGAGCCGTCGTTGCACGACGACGAAGAAGACCAGGACCGGAATGGTCATCACCGTCGACGCGGCCATCACGCCTCCCCAGTCCGGCTCATCGGGCTTGTAGAACACCAGAAGTGCCATCGGGAGAGTGGACTGCGAAGTGTCGCTGATGATGAACGACTTGGCGAACAGGAAGTCGTTCCAGGCGGAGATGAAGGAGAACACACTCGTCGCCATCAGGCCGGGCAGTACGAGCGGGAAAAGTATCTGCCACAGGAATCGTGCCCGGCTCGCCCCGTCGAGATGGGCGGCCTCCTCCAGCGCCTCGGGAACCGCCTTCACAAAACCCCGGAGCATCCAGATCGCGAACGGCAGCGAGAAGGCGATGTGGGGCAGGATGAGCGCGCCGAGGGTGTTGAGCTGTCCGAGGTCCCGCATCAGGAAGAACAGCGGGATCGCCAGGGCTTCCACGGGCACCATCTGGGCGACCAGGAACATGATCAGCAAGGTCGTCCGGAAACGGAAGCGGAATCGTGTCACCGCCGTCGCGGCGAGAAACGCGATCAGTGCCGAGGCGACGACGACGCAGCCCGCGACGACAAGGCTGTTGAGGAAGTAACGGCCGAATTCCTGCTGCCCGAAGACGCGGCGGAAGGAATCCAGGGTCGGGGATCCGGTCCACGGACGCGGACGGGTCGACTCGATCTCGCCTGCCGGCTTCACGGCGCTCAGCACCATCCAGTACAGCGGAAAGGCGACCACCGCCGCGATCAGCAGCGCCGACGCCTCCGCCGCCGACCGCCAGGGACGGCGAACGGATCCGCGCACAAGATTCACGAGGGTCACAGCTCCTCCCCCTGCCTGCGCAGCAGCCGCAGATAGCCGAGCGTGACGGCCAGCAGGATCAGCAGGGTCACCACGCCGATCGCCGAGCCGAGGCTGTACTCGGATGACGCGAACGCCTTTTGGTACGCGTACACGTTCAGCACCAGGTTCTGCCCGGCGATGCCGCCGCCGTTGGTCATCACGTAGATCTGTGTGAAGACCTTGAAGTCCCAGATGACCGACTGGATGGTGACGACGGCCAGGATCGGGCGCAGCATCGGCGCGAGCACCGACCGCCAGATCCGCCACTGCGAGGCGCCGTCGAGTGCGGCGGCCTCCAGCATCTCGGCCGGGACGGCGCGGATCCCTGCGTACACCGTCACCATCACGAACGGGAAGGAGCACCACACGACTTCGAGCAGCACGAGGAGGAACGCGCCGTAGCGGCCGTACGTCCACGAGTGGTCGCCGAGTCCCAGGAGGCGGTTCACCGGGCCGAAGTCGGGGTCGAAAAGGAACAGCCAGATTGTGGAGCCCGTGACGGCCGGGGTCGCCCATGCCCCGAGGGCGGCCAGCATCAGCGCGAGCCGCGGCACGGCGCGGACGCGGGTGAGCAGCACGGCGAGCGCGCAGCCGACGGCCAGGGTGCACAGGACGCAGGCCGCAGCGAACACGACCGTGGCCAGCAGCACCGACCAGAACTGGTCGTCGGAGAAGAGGGTCGTGTAGTTCCCGAGCCCCCGGAAGCTCGTCGGCTTGCCGCCGCTGACCTGGGCCTGGGTGTACTCCAGGACCGAGATCAGGCCGAGTTGGTAGACGGGGTAGACCAGCAGTCCGCCGAGCACGACGAGGGCGGGGGCGAGATAGAGCCACGGGGTGCGGCCCGCTCGCCGCGCTCCCCGTGTGCGTGTCACGGTCGTGGTGGCGGGCGGGTGCCGGTCCACGACCGTGTCCGGAGCGGCCACCCGCTCAGCCCGCGGAGCCGAACGCGTCGTTCATCTTCTTCGCCGCCTCCGCCGAGGCCGCCCGCACGTCCTTCTTGCCGCTGACGATCTCCTGGAACATCGTCGGCAGGACGAGCGAGGCGTCGATCCGGGCCCACGCCGGGGACACGGGTACGAACCTGGTGCCCGCGGCGAGCGTCCGCACGAACGGCTCGACGAACGGCTCCTCGCGCGCGACCTGCTCACGCACGTCCGTGAACGTCGGCAGGAAGCCCATGGCGTCGAAGAGTTCCTGCTGGGTCCGCTTCGAGGCGAGCCGCTCCATGAGGTCGACGGCGAGGCTCCGGTGCGCGGTGCTCTTCAGGACGCCGATGTTGTTGCCGCCAGCGAACGCCGGCGCGATCTCGCCCTCCTTCAGGCCCGGCAGCGGTACGACGGCGTACTTGCCCTTGACCTTCCCGGCCTCGACCGCCTGGTGGCTGAAGTCGCCGCCGATCGCCATGGCGGCCTTGCCCGCGGCGAAGGCGGTGACCGTGTCGTTGCCGCCCATTTCCGCGCACTTGGCGGCGGGACAGTTGCCGTTGCCGAAGAGCGAGGTGTAGGCGGAGATGCCCGCCCTCGCGGCGGTGCCGTCCACGGCCGCGCTGTACGAACCACCGCTGCCGACGGCGAGTTCACCACCGTGGGCCCAGATGAAGGGCAGCGCACCGTAGGTGTAGGCGCCGCCGACGGCGAGGCCGTACAGACCGGGCCTGGCCGCGTGGACGGCGCGCGCGGCCTCCACCAACTGCGCCAGCGTCTTCGGGGGTTGCAGTCCCAGTTCCTCGAAGACGTCGGTGCGGTAGTAGAGGGCGCGGACGCCGACGAAGTACGGGGCCCCGTAGACGCGGCCGTCGACGGTGACGGACTGACGTGCGGTGGGGTCGGTGTCCTTGGACTCGCTCCATGCGGTGAAGTCCTGGGTGACGTCGGCGAGTCCGCCGTCCTTGACGTAGCCGGCGGTGTCCGTGTTGCCGTACTCGATGACGTCGGGCGCGCTCTTCGGGTCGTTGAAGGCGGCCTTGACGCGCTGGGCGCGGGTCTCGACGGGGATGTACTCGACGGTGACGTCGGCGCCGTCGTGGGCCTTCTCGAAGGCGGTGACCGCCCGGTCGACGACCTGTTCCTTGGGCTTGTTGTCGACCTCCTGGAAGAGCCACACCCGCAGGGTCCCGGTCTTCTCGTCCTTTCCTGAGCCGGAGCCGTCGGCGGTCCGAGGGGCGCACGAGGCGGCGGTGAGGGCCGCGAGCAGAAGGGCGGCCAGACGGGTGGCTGGGGCAGAGAGCTTCATGGAGCATCCTCCGGAGCTGAGCGCGTTGCAATATGCGCAATGGCTGTTTTGCTCTGCACAACACATCGGAGGCTAGGGACTACATGAACATGACGACAAGAGGTCTCCACCACTCTGTGACCACCTGACGCACCCCGTGCAACGGCAGTGCCCCGACAGAAGACACAAAAGCCCCCGGAGTGCATGAAGTGCACTCCGGGGGCTCAGCAGATGCCCGGCGGGAAGCCGATCGCTACTTGTCGCCACCCTTGCCGTCGTCGCCGCTGCCCATGGAGTCGTAGATCTCCTTGCACATGGGGCAAACGGGGTATTTCTTCGGGTCGCGACCCGGTACCCACACCTTGCCGCACAGCGCGACGACGGGCGTACCGTCGAGGGCGCTCGCCATGATCTTGTCCTTCTGGACGTAGTGGGCGAAGCGCTCGTGGTCACCGTCGCCGTGCGACACCTGCGGCGTCGGCTCTACGAGGGTCCCCGTACCAGTGCCGCGCTCGGGCTCAAGAGTGCTCATAGGGCCAAGAGTACTGAAGACTCCCACGCATCAGTTGAGCGTAGGGTCGTCCGGGTAGGTGGCCACCATCGCCAGCTCGCTGCGCTGTCGCCGCAGCACCTCCCGCCACAGCCGCTCCGGCTCCGGGGAGGACACGTCGCCCGGTTCCGACTCGACGACGTACCACGCGCCTTCCACGAGCTCGTCCTCGAGCTGCCCCGGACCCCAGCCCGCGTACCCGGCGAAGATGCGCAGTGAACCGAGGGCCTTGGCGAGCAGCTCCGGCGGTGCCTCCAGGTCGACAAGACCGATGGCCCCGTGCACCCGCCGCCAGCCGAGCGGGGCCCGCTCCCCGGACCCGCCGGGGATCACCGCCACGCCGAGCGCCGAGTCCAGCGAGACCGGACCGCCCTGGAAGACGACACCGGGTTCGCCCGCGAGTTCCGCCCAGCCCTCCAGGATGTCTCCCACGTCCACCGGGGTGGGGCGGTTGAGGACCACACCGAGCGAGCCCTCCTCGTCGTGGTCGAGGAGAAGCACCACAGCGCGGTCGAAGTTCGGGTCCGCCAAGGCGGGTGTGGCCACGAGCAGCCGCCCTGTGAGCGAGGACACCTCGGTCATGGCAGACATGATCCCGCATCTTGCCCCCGTGTGGAGAGGCAATGCGGGTACGCGGGTGAATGCGGTCGGTGACCGGACAGGCCGCCTGGTGAGGGCCCGTTCCCGAGAGGCGCCGGGAGAGCGGAGGGCGGGTGGCCGGCGTGCGGGCGCCCGTGACGGGTGGTAACCCCGTGCGTCCGGTTACGCACGGTTCGTGTTGTGGCAAAGCTATGACGTAGCCCGGAGGTCCTCGGGCTTACTTGTGGGGGGTGGACGGCCATTACGCTTACGTCTCCGGCCCCTGCCCAACTCCACGGAACGCGAGATCCATGACCGTCAACGACGATGTCCTGCTTGTCCACGGCGGAACCCCCCTGGAGGGCGAAATCCGTGTCCGCGGCGCGAAGAACCTCGTGCCGAAGGCCATGGTCGCCGCCCTGCTGGGCAGTGCGCCGAGCCGCCTGCGCAACGTTCCCGACATCCGCGACGTGCGTGTGGTGCGCGGACTGCTGCAACTGCACGGTGTGACGGTCCGTCCGGGCGAGGAGCCCGGCGAGCTGGTGCTCGACCCGACGCACGTCGAGAGCGCGAACGTCGCTGACATCGACGCCCACGCGGGCTCGTCGCGCATCCCGATCCTCTTCTGCGGCCCCCTGCTGCACCGGCTGGGCCATGCGTTCATCCCCGGCCTCGGCGGCTGCGACATCGGCGGCCGCCCCATCGACTTCCACTTCGACGTGCTGCGGCAGTTCGGCGCCACCATCGAGAAGCGCGCGGACGGCCAGTACCTGGAGGCACCCAAGGGGCTGCGCGGCACGAAGATCCGGCTGCCCTACCCGTCCGTCGGCGCCACCGAGCAGGTCCTGCTGACGGCCGTGCTCGCCGAGGGTGTCACCGAACTGTCCAACGCGGCCGTCGAACCGGAGATCGAGGACCTCATCTGCGTGCTGCAGAAGATGGGCGCGATCATCGCGATGGACACCGACCGCACGATCCGCATCACCGGTGTGGACAAACTCGGCGGTTACGCCCACCGCGCCCTCCCGGACCGTCTGGAGGCCGCCTCCTGGGCGTCGGCGGCGCTGGCGACCGAG
>Ga0209758_1003453_pt1 | contig 14335 bp, 11 predicted proteins | sample AraplaMF_Col_mMF_FD_184258 | JGI IMG/M metagenome (GOLD analysis project Ga0209758, IMG submission 184258) | Arabidopsis root microbial communities from the University of North Carolina, USA - plate scrape MF_Col_mMF (SPAdes) (version 2) | ecosystem: Host-associated > Plants > Roots > Endosphere... | reverse complement strand
GGCCGGGGCCTAGCTCGCCGGGCTGAAACGGGGCAGCGAAGATTGCCGCATTCGGATCAGTGAGCAGCCGCCCCAGGCGATCCTTGCGCTCGAACAGCGGCAGTGCCCGAAGGTCGTCACCGCCGAGTGCCAAGAGGTCGAAAGCGTAGAGTTGGGCTTCCGAGTTCCGCCGGTTGCCGTGGAGGGCGTCGAAGTCCGCGTCGCCGGTCTCGGTCAGGATCACGATCTCGCCGTCGAGGGCGAAGCGCTTCGTGCGGAGCTTCAGGGCGGCCTCGACGATCAGGGGGTATCGCCAAGTCCAATCGAGCCCGGCCCTGGACCGGAGCCGCACGGTGTCGCCGTCGCGTTCCAGAAGACCGCGATAGCCGTCCATCTTGATTTCGTGTATCCACTCGGGACCGGCCGGGGCAGCCTTCACCGCCTTCGGCACGCAATACTCGATACGCTTTTGCATGAGCCGGATGTAGGCACCGGCGGGCAGAAATGGAGTCCAAAGGACCCGGAATCACGGTGCGTTACTGTGATACAAATCGGGATCAATTTGGGATACAAACGGCGGTCTTCAGGCGAAATTACCCAATAAAATCAAAGGGTAGCAACGCCACTTGGTTCCCTCCGAGCGCACCAAAATCCACATTTCTAATTGAAATGATTAAGTTTTTTCTGGGTGTTGCCCGGGAATGTTACCACTCCGTTCTGGCTAGCCGTTCCCGTGCCGTTCGCCCGTGGCGCTGCAAGCCACTCAATGGCTGGGTGGTTCTTGCCATAACCAAGCGCAGCAAAGGCTTCGGAGATGGAGCGAGTATCGATTCAGGTCTCGCTTGCCTGACACTGCTACTTCGATTCCAAGACGTTCCGATCGATCCAGATCAGGTGCGACATCAATTGGGCGGCAGAATAGTCGGAACTGCCGACATCATCCGATCGCTTCGTGAGTATGGCCTCAAGGCGAGGCTTGCCAGTGCACGATGGCGCGCCTTCCGGCGACCGCGTTGCTCGTCTGTTACCCTGGAATCCCGTCGACTAAACTAGCGCAGAAGATCAAAAATCTCGACCAGATTGCTCTGAACTAGATTGTAGCAGTCGTAGAAATTCAGTCTGTCCGCGCGCTTCTCATAAAGGCTCGTTTCGATGCCACCGACGAGCATTCTGTCCATAGCGGCTCTGCTGTCCTCGCTCAACATCCAGCCCAAAGCCGGTGAGGGCACGATCCCCCTGCAAAGAGGAATCATGAAGTAGTGACTTCCGCAGAGCGATCGGGAGTATCTTGCCAAAGTTTTCGACGAATGGACTGCTCTAGCTGCTCGGCTCGACTCGAGCCCATTTACGGCAACAATCAGTGGATTAAATGGTACCTCTGGTGCGAGAATTGAAAGCTCGCGCACTCGGCTGGCAAGGCTACTATCGTTGTCGAGATTGTCCCTATCGCTATCAAGGTCAGTCATTGAGGTATCATTCAGAATCTCCAGGAAGATCGACTTTCGGAAGCCCGGCGCGCACGCGTTCTCAAATTTGGCTATTCCAAGAGGATTCATCGTTGCGGCTGCAACTTCTTGAGATGAGACGGTGCCATTATTGTCGAAGTAGCCACCATCGATGACATGACCGACGTGCTTGGTGATCGTTCCGGCCGCGTCTCCGATCTTGTCATGCACGATGCTTCGGCGGAGGCCGGCCTGTTCGTCCATGCACGCCGATCCTCCGATGATATGGGCGCCGACCCCGCCTATGCCGCGATCCTTCATTTTGGGCGTCGTATCCGGAGTCGCGATGGCTTTCGAGGCCGCAGCCTATTTTGGCCTGACCTCCCGACGCTGGCAGTCCGGCTCACAAGCCGTACCAGCATGTGCATCCCCGGGAACTGAGTCTGTCAGCTGCCGCCAAGCCTCGATTAAGAACTCATCCGGATAATCAGATGGGCCGTTGTTGCTGCCGCGTTTGCGATCCTTCTGGCCATCCCATGACTTGCACCCCGAAGGGAAGAGGCGAGGAACCGCTGTTAGCAGCGCGTGTTGAAAGCAAAACCGGCTGATCTCATGAGTTGCTCGGTGCGCAAAACGAGGAACGTTCGATGTCCAATGCCTAGGCACCAAACGAAATACGCGTTCATCGAGGCAGACGCGAGTGCAGGCACGACTTCGTCATACCACAGCAAAGCTGCGGACCTCACGGATGAGCGAGCGGTAGGAAGGGAAGTGACTACTGTAGAAAGAAGCTGATCCGGAAAATGATGTGACGGGATTGGCGAAAGAAGAAAGAAGCCTCTTTATTTATGCAAGGTCCTTCCGTCTCTCATTTTCGGATCCTTCTGTGAGCGTACTCGACCTTATTTTCGGCAGACGGTTAGCCAATCGCGAGTTCAACGAGCGGAAGATCGGGGCCCTGGAAGGGCTGCCGGCGATGGGACTGGATGGGCTCGGCTCGTCTGCATATGGACCCGAAGCCGCGCTCTCGATCCTGATCCCTCTCGGAGCAGGCGCGTCATCCTACCTCGGCTGGGTCATGGTGCCGATCGTGGCCCTGTTGGCGGTTCTTTTCGTTTCATACTGGCAGACCATCCGCGCCTATCCCAGCAATGGGGGTGCATACATCGTCGCGAGAGACAATCTGGGTACGAACACCAGTCTCCTGGCGGCCGCCGCGCTGATGGTGGATTATGTCCTCAATGTCTCGGTCGGGATCGCAGCGGGCATAGGTGCGCTGGTATCAGCCGCGCCTGCGCTGCATCCATACATCGTGCCCCTTTGTCTGGCCATCCTTGCCATACTCACAATAGTGAACCTGCGCGGCACCCTTGATGCCGGTCGCGTGTTCGCGCTCCCAACCTACCTCTTCGTCGTAAGCTTCGGCCTTGTTCTTGGCCTGGGAGTCTATCAGGCGCTCTCGTCCGGCGGTCATCCACAAGCCGTCGTGCCGCCGCCACCAACAGGGGAGGCTACGGAGGCGGCGAGCCTCTGGCTTCTCTTGCGCGCGTTCGCCAGCGGTTGCACCGCCATGACGGGTGTCGAAGCGGTCTCCAATGGCATGACCGCCTTTCGGGAGCCCACAGTGAAATACGGGCATCGAACGCTGACTGCCATCGTCGTTATTCTCTGCGTGTTGTTGCTTGGGATCGCGTTCCTCGCCCGTAACTACGGGATCGGTGCGATGTCCCAGGAGCAGGACGGGTATCGCAGCGTGTTGTCCCAGATTTCAGCGGCGGTGGTGGGGGAAGGCGTGCTCTACTACACGACGATCGGGTCGCTGCTCTGCGTCCTGGCCTTTTCGGCCAATACCAGTTTCGTGGATTTCCCTCGCCTGTGCCGGGTTGTCGCCGAAGATGGTTTTCTGCCGAAATCATTCGCCATCGCGGGCCGCCGCCTGGTCTTCGATGTCGGGATCCTCTATCTGGCCCTAACGTCCGGCGTTCTGCTGATTGCATTCGGAGGGATTACCGACAGGTTGATCCCGCTCTTCGCGATCGGTGCTTTCCTGACGTTCACGATCTCGCAGGCCGGAATGGTTCTGCATTGGCGCAGGACCATAGCAGCCGGACATTCAAATCGGGAAAACAAGACCCATCTTGCCGTGAACACGGCGGGCGCGCTCACGACCGGACTCGCTCTGATCGTGATCGTGGCTGCGAAATTTCTTGAAGGGGCCTGGATCACAATTCTAGTGCTTCCGATCGTCATGGTTTTGCTCAAGGGCATACGTAGCTATTACGATCAGCTTTTCGATGAGCTTCGCGCTGCAGCGCCCATCGACATCGGCGCGTTGAGCGCACCGATCGCCGTGGTCGCATTCGAGAGCTGGACCAAGCTGAGCGAAAACGCGCTGACATTTGCGATGAGCATCTCGCCGAACGTGACTGCGATCCATCTTCTGAAGCTATCTGGGCCGGATCAGGAAGAAGAGCGGCGGAGGCTGGAGGAGCGCTGGCGGACCCAACTGGAAGAGCCTTTGAGCCGAGCAGGGAAGTCGCCGCCCCGTCTCGTCATTCTGCAATCCCAGTATCGAAATCTGCAGATCCCCATGGTCGAGTTGATCAACGAGATAAAGACCCGGCATCCGCACAAGCGTATTGCAGTCTTGATTCCCGATGTGGTGAAGGATCGATGGTACCAGCACCTTCTGCATACACATCGGGCGGCCCGTCTGCGTTCACGGCTGCTCCGCCTCGGGGACGAAGACCTGACAGTGATCAACGTGCCTCTTCGCATAAAGCATGGGGCGACACATGGCCAGGCGGCGTAATGCGCCACGATGCGATCTGTGTGATGCAACGGCTTGGCGGGACGGAGCCCGTGGAGTGAAGGCTGAAAGAGGTTGCTGCGGCCACCATCCTGACGTGGGCGTCCCGCCGGTCCTCATTGCAAACGAGCATTACAGGCTTGGGTCGACAACCTTCATTTGATTTCGTGCCGTGCGGTCCGTCCGGCGCCGCGCAATGGTCGGCACCAACGAGGGCGTCTCGCCCGCGATCTGCAGCGCGAAATAGGCGATCGTAGCCTGAAGTCCATCGTTCAGCGCCACACGCGGGCGCCATCCCAGCAGTCGCACGGCGGTATCGATGCCCGGCTTGCGGCGCTTTGGATCGTCCTTCGGCAGTGCCTCGAAGCGGAGCGCAGAAGCCGAACCCGTGTACGTCAGGACCTTGCGGGCGATGGCCTCGATGGTGACCTCATGCGGGTTGCCGAGGTTGCAGGGTCCGGTCACCGATGGGGGGCTTTCCATCAGCAACTGGAGGCCCCGCACCAGATCGTCAACGAAACAGAAACTTCTCGTCTGCGTGCCGCCGCCATAGATCGTGATCGGCTCGCCGCGGAGCGCCTGTACGATGAAATTGGAGACGACGCGGCCGTCGTTCTCCAGCATGCGCGGGCCATAGGTATTGAAGATGCGCGCAACCTTGATCTCGGTGCCATGCGTGCGGTGATAGTCGAACATCAGCGTCTCGGCAGCGCGCTTACCCTCGTCGTAGCAGGCGCGCGGCCCGATCGGGTTGACGTTGCCAAGATAAGATTCCGGCTGCGGATGCACTTCCGGATCGCCGTAGACCTCGCTCGTGGAGGCCTGCAGAACCCGCGCGCCTTTCAGTCGCGCGAGCTCGAGCAGGTTGATGGTGCCGAGCACGCACGTCTTCATCGTCCCGATGGGGTCCTTTTGATAATGGCGGGGCGAGGCAGGGCATGCGAGGCTGTAGATCCGGTCGATCTCGCCGCCGAGCTCGATCGGCTCGCGCACATCGTGCTCGATGAAGCGGAAGTTCGGATGGTTCAGCAGCGGCCTGATATTGTCGATGCTGCCTGTGAACAGATTGTCGAGGCAAATCACCCTGTTGCCGCGTTGCAGGAGAGAATCGCAGAGATGAGAGCCGATGAAGCCCGCGCCGCCGGTGATGAGCACAGTCGGCGAGCGACGGAATGTGGGGATGCGGGTCTGGAGTGTCATGGCAAGCTCTCTTAGAGTTCAGCGACCTGGATCGGACGCCCGGCGGATAGCCTCGTGGATTTGCGGCGTCGCGCCGTTGCCTCGCCGTAATAACTTTCCAGCTGAAGAGCGCGATGGTCCGCGGTGTGATCGGCGAGAACACGTCGGCGCGCGTTCTCCGCGATAGTGCGCCGGCGTTCCTCGGGCATGTCGCGCAGGATCTCGATGACGTCACGTGGGCTTGAGGCCAGCAGGATTTCCCGCGACGGCTCGAAAATGGTCTCGATGCCCGGCCATCGATCGGAGATCACCGGCGTGCCGCAGGCGGCCGCTTCGAACAGTCGGACGCTTGGCGAGAAGCCCAGCGCGCGCATGTCGGCGCGCGTCGCGTTCAGGGTGAACCGCTGCTCCGCGTAGAACGCCGGGTGCTGTTTCGGCGGGAGGTGCTCGATCCGCATGACATTGTCGGGCCAGGCGATATCAGATGGATATTGCGCGCCCGCGACCGCGAATTGCACCGACGGCAGCGTACGTGCTGGCGATAGCAGTAACTGGTCAAGAACGGGCTGCCGATCTTCGCTATAGGTCCCGAGATAGCCAAGGGCCCATTTCGCCTGCGCCCGTCGCGGCGCGTAAGTTTCGGTATCGGCACTGCAATAGAGAACGCGCGCCATCGGGCTGCCGTACCGCTGTTCGATCATCCCGGGCACCGGACCGCCGGCAAATGACAGATAGAGGTCGAAGCGCGGGATCATCGCGGGCGACAGGTAGTCGAGGCCGTGGTCGAGCTTTGCCAGCGTCACGGGCGTGTCGATGTCGTAGAACGCGGTGATTCCGCGCGCTTGACTCGTGATCCATTCGGAAATGGCGATGCCGTCGGGCACGTAAGACCCGATCATGACGAGGTCGGCGTCCCGGATCAGCTTGCCGAAGCGGCGAGGCACGTCATTCGGCGACTGATAGAGCTCGACGGTCCAGGACGACGGCTTCGTGAGATCGCGATGCTCGCGATACCAGGCGACGTCGCGTTCAAGGAACGTGATGCGGTGGCCTCGTCGCCCGAGGGCCTCGATCAGGGCACGGTAGGTCGTGGCATGACCATTGCCCCATGACGATGTGACCGAGAGACCGACGACGACGATATTGAGGTTCATTCTGCTGCCTCGATGCGCGAGCTGCTTCCGACAAAGAGATCGTTGAATTGACGAGCGCGGTGCCGATAGGTGTGCTGACCCAGGATGCGCCGGCGGGCCCGGCCGGCGATCGCAGCGGCGCGATCGGGATCGAGTGCGTCGAGATGGGCTGCAACCTCGGCCCCACTCGCCGCTACCAGCACTTCGCGATCCGGCTCGAGGAAATGGTCGATGCCGTCCCACTGATCGGTGATCAGGCAGGCGCCGGCGCCGATCGCCTCGAATACCCGCGTTGGGGGCGAGAAACCGTAACGCGCCATGCTGTCGCGATTGATGTTGAGCGTAGCAAGACCGGAGCCGAAGAACACGTTGTGCTCGCCGGTGCCGACATGCCCGACCTTGCGGACGTTGCCGGGCGTGTCTTTCGTCTCCCACCCGGAGCCGCCGAGAACGAACGTCTGGTTCGGCATCTGGCGCGCGGCGTCGAGGAAGAAATGTTCGACCCGCTGCTCGCGATCGGGCAGGCGATTTGCCAGCAGGCTGAGATCGCAGGCGAAGTCCGGTTTGGACGGGGACGGAAAATGCGTCTCGGGATCGAGCGCGTTGTAAATAGGCACGCAATCCCGCGCGCCCATGTCGCGGTACGCCGTTACAACGCCGTCGCCACCGCCGTAGGTCAGGACCATGTCGTAGGATGGAATCGCGCGCCGCAGATGGTGCGCGGGATCGTTTGCCATCGCTCCGAGCGTAGCGGGGGCGTCGACGTCCCAGTAGATCCGCATGGTTCGCGAGGGCAGGGCCGCAACCGCGATCTCCAGTTCCTGATCGAACACACCGACGCCGCTGGCCTTGATCAGCATGTCGGTCGAACGCGCTGCTGCGTCGAGCGAGCTGCGCCAGCCGTCGGCTGTTGCGGGATAGACGACGACCTTGGCCCAGTCGGGATCGGCGATGTCGCGATGGGCCTGCCGTTCGAAGGCGTCGGGCTCGAAGAAAGTGATGTCATGTCCGAGCGCCGCAATCTGCTTGAGCATGCCGCGGTAATAGGTGGCGGCGCCGTTCCAATACGACGAGACAAGGCTGGATCCGAAGAAGCAGATCTTCATGCGGAAGCTCCGATGTAATGCACGGGCCGTGACGAAGTGTCGGAGGCACGAATGGCCTCGACAATGCCCACAAGCTGTTGTGCGCGATGACGGCAAGTGTGGCGCTCCCGGATCGTCCGCAGCCCGGTGGCCGTCATGGCGCCGGATAGCTCCCGATCATCGAGAACTGCACGGAGTGCACGCTTCATCTCCGCGCCGTTGGCGACCTGGAGATAAGCGCCGTCCGGAAACAGGCCTTCCGAGTCGGACCAGGGCGCCGAGACCAGAGGAATGCCGCAGGCGAGCGCCTCGAACACACGGATGGTGGGGATGCCTGGAAGCGACCGTACATAGGGACCGCGAGGAACGTGGATGGTGGCGCGCGCTCCGGCAAAGGCGAGCGGCGCCCAGTGCGCTGGCAGCCATCCACCATAGCGGATGCCCGCGGTCCGGATGGTCCGGAGCGCATCATCAGAGTAACGCACGCCGTAGACGTTCGCGCGCAAACCCAGTTCGGCGACGGGCTGGACGAGGAACTCATTGAGCTCGGCGCTGCGTTCGCCGTCGCCCCAATTGCCAATCCAGACCAGATCGTCGGTGCGTTCGACGTGCGGCAACGGGTGATACATGGCGATGTCGGCGGCCTCGTGCCAGGTATAGGCACGATCTGCCCAGCCGAGCTTCATGTAGATCTCGCGAAGCACCTCGCCGAAGGCGAGCACGCCGTCGAACGCATCGAGATCGAATTGCGCAAGCTCATCCGGCGCAGTGATCGCGCGATGATGGGTATCGTGGAACAGCAGCGTGAATGGAGCTCCGTGCGCGCGCGAGTATCCGATCTTCTCGATCACGTCTGGTGAATTCCATTCATGCACGACGACGAGATCGGCACCATCCAGCGCTTCGTCGAAATCGAGTGAAGCATCGTAGCGTCGAATTGAGATGCCCGGGAAAAGCCGACCGATGTCTTGCAGCGCCTGACTGCCGCTCTCGCGGATGGCATTCAACCGGCTCCAGCCATCGACCGGCTCGAACACGACGACCTCGTGACCGAGCGCATGCAACTCGCGGGCATAGCCGCGCAGGAAATGGGCGTTGCCGTTGTTCCAGCAGGAGGTGAATGCGTGGTAGAACAGGACGCATTTCATGCGTGCACCTCGATCTGACCGGCTTGGGGTGACGGACGATTGGAGGCGAGCAGCCCTTCGTAGAGCTTCAGATAGGCGCTGGTCGTGCGCGCCAGCGAATAGCTCAGGGACTGCTCATAGGCGGCGCGCTGCAGGCGCGTCCTCCCGAGATCATCGGCGCAGAGTTCGGCGAGTATTCGGTGCAGCGCCTGACTGTCACCAGGCTCAAAGAACCGTGCCGCCCCGCTCCACAACTCCCGGAAGGTCGCAATATTCGACAGCACGAGCGCGCAGCCGGCAGCAGCGGCCTCAAGAACCGAGAGGCCGAACGGCTCGTACAGCGCGGGACTTGTAAAGATAGCAGCATGCTGGAGACGTCTGCGCAGGGCGTTATGGGGCAATGGCCCGAGCCAACTGATGCTCGCGGACGGATCTGCGTCAGCAGGTCCCGCGATCTGGACCGGCCATTCCAGTCCGGGTGCAGCCGCCGCCAATACCTCGATGTTCTTGGCACGATCCCACAGCCGCCCCGCCGCGAAGATCAGCTGCCGCTTTCGATTTGGAAAGGCGCTTGCCGCAATCCCGTTCCAGATCACGGCTCCGGGTGAGCGGTGGCGATAGATCTCCACGATGTCATCGTGAAAAGACCGGCTGGGGCAAATCCACGCTTGCGTGCTGTTGAGCCCCGCGGCTACCCGTTCCGTATAGCGCGTCCAACGGGGCTCGCTGAGCCAGGCCGAATCCCGGCACGCCAGTGCCCACGAGTTGACGCAGGAATGCGCCACCAGAACGGTCGGCGCGCGCCACGACAGGGTCGCCTCCCGGAAACTGTTGAGATGGACGATGTCCGGCCGGAGTTGCGCTTCGAGCGCGGTGAGGACGCCTCGGGCGTTGGCGAAGTCATGTCCTTCCGGGTCCTGCCATTCAAGAGCGAGGTCGGTTTCAATCAGACGGATTCGAGAGTCGCGCAGCATCTCGTGCTGGTCGGCACGCGCGCGCGGGCCCAGCGTCGCCAAGGTGACTTCGGCGCCCGAGGCAGCAAGGCTCGCGGCGAGGGCACAGGAATAGGTCCACACACCGCCGACAGTGTCGGTCGTCATCAGGATCCTGATGTCCGAACATTGGTTCATGGCCCCACCGGATGTTCGAGGGCATCGAGCGGAATTGGCCGGTCGTTCTGCAAATCGCTGAACTGATCGAACATCCCGAGATAGTGCCGATGCGCGCGCTCCCAGGCGAAATCGTCGGCTTCGCCCCACAGCTTTCGGTAATCCGGCGAGCCGGGATAGGGATACAGCGGGACCGGATCGTTCGCCCAGATGCCGGCATCCTGCATCTTGCGACGCCAGCGCTGCACCACGGGATCGTCGTCCTCTGGTACCTCGATCAGATTGGCCTGCACGAAGGGCACGTGGCGGCGGGCTTCGACCAGGCGCTCGGCGAGCTGGTCGGTGGTCATCCTGCAGTTCTTGGCGAGCGCCGCGCGTCCCTCGACGGTGAGGCTCTCGATTCCGGCCTCGATCGAGACGCACCCGGCGCGGCCGAGCAGCGCGAGCATATCCGGCTTCCAGAGATCGATGCGCGTCTGCACCCCGAACTTGAGGCCGCGCGTGCTCAGCGCTTCGAGCAGCTCGAGGTTTGGAAGGAAGATTTCATCGATGAAGTAGACATATTCGACGCTTTGCTCGCGCAGGCGATCGATCTCATCGAGAATGACCGAGGGCGGCCGCTTGCGATAGGCGTTGCGAAAATTCTCCTTGGCGCAGAACGTGCAGTTATAGGGGCATCCGCGCGACGCCTCGACCTCCGCGCCGGGGCCTACCGCCGCCGCCTCGAAACGGTGATGGTGGTGGCGATGTCGCCGGATCATTTCGTCCGGCCAATCGAGCGCCGGCTGATCCCTGAAGTCGACGGCCTGCGGCCCGCCATTGACCCTGACCGAAGTGCCGTCCGCAAAGCACAGGCCCGGAAAGTCTCGCTCGCCATTTGCGAGCCGCAGCAGGGACGCTTCGCATTCGCCCATCACGACGATATCGACGGCGAGCTTCTTGAGGGCCGCGCGCGGCGTGGTCGAGCCGTGCGGACCGACGGCGACCAGGATTGGTGCCAGATCCCGCACCGCGAGCGCCAGCTCCTGCGGAACGCGCAGCTCCGGCGGTGCGCAGCGCCAGAACAAATAGGTCGGGGCCGTCGTGATGACGATCAGGTCGGGACCGAACGCACGCAAATCGGCCTCGATGTCCCGGAACGACAAATCGAACATGTGCGCATCGAGCAACAACGTCGGGTGCCCAGCCGCCTTCAGATAATGTTCGGAGATTCCGAGTTCGAGCGGAAGGTGAGGGGATCGGCAGCCGAAATAGATGCTGCCGCCAAAATCCCAATTTGGATTGATCAGGGCGACACGCGTCATGCGAGAGCCTCGTGGTTGCCTTGAGCTGTTCCGAAACGGTCGTCCAGCCAGGCGTGCAGCGAGCGAAGACCCTCGGCGATCGAAACCTGAGGTGCCCATCCGAGGGTGGTCGACAGCGCACGGGTGTCGGTGACGTACCAGGGCTGATCGCCGGGGCGCCAGTCAGCAAAGCCGTAGGTGACCTCGCGGCCCGTCAGTTCGGCAATCCGGTCGATCAATTCCCGCAAGCTGATAGCGTTGGCCGGTCCGCCGCCGAGATTGAACACGCGTCCGCGCGCGAGGGCGATCCGATCGAGCACGGCGAGCCAGGCAGATGCTGCATCCGACACATGCAGCGCGTCGCGGACCTGATAGCCATCGCCGTAGATCGTCAGAGGCTTGCCGCGGATCGCGCTCAGCAGGAAATGGGCGATCCAGCCCTGATCCTCGGTGCCGAACTGGCGCGGCCCATAGATGCAGCTCATGCGCATCACCACGGTCTGGAGACCGTAGACCCGCGCATAATCATGGACGTACTGATCCGCGGTCCCCTTGGAGCAGCCGTAGGGACTGTAGAAGTCGAGTGGCGCATTCTCGGAGATGCCGCCGCTCAGGAGGTCGCTGGTAGGCATATAACGACGGCCGGTGAGTGCGATCTCACTGTCCTCGATCAGGCGGCCATAGACCTTGTTGGTAGACGCAAACACCACCGGCGCGGCGCTGTTATGCAGTCGAACCGCTTCGAGCACGTTCAGGGTGCCGCGGGCATTGATCTCGAAATCGGCGGCCGGATCGCTCACGCTGTCCGTGACGGCGACCTGAGCCGCCAAATGCAGCACGGCGCGCGCCTCGCGCACGGCATCGATGACCGGAATTGGCTCGCGAATGTCGGCTGTCGTGATGGTGACGAGATCGCCGTGTCTGGATTTCAACCACTGCGCGTTCTCCCGCACGCCGGCGCGGGCCAAATTGTCCAGCACCAGCACGCGCTCGCCGCGCTCTGCCAGCCGGTCGGCAAGATTGCATCCGATGAAGCCGCAGCCGCCGGTGATCAGGACAGGCTTGTTGTTTCGCTCATTCATTACGCAACCAATCCTCGTTGCAGCAGCTCCTGGGTCGCCCGCTCGGCCTGGTCATCAGCGATCTGGTCCGCGAGATAGTCCGCAAGCTCCTCAAGGCCGTCCTTGAAAGTCATATGGGGCTCGAAGCCGAGCAGGTCGCGCGATTTGCCGATATCCGCAAAGCAGTGCCTGATATCGCCGGTGCGATATTTTCGCGTGATCTCGGGCGTGATGTCGCGCCGTCCCATGACCTCGGCAAGGTCCTCGGCCACAGACAGGATGCTCCGGCTTTGACCCGAGCCGATGTTGAAGACGTCCTGCGCATGCTCTGCTTCCAGCGCAATGCGGCAAGCGCGGGCGACGTCATGCACATGGACGAAGTCGCGACGTTGCTCGCCGTCCTCGAACACGAGCGGCGGTCGTCCGTTGAGCAGCCGCGCGGCAAAGATCGCGAGCACGCCGGTGTACGGATTTGACAGGGCCTGGCGCGGACCAAACACGTTGAAGAAGCGCAGAGCCACGGTGGGAATGCCGTATGCCTTGCCCGTGATCAGGCACATGCGTTCCTGCGCAAATTTGTTCAGCGCGTAGACCGAGCTCAGGGAAGGCGGCTTGGTCTCCGGCGTGGGGACGGGCTTGAGCGGATGGCCGGCCGTGTCGCACAATTCCCATTCCCCTCGGCGGAGCTGTTCGATCGACCTTTCGTCGCAGGCAACGACGCTTTGATCGGGCCGCCGATAGAGTCCTTCGCCGTAGACGCTCATCGAGGAGGCGACGACCAACCGTTCGACGGGACGGCTCGATAGCGCCTGGAGCAGAACGGCGGTACCAAGCTCATTGGTCCGCACGTAAGGCTCGATATCATACATGCTCTGGCCGACGCCGACGGCGGAAGCGAGATGCAGGACCATGTCGGCGCCACGCAGGGCATGCTCGACGGCAACGCTGTCGGTGACGTCGCCGACGACGAGTTCGGCCTCATCGGCGAGGTAGGACGGACGCTGGCGGTTGCCGCCGTGGACCTGCGGCGAGAGATTGTCGAGCAGACGGACCTCGTAGCCGGCGGCAAGCAACACATCCGTCGCATGAGAGCCGATGAAGCCCGCGCCCCCTGTGATCAATACTCGCGTCATTCACCGCTCCGTACAAACGTGAGACCGATCCGTTCGGGATCGCTCGATGATGTGAGGTGAAGCGCACCTATTGGGTGGTCGGACGACCTGCGCGCTGGTCACGTTTGGAGTCAGAAGCGATGCAAGGAATGTTCGTTCCTCGAAAATGTACAAACGAATATTTCTCTAACCTGGATCAATAACCCAGGTGAATCGGCGGCGCTGCCGCCGGCTAAAAACGCGTGCCATGCATGAGTTCGGGCAGGCCCAGATGGGTTGCCGCGGTTGCGCCGATATCGGCAAAGCCGGCGCGACGGCCAATCGGGGAAGATGATTGCGCCGACCAGGCCAGGATGGGCACCTGCTCGCGGGTGTGATCAGTGCCGCTCCAGGTCGGATCGCAGCCGTGATCGGCGGTGATGATCAGAAGGTCGTCGCTCCGCAGCCGGGACAACAGCTCGGGAAGGCGGCCGTCAAAGGCTTCGAGTGCCGCGGCGTAGCCGGCGACGTCGCGACGATGGCCATGGAGCGTGTCGAAGTCGATGAAATTGGCGAACAGAAATCCGCCGTCCGCAAGGCTCGCCAGCCCGTTGAGCGTGGCATCGAACAGCGCCATGTTGCCGTCGCCGCGCATGTTTCGCCCCGTCGCGCGATGGGCAAAGATATCGTCGATCTTGCCGATGGTCACGACATCGCGGCCGGCGCCTGCGGCGTGATCCAGGATGGTGTTCTCGGGAGGCGGCACGGAAAAGTCGCGCCGGTGGGCCGTGCGCCTGAAGTCTTTCGGGCTTGTTCCGACAAATGGACGGGCAATGATGCGGCCGATGTTGAGAGGATCGACCAGCCGCCTTGCGATCGCGCAGATCTCATACAGACGTTCGAGCCCGAAGGTCTCCTCATGCGCTGCGATCTGGAACACGCTGTCGGCTGAGGTGTAGCAGATCGGCATTCCGGTTCGCATGTGACGTTCGCCGAACTCGGCGATGATCTCTGTGCCGGAGGCGTGACAATCA
>Ga0209758_1003449_pt1 | contig 14359 bp, 16 predicted proteins | sample AraplaMF_Col_mMF_FD_184258 | JGI IMG/M metagenome (GOLD analysis project Ga0209758, IMG submission 184258) | Arabidopsis root microbial communities from the University of North Carolina, USA - plate scrape MF_Col_mMF (SPAdes) (version 2) | ecosystem: Host-associated > Plants > Roots > Endosphere... | reverse complement strand
AAGGTCGACAGCGAGGATGTGGTTCAATGTCTCCCTGATCGAAGGAAAGAAGCTCGTGCGCCCGGCCTCGAACTCGCCTGGCTGAAGCGCCAGCACGGCGCGATAGAGCCGGTCGTTCGACCACAGATTGTTGCGGGCCATGCGGCGCAGATGCTCGAGCAGGGTCATGGTTCGGGCTCCGTCTTCACCCTTCGTATTGCTCGACCTTCTGCTCGATGGCGCCGAAGATCGAATGTCCAGCCTTGTCCTTCATCTCGATGCGCACCGTGTCGCCGAAACGCAGGAAAGGCGTCTTCGGCTCACCGCTCTCGATGGTCTCGATCATGCGCAACTCGGCGATGCAGGAATAGCCGGCTCCGCCCGCCGAGATCGGCTTGCCCGGCCCGCCATCGAGCTTGTTGGAGACGGTGCCGGAGCCGATGATGGTGCCGGCGGCAAGCGGCCGTGTCTTGGCGGCATGTGCGATCAGCGTCGGGAAATCGAAGGTCATGTCGACGCCGGCATTGGCGCGGCCGAACGGCTTGCCGTTGAGGTCGGCGAGCAGCGCGAGGTTGACCTTGCCGCCGTCCCAGGCCTCGCCCAATTCGTCAGGCGTCACCGCGACCGGTGAGAAGGCGGAAGACGGTTTCGACTGAAAGAAGCCGAAGCCTTTGGCCAATTCCGGCCCGGTGATGGCGCGCAGCGTCACGTCGTTGACCAGCATGACGAGACGGATTGCCTCCCTCGCGGCGTCCAGCCCGGCGCCCATCGGCACATCGTCGACGATGACGGCGACTTCCGCCTCCATGTCGATGCCGAAAGCTTCGTCAGCCATGCGGATCGGGTCGCGCGGCGCAATAAAGGAATCCGAGCCGCCCTGATAGATCAGCGGATCGGTCCAGAAGCTTGCCGGCATCTCGGCGCCGCGCGCCTTCCGCACCAGTTCGACATGGTTCACATAGGCCGAGCCGTCCGCCCATTGATAGGCCCGCGGCAGCGGCGAATGCGCGTCATGCTCGTGGAAGCGTGCTGAAGGCACGGCGTTGGTCTCCAGCGATTCGGCCATGGCCGCCAGATGCGGCGCGATGCGGCGCCAGTCGTCCAGTGCCGCCTGCAGCGTCGGCACCAGGAAGGAAGCGTCGGTGAACCGCGTGAGATCGCGCGAGACCACGACCAGCTTTCCGTCGCGCGTCCCGTTCTTCAATGTGGCAAGCTTCATGCGGTTTCCTCTCCTCGCGCGGCTTTGGCGCCGATTAGCTGTACAACAAGGCCGTCGCGGGCAATCGTCAAGTCGCCGGGCCAAGTTTTCCTGACGGCATCGATCCAGTCGGCCTCGCCGATCGCCGGATCGTCGGCAGGAATGAGATGATTGAGCACCAGCCGCCGCACGCCGGCATCGCTGGCGATGCGGCCCGCCTCCTCGGCAAAGCTGTGGCTGGCGAGCAGATGCTCTTTCAGCCGCGTGCCATTGCTGGTCCGGGCGACCAGCCTTTCAACGCCGGCCTCCAGCATGGCTTCATGGACAAGGATGTCGGCCCCTTTGGCAAACCCGGCCAGCGGCGGGAAGAAGGCCGTGTCGGCGGAAAACACCACGCTCATGCCGTCATGCTCAAAGCGCAGCGCAAAGCAGTCGGTCACCGGCGGATGGTCGACACGCAACGCCGTTATCGCCAAGCCCCGCTCGTCCAGAACCGACCCTTCGGCGAATTCCTCGACAGTGATCAGGTCGCGGATGTCCGGCCTGCCTTCATCGACGATGCGGGTCTCGATGTCGAACGCCATCGCCTCGCAGAACCGCTGCCAGTAACGGCCGGTGCCGGGCGGGCCGAAAACAGTCACCGGCGTCGCCAGCCCCGCTGTCCAGGCGGTGTGGATCAGCGGCCCGAGCTCCAGAATGTGGTCCGAATGGAGGTGCGTGATGAAGATCAGGTCGAGCGCCTTCAGGCTTATGCCGGCATCGACCAGCCCGCGCGTGACGCCCAGCCCGCAATCGACAACAATGGTTCGTCCGCCGAGTTCCAGCAGTGAGGACGTCGGCCATGGACCGCCCGGCCGCAAAGCCGGGCCGCCCTTGGAGCCCAGAAGCACCAGCCGGTCATTCATCGGGCGGGCCTCAAGACCAGTCACCCTCCGGCGTGCCGTTGAATCGCTTCTTCAGGTCGGCCCAGCAGTCGATGTAGTTCTCCTGCAAGGTGCCCAACTCGGCGGCGTAGCGGGTCAGCATCTGCGGAAAGCGCGTCTCGAACATGAAAGCCATGGTGTTGTCGAGCTTGACCGGCTTCAGCTCCGCGCGGGTGGCTTTCTCAAAACCCGGCGCGTCCGGCCCATGCGCCAGCATCTGGTTGTGCAGGCTGATGCCGCCGGGCACAAAACCCTCCTCCTTGGCGTCGTACTGGCCGTGGATCAGGCCCATGAACTCGCTCATGATGTTGCGGTGGTACCAGGGCGGCCGAAACGTGTTTTCCGCCACCAGCCAGCGCGGCGGGAAGATGACGAAGTCGACATTGGCCGTGCCCTCCTCACCGCTCGGCGCCGTCAGCACGGTGAAGATCGACGGGTCGGGGTGGTCGAACAGGATGGCGCCGACGGGCGAAAACGTCGCCAGATCATATTTGTAGGGGGCGTAGTTGCCGTGCCACGCGACGACATCGAGCGGCGAATGGCCGAGCTCGGTGACGTGGAAGGCGCCGCACCATTTGACGATCAGCCGGCAGGGCGTCTCCTTCTCCTCGAACCAGGCGCAGGGCGTCTTGAAGTCGCGCGGGTTGGCCAGGCAATTGGCGCCGATCGGGCCGCGGTGGGGCATGGTGAACTTGGCGCCGTAATTCTCGCAGACATAGCCGCGGGCTTCCTTGTCAGCGAGTTCGACCTTGAAGACGAGGCCGCGCGGCAGCACCGCGATCTCACCGGGCCGAAGCTCGATCACGCCCATCTCGGTGACAAAACGCAGCGCGCCGAGCTGCGGCACGACCAGCAACTCGCCGTCGGCGTTGAAGAAATGGTCGTCCACCATCGAGCGGTTGGCGACATAGACATGCGCGGCCATGCCGGACTGGCCGACCGCGTCACCGGCCGTGGTGAAGGTGCGCATGCCGGAAATGAAGTCCGTCGGCTCGGAAGCCATCGGCGTCGGATTCCAGCGATATTGGCCGAGCGCCAGCTCGTGGTCGCCGATATTGGGGCCGGTCTTCCACAAGGGGTAGCTCGCGCCGTTGAAGCGGCCGGTGTGTTTTACGCTTGGACGGATGCGGTAGAGCCAGGACCGCTCGTTGGTGCCGCGCGGCGCGGTGAAGGGCGAGCCCGAAAGCTGCTCGGCATAGAGCCCGTAGGCCGGCCGCTGCGGTGAGTTGCGGCCCTGCGGTAGTGAACCGGGCAGCGTCTCGGTCTCGAAGTCATTGCCGAAGCCCGGCATGTAGGAAAAGCCCATCCGATCCTCCCTGATCCCGACTTGCAAGCTTCAAGAACTTGGCCTGCCGGCGATGTTGACCAAACTGGTTTCATTTGTAACCATCGAAAATGTAACTATCAACGGCCGCGGTGCGACCATGGAACCTGAAATCCTCGAGCTGGAAAGCTTCCTGCCCTACCGCCTCTATCGGTTGGCAGACACGATCAGCCGCGAATTTTCCCGCATCTACAAAGAGCGCCATGACCTGACGCGGCCGGAATGGCGAACGCTCTCCGGGCTTGGCGAGCGCGGCACCATGACGGCGACGGAACTCGGCGAGCAGTCGGCCATGCACAAGACCAAGGTTTCGCGCGCGGTGGCCGAGCTGGAGCGCCGGCGCTGGCTGACGCGCACGCCGGCCGAGAACGACCGCCGCGTCGAGCACCTGACGCTGACCAGGGCTGGGCTTGCGGCCTATCGCGAGATGGTGCCGGTTGCGAAAACGTTTGAAAGAGAGTTACTGGCGAGGTTGAGCGAGGAAGAGCGCACCGCCATTGTGACGGGGATGGGGGCGTTGGAGATGGCTCTGTCCGCTTGTAGCGAAGGAGCGCCCATCCTTCGTCATTCTAGGGCGGAGCAAGGAGCGAAGCGACGCGCGCAGACCCTAGAATGACGAAGGACAGGGCGACGTCCTTCGCTTCCGCTAGGAGCGCCTGGGGAGATGTCCGGCAGGACAGAGAGGAGGCGAAGGAACGCGACGTCCCTACCAATCCATCACCACCTTGCCCGAGCTTCCACTCCGCATCGCATCGAACCCCACCTGAAAATCATCAATCCCAATGCGATGCGTGATCAGCCCCGAGACATCGAGCGGTCCCTGCACCAGGGCGATCATCTTGTACCAGGTCTCGAACATCTCGCGGCCGTAGATGCCCTTGAGATGCAGCATCTTGAAGATGACCTTGTTCCAGTCGATCTCGAAGCCAGTGGGCGCTATGCCGAGGATGGCGATCTTGCCGCCGTTGTTCATGGTGTCGATCATGTCGCGGAAGGCGGGAGCGGCGCCCGACATCTCCAGCCCAACGTCGAAACCTTCGCTCATGCCGATCGACGGCATGACGTCGCGCAGCTTCTCCTTCGAGGCGTCGACGACATGCTGGACGCCGAGCTTGCGCGCCAGATCCAGCCGGACCGGGTTGATGTCGGTGATGACGACTTTTCGCGCGCCGACGCATTGCGCGACCAGCGCGCCCATGATGCCGATCGGCCCGGCGCCGGTGACCAGCACGTCCTCGCCGACCAGATCGAAGGACAATGCGGTGTGAACCGCATTGCCCAATGGATCGAAGATGGCGGCGATCTCGTCCGGCACGTCGTCGGGGATCGGCACGACATTGTGCTGCGGGATCACCATGTACTCGCCGAAGGCGCCGGGGCGGTTGACGCCGACGCCGAGCGTGTTGCGGCAAAGATGGCCCCTGCCCGCGCGGCAATTGCGGCAATGGCCGCAGACGATATGGCCTTCGCCGGAAACGCGCTGGCCGACCTTGTACTCGGTGACCGCCGCGCCGAAATCGGCGACCGTGCCGACGAATTCATGGCCGGTCACCATCGGCACCGGCACCGTCTTCTGCGCCCACTGATCCCAGTTATAGATATGGACGTCGGTGCCGCAGATCGCGGTCTTCTTGACCTTGATCAGCACGTCGTTCGGGCCGATCTCCGGCACCGGCACTTCTTCCATCCAGATGCCCGGCTCGGCCTTGGCCTTCACCAGCGCCTTCATCATGTTGGACATTCAGAACTCCCGACATATGGAGAAGTTGCGTTTCTTCGCGCCCCCCTCTGTCCTGCCGGACATCTCCCCCACTTGGGGGGGAGATTGGACTTCACGAAGGCCTTCGCCAGCCTCCAACGTGGAAGAAAGGCGATGGCGCCAAAGCTGCTGATCTCCCCCCTTGTGGGGGAGATGTCCGGCAGGACAGAGGGGGGCGCCGTAGAACAGAAACATTCGCGATTTATCCAACCACACCCAGCTCTTTGCCAACCTCGCCGAACGCTTCGACCGCGCGGTCGATGTCGGCGCTGGAATGGGCGGCCGACATCTGCGTGCGGATGCGGGCCTGGCCCTTCGGCACTACTGGGAAAGAAAAACCGATGACATAGATGCCGCGCTTCAGCATGCGCGCGGCCATCTCCTGGGCCAGCGCCGCGTCGCCCAGCATCACCGGGATGATCGGATGATCGGCGCCGGCCAGCGTGAAGCCCAGCTTGCCCATCTTGGACCGGAACCGATCCGCATTGGCATATAGGCGCTCGCGCAGCGCCTCGCCATTGCGGACCAGGTCGAACACCTTGATCGATGCCCCGGCGATCGCCGGCATCAGCGTGTTGGAGAAGAGATAGGGCCGCGAGCGCTGGCGCAGCCAGTCGACCACCTCTCTCTTGCCCGACGTGTAGCCGCCGGAGGCGCCGCCCAGCGCCTTGCCGAGCGTCCCGGTGATGATGTCCACCCTGCCCTCGACGCCGCAATGCTCGGCCGAGCCGCGGCCGTTCTTGCCGACGAAGCCGACCGCGTGGCTGTCGTCGACCATGACCATCGCATCGTATTTCTCGGCAAGGTCGCAGACGCCCTGCAAATTGGCGATGATGCCGTCCATGGAGAACACCCCATCAGTGGCGATCAGCCGGAAGCGGCAGTCCTTCGCTTCCTTCAGGCGCGCCTCGAGATCGGCAATGTCGTTGTTGGCATAGCGGAAGCGCTTGGTCTTGGAGAGCCTGACGCCGTCGATGATCGAGGCGTGGTTCAGCGCGTCCGAAATAATGGCGTCCTCCTCGCCGAGCAGCGTCTCGAACAAGCCGCCATTGGCGTCGAAGCAGGAAGAGTAGAGGATGGTGTCGTCCATGCCGAGGAAGGAGGAGATCGTCGCCTCGAGCTCCTTGTGCTCCTCCTGCGTGCCGCAGATGAAGCGCACGGAGGCCATGCCGTAGCCGTAGCGGTCGAGCGCGTGCTTTGCCGCGTCGCGCAAATCCGGGCTGTCGGCGAGGCCGAGATAGTTGTTGGCGCAGAAGTTCAGCACCTTTTCGCCGCCGACCTCGATCTCGGCGGACTGCATGGAGGAAATCACCCGCTCGGACTTGTATAGCCCGGCCGATTTCAGGCCCTGGAGCTCGCTGTCGATATGGGAAAGGAATGCTTTGCTCATGGGTCCGGCCCTGTTCGGTTCGAGGCCGGACTGTCGCGCTACGGCTCCAAAAAATCCATCGCAAAAGCGACCGCTTCGGTGGCGTCGCGAAAGCACGATCGCAATCCTTTGCGACGGCGGGGGCAATACGATCAAAAAAGGGGAGTGCGGGAAAGGACGTGATAACCATCTTGCGAGCTTTGCCGAACCGCCATGATGGCCGCCGGCGCCCCTTGCCGACCTGTTAACTCTTTCAAGGCAACCGTTTTCCCGCCACGAATCCAGGGCAGGAATCCGTCGACCGGAGGGGTCACCCAGTTATGTCGCAGCAGCCAGTGCACAGCGTTTCGCGCAAGCTGATCCTGCTCATCAAGACCGGCTACTGGCTGGCGCTGACGATCATTGCCGCCATGGTGGTGGCCTCCTTCGTTCTCCTTCAGCAGTTGATGGCGCAGCAGCAGCATAACGACGCGTTGCTCGACATCGTCTCGACGCAGAAGGCGCTGTCGCAACGCATCGTCTTCCTGGCCAGCGCCACGGGTGCTGCCTCGCGCGACAAGCAGCCGGCGCTGGTCACCGCACTCAAGCAGGCGACGAGCGAGTTCGAGACCAATTACGACCGGCTGCTCAAGGAGACCGGCGCCGACCCGCTCTCGCCGGCGCGCAACGACCCGAAGTCGATCGAATACGTGCTGTTCAGCAAGCCGTTCCACCTCGATTACTTCTCGGTCGGCCTCGTCGCCAATGGCGACAGGCTGGTCTCGTCCTTCGCGTCGCAACTCGGCATGCAAAACGACGGCTACAAGGGCGGCGGCGAACGTGTCGGGCTCGACGCCTCCGTCGCCAACGCGACGATGTCCGGCTATGCCGCGCTCGGCCAGCGCATCAGCGCCTTCGCCGACGAAAAATCCAGCAACATCCTCGACCTGCACCGCACGCTGTTCTTCGCTACGCTCGGCGTCATCGTGCTGGTGGCGCTGTTCATCTTCCGGCCGATGTCCAACGCCATCCTGCGCAAGACGCGCGAACTGGTCGATGCGCGGAACTCCATGGCCTTCATCGCCGTGCATGACGGGCTGACAGGGCTGCACAACCGCACCTTCCTCACCGACCATTTCGAAACGCTGATCAAAGGAGCGCACCGCCGCCGCGAGCGCCTGGCGGTGATCCAGCTCGATCTCGACCGCTTCAAGCAGATCAACGACACGCTTGGCCATGCCGCCGGCGATTATGTGCTGGTGGTGACCGCGCAGCGCATGCGCGATTCCTGCCGCGCCTCGGATCTTTGCGCCAGGCTCGGCGGCGACGAGTTCGTCATGATCCTCAACGGCGCCGGCACCACCGAGGATATCCATGCGCTGGCCAAGCGCATCATCGGCGAGATCAATGAGCCGATCACGTTCCAGGGCACGACCATCATGCCCGGCGCCAGCGCCGGCATCGCTGTCTATCCGGTCGACGCCGACAATGCGCAGGACCTGCTTGTCCATGCCGATCTCGCGCTTTATTCCGCCAAGAAGCTCGGTGGCGGCAATTTCTCCTTCTTCTCAGAGGAGCTGCGCCGCGAGCTCGACTATCGCAAGCAGCTCGAACAGGACATCCGCACGGCGATCGCCAACAAAAGCTTCGAGGTCTATTTCCAGCCGCAAGTGTCGCTGACCAGCGGCAAGATCAGCGGCATCGAGGCACTGGTGCGCTGGAAGCATGCCGAGCGCGGCATGATCTCGCCCGGCGAATTCATTCCCGTCGCCGAAAAATGCGGCTTCATGCCGGAGATCGGCCGTATCGTCATCGGCAAGGCGATCGAGGAAGCCGCCGAATGGAACCGCGCGGGCATCGATTTCGGACGCATCGCCGTCAATGTCTCGGGCACGGAGCTGCGCGAGCCGGATTTCGACAGCTTCCTGTTCGGCACGCTGGAGCGGGCCGGGCTGCCGCCACAGAAGCTGGCGCTGGAGATCGTCGAATCCGTCATCCTCGATGACGAGAAGACCGGGATCGCCGCGAAGCTGCGGCACATCCGCGCCGCCGGCGTGCATCTCGAGCTTGACGATTTCGGCACCGGCTATGCCTCGCTCAGCCACGTCAACCCAAACGAGATCGATCGGCTGAAGATCGACCGCCGCTTCGTCCAGAACATCAACGAGAACGGCGACAACAGCAAGATCGTGCGCGCCATCACCGAGCTTGCGCGTGGCCTGGGCATCTCGATCGTCGCCGAGGGCGCCGAAACCGAGGCGGAGCTCGACTCGCTGATGGCGATCGGCTGCGACCAAGTGCAGGGCTATTCGATCGCTTTCCCGATGCCGCAGGACAAAGCGCGCGAATGGCTTTTGGCGCGCAGCCCGAAGAAGGCGAAGCTGAAAGTGCTGCAGGGCAGCTTGGCCTGAGATACGCCAATATTCAGTGAGGCCGGCCTCACCTGAATCTCAACGTATCTCGGCAGCCAGCCGTGCTTGACAGACTGGGATAGCCATGGCGGGTTGCCGGTATTGCAACCGGATTGCAGGAATGCGGCTTCGACTTTTCCTACTTCTGCTGCTGCTCACCGTGTCGCCGGCCTTGGCCGCGGATCGCACGATATATCTGACTTTCGACGACGGTCCGCTGAACGGCACCAGCAACATCCTCGACGTGCTGCAGGCCGGGCAGGTGCCGGCGACGCTGTTCATGGTCGGCATGCATGCCGAGGCCAACGCGGCCAACCGGGCGCTGCTGCAGCGGGCGAAATCGATGCCGCTGGTGACGATCGGCAACCACAGCTACAGCCACGCCTATAATCACTACCGGCATTTCTACGGCGACACCGAAGGCGTGGTCGCCGACATGCTCAGGGCCAATGCCGTGCTGGGCCTGAGGCCGGCCGTGCACGCGCGGCTGCCGGGGCGCGACGTATTCCGGCTGCCCAATTACTCGAAGTGTAACGCGCAAGATCGGATGGCATTAGCCGGCGAAGGGCGGGAAAAGGTGGGAAACGCCGGGATCAGCCGAGCAAAGCCTTGAACAGCAAGGAGTTGGCAGGATCGAGCGAGGCCGGAACGGCGGAGGGCCAGAACTCCAGCGGCGCAACTTCAGTTGGCATCAAAACGGCCGCCGGCGCAGCGACGCGCAAGAACGGATGGCAGCAAAAAACACATGATTTAATGTGCGCCATCCGACTTGGCCGACCGCCTCCGGTCAGCCGAGGACGCCGGCGGCCTGGTCCTTGGTGAAGTAGCCAAGATCTCGGCAGTAGCCGACACGGACGCGCAGCGGGCCGGTGGTTTCGGACACGTCGGCCGCCCCTGACTGCCGGTATTGCTGCAGTTTGGACATTGCCTCGTCGCAGTCGGCGCGCTGCTCGGCGCTGACCGAAGGCTTGATGCCGCCGGTGGCGACCTGGTAGGCGCCCAGGGCGACGAGCAACAGCACCGCGCCCAATATCACCTTACGCTCCATATGCTTCCCCCTATATCGCCCCGCCGGCCCAGCGGACGCGGCCACCGATGATCAGCTCCTGCTGCTCGGCCAGCGGCACTTCCTCGGTCTGGTAGCGCGGATTGTCGCTCTTCAGCAGCAGGATGCCGGACCGCAGCAACTGCAGGCGTTTCAGGCGCACCAGGCCGCCGTAGACCAGGACATATATGGCCTCGTCGATGAATTCGCGGATCGAGATGTCGACGATCATCAGGTCGCCGTCGTTGATCGTCTCGCGCATCGAGTCGCCCTTGGCCATCATCAGCCTGGCGAATTTCGGACTGACGCCGATGCGGCGGAGCCACTCCTCCCGGAAAGCCAGGATGTCCGGCTCGCTCTCCTCATAGAGGTCCACGCTGCCGGCGCCGGCGCTCGGCCTGATGTCGATCCTTGGCACCGGCACGAAGCCGTATGGCAGGCCAGCCTCGGCCACGACGACGTGCTGCGAAGTGCCGTGGCGCATTGGCCCTCGGTTCCTCGCCAGCCAGTCCAAGGTAACGCCGGTGCCATCGGCAATCTTCACCAGCATGTCCAGACCGGGCTCCGCTCCCTTCAGGTACTTTTGCACCATGGTGTTGGAGATATCGACACGATTGGCGAAGGCGTGAGGTGATTCGGCCCCCAACGCCTGGCGAAAACGCCCCGCAAACGACCCTTCCTCGCCATCAGACGAACTCCGAACGCCGTTCGGAGTTTCGTTTTCCACGTTTCCGTCTGGAAATTCCATGTGTTTTCCGTGACTTAAGGCCGATCAACACCAAAGTTTCAGTTTTCGAACTCCGAAGTGGACAAACACCGCAACCGTAGTTGCAATTCCGAAACTATGGTGCAACAATCGTCGCCACTAAAGTTGCTTCGAATTTTAACCATCCGGCCCTCTGCGAAAGGGTCGGACGATCGGTGGAGCCGCCATGAACACGCCTCAGGTGTGGGATCGTCACGCCATCAACGCCGAGATCCGGCGTCGTGGCATGACGTTGACCGGGATCGCCAAGGACGCTGGCCTTTACGCCAGCGCCTGCAGGCAGGGGATCATCGGTTTGAGCCGACCGGGCGCCGAGGCGATTGCCGCCGCGCTCAAGATCCCCTTCCGCGAGCTTTTCCCGACCCTCTACACCAGAGGCCGTCACGACGAGTCGGACACTATCAGTTCGGCCGGCCGTCACGGAAGTGCAAATGTTGCACTCATTTTAGACAACGCATCCGGCGCGCCCTGAAGGCCGCTGTCTAGCGCGTGATGCAGCGCAGACAGCCAGAGCCAAACGAGGGGGTAGCGGACGTGGAACCGACCAAGATCAAGATTGCAGACATCAGAGTGCCGGCCAATCGCCGCCGGCTGGACCCGGCTTGGGTAGCAACGCTCGCGGCGGACATGCAGACCGACAACGGCCACATGGTGCCGATCGAGGTCGTGCCGGAAACGACGGAAGGTGCCAAGTATCGCCTGATCTTCGGCGGTCACCGCCTCGCTGCGAAGGTGCAGCTCGGGGAAACCGAGATCGACGCCTTCATTCGCGATCCGAAGGACGTGGCCACCGATCGGCAGATCCGCAAGCGCGAGATCGCCGAGAACCTGATCCGGCGGCAGCTGTCGGTGCTCGACCGCGCCAAGGATATCGCCGACTGGCGCGACATCTACGATGCCGAGCACGGCACCGGAAAGGCTGGCCGCAAGAAAGTCCGCCCGGTCGAGGTCGTCGAGGACGACGAGTTGAGTGCAAACTTTGCACTGAATTTCTCCGACGCGGCCCAGGCGGTGCTCGGCATCTCGCGCCGCAGCGTCTTCCATGCCCTCAAGATCGCGACGATCCCCGCTCCGGTCCGCGATGCCATCTCGCTGCACCCGGTGGCGGACAACCAGTCGGAGCTGCTGCTGCTCGCCGCCGAGAAGCCGGAGCGCCAGGAGGCCATCGCCCGCCTGCTCACCCTTGAGGCTGAGGACGCGCCGCAGACCGTCACCGAGGCGATCTCCGTCATCGACCGTACGCCCAAGCCGGCGACCACGCCCAAATGGGAGAAGGTCGCCACCGGCTTCGCGCAACTGAAGGAAGGCGACCAGCATCGCTTCTTCGAGCTGCATGAAGCCGCCATCCGGCAGTGGCTGAAAGGGCGGAAATCATGAGCCGCCGCGATATCCTCACCGCCGACCTGTTCGACTGGGAGCCACCGAAAGTGGCGGTCGGCTACGCTCCCGACGTCGCCGGGCGCGGCGATCTCGACAGCCAGATCTCGCGCCTGGTCGGCCGCGCGCTGCGCGATTGCCGCGACGACGGCAACGGCTCACGCGCTGACGTTGCCAGGCGCATGTCCGCCTATCTCGACCGCACGGTCTCCGAGGGCATCCTCAATAAGTGGTCGTCCGAAAGCAGCGACGAGCACCGCATTCCGCTCGACGCGTTCATCGCACTGATCGACGCCACCCAGGCGGATGATCTGCTGGGCTTCATCGCCGCAAAATTCGGCTTCGCGGTCGTGCCCGAGAAGTACGCCGACATCATCGAACTCAGCCTGATCGAAGACCACGAGCGCGAGATCGCCGCCAAGAAGGCGGCGCTGCTCGCGCGCTCAAGAGCCAAGCGCTGAAAGGGGTCAGTCGCATGTTCTTTGCCTACGCCATAACCGGAGCCGCCCTATGGGGAGCCTTGCTCTGCGGCCTTCACATCGCCTTCACCCGCCAGCAGCGCCGGCACATCGCCGCCGGCGCCGTGTTCCGCAGCCGCGTGCGCAAGCACGTGCTAAAGGGGTTCATCTGGTCATGACGAGCTGCGCCGTTCCTGGCTGCCCGAGCGACGCGACCGGCCGCCACCAGCCCTTCTGCGTCGACCACTATTTCAAGCTGCCGAAGGCCTACACCGGCCTCGTCATGCGCACGAGCATCGAGTGCAGCCGCGCCGAGGATCCGGACACCAAGCAGCACCTGCAGGAGCAGCTCGCCGGCTACATCGGATCTTGCATCCGGCAACTTCCCAATTCCGGGGCGGCGCCCGCCCCCCAATCCGCCCCGGAAAGCGCCCGCCGTCCCAAAAGCCCCCCTTGCGTGGCGGCGGGCGCTCCTAGCCAAAAGGGGTTCTTCGATGAGTGACGGCACCAGCATCGAATGGACCGACGCGACCTGGAACCCGATCACCGGCTGCCAGGTCAAATCGCCGGGCTGCAAGTTCTGCTATGCGATGAAGCTGGCCGGCACCCGCTTGAAGCATCACTGGAGCCGCGAAGGCCTCACGGTCGACAGCAAGAACGGTCCGGTGTGGACCGGCGAAGTCCGCTTCAACGAAGAGTGGCTGACACAGCCCCTTCGCTGGGCAAGGCCGCGCATGATCTTCGTCTGCGCCCATGCCGACCTGTTCTACGAGGAAGTTCCCGACGAGTGGATCGATCAGGTCTTTGCCGTCATGGCGCTGGCTCCTCAGCATATCTTCCAGGTGCTGACGAAGCGGCCAGATCGGATGCGGGCGTATGTCGAGGCTTTCAACGCCGGAGATCGCCACATCCTCGGCTGTGCTAGGGACATAACGGGCAAGCAGCTCGTCCTGGATGAACTTCTTCCAGAAGGTGCAGTGCAAGACGTCGCGCCGCTGGCCAACGTCTGGCTTGGGGTCTCGGTCGAAGACCAGGAACGCGCCGACGAGCGCCGCGAGCCGCTGCGCGACATGGCCGGCGCGGGCTGGCTGACATGGGCCAGCTATGAGCCCGCACTAGGTCCGGTCGACTGGCGCGGCTGGGAGTTCGCGCGCTGGATCGTGTCCGGCGGCGAGAGCGGAAACGACGCCCGCCCGACGCATCCGGGCTGGCACCGGGGGACGCGCGATTTCTGCGCGGCGCATGGCATCCCCTTCCTTTTCAAGCAATGGGGTGAATTCGCGCCAGCGCGCACATCGGGAACTCCGCTGCAGAGCGATGTCAAGGGCATCGGCGACCACCCTGTGCGCGTCGGCAAGAAAGCCGCCGGCCGGATGCTCGACGGCGTCATCCATGACGGCTTTCCGAAGGTGGCAGCATGAACGAGTGGCTGACCGCCCGCGAGATCGCAGCCGAGCAGCTGCCGGACATGCCGGAGACCGAACGCGGCGTCCAGGTGCTCGCCGGCCGCAACGGCTGGGACGCCACCAGCAAGGCGCGCAAGCGCCAGGGGCGCGGCGGTGCGACCGAGTATCATTTCTCGCTGCTGCCGACGCTTGCCCAGGTGGCCTACCAGCAGAAACACATGGTGGTCGAGCGGCCCGCAGCAACGGTCAAGCCGACGCCGGACACCAGCCTTTCGGCGCGCGCGCAGAGGGAGCGCGACGCACGCCTGGCCGTCGTCGCCGCCTTCGAGAAATTCAGCCGCGGGCTCCAGCTCGGCTACGCCACC
>Ga0209758_1003446_pt1 | contig 14374 bp, 14 predicted proteins | sample AraplaMF_Col_mMF_FD_184258 | JGI IMG/M metagenome (GOLD analysis project Ga0209758, IMG submission 184258) | Arabidopsis root microbial communities from the University of North Carolina, USA - plate scrape MF_Col_mMF (SPAdes) (version 2) | ecosystem: Host-associated > Plants > Roots > Endosphere... | reverse complement strand
GTACCACATCCGGCACGGCCGGCGGCGCGGGCGGCAACACCAGCGTGGGGACGCTTTGCATCGCCAATGGCGGCGGCGGCGGCGCCGGCGAGCCGGGCGGCGGCGCGTTCGTTGGCGCAGGTGGCGCCGGGGGCGCGGCCGGCACGGGTGATTTTGCGGCGACGGGTGGCGCCGGACAGGCAAGCCTGGCTTTCGGCAACAATACAAGCTTTGCCCTGCCGGGCATCGGTGGCAATTCCGCAGTCGGTGGCGGCGGGAAAGTTACGTCACAAGCCAGCGGCAGCAATGGTGGATCATACGGCGGCGGCGGCGGTGGCGGATCAACTTTCAACGGTGGGGGCAATACTTCGGGCGGCGCCGGTGCCGCCGGCGTCGTCATCATCACCGAATATCTGAACAACTGACATGCCCGGATTCGACGCACTCGGCACGCTGGCGCTTGGCCAGGTCGCAAACCAGGGCGCGGTTACTTCGGTTCTTGTTGCGGGGGCCGGCTCCTACGCGCTCGCGGCCAATGCCACGGATGGCCGTGACTTCCTTTTCGCGACCACCGGCGGCTATGCCATCACCGGCAACGCCGCGTTCGGCGGATCCTTGCTGCCCGCGCCCGCCGGCAGCTACGCGCTCGGCGGCACGCCCGCACTGTTCGCCGGTACGATCGCAGCCGCGGCTGACGGCTTTGCCATCGGCGGACAGACGGCGGCCTTCAAGTCGACATTTGCCGCCCCGGCAGGCGCGTATGCGATCAGCGGCGGCGCGACTGCATTCCAGACCTCGCTGCCCCCGCTCTCCGGCGGTTACGTTCTCAGCGGCGGTTCGTCATGGCTGCCCGGCACTATGCGCGTCGACGGCGGCGGCTATGTCGTTGCGCTCGGCGAATACGCGTTGCGCCGCAGCGGCGGCGACTATGATCAGGTCTACGGCGGCATCGGCCACTACCTCGAGGAACTCGAGCGGATCCGGCAACTCGCCAGGATCACCCGCAAGACGCCGGCGCCGATCGTTCACGAGACCGGGCCGAGGTTACCGCCGATCGCGCCGTCAGTCGCGGAGCCGATGATGCCACAACCGGATCCGCGGCAGATAATCGCCCGCCGCTTGGAGGCGGAAAAGTTACAACGGCAGGCCGCAATTGCGATGCGGCGACGGCGGGAGGCCGAAATTCTGCTGCTCGCTTGCTAGCTCGTTCTTTGCCTTCAAGTGAACCGGAGCCCCCCAGGATCAGGCGCCGGCGGCATGCTCGACCCGAAAACGTTATAGCAAAATTCCCGGACCACCGGGTTTCGCGCGCGGCGCCCCGCGCCTCTGCACCGTCAGCAAACGGCACAAGGCAAACACACATGTCAGATACCGATCTCGGCGCCACGCTCACGCCGGAAGAGAACCAGTTTTTTGAGACCGGCGGCAATTCGGAGATCCCAGACGCCGGCACGAACGGCAATTCAGCCGAAGGCGGCGCGTCCGGCGAGGGCAGGCCGACTGACGGCCCGCCTTCAGGCGAACAGACCCGCGCCGAAAAGATGGTTTCGCTGTCTGCGCTGCACGAGGAGCGCGGCCGGCGCAAGGCCACCGAGAGCGAGAAACGCGCGCTGGAAACCCAGCTCGCCGAGTTGCGCGGAAAATTCTCGATCATCGAGCGGCTGCAAGGACCGCAATACGAGGCCCCCGCCCCCACTGTCGAGAATGACATCTTCGGCGTGGTGAAGAACACCACCGAGAGCCTTGCCGAGATCCAGCGCCGGCTGCGCGCCGAGGACGACCAGAAGCGCGCCGACGGCGAGCGCGGCCACCTGATCACGGCGTACCGGATGGATGCCGCCCGGTTCGAGGCGAAGACCCCTGACTTCAAGGAGGCCTACAATCATCTCCTGAACAGCCGCGCCTCCGAACTGATGGCGATCGGCTATGACGATCCGATGTCACTGCACGAAGCGCTGACCAGGGACGAGATGGCGATCGCTCAGACAGCGCTCGGCAACAACAAGAGCGCTGCCGAGATCATCTACAACCTGGCGCAGCAGCGTGGCTATCGCCGCGCCGAAGGTGGCAAGGGCAATACAGCAGGAAAGCTCGATACCATCGCCCGCGGCCAGAACGCCAACAAGAGCCTGTCCAACACCGGCGGCAATAGCGGCGACGGCGACATCACCGGCGAGATGCTGCTGAGGATGCCGATGGATGAGTTCGAGGCGTGGTGCACGAAGAACCCGGCCAAGGCGAAGCGACTGATGGGGGGATAAGGAATCGCTCGGCCGGCAGACCACCACCGCCGTCGCCCCTGATCTTGTTCTTCTTTGCCGCACTCCAAGACTGCAGGCTGTGCGACAGACCTTCAGACGCCGGTGCTGTGCAAAAGAAACTTAGTTTCAGCTAGACTGGTCCGGTCTCTTGGGGTACGTTCGCCACAATCAATCACCGCGATCGAAGCCCGCCTGCAGCGATGCACGGCGGGTTTTGCGTCGATGAGCGGGTTTCCGCGCCGCCTTGCCGGCTGCAGTTCCTGTAAGCCGCTTCATTCAAACGGGTTCTCGCAGGCGTGCGGTGGCGCACGCCCCGTCATCGCACCTGCCCAGGTTGGGAGGGCGCAGTCACCTCTCCCTCCAGCCGTCCTCCTGCTGGTTCGAATCCCGTTCGGATCCCGAAGCAGCCACCGCGCGTCGGCTCTCCAATGGACCTCACGACACCGGCGCAACGCAATCCGCGGGCGTCGGACGACGAATACGAACGACATGATCCGACAGGAGGGCTGTATTTCCACCCGCCCTCGCCGACCCGGCAATCCTGCCGAGCCAGCCGTACCGAAATCGGAAACGCCGAGCCTGGCGTCAACGGACGCGCCGAGGATCGGTGCCGTCCAGCTTACCTCGCCGGAAGACATCGAGGTGATCGAAGTCGCCAATCGGTCCCACAGGCTCTCGCCTTGGCGCCTGGTGTGCCGCCATGCACACCTTCTGTCGCCTGGCTTCGGTATTTCTATGGCGGGCCTTCAAGTCAGCGAAAATTCCCGGCAGCACTCCGCATCTCTCCGCGTTTGCCTTTAGATATCCGATCAACTTGATTTCGGACTCCGCAAACTTTCCGAATAATCTGCAAACGTCGGCAAGTGGTGCGCCGCGCTCTCGCGCCGTGTCGATCAGCTTGCTGTTTTTCTCCAAATCCTCGCGCAGAGGCGTGAGTTCACCCGGGCAGACGTTGTTCTCTGCAAGCCCCCGAAGGCTCTCTCCTGCCGCCGGCCCGGCGGCACAGTTGTGTGCGCTGGAAACGATGATGATGAGCGCGATTGGCCAGCCAAGACCACGGAGCAGCATTCTTTCTTCTCCATCGACCGCTCAACCGAAGATGAGGCAAACTCTTCGAGCCGTAATATCAATTCGTTAGAAAGAGCAAGCATTTTGTCGGAATTGCGGGTGGCAGGCGGTTAGTCGCCGCTTTGCGGATCGCCCGGTGGCGATCCGGCGGCCGTTGGGGGCCTATCCGTGATCGCCCGGCAGCGTCCTTATCAAACCGAGGAGACGAGTATGACGCGTTCAACCGGCCGGTTGAAATTTGACTGGACCAACCCGGCTTCCTACACGGACGAGCCGCGTTCCAACCCATACGGTCCCGATGACCTGATCGGATCTGACCATGATATGCCAGGCTGGTTTGATGACCTTGCAAAACCTCTCACCCCTCGGGACCCGGCGCCGGACTGGCCTCCCCCTGCAAACAGTATCCCACATTTGAACGGCTGGCCGCCAAAGGCGCCCATCGAAGCCCCGCCCCCCGATCGACCTCCGACGTGGTTCGGTGATCCGACGCCATCACGGATCACCGGGACCGGCCCGGCGGGAGAATTCAGCGGCTTCGCGCCTCAACCGACGCCAACAATGCAAAACCTGACCGCGCACGTGCTGCGGATGAAAGGCGTACCCGAGGCCGACATCGGCACCGTCCTCAACGACCCCACGCAGATGCAGGATCTCCTCAACCAGCTTTATGGCCGCCGTCCCATGATCGCGCCCGGCGACGACGAGGATGGCTTCACCGGCAATGCCGGCCGCGGTCCCCTCGCCGGTCTGGAGCAAGCATCGACGCAGAGGGCCGCAACGCCGGATGCGTATCTTCCATTCGGCTGGGCCGGGCTGCTGCCGTTGCTGCGCTGAGCCGCCTTGCGGATGACTTCATTCTGGAAGCGGCGCGGCGGCAGGAGATGAAACTGCAGTCGTGCGCGTGAAGCAGAGCAATGCAGATTGCCGAGCCCGCCCCGCGCGTCCCTTCAAGGCGCGGCACTCTCCGGAGGCGGAAAGTAAATTGGTGCCTCACGCGTGCGACCAGAAACTCCGAAGGGTTGCGCTTGGTCCCAAACGTGTATTGACTCGGTTGCAAAGCTTGGCCGTCACTCCCGGCGGTGCCGCTCAGGTTGCTACCGGCCGGGCGCTGTAATCCAACGGAAGAACATCGATGCCGTGTCGCTATCCGCACTTCGACCTCTGGCGAATTCTGCCTTTGAATTTTCGGCAAGCTGCAGACGATGCTGGCGTCAATTCCGACAGGGACCATCACACGAATTTACTATTCCGGGTTTTCACCGGCTGGCCAACGACTACTGGTCGGCCAGTCGACATCTCTTTGAATGGTTCATTGCGATCTCTCATGAAGCGGCTGGGCCTCGCAAGCATAAGCGCGACTCCGCAAAGTCCCTTGGTCGCTGCAGCACCCGGTTTCCACCCCGTCCGCAGAAGGGTGCAGCAATTTTGCTGGATTTTCGTGCTGTTGGCTTGCTCGCCCTACCCGCTATCCGCACAACAAGCGGCAACGATTTCGACGTCGACAGCGACGCAACCTGGCGCGCGAGACGTTGCGTGTCCGTCTCAGGATTTTAGCGCGTTTATTCTGGAATTTGCAGAGCGGAGTGACCTGCAGCGACGTTTTACGCACCTTCCGCTGAAATACGGAGAGTACGATGACGATTTCGAGGTGGTCGTCCGCAACATAAGAGCGTTCGACCAGATACCCACGCGCAATGAGAACGGCTTCGTCTATCCCAACAAGGATGCGCGGTCCAACGGTCCATACGAGGCCAGGATGAATAGCGGCGATGACGAGACCTTCGGCGTCCAGGCCACCGCACCACCGCCGTTGAAGCCGAAGGCAGTTCGTGCCGTGGTTCAGGTGAGCATCCCTGAAACGGGGGTCCAGTTCTATTACCATTTTCGGAAAAACAAGGACTGCTGGTACCTGTACGCCATCAACAACAAATCCACATGCCCCCCCTTCCATGACGTTTGAGGTCGTCAATGCCATCGCACCCGGCTATCCAGGAGTTGCTTGACCGGATCCTTCCTCCCCTTGACGGTTTTAGCGCGGACGTTACGAGTCCTTACGCTCAAGGTCCACGCGAGTATCCCGCTTCCGATCCTCACAGAGGTCTGGATTTCACTACGGCGGATTGCATCAGTCCGGCCAGAACATGCAAAATCCACCGGTCCATTCTCCAATCGAAGGAATCGTCACGAAAGTTGACCCCAAGCTTGGCTTGATTGCCATCCGGGATAAAGAGGGCTTTTCGGTCGAAATCCTTCACACTCAAACCCAGTCTGTTCAGAAATGGCCGACCGTTCGTCCGCGGCAAGCGCTGCCAATTTAGATACGACACGACGCAGGGGAACAAATGCGTTCACATCCAGCCGTCCGCATGATCCACCGATCTTCAGCTGTTGCCTTGTTGTTCGTTCTGCTTTTGGGGCCGACATTTGCAGAAAATATTCGGTCGCCGTCGAGCGGCATTGCAGAGGCTGCACCGGATGCAACATCTCCGTCAAAAGAATCTTCTCACCAGCCTCCCCCGCCCCGGGACGGGGTTTGCCAGCATCCCGCGCTCAACAAGGACGGAATGAGCTATGAGAGCAATCCATTTGCGCCGGCACAGGAAAGCGCCTGCATCGCAAAGGTTGGCGCGTCGGTGGTTCGCCGCGGCGGCGCGCTCCGCCTGAAATTCAACAATGGCGCTTCCAGGACCTACACGGACAGCACGGCGGCGGCATGCAAAAAAGGCCCTTACGACAACTGCAAAAATTACATGCTTTACGACTACTTTCCCGAGCACGGATTGTTTCTCGTCAATGTCGGATACAATGAAAGCCAGCAGTGGCTGCTGGTCAGCCAGAAGGATGGCAAGCAAGTCCAGGTCGTCGCGCAACCGGGCTATTCGCCCGGCAGGAAATGGCTGGCGTCCGTCTACTGGACCGAGGGCCCGGACGACGGTAACAATGGCGTTGACATCGTGCCCGCCAATTTCGATCTGATCGGGTCTGCGTTTCATTACAGGCCCACGGAATATGAGCTCTGGGAAGACGTGGGCTGGGACGGCGACGATCGCCTGTTGCTCAACGTCACCTGGCACCCAGGAGGCGATCCCACGGGCGAGCTGGCGACATGGCCCGCCGAGGCGGTTCGCGTGATGGGCGCGTGGCGATTGAACAGATGGGCACCCGGATCATTGCGGCCTTGAATGTGCCTCTCAAGAGCAATTGGTGTGCGATTGGTCGGCTGCCGCCACAGACAGTTACCGCCCCGCTGTTCGCGCCTGCGACCGAGGTCGACTCCAGTGAATTGACGCCTGCCGCGGATTCGAAGGTGGAGCTTTCGCGCTCCTCACTGTCACCGTCATTGAACGCAAACGCGGACGGACTCTTCGCGGCGGCTCCGCCTGTTCCGCTGCCGGAGAGCGGCAATATTCAGAAAACAGGCTTGCCGGCGAACGATAACGCTCCTCCCTGGGCATGCAAACCACTTCCCAGCATTGGCATTGCCGCACCGGGCAACAGGCTGTGCCTTTACCTCTGTCCAGACGGTTCCTATCGCCGTCTTGAAACGCTGGCTTCCTTTCAGTGTCCCTCGTACTATCCATATTAGAAATGGATGGATGCACGGATTCCCCGAAAGAGCGGTGACATCGAGCCATGCAAAACAGGCCCAGCAATTTTCAGATTGCCGAATCTGCCAAGGCGCGGATCCTTTCAGCCGTTCAAGGCTTCGATCGGACCTATCCCCTTACGCCATGGATCGCCGGCATCGTGTGGGCGATACACGCGTCTCCTGACCACACCGTCGTCCGCGAGGGTCCGTCCGTCGTGCCATATGACAGACGGGACGTTCCCGCCGATACGATATGTAATATCAATGGCGTCGCGGTCATCTTCATGAGTGCGGATACCCGGTTCGACAATAAGACGCTGCACTTCAGCGCCGGCCGGGATTTCTATCTGGAATAACCCGGGCAAACCGCCGCCGACGTTTCGGCACATCCGGGTGCGATCGGCCCTTCCTTGCGGGCAGAACAGCATATCAACCAATCCGGACCGCCGAGTTTATCAGCCGCACATTGTGCGATCCGATGGCTTGCCCGATGTTTCTCAAGACCCGCAGAGCCTGTTTCATCTGCTGTCGTCCGGCGGACGTTAATCGCCATCCGTCCCGCACCGAAGACGTGACTTCGGTGACCCGCCTTCGCCCAAGAGGGCTTCGGCGTGGCAAGCCCGCCAGCCCACGGCGTTACGTGGGGCACCCGCCTTCGCCAAGAGGCTACGGCGCGACAAGTCCGCCTACGCCTGACGGCTTCGGCGTGACAAGCATGCAATCCTTTCACATCCTCACCTCTCTTTGGAGACAGCAATGTCATCGACCACCTATGGCGTGAACGACACGCTTTCCAACAAGCTTTGGGCCAAGAAGCTCTCGGCCGAGGCGCTGAAAGAAACCTATTTCGGCAAGTTCATGGGCGCCGGCTCCGACAACATGATCCACCTGAAGTCGGAGACCTCCACCAATGCCGGCGACGCCGTGACGTTCGGGCTGCGCATGCAGCTCAGCGGCGACGGCGTGACCGAGAGCCAGACCCTGGTCGGCAACGAGGAGGCGCTCTCAACCTATGCCGACAAGGTCACCATCAACGAGCTCGCGCACGCGGTGCGGGTGCGCAACAAGAACACCATCGACGCGCAGCGGGTGCCGTTCAACCTGCGCGACGAGGCCAAGATGGGGCTGAAGGACTGGTTCTCCAACCGGTTCGACACCGCGATGTTCAACCACCTCGCCGGCAACACGCTGGTGACCGACATGCGCTATGCCGGCAACAACGTCATCACCGCGCCGTCGTCGAACAACATCGTGCGCACGGTCGGCAGCGACGACGCCACCGTCAACGCCGACAACACCAAGGTGATGACGCTGCAGGTGATCGACATCTGCGTCGAGAAGGCCGGCAACGTCTCGCCGCTGATCCGCCCGATCAAGGTCGACGGCGACAACAAGTACCTGATGTTCCTGCACGACTACCAGGTGACGGACCTGCGGACTTCGACCAGCAGCGGCCAATGGCTGGACATCCAGAAGGCGGCGCTGGCCGGCGGCGCCGGCAGCAAGAGCCCGATCTACACCGGCGCGCTTGGTGAATACAACAACACCATCCTGCACAAGGCCAACCGCATCCCCAACGGCATCTCCAATGCCGGCGCGGTGCAGACCAATACCCGCCGCGCGGTGTTCTGCGGCGCGCAGGCCGGCGCGCTGGCCTTCGGCAAGGAGTTTTCCGACGGCGTCAACTACAAATGGGTCGAGGAACTATTCGACTACGAGCGCGAACTCGGCGTCTCGACCCAGACCATCTGGGGATTGAAGAAGACGGTCTTCAACGCCCAGGATTTTGGAACGATCGTCGCCACCACCTACGCGGCAGCGCACGGCTGACGCCTTCAACCGACAAGGTTTGGGCGGCGCCGTCCGCGGCGCCGCCGATCGCCGCTTTTCCCCGTCATCACCCATCACAAGGATAAACGCACATGGCTACCGGAACTCCGGGCTCGACCGCCCGCCAGCTGCCGTATCAGGTGGTTCACACCCTGCGGATCAAGGTCAACTTCAACGACGCCGGTATCGCTACCGGCGTCGGCAAGCAGTGGCTCCCGAAAGGCGCCATCATCACCAGTACGTCGGTGCACGTCGGCACGGCGTTCAATGCCGGCACCACCAACGCGCTGACCGTCGGCACCAATGCCAGCTCGTACAACAACATCGTGGCCGCGGCTGATGTCGACGAGACGGCCGCCGGTGTGGTCACCAACGGGATCAAGCCGGCGACCAGCGGCACCGCTACGGGTCCATTGGCGGCCGATACGCGGGTGTTCGTGATGTACAGCCAAACCGGCACCGCGGCCACGACCGGCCAGGCAACCGTCCTGATCCACTACGTCCCCGACACGGACCTGTAAGCCGAGTGAACATCTGGCTTCACTACGCGGGCGCGGCGGTTGTTCTCGAGCAGCCGCCGCGGCCGGTCCCGCAACCCACACCCGAGGTGACCGATGGGAACGCTGGCGCAACTCAAGGCGCGGATCGCCTCCGACCTGACGCGCGACGACCTGACAAGCCAAATCGCCAACGTCGTCGCCGACACGATCAAATTCTACGGCCGTGAGCGGTTCTGGTTCAACCAGACCCGCAACCTGGTGCTCACCACCGTGACCGGCCAGGCCGCCTATGGCGCAGCGGATCTCGCGATCATTCCCAGCATCGTGCGGATCGATGCGCTGTACCTGCCGCAGAACCAGTCGATCTTCCCGCTCGACCGCTATGAACCCGACGACTTCGAAGTGATCGCCGGCGGCATGACCGGCGGCGGCAAGCCTGTGGCCTTCACCTATGTCGACCAGACCATCCGGCTGTGGCCGACCCCGGGCAGCGTCTATGGGCTGCGGCTGCACGCCTTCGCCAGGCTGCCCGATGCCGCCGACGGCGACAGCAACGCGTGGACCGACGACGCCGAGGAGTTGGTGCGCTCACACGCCAAGATGCTGCTCTACATAGACGTGCTGGAGGACGACCAGAACGCGCAGCGCATGGCGGCGAAGATCCCGGTGCTGCTGGACGGGCTGCGCAGCGAGACCTCGGCGCGGATGGCGACGGGACGGATCAGGGGGACGGAGTTTTAGATACTTCCTCCCCTTTTCAGCAAATGCGCTCTCCGTAGCAAACTTCGCACACGGCCTCCCTTCAGCGTCCGATCCAGCAATAGAGCCTCGGCTTCCTCCTCCACGAACCAGGACGAGGAGGCACGGACTCTTGCGGCTTGAACATTGAGATTTCCATCATGGGCTTGCTTGATGACCTTCCGCCTGGCTTCCGAGGCGGCCTACTTAACGCACCAATCAGCCTCCCGCCGCTGCAGTCAACAGCACCATTTCTTATCCCAACGGCTGATCGGTCTCTTCGCGCGGCAGTTTCCTATAATGACCCCATCAGGACCCCGTTGCTGCCCGCAAGTGTCAGCGCAGGGTTGTTGGGAGTTAACACCGGGCACTTTGAGAACCCGGACAGCTCTTCACTGAGTCAAAGACTGCAACCGAACGACGGTATGCCAGCTGTGAGCGCGATGCGGCCGTCGAATTTCGATGTCGTCGCCCCCCTGCTTATTCCGCCGATCCCGCTCGTCAATGGATTCCCAAATTGGTGGGAGCCATCGAGCGGCAGCCCAAAGGCAGGCTTCTTCAATGATAGCGCGGCGTTTTCTGCTCCGTCGTACTTTCAAGCTGCTGCTGAGCAAACGACTCCGATCGCTTACGAGCAGCAAGCGCTGACGGCGAGGCACGGCGCAAATATTTCTGCTGCAACCGGGACTCCGCGATTCACCAACCAATCGGCCAATCAGGCCCAAACTTCGAAAACAGCGCAACTCGACGGATTGCAAAGGTCTCGGAACCCTGAGCCATTTCATCTCGCTCAGCTTTTCGCATTACCACCGGTATCTCTGTTTGCCCGTCCCCCGATCGGCATTCCCCGACAACTCAGGCCGCTTGAAGAGCTACCGAAGGGGTCTGCTGGCGGGCCACGAGCTGGAAAACCATTTCCACGAGGATTGAATCGAGATGAACCCGAAGGGACTCCATGCACCTATTGCGGAAGGCCAACGAACAAAGGGCAGCCATCGGATCCGCAACGGCACAATGGAGACCATATCATTCCGCGACGCCAAGGCGGCAACGGAGACGATACAAATCGAACTCCAGCATGCCGGGAATGTAACGCGGAAAAGTCGGGACGAGCCCCTGAGCAGTGGTACAATGACAGACAGCGGAGTGTCCCCGGTGACGAAGCAAATGGTGAAGATAGTCTTTGAGCTGGACAGCTCCGAGTGGCCCGGAGGTGGGACGGAAACGCTTTGGGCGGTCCCGATCGAGGAACACGAACCGCGCGCTTTCATCCTGGATAACTCCCCGTTTTATTTTCGCGGCGCAAGCTATTGCGATGTCGTCACAGCAACTCCGACAAAGAACGCCGCGCCAGGCTGGTTTGATTTCAAGGATGTCATAGAGCGAGGCGGCCACTCGACCTACATGATTTTGGTTTCTCCCGAGGCGCCGCGGCGTACCGCGCTTTGCAACGAACTCAAGGCAATCGGCTGCACGTACGAACGCGCAGATCTGACCTTCAAGAGTACGGGCATGCAATTTCTGTATTCGGTCGACGTCCCCCCATCTACAAACCTCGACGAGGCATTTGAAATACTTGAAAGAGGGGAGAATGAGGGAGTTTGGATGTTTCAGGAGGGGTACGTACCTCCAATTGGATGGTCCGCTGGGAAACAGTAAAGCCGGTTTCCACTCGAGAGCGATTTCGTGCACATCGGCCGCATGGCATGCTGGATACGCGAGGGCGTAACAAGCCCGGCAAGTGACGCACTTCCTTTTGACTTGCATCATCCCGGTTCCATGGCGGAGGACCGCAATCCGCCTCTGTGCAGGGAGACCTTTGCACGGACGGCACGTGGGCACGCTACGTCACGCTAACGCGTCAAAAGGCGATATCGGTTTGACAGCCAAGGACAGGCGGACCGTCGTGGTAAGCCCATTTCGTGCCAGGCGCGGTGGCCATAGGGCGTGATTGCTGCGCTGCTCCACGGCGCCGGCATTGAACCCATCCGCTCCCCGACAACACAAACACAGGTACATCCCGAACATCCGAGACGAAGGACTGCGCGATGAAGGCCCTGAAAGCATCGATCCGTGTCGCGGTCACCGCGCTCGCCCTGAGCCTGGCGCACGGCGCGCCCTCCCACGCGGCGGAGGACGAGGCGGGCACGCTCACGCTGCAGATGAAAGAGCTCTACCGGGCCGGGAAGTACAAGGAAGCGCTGCCGCTGGCGCAGAAGTCGCTGGCGCTGCGCGAAAAAGAGTTCGGCCCCGACGATCCGAACGTCGCCATGCCGCTGAACGACCTCGGCACGATCCATTACAACCTGGGCCAATACCCGGTGGCCGAGCCGCTGTACAAGCGCTCGCTGGCGATCCGGGAGAAGACGCTCGGTCCGGAGGATCCGGAAGCCGCGATGGTGCTGAACAATCTGGGCGATCTCTACCGCGCGGAAAAGCGCTACCCCGAAGCCGAGCAGTTGCTCAAGCGCTCGCTCGCGATCGGCGAGAAGGCGCGCGGCGCCAACGACCCGTCGATCGTGCTGGCGCTGAGCAACCTCGCCGCGGTCTACAGCAACCAGCGCCGCTACGCGCAGGCCGCGCCGATGTTCGCCCGCGGCCTCGCCATCCTCGACAAGGCCAACGGCCCCGACGATCCCGAGGCCACGGTGCTGATGAGCAACCTGGCCGACGCCTACATCCACCTGCAGCGCTATGCCGACGCCGAGCGGCTGCTCAAGCGCGCGATCATCGTGACCGGGAAGGCGTTCGGACCCGACCATCCCGACATCGCGCAGGCGCTGAACAATTTGGCCGCGCTGTACGCGCGCCAGGGCCGCAACGCCGAGGCCGAGCGGATGTTCAAGCGCTCGGTGGCGACCTTCGAGAAGACCCTCGGCCCGAACCATCCGGATCTCGCCGACGTGCTGGAGAACCTGGCCGATCTCTACAAGACGCAACGCCGGATGGCCGATGCCGAACAGGTGTTCAAGCGGTCGCTGGCGATTCGCGGGAAAACATCGGGACCGATCTGAACAAGCGGCGACGGGCGGAGCGGCCTGCGGCACGGCCGCGGGCGAGCCGGCCGCGTGATCCGGCGGGGGGATCCGCACGCGAACCCGAACACCGGTTCGCCGCCGCGCCATCCCGAAGCCGGCGACAGCGGAGGCCGCCGCCTCATTCGATCACGTCATCGGCGCGCAGCAACACGGCCGGCGGGATCTCGACGCCGAGCGCCTTGGCGGTCTTGAGGTTGACGACCGTCCTGAACTGGGTCGGCTGCTCGATCGGGATGTCGCCGGGATCGGCCCCCTTCAGGATCCTGTGGACGAAACCGGCGGCGCGGCGAAACATGGCGGTGAAGTCCACCCCATAGCCCACCGGGGCGGCGCCGCGGGACGCCAGCACCGGCGCGGCAATCGCGGGGACGCGGCACTGCGCGACGATCGCGGCAACGATCGGGCTGGTGACGAACGCGTTGGCGTCCGTGATCACGAGGCCATCCACGCGGGTGGCGGCGACAGCCGCCAGCGCGCCCTGCAGGTCGCCGGGGACGTCCACCTCGATCGGCGCAAGCTGCAACTTCAAGACCTGCGCGGCGGCCGTCATGGCGCTCATGGTGCCGGCGTTGAGGGGATTGCCCCGCTGCAACAGCACCCCGGCCCGGGTCATCGCGGGCGCAAGGCCGGCGAGAATCTCAAGCCGCTTGGCGGCCAGCTCGGTCAGGAAAAAGGTCTGTCCCGTGATGTTGCCGCCCGGATGCGCCATGCTGGCCGCAAGGCCGATGGTCACCAGATCGGGGTCCACGATCATCACCGTCGGAATCTTGGTCGTGGCGCCGCGCGCGGCCAGAATCCCGGGAAAGGTCGCCGTCACGAGAACGTCGACATCGAGGGCGACCAGTTCGGCCGCCAGCGCCGGCAGCCGGCTGTCGTCGCCGCCGGCATCGCGATATTCAACATGGGCGTTGTCGCCCTCGATCCAGCCGAAATCGCGAAGCCCGGCGAGAAACGCGTCGACCTCCAGATTTCGCGGCGGCGGGAGGAAAAGGCCGATGCGGGCGACCGGCTTCGCCTGCTGTGCGCCTGCCGCCAGCGGCCATGCCGCCACGCCGCCCAGGAGGCCGACAAATTCCCGCCGTCGCATTGCAGTCCCCGCCATCCGAAGGCGGCAGTCTAGCTGCCCCGGTCCGGCAACGGCAGCCATCGGAGGCGCCGGCCAACGATATATTTATTGCAGCGGCCGGCTTGCGAAGCGGGTCGATCCCGCCCGCCGGGAGGTTTTCACATCCGCAAGATCTGGAGCGGTCATCTGAACGCTAGATGTGAGCTTTCAGGAGGTTGTCCATCCGGCCCGAAACGAGGAAGCTGAAGTTGTCGAAGCTTTAGCCAATCCCCGGAGGACCGAATGGACACCCATAAGAATGC
>Ga0209758_1003441_pt1 | contig 14399 bp, 14 predicted proteins | sample AraplaMF_Col_mMF_FD_184258 | JGI IMG/M metagenome (GOLD analysis project Ga0209758, IMG submission 184258) | Arabidopsis root microbial communities from the University of North Carolina, USA - plate scrape MF_Col_mMF (SPAdes) (version 2) | ecosystem: Host-associated > Plants > Roots > Endosphere... | reverse complement strand
AAGCGCGTTCCGCTGCGACGCTCTAGCACGCCGCAAACGGCTGGAAAAGCAACGGATTGGGCTCGCAGCGCAGTTGCATTGGCAAGTTTACCGACTATATTCCGGCCAAATTTTCGCGGGGCCGCCCCGGCGGTATTTCACCATCCAGGAGTTTCTTGATGTTCGTTACACCGGCATACGCCCAGGGCGTCGGCGCTTCGCCAGACATGCTCATCTCGATTTTGCCGTTTGTGCTGATTTTCGTGATCATGTATTTTCTGATCATCCGGCCGCAGCGCGCGCAGCTGAAGAAGCGCCAGGAAATGCTCTCGGCGGTGCGCCGCGGCGACACGGTGGTGACCGGCGGCGGCTTCGTCGGCAAGGTGACCAAGGTGATCGACGACAATGAGCTGGAGATCGACCTCGGCGGCGGCACCAAGGTGACCGCGCTGCGCTCGACGATCACGGACGTGCGCGTCAAGGGCGAGCCGGTGGCGAACCAGAACGCCAAGAAGTAAGCGAAATCCCAGCGGCGATGGCCGCGGGCAGGGTTCTGACGAACGGCGGCATATGGTCTATCTTTCGCGCCTGAAGGTCGTTTTGATCGGGCTTGCCCTGATCTCGATGATCTTCGGCGCGCCGAATGTTCTCGCCTCGGTGCCCGGTGCGCATATTTTGCTTCGTCTGGATACGGACGAGGTAAAAAGCCGCCGGCTGGAAGCAATGCGCGACCAGATCAGGACGCTGCTTCGCGACACCGAACCGAAGATCAACTATAGCGACCTTGTCGTATCGGGCTCCACGGCTCAAGTGCGCATTAGCGATCCCGCGCAAGTCGGGGCCGCCAAAGCGGCGCTCAAGGCAGTGGTAGATCCCATTGCCGGCAAGGAAGGCCCGGTCCAGGAATTTGCGCTGGACGATAGCGAAGGCGGCCTGTTGAAGTTCACCATGACCGATGCCGGCGCAAAGTATCGGACCTCTGCCGCGCTCACACAGTCGATCGAGGTCATCAAAAATCGCCTCAACGAACTTGGCGTGACCGACCCCACGGTCCAGTTGACGGATGACGGCATACTGGTTCAGGCGCCCGGCGTCGCGGATTTGCACAGTTTGGCGCAAACCCTCGTGCGGCAAGGCCGGCTGAGCTTCAAATTGGTGGACACTTCGATGCCTGTGGACGATGCGGTCAATGGCCGAGCGCCTGCCGGTTCAACGGTGCTTTACACGCCGGATGATCCGCCAGTTCCCTATCTTGTCGAAAACCGGGTGATCGTTTCCGGTGAGAACGTGCTGGACGCCAACGCGACATTTGCCGGTCAGCCCGTCGTCGCATTCCGGCTCGATTCCAAGGGTACGCAACGTTTCAAGTGGGCGACCACGCGGAATATCGGCAAGCCATTTGCGGTGATTTTGGACGATCAGGTGATTTCAGCGCCTATCATCCGGGAACCCATCGAGCATGGCACCGTGCAGATATCGGGAAATTTCACGACCCAAAGCGCCAAGGAGCTTGCCCTGTTATTCCGCACCGGCGCGCTGCCGGCGAGATTGACAATCGTCGAGGAAGCACGATAGGGCCGGTCGGAATGATAACGATTGCTGAGAACCAGCCGATGGCGGAACGCTGCCGCTTGTACGCCTGAACGGATAAGAACGAATGCTCTATTTCTCGCGCCTGAAGATGATCCTGATCTGGCTCGCCGTGGCCGTCACAGTGATCCTCGCCGCGCCCAACCTTTTCCCGGCAAGCATGCTGGCGCAATTGCCGAGCTGGGTGCCGAAGCGGCAGATGACGCTCGGCCTCGACCTTCAGGGCGGGTCGCACATCCTGCTCCAGATGGACCAGAATGATCTGATCAAGGATCAGCTGGAGACAACGCGCGATGAGATCAGGACGCTGCTGCGCGATGCCAAGATCCAATACACCGGCCTTGGTGGAACAGGCCGGACCGTGCAAGTGCGTATCAACGATCCGAGCCAGATCGAAGCCGCAAAGACAGCACTGAAGCCGATAACCAATCCGATCGCCGCCGGCCTGTTTACCGGCGGTTCCGTCCAGTCGATGACGTTGGACGATTCCGAGTCCGGGTTGTTGAAGTTCAACGTCACCGACGCCGGCATCAAGTATCGCACGACGACGGCATTGTCGCAGGCGATCGAGGTTGTCGAACGGCGCGTCAACGCACTCGGCACCACGGAGCCGATCGTGCAGCGGCAGGGTGACGATCGCATCCTGGTCCAGGTTCCCGGGCTTCAGAATCCGCAGAGGCTCAAGGACATTATCGGCCAGACCGCCAAGCTGACGTTCCAGATGGTCGACACATCGGTGCCGGTCCAGGACGCCATGAAGAACCGCCCGCCTCCGGGCGATTCCGTCCTGTATTCGCAGGATGATCCTCCAGTTCCTTACCTCGTCGAAAACCGCGTTATCGTGTCGGGCGAAGATCTTTCGAATGCGACGCCGACTTATAACTCGCAGACCAATGAGCCGGTGGTTTCGTTTACGTTCAATTCTCGCGGGGCGACGCGGTTCGGCCAGGCGACCCAGCAGAATGTCGGCAAGCCGTTCGCGATCGTGCTCGATAACCAGGTCATTTCGGCGCCGGTCATTCGCGAGCCGATCCTTGGCGGAACCGGGCAAATCTCCGGAAATTTCACCGCCGAGAGTGCTAACGATCTCGCCGTCCTGCTACGCGCTGGCGCGTTGCCAGCCAAATTGACCATCATCGAAGAGCGCACTGTGGGGCCGGGCCTTGGTCAGGACTCGATCCATGCGGGCAAGATCGCCGGCGTAATCGGTTCGATCCTCGTCGTCGCCTTCATGTTCGTCGCCTATGGCTTCCTCGGCTTCCTCGCCAACATCGCGCTTGCCGTGCACGTTGCGATGATCGTGGGGGCGCTGTCGCTGCTCGGCGCCACGCTCACCCTGCCTGGCATCGCCGGTATCGTGCTCACCATCGGCATGGCGGTGGACTCCAACGTTCTGATCTATGAACGCATCCGCGAGGAGCGGCGAAACGGCCGCTCGGTGATCCAGGCGATCGATACCGGCTTCTCCAAGGCGCTGGCGACGATCGTGGACTCCAACGTCACCTCGCTGATCGCCACCGTGGTGCTGTTCTGGCTGGGCACAGGCCCGGTGAAAGGCTTCGCCATCACCTATGCCATCGGCATCCTGACGACGGTCTTCACAGCCTTCACCTTCACCCGCATGCTGGTGTCGATCTGGCTGCGGCGCGCGCGTCCGAAGGAATTGCCGCGCGCACCCGTCACCTTCGTTCCGCCGGGTACCAAGATCCCGTTCATGGGTATCCGCCGCTGGACCTTCGCTTTGTCCAGCCTGTTGTCGGTCCTGTCGGTCGTAGGCTTCCTGACCATCGACATCAATTACGGCATCGACTTCAAGGGCGGCTCGATGATCGAGGTGCAGTCCAAGCAGGGCAGCGCCGATCTTGGCGATATCCGCAACCGGCTGTCCGAGCTCAACATCGGCGAGATCCAGGTGCAGCAGTTCGGTGCGCCGAACGACGTGCTGATCCGCGTCGGCGCGCAGGACGCCGGCGAGAATGCCGAGCAGACCGTCATCGACAAGGTGCGGGGCGAATTGCAGGACCAGTATGATTTCCGACGCGTCGAGGTGGTGGGCCCGACAGTCTCCGGCGAGTTGGCCAAGCAAGGCACGATCGCCATGCTGATCGCGCTGGCCGGCATCCTGCTCTATGTCTGGTTCCGGTTCGAATGGCAGTTCGCGGTCGGCGCCATCGTCGCCACGGTGCACGATGTGGTGATGACGATCGGCTTCTTCGTGCTGTCGGGACTGGAGTTCAACCAGTCGTCACTGGCGGCGATCCTGACTATCATCGGCTATTCGCTGAACGACACGATCGTGGTTTATGACCGTGTCCGCGAGGACCTGCGAAAATACAAGAAGATGCCGCTGCCGCAGCTCCTGAACAACGCCATCAACGAGACGTTGTCCAGAACCACGCTGACCTCAGTCACCACGTCACTGGCACTCTTGGCGCTGGTGCTGTTCGGCGGCGAGGTGATCCGCTCGTTCACGCTGGCGATGCTGTTCGGTGTGGTGTTCGGCACCTACTCGTCGATCTTCATCGCCGCGCCGCTGCTGATCCTGTTCCGGTTGCGGCCGCAGGCCGCGACAGAGGAGGAGAAGAAGCCGGTGAACGGCAAGGCCGTGACGACCTGACGCCGTGAAAGCCGGATGATTTCAGGTCGAGGAGTCGACCTGAAATCTGAATCCGGCTCTAATCAAAGAGATAGAGCATGATGCCGTCCGAAAACCGCTCCACACTTTTCGGCATCATGCTCTAGACTTATGGCCAAAGGCATCATCATCCGCGAGGCGCATTTCCCCGGCAAGGCGCCGATCGAGGCCTATGGCAATGGCGGCTTCCGCTTTGCCGACATGTCGCATCGCGGATCGCTGCTCGTCCTGCCGTCGGGCATCCATGGCTGGGAGCCGGCCGATCCGCTGGCGCTGAAGGCTTCCGATTTCGACAAGCTGTTCGCCGAGGCCGACAAGGTGGAGATCCTGCTGGTCGGCATGGGCAAGGAATTGCGGCCGCTGCCGGCGGCGCTGCGCGCCGCGCTCAAGGAGGCCGGCGTCGCCGCCGACCCGATGTCGACGGGAGCGGCGGTACGGACCTACAATGTGCTGCTCGCCGAAGACCGCGCCGTGGCTGCGGCGCTGATCGCCGTCGATTGAATGGGCGGCACGTCCAACATCGTCAAGAATGGCGACATCGTCATGGATGCGGTGCGCGCCGCCGACCACGACCGATACCTGTCGGCGCTTTACGCGCCGGCGGACAAGCGCGACGCGCTGCTCGCGCTCTACGCCTTCAACGCCGAGATCGCCGGCGTGCGCGATCGCATCCACGAGCCGCTGCCAGGCGAGGTCAGGCTGCAATGGTGGCGAGACGTCATCGCGGACGATGGCGATGCCGAGACGGGCCATCCGACAGCAGACGCGCGACGATCGCCGCCCACCGGCTGCCGAAGGCTGCTTTCGACAACATGCTCGAGGCGCGCATCTTTGATCTCTATGACGACCCGATGCCGTCGCGGACCGACCTCGAGGGCTATTGCGGCGAAACGGCAGCAGCGCTGATCCAGCTTGCGGCGATGGTGCTCGATCCGTTGGCGGCGCAGGGCTTTGCCGAGCTGGCGGGCCGGGCCGGCTGCGCCCAGGCCATCACCGGCCTGCTGCTTCTGCTGCCGCTGCACCGACGGCGCGGGCAGTGCTTTGTGCCTGCCGACATCCTCGCGGCAGCCGGCACGACACCGGAAGAGTTCGTCAAAGGAGAGGGCGGAGCTGCCGCGGAGCGCGCCGTCGTGGCGATGATCGCGCTGGCGCGGGAACATCTCAATGCCTTCGAGAAAGGCGCGCCGGCGCTTCCCGCCGCGCTGCGACCTGCTTTCCTGCCGCTGGCGCTGATCCGTGCCTATCTCGACAAGATGGAGAAGGCGGGCAGGTCGCCGCTCAATGCGACAGCAAGGCTCTCAACCTTGCGCCGGCACTGGCTGCTCTTGCGTCATGCCATGCGGGGCTGGACGCCCCTTTGACGTAAACGTCAATCATGCTAGGGATTCCGTTGCGTGGACTCGCGTCAAATAAATGCGGGCCGCCGGAGGAGTTGCCTTTCCATGAGCCTGCCAGTCCTGGTCGTTCTTGTCGTGTTCGGCATCGCGCTATCCGTGGCGGCGGTGCATTTCACCGGCGGCACGACGACCGCGACGCTTGCCGGCGCCGATCATGCGTTCGCGCGCTTTGCCGAGGATTTTCCCGATGAAAGGCCGGGCGCCGTGCGGCTGACAGCCGACAGCCATGCCGCGTTTCTCGATCTCGGTCCGCAGCGTTGTGGCATCGTGCAGAGCATAGGCGACTGTTTTCTGACGCGTATCGTCACGCCGCACGACATTCTGGAGCTGACCAGGGAAGGGAATGCGGTCTCGTTGCGGCTCAATGATTTCACCTGGAAAGGCGGCAGTTTCGTCTTTGCTGGCGAAGCCGGCGTGATGGACGAGTATAATTTCCCGCAGGTCACCCAGCTCGCGATCCCGTTCTTCGTCGTAGCGATCCTGATCGAGCTCTGGTTGGTGCGCACCGGCCGCGCCAAGGGATCGTTCGAAACGCGCGACACGCTGGCCAGCCTGATGATGGGAACCGGCAATGTCGTTGCAGGCCTGCTGCTCGGCGTCGTGTCCTACTGGGCGCTGTTGTGGCTCTGGCAGTTCCGCTTCTTCAATCTCGGCCTGTCGATCTGGGTGTTCGTCGCGGCCTTCCTGCTCGATGATTTGCGCTACTATGTCTATCACCGCATCGCGCACCGGGTGCGCTGGGTGTGGGCCGAGCACGTCAACCATCACTCCAGCCAGCACTACAATCTCTCGACGGCGCTAAGGCAGAGCTGGACCGGCCTGTTCACCTTCATGTTCATCCTGCAGGCGCCGCTAGTGCTGCTGGGATTCCATCCGGCGGTGATCGCCTTCGTCTTCGGCTTCAACCTCGTCTGGCAATTCTGGATCCACACCGAGACCATCGGCAAGATGTGGGGCTGGTTCGAATTCATCTTCAACACGCCCTCGCACCACCGAGTCCACCACGCCACCAATCCGCGCTATCTCGACGCCAATTATGCCGGCACGCTGATCATCTGGGATCGCATGTTCGGCACCTTCGTCGCGGAACTGGAAGAAGACCGGCCGCGCTACGGCATCGTTAAGAACATCGGCACCTTCAACCCCCTGAAGGTGGCGTTCCACGAATGGATCGGCATGTTCAAGGACGCGCTGGCGCCCGGGCTGACGCTTCGCCAGCGGCTGAACTATCTCATCCAGCCGCCGGGCTGGAGCCATGACGGCTCGCGCGACACGTCGGAGACGCTGAAGGCGGCTTATGTGCGGAGGAATCCGGGAGAGGCCGGCAAGCCGGGGCTGCCGGAGGCGAGCGCGAGGCCGGCGGAGTAGCGGTCCCCTCAGGATGGGTCGCTTGACCCAGCGTCGCGCATCAATGTCTCGTAGTCACGGCCGCCGTAGAAGATGTTGAGTATGCGAACAACATCGCTTTCGACAACGTAGGCGATGACGGCGGAGTGCTCGAAAGGGACAGTTCGCAGCCCAGGTACTATATCGTCACGGGAGCGCCCGCCGCGAGGGGCGTTGCCGATGCTCTGGCAGCGGTCCTCTATGCGTAGAACGAATTTCAGCGCGATGCGCGGATTTCCGCTGGCCTCGGCTATGTGTCTGAAAATGTTAGCGAGATCGTCTCTCGCGCTTTGGCGGTATTCGACTTCAGGCCGCTGGATCATCGTCGGGGCTCGAATGCTCGGCAAACAGCCCTTGAAGATGAGCGCGTACCTGTTCTCCTGAAAGGTTCGGCCTTTTGTCCTCCATCGAGGCCTTCACACGCGCCCGGATCGAGGCGATGCGCTCGGCATGCTCTTCCTCTTCGCGCTGGAAAGCGCGCAGCGCGGCTCGAATGACCTCGCTTGCTGAGCCAAACGAGCCGTCCTCTACCTTCTCGCGGATCATGCGCGCCATTGCCGGTGTGACGGTGATGGATAATTTCTCGGCAGTATCCATAGCGTGCTCCTGCATGACAAAGTAGGATGATATCCTACTGGCGCAAAGGAGCAAGGCTCTAGGTGATACGCTGGCCAGAGCCGAGATAACGCCCTGATTCACCACCCGGTTCATCTGTAAAACTGGCTTCGAGTCCGACCAACGCATCGACGACCGCCGGCGCTATCGAGCTTGGTTTTTTCTGATGAAACTGCGCCATGACGTAGACGCCGTGGGGGTGGGACGGATCAAGACGAGCCTGGATGCGCCAGAACGGCGCCAGGCGATAGAGCGTCTTCATGAAATCGAGGAGGAACCGATCGTCGTAAGGCCCTGCGAGGCGCTGCACAGCAATAATCCTCTTCAAGTTCGGATCGCTGTCTTCGTCTTTCTCTACTGTCCAGCCCTTGCCTCCGTGCGGCTGGCCAATCAGCGCCTCGAGGGCCGGTATGTGGACCTTATGCAGCTTCTGCAAGTTGTTGCATCTGATGTAGATGCTCCACATGATCTCGTAGCTGCCAGTGAAGGGTTCACCGGTTGTCTGATAATCCGGCGGAAGAAGCTGCGGCATATCGGAGCGCTTGGCCACGACTATTCCGCTGCCTCGGCCCGCGCCGGCAGCCCCAGCCACCCCCTGCAATCCGCCAGCGCGCGCGAGGTGATCGCATGGCGCTTGGCGACGGTCTTGTCCTTGCCGCGCAGACGCTTGCCTTCGGCCTTCGGCGCTTCGATCGGCGGGAACAGGCCGAAATTGACATTCATCGGCTGGAAGGAGCGCTTTCCGGGCTCGTCATCCGAGACGATGTGGCCGCCGGTGATGTGGTTGAGCAGCGCGCCGAAAGCCGTGGTCGGCGGCGGCAGCGTGAGTGCCCGGCCGAGCCGCTCGGCGGCGGCGAAACGGCCGGCAAGCAGGCCGATCGCGGCACTTTCGACATAGCCTTCGCAGCCGGTGATCTGGCCGGCGAAGCGCAGGCCCGGCCGCGATTTCAGCTGCAGCGAGGGATCGAGCAACGCTGGCGAGTTGATGTAGGTGTTGCGGTGCAGGCCGCCGAGACGGGCGAAATCGGCGTTTTCAAGCCCCGGAATGGTGCGGAAGATGCGCACCTGCTCGCCATGCTTCAGCTTGGTCTGGAATCCGACCATGTTGTAGAGCGTGCCCAGCGCATTGTCCTGGCGAAGCTGCACGACCGCATAGGCCTTGACCGTTGGATTGTGGGCGTTGGTCAGCCCCATCGGCTTCATCGGGCCGTAGCGCAGGGTCTCGACGCCGCGCTCGGCCATGACCTCGATCGGCAGGCAGCCGTCGAAATAAGGCGTGCCTTCCCACTCTTTGAATTCGGTTTTCTGGCCCTCCAGCAGCGCCGCGACGAAGGCGAGATATTGCTCCTTGTCCATCGGGCAGTTGATGTAGTCCTTGCCGGTGCCGCCAGGGCCGACCTTGTCGTAGCGCGACTGGAACCAGGCGGTGTTCATGTCGATCGTGTCGAAATGCACGATCGGCGCGATCGCGTCGAAGAAGGCCAGCGAATCGGCGCCGGTGGCCTCGGCGATCGCCTGCGCCAGCGAAGGCGCCGTCAGCGGACCCGTGGCGATGATCGCCTGGTCCCAATCCTCGGGCGGCAGTCCGGGCACTTCCTCACGCTGGATGGTGATCAGCGGATGCGCCTCGATCTTCGCGGTAACCGCATCGGAAAAGCCGTCGCGGTCCACGGCCAGCGCGCCGCCGGCCGGCACCTGGTTGGCGTCGCCGGCGCTCATGATCAGCGAGCCGGCCAGGCGCATTTCGGCATGCAGCAGGCCGACAGCGTTGTTTTGGGCGTCGTCGGAGCGGAAGGAGTTGGAGCAGACGAGTTCGGCCAGGCCCTCGGTCTTATGCGCGTCGGTGCCGCGCACCGGGCGCATTTCATGCAGCACGACCGGGACGCCGGCCTCGGCGATCTGCCATGCGGCCTCGGAGCCGGCGAGGCCGCCGCCGATGACATGTACGGGATTTTTGCTCATGAGCGCCGGAATAGTCGCTTGGCGGCACGATTGCAATTGCCGGCCGGCAAGCAACGGACGAAGTGGGGAGCCTGCGCCAAAAACAACAACACCCGCCGGGGGAGGAGGTCCGGCGGGTGTCGTTTTGGGGGTCGATCCTCGGGAGGAGGTGAAGATCGACCTTATTCGTCATCGCCGGGGAGGAGGTCGGCTTTGACGAAATCTCTTTCGCTTTTTAGAGGGGGCGAAACCCCTGGAAGACGAACTTCGTTCGCTTGGAAGACGAACTTCGTTCGCTTGGAAGACGAACTTCGTTCGCTTGGAAGACGAACTTCGTTCGCTTGGAAGACGAACTTCGTTCGCTTCTGAACAACGCCCGCCGGGGGAGGAGGTCCGGCGGGCGCCGTTTCGGTGGTCAACCCTCGGGAGGAGGTGAAGGTTGGCCGTATCCGTCAGGGTCGGGGAGGAGGTCGACCCTGGCGAAATGCCTTGCTTAGATCGCCTTGCGGGCGACCATCTTGATCTCGTCGCGGACGATGCCGAGATCGTGGAGCTGGCGGTTCGAAAGCCGACCCAGCTCGGTAACGGTGTCGCGATAAACGCGCCAGTTACGATAGCTGCGGATCAGGTTCATTGTCTTAACTTTCTTCAAAACTGGTTCGGACCATTTGCGGTCCGAAGCGGATTAGACCGCCTTGCGGGCGACGTAGTGGATGTCGCTGCGGCTGATGCCGAGGTCGGTCAGTTCACGGTTCGACAGGCGGCTCAGCTCGGAGACGGTGTCCCGGTAGCGGCGCCAGTTGCGGTAGTTGCGGATCAGGTTCATGGTAGTTCTCGTTTCGTCTTTCGTTCGGATCATTCCGTTTGTGTACGAACAGAAAATAGGTGCGATCATATCGGTTTAAAAGTGCCGTTGGCGCATGGCAGCAATGCAAATTGTGCAATGCAACATTAACGGCCATTCACGCCTGCGTCACAAAGAAGGCCGAATCGGAAAATACCGCCGCGTCAACGGCTTGGCCGTTCCGGCTAAGGAAATGACCGGGCTCGGGGGAAAAGCATGGCGAGCTATGCGGCACGGGTAAGGGTGGATATCGCCCGCTGGCGGGAGAGTGGGCTGATCGATCCCGCCACGGCGGAGGCATTGACGCGCGACGTTGCTGCCAATGAGCGCGCGTCGCTGAGTTTCGGTTCCATCCTGGCGATGATGGCGGCGCTTTTGTTCGGCGCGGCGATCCTGATTTTCGTCGCCGCCAACTGGGAGGCCATCCCGCGTCTGGTTCGCGTGGCGGCGCTGTTTGCCGTCATCCTTGCCGGCTATGTCGGTGGCGCGGTGCTGAAGACGCGCGACCATGCCGCGATCGGCGAGGCGCTGTGGATCGTCGCCGCCGCCGCCTTCGGCGGCTCGATCGCGCTCATCGGCCAGATGTACCATCTCTCGGGCGACGAGGCCTCGGCGCTGGTGACATGGTGCGCCGGCACGGCGCTGGCGGCGATGGCGCTGCGGTCCAACCCGCTGACGGTGGCGGCGGTCGGCATTGCCGATGCCTGGCTGGTCCTCAAGGGATTCGGCTTCTACTGGCGCGCGGAAATTCCGCATCTCTTCATCGTCATGGCGATCGTCTTGTTCGCCATTTCGTTCTGGACGCGCAGCCGGGCCGCGCGCCACCTCATCATTCTGTCGGTCATTCTCTATCTGGTTCTGCTGGCGGCGGATCGCGACACGCTGCCGGTGGCGATGTCGCTGGCCATCGCATCGGCGCTGCTCTTTGCCGCCTCGGTCTTTGCGGGCGATCCGATCGACAGGATCCTTCAGCTCGGCGGCCGGCTGCCCTTGCATGCTTTGCTAGGCTTCCTCACCGGCATGGCGATCATCCAGTTCGAGCTGGCGGATGAAAGCACCTACAATAGCGGTTTCGCCGTCGCCTCGATCGTAGCGCTCGCCGGCATCGTCGCGGCGATCATGCTGGCCGGCCGCGAGAGCAGAGGGCTGCGCTGGCTGGCCTATGCCGGCTTCGCCTTCGAACTCGCCATCATCTACAGCGTCACCTTGCGCTCGATGCTGGATACGGCCGGCTTCTTCCTGGCCGCGGCCGTGCTGCTCGGCATCCTGGCGCTGATCATCATCCGCATCGAGAAGCGCATGAAAGCGCCTGCCGAGACAGGAGCAGCAGCATGACCGGCAAGAAACTGATCGTCTCGGCGTTGGTGCTGGCGCTTGTCCAGATCGGCTTTCTCAGCTGGATCATCGCCGGCCGCGCCGCGATCCTGCGCAACGGCAAGGAAGTGCTCCTGAAAGTCGAGCCCGTCGATCCGCGCGATCTTCTGCGCGGCGACTATGTATCGCTGAACAACAACATTTCACGGATTCCAGTGAAGCTGATCGCCAACATTCCGCAAGGCGAATTTTCCAGCGACGATGGCTCGATCATGGTGCGATTGAAGAAGGGCGCAGACGGCTACTGGCAGCCGACGGCGGCCTGGCTCGGCAAAGCGCCGGTCCCGGCCGGGGCGGACGAGGCGGATATCGCAGGACATGTCACCGCGGGCTGGGACCTGCGCAGCCCCGACACGACGATCGCGCCGGACTATGGGATCGGACGATTCTATGTGCCGGAAGGCGAGGGCATGGCGATCCAGGACGACATGCGCGTGCGGCCATTCGGCATCAAGCTCGCGCTCGCGTCCGATGGCACGGCACAGATCAAAGCACTGATGGACGGCGACAAGACACTGTTCGAGGAGCCCCTGTATTAGCGCCTTGGGTCAGCGCTGACAGCGCCGGTCCAAGGCTTCGGAGGACACCTTCGGCTCTTCGCGCCCCAGCTGGTGGCCTGCCATCCGAAGCTCGAAGAGCGAAGGGTGGTGCGGATGAAGGGACTCGAACCCCCACGCCTTTCGGCACTGGAACCTAAATCCAGGGCGTCTACCAATTCCGCCACATCCGCTTTTTCCCGGCAATCCCATGTAGCCATCATTCTGTCAATGTCGGCGCTCAAGTCATGCTTATCCGGCTAAAGCGCGTCGCGTCGAAACGGGTTCCGGCGACGCGCTTTAAGTCCTTGTTGCGATGCATGCCGTTTTCTCAAAACCGCTGCGCACTTTTGGGCGACATGCATTGGAGCGAAGATAGTTGAAAATTAGCCTAGCCTGTGACAAAAGGCGTGTCGAATGTGACGGAACGTGAATTTCCGCTTCTGCAAGATGTGAAAAGTTATAGGAAAAACAAAAACTTATTCGCATCCGGCAAGGCGCAGTTCAGGAGAGTTTGAACCGCATTAGCGGTCAAATCGCCAGGTTCCGTCCCAAAAGCCATTTCCGGCAAGATAATACCGGCAGGCTGTAAACGGCTTAGACCGTTTGGCAGTCTCATTGTTGAAAACAAAGGTTCTAGGATGCAGGTCACCGAAACGCTCAACTCCGGTCTCAAGCGCGAGATCAAGATCACCGTGCCGGCCGGTGACATGGAAGCCAAGCTGATGGCGCGGCTGACCGATGCCCGCGACAAGGTGCGCATCAACGGCTTCCGCCCGGGCAAGGTGCCGGTGCAGCACCTGCGCAAGATGTACGGCAAGTCGTTCATGGCCGAGGTCGTCAACGAGATCCTCAACGACTCGACCCGTTCGATCATCTCGGGGCGCGGCGAAAAGGCCGCCATGCAGCCCGAAGTGATCATGACCGAGGACGAGAAGGAGGCCGAGAAGATCCTGGCCGGCGGCACCGATTTCGAATTCAGCCTCAACTACGAAGTCATCCCGCCGATCGAGATCAAGGATTTCTCCGACATCAAGGTGACGCGTCAGGTCTATGACGTGCCGGAGCAGGAAGTCGAGGATCAGGTCAAGCGCGTCGCGGAATCGGCACGCAGCTACGAGCCGAAGACCGGCAAGGCGGCCGAAGGCGACCGCGTCAGCATCGACTATGTCGGCAAGATCGGCGGCGAGGCTTTCGCCGGCGGCGCCGGCACCGACCAGCCGCTGGTGCTCGGCTCCAAGGAGTTCATCCCGGGCTTCGAGGACCAGCTGATCGGTTCGAAGGCCGGCGACGAGAAGCAGGTCACCGTCACCTTCCCCGAAAACTACCAGGCGGCGCATCTGGCCGGCAAGGAAGCCACCTTCGACGTCACCGTGAAAGAAGTGTCGGCGCCCGGCGCGCTCGAGATCAATGACGAGACGGCGAAGAATCTCGGCCTGGAATCGCTGGAGCGCCTGCGCGAGATCGTGCGCGGCCAGATCGAGAACCAGTTCGGCTCGATGACCCGCCAGAAGGTGAAGCGCCAGCTGCTCGACCAACTCGACGCCGCCTATTCCTTCGAGGCGCCGTCCAAGCTCGTCGAGGCCGAGTTCAACAACATCTGGGCCCAGGTCAATCGCGACCTGGAAGCCGCCGGCCGCACTTTCGCCGACGAAGAGACGACGGAAGAAGAAGCGCGCGCCGAATATATGCGCCTTGCCGAGCGCCGCGTGCGCCTCGGCCTGGTGCTTGCCGAGATCGGCGAGAAGGCCGGCGTCACCGTGTCGGACGAGGAACTGCAGCGCGGCCTGTTCGAGCAGGTGCGCCGCTTCCCGGCCAACCAGCAGCAGGAAGCCTTCGAGTATTATCGCAGCAACCCGGAAGCCATCAACGCGCTGCGCGCGCCGATGTTCGAGGAGAAGGTGGTCGACTATCTGCTCGGCCAGATTTCGGTCAACGACGTCAAGGTCGGCAAGGACGAACTGATGGCCGACGACGAGGAGGCCGAAACCGCGACCAAGGCGAAGCCGGCCAAGAAGGCTTCCTCGAAGAAGGCCGAAGCCAAGGCGAGCGACGCAAAGGCTGGCGACGCAAAGCCTGGCGACGCCACCGACGAGGCGGAA
>Ga0209758_1003434_pt1 | contig 14431 bp, 10 predicted proteins | sample AraplaMF_Col_mMF_FD_184258 | JGI IMG/M metagenome (GOLD analysis project Ga0209758, IMG submission 184258) | Arabidopsis root microbial communities from the University of North Carolina, USA - plate scrape MF_Col_mMF (SPAdes) (version 2) | ecosystem: Host-associated > Plants > Roots > Endosphere... | reverse complement strand
CGGCCCAGACGATGACGATCGGCGGCCAGAACCTCGTCAATGCCAATGCAGGCGTGACGGCAGGCGGCAATCTGCTGCTTGCCGGCGGCAGCGGCGATCTGGCGCTGAAGGGCGTCAAGGTCAATGCCACGCGCAACGCCTCGCTCACCGGCAACAACGTGACGCTGGCTGCAGCCAAGGTTGACAATGCAGGCCAGCAGAACGCCACCGCCAGCCAGGTCGCCAGCGGCGGCAGCCTGACGATCAAGGCAACCGACAATGTCAACGTCATCGGCAGTTCCGCCAAGGCGGGAACGACGCTTGACGTGACCGCCGACAAGGGTTCGGTGGCCGTGGTGTCGACCGATGTCGCCCGCAACCACCAATCCGGCTACACCAGGACCCTCTCCACCGACCAGCAGCAATCGCAGCTATCCGCCGGCACGAATGCGACGATCAAATCAGGCGGCGACATCCTGCTCTCCGGTTCCTCCGTCAAGGCCGGCGACAATGTCGCGCTCAGCGCCGGCGACGATATCAACATCACCGCCGCACAGGAGCATTCCGCATCCACCTTCGGCAAGAAGGCCTCCTCGTCGATCACCCATGTCGGCTCTGAGATATCGGCCGGCGGCGATCTCTCGGTGACGGCAGGCAACGGCAGCGGCGATCACGACCTCAACATCGTCGGCAGCAAGCTCGCCGCCGACGGCAAGGTCGCTCTCAAGGCCGATGGTGACGTGACGATCGCCGAAGCCACCCACACCGCAACCCTCGACACCAAGCTCAGCACCAAGGGCGGTTTCCTCGGCAGCAGCGAGAAGACGACTACGCATCTGGAAACGACGACGGCCGTCGGTTCCGCCATCACAGGCGGTGGCGGCGTCGATATCTCTTCGGGCAAGGACACGGTCATCTCCGCCTCGAAAATCGAGGCCGGCAACGAGACCGGCGCCGCGGACCTGAACATCACCACCGGCGGCGACCTCGTCATCGCCTCCGGCAAGGACACCAGCGCCAAGGACGACAAAGGATCGCGCAGCGGCTTCCTCTCCAAGGGCTCATCCAGCCACAAGAGTTACGACGAGACGACGGTCGGCTCGCAACTAAGCGCCACCGGTGACATCAATCTCGACGCGGGCAAGGCAGCAGTCATTGCCGGTTCAAAAGTCGATGCCGACGGCTCGATCAATGTCGCGGCCGACAGTGTTTCTATCATCGGGGCTCAGGAGACGCACGAGCTGGAGGAGCAGCACAAGAAATCCGGCATCGGCGTCGGTTCCGGCGGCGGGTTTATTTCGATCTACGGCAGCCAGCAGAACAAGGGAGCACAGGCCTCGACGCTGAATGTCGGCTCGGCGCTTTCCGCCGGCGAAGACGTCAACCTGACGGCGCGGGCAACCGACCTGAACATCATGGGCTCGTCCGTCGATGCCGATCGCGACATCAACCTGTCTGCCAAGCGCGACGTCAACGTGACGCCCGGCGCGGAAAGCTTCTCGCAGTCCGAGCAGGAAAAGAAATCCGGCTTCGGTATTTCCTTCGGTTCGAGCGGCGGCGGCTTCTCGGTCGGCATCGGTGCACAGACGAGCAAGGATAGCTCGGCGCAGCAATCCGACACCAACGCAACCTCGATGCTGTCTGCCGGCCGTGACCTCAATATCTCCGCCGGCAACAATCTCAACTTGCAGGCCGCGCAGGCCTCGGCCGAGCGCGACGTCATCCTCTTTGCGACCAAGGACATCAACCTTCTTTCGGCTGCGGATAAGACTAACTATGAGGAGATCCACGAAAAGACCTTCACCGGCGTGACGCTCAGCGTCTCCAGCCAGCTGGGAAGTGCAGCCCAAAGCATCATGAATTCGGCCGAGCGCCTGACCGGCGACACCCGCGTCAATTCGGTCACCAACACCACCATTGCCGCCCTCGGCTTCTATCAGGGCTATAAGGGCCTGAAGGAAGCCTATAAGCAACTGACGGACACGTCTCCTAAAGCGGAAGGACTCAACTTCTCGATCTCGCTTTCGGCCGGCGTCAGCCATCAGGAGAACAGCTCGTCCTCCTCGTCCTCGACGCCTGTCGTCACCGACATCCGCGCTGGCCGCTCGACCACCCTGAAGGCGCAGGATGGTTCGATCACCAGTGATGGCGCCCAGATCGCCGCTGGCTACGACAAGTTCGGCCTGCCGACTATCTCCGACGATTCGCTGGCCGGCGATATCGTCCTGTCGGCCACGAACGGCAATATCAGCCTCAATGCGGCGGCCGGCACATCGGAGACATCAAGCCAAAACTCGTCCTACAGCTTTGGCGTTGGCGTCGGCTGGAAGTGCGGCACGAAGGTTGGCTGCGGCACGCCTGGCGTCAATGTCGCCGGCTCCTACGGCAAGGGCAACGACGGCACGACGGGGCTCACCCATTACAATAGTCATGTAAACGGCACCGGCGACGTCACTATTCTTACCAACGACCTATCTCTGAGAGGCGCTGCCGTCACCGGAAATTCGGTGACCGCCGCCGTCCGCAATCTCACGGTCGAAAGCCTGGTGGACACGGCGACTTCGGAGGCTCGTCAGCTCAATCTCTCAGGCTCGATCGGCTCCGACGGCTTCAGCGCTTCCGGTTCGACCCAGAAGGCGACGGGCGACGCTGCCGTGGTCGCCGAGCAATCCGGCATCCATGCCGGCTCCGGAGGTCTCGAGCTAATCGTCGACAAGAAGACGACGCTCGTGGGCGGCTTGCTTACCAGCGAGGCGCCGGCGGAACTGAACCATCTCGAAACCGGCACGCTTGAAGTCACCGACGTCGATACCCATTCGCGCTGGAAGGCCGATACCTACGGCGCCTCGATCGGCTCCGGCGGCCTGAGCCTTGCAAAGGTCAACGACGGAGAGAGCGAAACCGGCAAGGCCTATTCGGCCATCGGCGCGAATATCGGCATCGCTATCACCGATCCACAGCATCAGGCGCAGGACATCGGCACGATCCGCCGGGACACCGACAACACCAACACCTCATTGCCCGGCCTACCCGACCTGCAGAACATTTTGCGCGATCAGTACAAGACGCAGGCCGATCTACAGGAAGCGCAGAAGACGATGGCGGGGTTGGTCGGTGACATTGCTTCCGAATTGTACAAGCAGTCGACGACTCAAGCCGAACGCGACTTCTGGGCCGAAGGCGGCCAAGGTCGCGCGCTGTTGCACGCCATCGGAGGTGGCATCCTTGGTGGCGTCAACGGCTGGGAGGGTGCGATTAAAGCCGCTTTGGGCGGTGCTGCCACGACCTTGATGGCGCCGGCAATCGCCAAGCTCGTCGAGGGCATGCTCAAGGGAACAAAATACGAAGGAACGCCCGAAGGCGACGCGCTTGCCAAGCTGATTGGCGCAACCCTTTCGGCTGGTGTTGGCGCAGCGGTGGGTGGCGCTGAAGGCGCTGGATACGGTGCTGCGAACTATCAGTACAACTATCTGAATCACGCCGACAATGATGCGCTGAATGCCGCCAAGGCAGCGTGCGATGCCTCGAAGGGTGCCGACGCGGAAGCCTGCGGTGAGAAGACACGGCTGGAGGCAAAAGATAAGCAACAGCAGGAGGCGTATGTCGCTTGCCGGACGAATGGCTATAGCGGCAGTGGCTGCACGGCGGTTTTGGCGGACGTTGTGGCTGCGCTATCCAGCTACGCAGGCACGATTTCCTATTGGGTGTCGCCAGAAAATCAGCAGACGCTAAAAGAACAGCTTGAAAGCTCGGGGGGTGGGGATCAGATCCTCAAGATTCTCGCACCCAACGGTGTTGAGAACCTCACAGCGGAGCAGAAGAGAGACCTTCCGTCCATCTACGGGCTGTTGGTCACCGATCCCCTCGGAATATTTGGTATTCCTTACGCGATCCAACAAGCGAGCAATGGCGACCCGGCTGCGATGGCGCAGATCTTGGCGATTGCCACCAAGCTCAAGATTTTCGGGTCAGGAACGCTGGGGGAGATCACTAACGCGGAAGGAGGTACTTGCGCTGGCGGGCATTGTGCGGTCGGTTGTTCGTTTGATGGCTCGACGCTGGTCAAAACGGTGGATGGCTTTACCGCTATTAGCGAAATCCGCCCCGACAAGACATTGGTGTGGTCGCGTGACGAGCAAGGTCACGAAGGCTACAAGCTTGCCCTTGCTAAGATCCAAGAGAACCATACAGAAACCGTCTATTTGACCCTAAAATCCGACACGAGCGGACGTCCGCAAACAATCATAACCACGACCAATCATCCCTTCTTCGCTGTTGTTTCAGAAGAAAGAACGGTGCCGGTAGCGCTACCGGAAGGCCATCGCTACAAGGGGGCGATCAAAAATGGCTCTTGGGTTGCCGCGGCTGATCTTCGACCGGGCGAAAAGCTGTTCGACTCCGACGGAAGCTGGAGTTCAGTTGTCAATGTTCGCGTCAGAGACAAACAGCTGAACGCTTATAATCTGACGATTGCCGACTTTCATACCTACTTCGTGAAGCAGGCGGACAACGACAATGCCCAGCCGGTATGGGTGCACAACGCCTGCGGGCCGGACATCAATAGGTTTATTCAGGAGAGCACGAAGGACCGAGCTTCCGACTTGTTTGAGGCAGCAAAGTCCCAGTTTGATGTCTTGGCCAAGGGCGAAAGTGTCGGTACAAATGGCGGCTCTATTATCGCATCATCTCTGAAAGGGGTTTCTCAGGAGGAAATACAATTCGCTTACGATTCGGCGACGTTCGGAAACAAGGTTGTCATTCTCGGTGGCTCTAAGAGCCAAGGGCTGGACTTCTTGATAAATGACCAGCGTTTCGAATTGGCGACGGTATCAAAGAACAGCGTTAGTACTGTACAAACTTCTGTCCTAGATAAAATTATCTCGAATACTCGCCAGGAGTCAGGGGCTTCGATTGTGATTGATGGTCGCGCCGCCAATCTGAGCCGCGGGACTGCGGAACAGGCAATGAAAAACGTCATGTCGAGCTCCCAATATGATAAAAACGCGCCAACTGTAACGATTTACACGGCGCAGGGTAAACTTGTGTACTCTTATCCAAAATAGAGGTCGAAATGTCGGTTGATTACATGCTTTTGAATCTCGACACTGGGGACATGATCGCTGTCGGCAAGCAAAGAACCCATCCTGCTGTTCCGGAGATCGGATTATTGGAGGAGCACACGTTTTTTGACGGAATTCCTCACGTAGATCATTCTGAGGGCTGGGAGGAATTGTATAGGCGATCCGGACATATTCTAAATTTTTTCCTAGCACATTCGCGAGGGTGTCGGATAGTTGTTATGGAAACGGAAGATATCGCCGACATAATGGGTGAAATTGAAGAGGAAACAGGCGAAAGCATCATGCTTCCTGGATCTATGCATATTCAGAATGAGAAAATTGGAAGGCCATATTTTCAAAGACGGCTTCAGCATACCAAATCCCAATCTCCGAAGTCGGACGCGGAAAAAGAAGCGCGGGAGAAAAGAGCTCTGCAATATCGTGATGAAATCAAGCGGCTTATCAGGGCGAATGTAGTGAAGATTCCGAACAAGATCGGCGAGCTTGTCCCGACCTTCCAAGCTGGTGATATGGATCCCGATCCCGTTTTCGTGCCTTGGGATGATCGTCGTAGATCGCGTTGATTCATTGTAGGCCGCGCCAGCGCGATGTCGCTCAAAGGAATGCTATGACACCAGCTTTCTGCGTGGCATTTACAGCGGGGGCGGCTTTCAAATTTAGGCAGCTTGAAGATGTATTGTCCGAACATTTGAAAGACAATGACGGTGAAATCTTACCTCATTTATTAATGGCAGATTATTGCCGGCTTGTTGAACGAGTTCCTGACGATGAGTGGGTAAGAAACTTCCTCGCCTATTTGGAGGATAATTTCGTGGGCCAAAGTGGATCGTTGACGGAATTGATATCGGTTTCATTTATCGAGCATCTTCTGCCTAATGAGTCATTGTCCGATCCCATCATCAAACGTCTCGGCAAGCGGATGCAGCAGGAACATCGGCATATTTTCGGAATTGAATAGATCAACAGGTTTTCTTTAAATGGCTATAAATCTGAGAAATAAGGCAGGAAAAACAATCAAGCTGTCCACACGTCATTGGACCGTGATGCTAACGCTCGCCGAGACCTTTGGATGGTCGCCGGCGGGCACGATAGCGCCGCTCGGCTGGAATGGTTCCGGCGAATGGGGCGGTGCATACGATACAAATGACGGTCAGGCCGTATCGGACGAAGACGCTAAAGCACTTGCGCGGCATCTTCATGGGGCGGTCGTAAGTCCACAGCTTCCGGTCGCGCTCACCGATGTCATCAATTATGTTGAGAAAGCCGCAGAGGCACGTGGGATTACGATCCTCGATGCCATGAAGATGGAACCCAACGAGTTCTCGAATATTTTCTCACCTTTGCTGATGTTCCTTTACGACGGTTCGTTTTACATTGAATAGGATTTCAGAATGAATGCAAAATTCGTTGCCGCGGTCGGATTCGGCTTAATGGCAGGCCTCTTGGCGGGATGCGCCGGGACCCCGGATCCGGCCAAGATTGCTGCCCAGCAACATGAAGGATCTTCGCAAATTTTGGCAAACAAGGACAAGAAGGGCTCGCTCCTTCTTGTTCGAATGGTGGATTCGCCGCTGATGGGCGATGTGAATTGTGGCGGTTACATCACTCTGCGTAGGGTCAATGCCGGAAAACCAGACGAGACGGAGCCGCCTGTGTCTGTCGGTTCCGCGGTTGCGTATCGCTTGCAAAACCCAAACAAACTGGTCCTCGGGCAGTTGTTCTCCGCGACCGCGCAAAAGTATGCGAGATGGTTCGTGCCCATCGCCCCCGGTCGCTACGTCATCACCTACGCGAACTGTAGCTATGGAAATATCACCATCGAAGCCGGAGGTGACGAGAACGGGCTCTTCGGCAGAACATTCAGCTACGTCCACCCGTTTGAGGGTGATGGTGCGATTACGATTGGGGAAGGGAAGATCGTTGACGGTGGGTACATCCGTCTCGAAGGAACGCGCAGCAACCCACGCGTGGTGGGATCTGAAGCCACACCTGCCGAACGCGACCTTATGAGGAGCGTCATGCCGGATGTCTATCCTTCGATTACTTTCACAAAATTCAACCCATAAATACCGGAAGGCAGTATTGGGAGCTTTAGGCCTTAGAGATGCGGGCGCACTGTAGGTGTGCCCGCCGCCCGTAAGGCCCCAAAGGGTCATCCCGGCACGCCTGCCGGCAACCACACCGCTGAGGGGAAGTGAGGCCGACTGCCTGCGCTCCGTTTCCATGAAGGCGGGTGGGGAGCTGCGGCTTGCTTCGGCCGCGGCCGCGCCGCCCGGCGGCGCTGCGGCTGGAAAACATTATGCGCAGACTCGGGGTCAGGACAAGAGCGGTCAAAAATCCTGCGTGAACGTTCGTCGCGCACCCGCATAATGGTCTGGCGGCTGGCCGCAAATTTTCCAGCAATGGCTGAAACGCTCATTCCCACCGCCAGGTCTTCGCCTACGTCCTTTTTCTCTTTTTCGCTCAGCGTCGAGGGGCTGGGCTTTCATCCACAAAATACGCGTATCACCTTGGATTTCGGATCAGTCACGGACTGGACTGCGGTGCCACTATGGACGAAATTCAAACGCGAAGGCGTATCGGTAGCAACCCGTTCTTCACTTCCATAGTGTCGCGAATCTCCGGGTATTTTCAGCCCCGCAGTGGCAGACGATGGGCCTCCTACAAACTTTTGATATCGAGAGGCACCGCAAGCATCAGAGGTTGAGCCTGCTGCCGAGTTGGGTGATGACGAAGTTGCACATGCGCTCAGAGAAAATAGTGCTAAAAATACAGGCGCGGTCAGTATACGTTTCAAGGTTTCCCCCTTCGGGCTGCCAACTATCCAGAACTCTGGCAGGTCAGAGTTAGAACTGGCATCATAAGGCTATCTACTGCCTCAATAGGTTGCAAGCTGACAATTTCAGGCGGCATCGCAAAAAGAGCGAGAAACGACGCCCTCGCGTCGTAATGTCTGCTGGTTCAAGCCGTGAGCACACGAGGAAAGGTATCTCCTCCACGGCGGTTTCTCAGTCCGCTGAGGGGATGGAAAAGACTTTCAATCGTCCGGCGATGGGCGAATTCAATATCAAACGCGAAACCATTATTGCCCACCGGCTGCTCGATCGGGTGGCAAATGTAATGCAGGAGGCAAAGCGCCAGCAGGCGCTCGATGAGCGTTTTGCGGATACTTCGCGCGATCGTGCGGTCTAAATCAGAATCCGCTCGATCTCGTCCAGGTTCACGTCGTCGTCGCGTCGATCGTAGAGCTGCGTCGTCCGCGTCGACGAATGGTTCGCGATATTGGCGGCCTTTTCCAGCGTACCGCCGTTCTTCAGGTAGGCGGTAATGCCCGTGGCCCGGAACGTGTGGTTGCACACCGCGGTACTGATGCCGGCCGCCGCCCGGCGCCGCACCATCGCAAAGGCGTCGGGCTGGGTCAGCGCCTTGCCGGAAAGCTCCGTGGTTCCACGGCGGAAGCTCTGGAACAAGGGCGCCCGCGGCGTATCCTTCAAGCCCGCCGCCTCGATATAGTCGTCGAGATAACTTTCCAGCGTGTGGTGGCAGGGCAGTTCGACTGACCTGCCATTGCGAATCTCCTCCAGAATGAATTAGTGTCCGACCCATTGAACCGCTCCCCGTCTCCGGTCCGCGCTGGTCAATTCCCGCAAGGCGTGTCTCGTCGACATTTTAGTCATGTCTTGCCTTCAATCACGCATGCACTTCCCTGCCGCGATAGACCTCCGGATCAGGGATCGGAACCGCGGCGATCAGTGCTCTTGAGTAATCATCCCTCGGGTTCTCGAAGATATCCCGCCGCGTGCCGGTTTCGATGATGCGGCCGGCGCGCATGACGGCGACGTTGTGGGACATGCGCTCCACCACCGCCATGTCGTGGGAGATGAAGAGATAGGCGAGCCCCATCGTTTCCTGCAGTTCGAGCAGCAGGTCGAGCACGCGGGCGCGGACGGAGACGTCAAGCGCTGCGACGCTCTCGTCAGCGACGATCAGCTTGGGCTCCAGTGCCAGCGCCCGGGCGATGCAGATGCGCTGGCGCTGGCCGCCTGAAAACTCGTGCGGATAGCGCGTCGCCGCATCAGGCGTCAGGCCGACCCGGTGCAGCAGTTCGGCGACGCGGTCCTGCCGTTCGCTGTGGTTGCCGATACCGTGGATGACCATCGGTTCGCCGATCGCCTTGCCGACGGCCATGCGTGGGTCGAGCGAGGCATAGGGATCCTGAAAGATCATCTGCGCCGAGCGGCGCACCGGCCGCATCTCGCGCTGGCTGAGCCCGGCGATGTCACGGCCGTCGATCAGCACATTGCCCTTGAAGGGGATGAGGCCGAGGACGGCCTTGCCGGTCGTCGATTTGCCGGAGCCGCTTTCACCGACGAGGCCGAGCGTTTCACCCGGCAGGATATCGAAGGAAACGCTGTTCACGGCTGCAACTGGCGGCTTGCCCTTGAAAAACCGGCTTGCGGCATTGCCATAGGTGACGGTGAGGTCGCGCACGTTCAGGACCGGCGTGCGGTCCGGATGCAGCGTCTCGACGGCGCGCTGGGTGATGCGCGGCGGACGGTCGGTGCCCGCAAGCGCGCCGAGCCGCGGGACGGCGGCCAGCAATTGCTGCGTATAGGCCTCCTTCGGCCGCTGGAAGATGGCGAGCGCCGTTCCCTGCTCGACGATCCTGCCATTCTGCATGATGACGACGCGATCGGCCATTTCGGCGACGACGCCCATATCGTGGGTGATGAGGATGATCGAGGCGCCGAATTCGCGCTTCAACTCGCGCATCAGCCTGAGGATCTGCGCCTGCACGGTGACGTCGAGCGCCGTCGTCGGCTCGTCGGCGATCAGCACCTTCGGCCGGCAGGAGAGCGCCATGGCGATCATCACCCGCTGGCGCATGCCGCCGGAAAGCTCGTGCGGATATTGCTTCAGCCGCCGGGCCGGCTCGGTGATCTGCACGGCGTCGAGCATCTTCAGCGCCACCGCCTCCGCATTCTCGCTGCCCTGGTGCGCGCGGATTGCCTCGGTCAGCTGGTTGCCGACGGACATGACCGGGTTGAGCGAGGTCATCGGCTCCTGGAACACCATGGCGATATCGCCGCCGCGCACGCTGCGCATTGCCCGATCGGAAAGCGTGAGCAGGTCGCGCTCGCCGAGCAGCACGCTGCCGGAGGCGACCCGCAGCGAGGCCTTCGGCAACAACCCCATGATCGACAGCGAGGTGACCGACTTGCCGGAGCCGGATTCGCCGGCGATGCATAGCGTTTCGCCGCTTGCAAGCTCGAAGCTGACATCCTGGAGCACCGGCTTGCGGCCTTCGGGTGTGCGGGCATCGACGCTCAGATTGCGAAGGCTGAGCACCGGCGCTGCGGCTGGCATGGCTTCGTTCACGCGAACACGATCCTCGGGAAATAGAAGGAAACCACCCAGTTCGGCTGGTCGACGATCTCGCTGATCCGGAGATCGCCGCAGACCGAGCAGAGCAGATAGGCATCGATGGCGCTCATGCCGTGTTCGGCGCCGAGAAGATCGATCATCCGCATGACGCTTTCGCGCGCCCCGGTCATCAGATCAGGGCCGATGCCTGTCGTGACTTCGTAGCCGGCGCCGTCGAGATGGCGGGTCACCGGTTCGGTTGTGGTGAAGCGCGGCGTCTGCAGCTTGGCGTCCTTGACGAGCTCGATCGTCGCTTCGACGTTCATCTGGCTTTCGATCGCCGTGCCGCAGACTTCGCCATCGCCCTGGGCGGCATGGGTATCGCCGATCGAAAACAGCGCGCCGTCGACCTCGACGGGCAGATAGAGCGTCACGCCGGCCGTCAGGTCGCGGATGTCCATGTTGCCGCCGACGCGACGTGGGGGAACGACGGAGTGGGTGCCGGGCTCGGCGGGTGCGACGCCGATCGTGCCGGCAAAAGGCTTCAGCGGCACGCGGCCGCCCGGGCCATAAAGGGCGGGCACCATGCTGGTCGCGTCATAGGACCAGACATGCAGCGCCGGATCCGTGAATTGGTCGGCGAGCAGGCCGAAGCCCGGGATATTGGCGGTCCAGCCGACGCCCGACGGAATGAACTTGCGCAGCGTCACCTTCAGCGCATCGCCGGGCTTGGCGCCTTCGATATAGACCGGGCCGGAGACGGGATTGATCTTGCCGAAATCGAGTGCGTTCAGCGTTTCCAGCGTCGCGTCACTTCCGAGCTGGCCACCTGATGAATCCATGCATTCGAAGTGGATCGTCTCGCCGGGCTTGGCGACGACGGCGGGGGCGAAATCCTTGTTCCAGCCGAAATTATGCTGGGCGCGGTGAATGGTGTGGGTGCAGGCGATGCACATGTCATGTCTCCCTCGATTTTATGACGCCTTCCCGGCTGGGACCGGGAAGGCATTGTTCTTCAGGGCTTACTGCTTCACATAGATCGCGTCGTAATTGATGACGCGGGTCGGATCGATGTAGATGTTGTCAGCGCCGCCCATGCGGAGCGACTTGGCGACGACGCGGCGTTCGTTGATGACAGGGATCCACGGCGCATCGGCCATGATGTCGGTAAAGATCTTGCCCCAGGCGGCGGTGCGCTCGGCTGCTTTTGCCGGATCGGACATCGAGTCGGCGGCAACGGCGCGCTTGTCGAGATCGGCGTTGCAGTACCATGACCAGTTCCAGCCGCCCGGAACCGCGCCGGCGCAACCGAGGATCGGGCCATAGAAGTTGGACGGATCCGGGAAATCGGCGATCCAGGCCATGCCGCCCGACCAGATCATCGGCGCTTCGCCTTCCGTGCCGCCGGCCGAGATGACGTTGGCCTGGGCCAGCGCCCGGACTTCGGCCTTGACGCCAACGGCGGCCAGATCCTGCTGGATCGCCTGGGCGATACGCGGCTGCGGATCGGTGTTGGTGGAGTAAAGTACGGTCTCGAAGCCATCGGGATAACCGGCTTCGGCAAGAAGCGCCTTGGCTTTCGCCACGTCATAGGCATAGCCGGTGAAGGCCTTGTCGTAGCCCGGCATCAGCGGCGGCAGCGGCTGGTTGGCGGGCGTTGCGCGGCCGTTGAGGATGCGGGTGATGCGGTCCTTGTTGATCGCCATGTTCAGCGCCTGGCGAACCTTGACGTTGTCGAAGGGCTTCACCTTGGTGTTCAGCGTGATGTAGCCGGTGTGCAGCTGTTCGCCGTCGACGATCATCTGTGCGCCGTCGGCCGAATTCTTGATTTCGAGGAATTTTGCCGGCGGAATGCCGTCGCCGGCAATATCGACCTCGCCCTTCTGCAGGCGCAAGAGCGCCACCAGCGGCTCCTGGCCGACCTCGACCTTGAAGCTGTCGATATAGGGAACGCCCTTGACGAAATAATCCTTGTTGCGCTCGAAAATGAGCTGCTGGCCGATCGTCCAGTCCTTCAGGATGAAGGTGCCGGAGCCGACCGGCTTCTTGCCGAAGTCGCCGGCGGCAGCCTCGACGGCTTCCTTCGGCACGACCGAAGCGAAGTTGATCGCAAGCACGTGCAGGAAGGTGGCGTCGGGGCGCGAGAGGTTGAAGATGACCGTGCTGTCATCCGGGGTCTCGATGCCGGAGAGTGTCGTCGTCTTGCCGCCGGTTTCATCCTCGAAGCCCTTGATGGCGCCGAAGAAGCCGGCGCCGGGGCCTTGCGTCTTCGGGTCGACGGCGCGTTCGATCGAATATTTCACGTCGGAGGCGACGACCTCGCGGCCGTTCGAGAACTTCACGCCCTTGTGCAGCTTGAAGGTATAGGTCAAGCCGTCGGGCGAAACGGTGAAGCTTTCGGCAAGCGAGGGAACCGGGTTCGGCGTGCCGGGCGCATAATCCATCAGGCGGGAATAAAGGCTCTTGATCATCGACCAGTTGACCCAGTCGTAGCCGATCGCCGGGTCGAGCGTGGTGATGTCGTCCTTGTAGGTGACGACGATATCGCCGCCCTGCTTGGGCGTTTCCTCAGCCATGACGGATAATGGGGCGAGCGCCACCATCGTTGCCATGGTCGTCTGTTGCAGCCAGCGTTTGAACATTTGGGTTCCCCTTCTTTGGTTGCTGTCAGCGTGTGCGGATGCGCGGATCGATGACCGGCGCGACGAGGTCGGCAAGCAGATTGCCGATGATGATGGCGAGCGCCGACGTCAGCGTGACGCCCATGATGATCGGAATGTCGACTTGTTGGATCGCCTGCCAGGCGAGCTGGCCGATGCCGGGCCAGCCGTAGACCGCTTCGACCACGACCACGCCGCCCATGAACTGGCCGATATCGATGCCGATCATGGCGATGATCGGCAGCACGGCATTGGGCAGCGCATGGCGCAGGATGACGCGCTTCGAGGAAAGACCCTTGGCGCGCGCCGTGCGGACATAATCCTGGTGCAGCACGTCGATCATCGATGAGCGCACCATGCGGGCGTACCAGCCGGCGCCGCAGATGCCGAGTGTGACGGCCGGCAGGACGAGGTGGGAGAAGCTGCCGTAGCCGCTCATCGGAAACCAGCCGAGCGTTGCCGCCAAGAGGTAGAGCAGCAGCAGGGCGACGAGGAACTGCGGCGCCGAGGTGCCGACAAAGGAGGCCATCATCACCAGCCGGTCGACGAAGCCGCCGCGGCGCACGGCGGCGATGGTGCCGAGCGTCAGGCCGAGCACAACCTCGACGAAGATGCCGGCAAGCATCAGCGTCAGCGTCGCCGGCAGGCGGGCGGCAATCAGCGTCCAGACATCGGTCTTCTGCGCATAGGAGCGGCCGAGATTGCCATGCAGCAGATTGGCGAGATAGGTGCCGAACTGGACCAGCAGCGGCTGGTCGAGGCCGAGCTCATGGCGGATGTTGGCGACCGTCTGGGCCGTGGCGCTGCGGCCGGCGATCATGCGAGCCGGGTCGGCCGGAAGAGCGTAGAGCAGCACGAAGGTGATTGCCGCGACCCCGAGCAGGATGAGAGCCGCCTGCGCCAGCCTGCGCAGCATGAGTGACGCCATCAGCCCCTCCCGCGCTGGGTCGGGTCGAGAATGTCACGCAGCGCGTCGCCCACCAGATTGAAGGAAAGCGCCGTCAGAAGGATGATCGCGCCCGGAATGAAGACCAGCCAGGGGGCGGCCTGGAAATAGCTTTGGCTCTCGAAGATGATGTTGCCCCAGGACGGCTGAGGCGGCTGGACGCCGACACCGAGGAACGAGAGTGTGGCCTCGAGCAGCACAGTGGTTGCGATGCCGAGCGTTCCCCAGACGATTGCCGTCGGCACGAGATGCGGCAGGATATGCATGAAGAGCACACGCATGTGGCCGGCGCCGAGCGAGCGCTCGGCCATGATGAAGTCGCGCTCCACCAGGCCGCGCGTCTCGGTATAGACGATGCGGGCGACCTGCACCCAGTTGACGAGCGCGATCACCATGGCGAC
>Ga0209758_1003430_pt1 | contig 14438 bp, 14 predicted proteins | sample AraplaMF_Col_mMF_FD_184258 | JGI IMG/M metagenome (GOLD analysis project Ga0209758, IMG submission 184258) | Arabidopsis root microbial communities from the University of North Carolina, USA - plate scrape MF_Col_mMF (SPAdes) (version 2) | ecosystem: Host-associated > Plants > Roots > Endosphere... | reverse complement strand
TCGGCGCCAAATGAGCGAAAGATCAGGCGGCCTTGCGCTCCGACCCGGGCACAATCAGCACTGGTCCGTCAACACCGGCTTGCCTATACATCGCCTCTAGCGCTTGATCCGAATCGTGGAGAAAGCCTGCAAGCGCGATAGTCTGTTCTAGCGGCTGCGGCTCGCACAGCCGCTCCAAGGGCCAGCCGGCTCGTCTCAGGATGCGTTCCATTCTGGCATCAGTAACAGTCACGATCGATCGCGCTCCCCTTTCTCGTATCGCTTCAATCATCGCGGCAAATAGTACGAACGTTGCGCGATTGAGGCCATGTTGTCCTGGCGCGGCGGCTCGCTCGGTATCGACACAGAATCTCGAGCTTTCGAGAATTCGGTCATCCCGCGGTGCCGTCTTTCCACCCAGCAGATTGGTGAAGGTGTCAGCCAACATGTTCGGACCTGTGGTCGGTAGAAGCCTGACACAGCCCATCACCTCCTTGTCATCGGAGATGGCTAGAAGATAGGTCGGACCGAGCGCGTCATAAATATCGATCTCCAAGTCCCCCGAGACCGATACGCTCCAGTCAAGCCGGTCCTTGAAGATACGACGACGGAGCCGATACATCGAAGTCAAATAGTCCAGATGGCGACCGAGTTGAGACGTTTGAAGCGCGATGGCCTGCATGCCGACCTCCTGATAGTTCAGGAAGCCTTGACAGCAGAAATCGTGGGCGTGAGCGCCTGCAAGATTTTACAGGTGATCGTGGCTTGGCCGGACCACGCTCGACCATTTTGCTGAAAACTCGCGCAAGCTCGTCGCGCACAAGATGACAAGCACGTTCGCCATGTGGCTTGTGAATTCGAGCTATGCAGATGGTCAGCTCAACAGACCGCGCCGCAAGGCTATCGCGACACATTGGGCGATCGACATCGCACCGAGCTTGCGGCGGGCGTTCTCGAGATGAAAGACGACCGTCCGCTCGCCGATTCCAACGAGAACCGCAATGTCGGCGGCCGTCTTCCCTTGCGCCGTCCATGCCAGGCACTGACGCTCGCGCTGGGTAAGTTCGCTCCCGACGCGCTGTCGCGGGACCAGCGAGGGGGCGAGCCTGGTGTCAAGGTGGACGTGGAAGTACAGGCCTACCTGGTGAACAACGTCTTTCCAGATGCCGTCGAGTTGATCGAATTCGGTTTGACGACGGCTTGTCGCCAACGTGAATGCGGCCATGCGCCCAAATCCGCCTCTGATCGGAACGGTAATTCCAGACCGGATCCCGAATGTTGTTGCCTCGTCAAAAAACTGGCGCTGCGCTCGGCTCCTGGCAGCAATACGCCCCGTCCCTCCCCAACAGAACAAATCCCGCTCCGCCCGAGCACGAAGAACAACGGGATCGAGTTGCTGGTAGCCGAGTTGGAAGTAACGGCTGGTCCATGATTTCGGGTAGGACGAGATCAATAGCGGCGCTGAGCCGTCCAGACGCAGATAGGCGAAGCGTTCGAAGCCAAGTTTCAGCGCCAGCCGCGCCGCGACCCGTTCGAACGCGCTTGCATCGTCAGCCGTCTGGATTGCGTCAACAAACTCTTGGAACGTTCTCTCCATGGGGAATCATTCTATGTGGACTGCCCTGGAAATGGCCTCGCTCTGCATTTGAGCGAGATTTCCGGGACACTCGCGACGTGCCTTTGGGCGTGTTGCTCGGGGACTAGGAACACCCGCTAGCCATTTACATCTGATCAAGCGACCATGCGGCATTTTTGGTCTTCCAGGCTTCTATCTTGCTGGCCCGCTCCCTTTGCGGCCAGAGATGCCGGGTGAATACGCTTGGGGCATATGTGATCTGGACCAGAATCGATTGCGGGGGCTGGCGAAATTTCGAGGTTATCGAGCTCTAGCGCCACCGTGGTGTTGGCATCGCCTAATCCTAATGGCTTATGGCCAGAAAAGCGGGTCGTCTTTCGCGATATCATGAAGATAGTCGATGACGGTTTTGACCCTCGGCGGAAGAGTCCGTCGCGAGGGATAATCGATGTATATCGGGTAGCGACGAGGGCGATAGTCTGGCAGCAATCTACGTAGTCTGCCTGTTTGGACGTCATCTTTGACGATCAAATGAGAGAGACAAGCTATGCCCAATCCGCCGAGCGCCGCGCTGTGGATTGCAGCCGCGTTGTTTGCGCTAAACCGACCGCTCACTCGCACATCTATCTCCTCACCGCTCGCCGGATCAGCGAACCACCAAACATCATCGCTACCTTCCCTATGGTGCACGAGGCATGAATGATCGATCAGCTCGCGCGGGTGCGTTATCTGCGGCTTTCCAGCCAGGTAGCCGGGCGCGGCAATAAGCCACTGGCTGGTCGAGCCAACCCGGCGGGAGATAAGAGAGGAGTCAGAACGGGGGCCTACACGAACCTCAGCGTCGAGACCATCTTCCATTAGATCCCCGTAATGATCTCGAAGTACGAGTTCGATAGACAGGCCGTCGTACTTCTCGAAGAAGCTCGCGAGCTGCCTACCCAGGTGAATTCCCAGCGGTATCGAGACGGCAATCCGCACGAGCCCTACAGGCGTTCCTCTCCGCTGCTTTGCTGCGTCGAGCATAGCATTTGCCGAATTGACGATATCGTGAGCCGAGGGGAGGAATTTCCTGCCCTCGTCCGTGAGCTTTACTGACCGTGTACTGCGATTGACCAGGCGTACGCCGAGGTATTCCTCGAGGCCGCTCAGTTGACGGGATATCGCCGGTTGCGTCACACCCCGCTCGACAGCTACCGCGGAAAACGAGCCCGTCTCGGACACCCAAGTAAATGAGCGGAGTGCAGCAAGTAGATCCACGCTTCGTTTCCGCTTGCTATTCGCGGCAGTGAGAGACACACGACCCTATGCGGATTCTGCCTCTGAAGCATCCTGATAGTACTGGATGTCCGTTGTCAGCCTACCACGCAACGCGCCGGCGATTCCTCCTCCCCACAGGTGAAGGCCACGCCCCTTCGATCCTAGACGGTCGTGCGCAACCGTGCAGCCTTGAGGCGACGCACCCCGCAATTGCGCGGCATCAAACCGCAATATTCCGACAGCCTTGCGTGGTCGAATGAATGGTAGAGAGCCCCTCAGGTCGGAGCGCTTCATTTTCGTCGCGCCATTGCTTCTGAAGGACCTGGAGTATTCGCGCCATGGAAGGCCTTGGGCACTCGGCAAGCATAAATGGGCCCGGCAGGACCATCACCCCCGATAAAGTACCATTTGGAGAGCGACTTTCGAACGCAAGGCCCCACCTGCTCCCGACTACGCCGACATGACGGCAGCCAGCTTGCCAAGGAACACCGAGCCCTCCAGTTTCTCGTATTCCTCGGGAGGGCTGATCCAGTCGATACTGTTCTTCAGGAGCGCCGTATAGCCGCCATTGTGCTCGGGGAAGGCGATCGACAAGCCATGGGGTTCCGCAACGAGCAAACGAAGCTCGCGCCGAAGCTGGGCGTGTTCGGCTTCCCAATCGGCCTCGTACAGATGGGCAACTCGTAGTCGGCGAGTGAGGAAACTGTAACCTGGGCGCTGCGCACCGGAAACGGCAAGGTCGAGCAACTTGGCATTCAGCGATCCTCGGCGCGAACTTCCCGAGATCGCCAATATTCTCGACTTCATCCCATGCCTCAAGACATATAGAAATCCCGCAACTACGGCTCGCTAATGAATTCGGTTATACCCGGCGAACCCATACATTGGTTATGAGCTCTGATACATCTTGTATGAGAGCAGCGCGATCCGAAGCGATACTGAGATAGCGACTAGCAGGAGTTTGCCGTCCAGCCAGCCGACGGTGAACCAATGTCCACTCCAAGCGAAATAGAGTCCGATCAGCCAAGTGACGACTGCGGCTGGATTGATGATCGCCTTCACAAGCCAATGCTGCATGATCTTGAACGTCGCGGACTGTTTCGCGCCTATCTCGCGTCCGAAACGATGGATCGACAGTTGGGGCATATAGAGCATGCCGGCAATCCAGGAAATTGCTGCAAACGCATGCTGCGCCTTGATCCGCTTATACCTCATATTTCGGTTCGCTTCTGTCGTTGGACGCCGCGTCAGTATCGCGCACTCCAGCCGATTCCAGTGCCCGCCCTCCAGATCGTTCGCAATCTAAGGAGAGCTGGAGACGGGCATGTCACCCGCCTCCAGCTTGAGATCATATCACTTGACCGCCGGAAACCTCGATGCGCTGCGCATTGATCCAGCGGTTGTCTTCACCGAGCAGGCTGGCAATCATGGGACCGATGTCGTCCGGTACGCCGACGCGCCCCAGTGCGGTCATGTCAGCAAACTGCTTGTTGAGGCCTGGCATGTCGCGAACTGCGCCGCCGAGGAAGTCGGTTTCGATCGCGCCCGGTGCCACTGTGTTCGCCGCGATGCCGCGGTTGCCGAGTTCCTTTGCCATATAGACGGTAAGTACCTCCACCGCGCCCTTGGCCGCCGAGTAGGCGGAGAACCCCGGGAAAGAGACCCGAGTCAGGCCGGACGAAAAGTTCACAATCCGACCTCCATCAGCAAGAAGCGGCAGCAGAGCCTGGGTGAGGAAGAAGACGCCCTTCACGTGAACGTTGAAGATCGCGTCGAACTGCGCCTCTGTCGTTTCCGCAAAGGAAGCCATCTCTCCATGGCCGGCATTGTTGACGAGATGGTCGAACTTGTCGGCACCAAAGGTGCTTCGCAGAGCGCCGCGCACCTGCTCGACGAACGCCGGAATGCTGGATACGTCGCCAACGTCAAGCCGAATCGCAACCGCTTTGCGACCCAGGGCCTTGATCTCTTGAACGATCGACTTGGCCTCTGCCTCGCCGTTGCGATAGGTGACGACGACGTCCCCGCCGTGGCGGGCGATGCTGAGGGCGGCATTGCGGCCAAGGCCGCGGCTGGAGCCGGTAACGAGGGCAATTTTGGTCATCTTCAACTCCTGTCAAGAATGTGTCGTTTTCGACAAGGGTCTTATCCCTCAACCCGTCCCGCAGCAGTTGCCGGTTTCTTCTCCTTCCTTGCTCATTCCTACGGAGTCAGGCGACCTCACTCATGCCAGAGAAAAGCTGACGACGATGAAGCGCGCGAGCGAACTGTTATTATAGGCCCTCCTACCGGCAAGCGACTTTAGGTGGATTGCTCAAGACTTTCGTATTCTTGCCTATTTGTACGCATGAGGGTTGCGTAAACATCGGACAGATCTAATTTGAGCGATATGTCAGACAATCTGCTCGATACGATCCGCCGCTATGCGGATGCCAACGCCGATGCCCAAGGCATCGCCCGCACCTGCATACCCGGATTGTTCGCTGTCCGAGCAACGACGGCCACTGCCTTAGCATACGATATCTCGCGACCGCTTGTGGCCCTGGTAGTCCAAGGCTCCAAACGCGTAACCACCGGCAGCGACACATTCGACTTTGGCGCCGGAGAGTCGATGCTCATTGCAGCTGACGTGCCGACGATCAGCCAGATTACTAGAGCTGATCGGGGCAAGCCCTATTACTCGTTCGTGCTGGAGCTGGATTCGGCAGTAATCGAAGCATTGACGAGAGAGATCGATGTCGTTGAAGCCGACGGAGGAAACGGTCCGGTGCGCATAGACCCGACTGAGGCCGAGGTGGCGGACGCGGCTCTGCGTTTGATGCGTCTCCTCGATCGTCCTGCGTCAATTCCCTTACTTCAGTCGCACCTACTGCGCGAGTTGCACTACTGGCTTCTAGTCGGACGTCACGGGGCGGCCATTCGAGGACTCGGCGTCGCGGAGAGCCACGCTAGGCGCATTGCGCGTGCAGTTGCCATCATACGGGCGGAATTCGCGCGACCGCTGCGCGTCGAGCGGCTGGCCGAAGCCTCGGGAATGAGTCCCACCTCGTTTCATCAGCACTTCCGTGCCGCAACATCGCTCTCTCCACTCCAGTTTCAAAAACAGCTGCGGTTGATCGAGGCTCGCCGGTTGATGCTCTCCGAAGGTACGTCCCCAAGTAATGTGGCCCATACCGTGGGTTACGAGAGTGTTCCCCAGTTCACCCGCGAATATGGCCGCTTTTTCGGCGCTCCGCCGGTACGGGACATCAAGAACGCCAAGAGCAGGCTTCAGATCGCGGCTTGACGACTTTCACCTAACGCCGGCACGACGGCTCTGCCATAATTGCGCATTACTGACTAAATCGCGGACTGCGCCTTGCGAGAGCAGTGCCTTCTTTTTCCTAATGGTTGGCCGAGCAATCAGCCGGCCGGTTATCGATCTCAGTCAATCCCAAGCGCGAACCGCGAAACTCGGAAGGAGTCATACTAAACTTTGCCGCGAAGGCGGCGGAGAAATGAGATGATGTTGAGTAGCCGCAGGCAGCCCCCACCTGTGCCACCGAGAGGTCCGTCGATATCAACATTTGTCGGGCAGCATTCAAGCGTAGATCTGCCAGGAATTGGTAGGGCGTCTGACCAACCTTGGTTTTGAAAAGCCGGGTAAAGTGATACTTGCTGATACATGCCTCGCCGGCGAGCTGCTCTAGCGTAAGCGGCTGAGCGAAATGGGCGGACATGAACTCGACTACCCGACGTAAGCGCGCGTCGGAAATCGCACCCGCACTACGATCCTCGATGCTGGAGCCGCTGGGCCCATGGCGAGAGATTAGGTGAACGGCTAACCAAGCTGCGACTGTCTCCGCATAAAGATTGCTGTCTCCATTCGCCATCGCACGAAGAAGGGCGACCGTGATGTGCGCAATGGCTGGATCCCGATCCACCAGAGAATTGAACGTAGGCAGAAGATACGGCTGGCCGGCGCGTCGCAGATGTTCCGCCGCCGACGCCAACTGTCCGACGGGCAGATAGATCATTGCCCATTTGAAATCGCCGTCCTGCGGAACAGGAAAGCGGTACCGGCTCTGGTAGTCATTTCGATGGAGGCATATGGATCCAGGCGAATGCGCATCGAAGCGCCATCGGCTCCGGCTGAAGAATTCGCAGGAATACCGGCCCGAGATAGACACACCAATTCTCGCGTCCGGCGTGCGGATTGACGTGTAAGGTTCGTTGGATTTCAGTCCGACGTGGAGATCAACTAGTAACGACGTCCAGCCCAGATCGCGACTGGAAGTGCTTCGAGCGGACGGGATGACGCTTCTGCACGTCAAGCTCTCTTTTGAGATCGAATAAGTCATCGAATCGGCGGTCAAGCGGAGCACCTTGGACGCTGTCGAAGACGTAAGAGTGGACTACACCGCCTTCGGTGGCAGAATATCCATCCCTTCTAGTTTTATCAAACAATCCAATTCGGAGCGTGATTCAGCGTTTCGCTCTGAGCGGTGTCATGGTTTACCCACATAGTCGCTTTCTCGGCCCTCAGAAGCGCATCGACTTTATCCATCGACGCAGCGGTTGCCCTCTGATCCGCATTGAATGAAGGTACACGACGGTGGCGAAAGTTCTCCCTATTATGAGCTACGTCGCCGCTCAACAATATCGGACCGCTTTCCGGGAGTTGGACCAGGAGCGAGCAATGCCCTAGCGTATGTCCTGGCGTGAAAATGAGACGAACTGCGCCATCCCCGAATACATCATGATCGCCATCCACCAATTCGACGTCATTTTGCCTCATGGTCTCATATAGTTCCGGCAGATAACCGAACTCTTCGGGATTTGGGCCGAACATTGCCTCGTACTCCGCCCGTTGCGCGACCCACCTAGCTTTCCGGAACAGACGACAGTTGCCGACATGATCGAAGTGAGCGTGGGAAATCGCGATTACCCCGATGTCGTCGGCGTTTACACCGATCTCGTCCAGTTGCGACGTCATCGTCTTGCGAACGATCCCGCGGATACCGTGAGCTACGATACGCCCTTCCGGCTCCCGAGCAAGCTCGTCTTGCGTTCCTGTGTCCCATAGGAGCCAATTACCCCTATGGCGGATGAGATAGGCATTGCAGCTCAATGTCATTGGCACACCGACATTTATGCCGGGCGAATAGATTGAGCTATCCTCAACCTTGGCCAATCCGCCGTCGAGGATGAATATCTTTTCGATCGTGGCGACTTTGTTCGTCATCTGTTACGCCAAGCTCACGCGCAATTCGCCAAGGCCCTCGACTGATGACACGATCTGATCGCCAGCCCTCAGCCATTCGCGCTCCTCTCGCGGGGCTTTCTCACCTAAGATCACTCCTTGCGGCGTGCCCGTGAAGAGGATGTCCCCTGGCTTGATGGTCATGACGCCGGAGGCGTAACTGATCAGTTGCCTACAGTTGAATATCATATCCCGCGTGTTCCAATCCTGGCGGACCTTTCCATTCACCCAGGTCTGCAATCGTAAAGCGTTAGGATCGGGTACCCTGTCCCTAGTCACAAGCCACGGCCCGATGGGACCGAACCCATCGGACGTCTTGCCCGCGAGAAACTGAGAAGTTCTGGTCTGCAATTCTCGAGCGCTGAGGTCGTTACCTGTCGCGTAACCGGCCACGACATCGAGAGCGTCAGCTTCTGAAACATCCCGACACTCCTCGCCAAATACAATGACGAGCTCGGTCTCGTAATCGAACTGCCGGGCAACCTTTGTCGGCAAACGGACGACCCCACCATGCCCGTTGAGGGCATTGTTGAACTTGTTGAAAAGAGGTGGAGCGGCCGGGATGGGCGTATTCGTTTCTGCGGCGTGCTCTCGATAATTGAATCCTACGCAAATGATCTTCTCTGGTCGCGTCACCAGCGGCGCAAACGAAACTTCCCCAATGGGAATGAAAACTGCCTTGCCCTTGTCGCGTTCGACGGCATCAAGGACCGCACGCACGTCTGAGGCCCGGCGGTTTTGCAGCAGATCGTCCATGTCACGCGGGCCGGGCAAACCGCATGAAGCAGCTGTCGCTGTTACATTGAGAACTCGCTCTCCGACTTCCATACCGAGAGCAAGAGCGCCATCAATGCGTAGGTTAGCCAAGCGGGAATTCAGACTTGAAACGTTCATGTCGCGTCTGGTCATTGATGTCGTCGCTTCTTTGATACTTCAAGAATATCTTCTATAGAAGATAACTTCAATGGGCGATTTGGTATGGCCGGCATGATCTCAGCTGCTGAAGTTCTGCTGACTCTCAGGACGATGAATTGCCACCAGAGAGCAGTAGCACTGCCCCTCCGGCGACCGGTCACTCCGCCTCCATCGGCTTCTCGCGATAGAAGAGCCCGGTGACAACTATGCCGACGATCAGCCACCCGATCGTATACCAAAGGCCCGCAAATATGTTGCCTTGGGCAACAGCGATCGCGAAGGCGAAGGTCGGGAGCAAGCCGCCGATCCAACCGCTGGAGAAGTGATATGGAAAAGACATCGCTGTGTAGCGGATTCGGGCGGGGAACATCTCGGCCATCGCGACCCCGACTGGCGCGTAGCCCAGCGCCATGGCCAAAAGTAGCACCAATAGCAAGCCGACTATTTTGGCTTGATCCAGACCATCGGGGTTTCCTGCCGCGCCGAACCCGGCTTGCTTAACCGCCGCCATCAGATCTCGCGAAAAGCTAGCTTGGTTGAGGCTTTCCGGCGCCCCGACCGAAATGATCCAATCTCCCACGCGAACTTCCGTGACTGGCGAGCCGGGACGATCGACCCTCGTGTAGTTGACCGAGGCGGCGGACAGAACTTGACGGGCCACGTCGCAGGGCGAGGTAAATTTCCTGTTGCCCAAGGGGTTGAACATGAACGAGCACCCGGATGTATCTGTCTGAATCGACACTAGCGTCTCTGCCTGGGCTTTTGCGAGGGCAGGATTTGCCAAATTGGCGATCTGATGGAAGATCGGGAAAGTCGCCACAAGTCCCAAAATGAAGCCCGCGAGGATGACTGGCTTCCGTCCCAGTCGATCGGAAAGCCATCCGGCAAACCAGATCATTGGAATTGAGCAGAACGCCGCGACGGTCGTGACAAGGTTCGCGACCGGCATCGGAACGTTCAGCGTTCGCGAAAGGAAGAACAGCGGATAGAGCACCGCATTATAGTAGACGACCGACATCCCGCCGCCGATCCCGATCAGCGCGATCGCGAGCAGCTTGAGGTTTTGCCGGCTTCCGAACGTTTCGCGGACGGGACTGCCCGACAGTCGCTTCTGCTCCGCCATCCTCTGGAAGACAGGCGACTCGTGCATTTGCAGGCGTACTCGAACCGATAAGCCAAGCAGAACGATCGAGATCAAAAATGGAATGCGCCACGCCCAAGCATCGAAGGCACTTTGTGAGGCCAGCGCCTGAACAAGCTGGATCGACAGCAGAGCTGTCAGGAAGCCTAGTGTACCGGTCATTTGAATGAAGGAAGTGCTGAGACCGCGTTTATTCCTTTCTACATGCTCGGTCACGTAGATGACCGCCCCACCATATTCGCCGCCGAGCGCGAGGCCCTGCAACACGCGCAGCGTTACGAGCAGAATGGGCGCGAAGATCCCGGCGGTCTCATAGATTGGTAGCAAGCCGACAGCGAAAGTCGACAACCCCATGATGACGATAGTGATCATAAAGGTCCTCTTGCGACCGATAAGGTCGCCGAGCCGGCCAAAGAAAATTGCACCGAAAGGTCGAACAACGAAGCCGACGCCGAACGTCAACAATGCAAAGATGAAACTTATCGATGGATCCAAGCCGCTAAAGAATTTAGCGGCGAGGATGCTTGCCATAGCAGCATAGAGCGTGAATTCGTACCACTCGAAGACGGTCCCCATGGCCGCCGCGGTGATCGTGCGAACTTGCGGGCCGGAGGGAACGGCGGACTCCAAAGGCTCGGCTAAAGATTCCGACCTCTGCAGTTCGACTGTTCGTTCTGACAGAGTCGCTCGGCCGCCCAACATGATTTCCACTCCCCTCTGGTAAACGAGATTATTTTTGGACGCGAACTGCCTCGTCGCGCCTTCATAGCGTCATGCCGGGACCCACCGCGTTCGGCGTGCAAACTGGCATGGCTACCTCGCGTCAATAGCGGCACTCCGCCTTAACGTCGCATCTCTTATAGCAGAATAATTTTCCTATGGAAGATATTTCTTCTTACATAGCAGAATTTGTTTACTTTAGTAGATGCCGCATGCATCTTCCACCGCTCAACCGGTCAGCAGCTCAAGTGACAGAGCGCGGGATCGTGCTTAAGTAGAAGCGGTTTGACGGCAGGCTGGAAGTGATTCGAAATGGCTAGGTCAGCGGTGAAGAAAATTGGCAGGCAGGATCCTGTAAGCCGGGCCTTTGGCGACCGCGTCCGGCTCATGCGCGAACAGGCCGATTTGACGTTGGATCAGATCTCAAAGCTGTCGGGCGTCAGCCGAGCCATGCTTTCCAAGGTGGAACGAGGGGAAAAGAGCCCAACAATCGGCGTTGCCAAGCGTATTGCGCACGCCCTTGGAACTTCGTTCTCGGCGCTGGTGGGCGACGAGACTGTCGCGCGGCGTGCATTCGCTTTGGTGCGCAAAGACCAAAGACAGGTATTTCGGGATGCCGAGACAGGCTTTGAACGCATTCTCCTGTCACCTGTCATGGCTGGGCTGCCTGTTGAGGTGGTGCTGCATCACCTCCCACCTAAGGCGTCTACCGGCAAGTTGCCCCCCTATCCCGCCGGGGTCACAAAGCACGTAGTGGCAACGCGGGGGCGCGTCACTGTCGGAATCGACAATGTCGAGACCGTCCTCGAAGAAGGAGATACCTTGTACTTCGAGGCCGACGTGGAGCATTGGTTCGAAAATCGGAGCGCACGCCCTGCAGAGTATTACCTCGTGATTTCGGCCGCTCAGGCGCTTTCTCGATAACTAAAGCTGACTCGTGATCGACAGGATCACCGCTCACCTGCTTTCTAGCTCTCAGCAATTCTCGCTTCATAGTCGGTTCTGACGACTCGATGATACGGGACAGGAACGGCGACGTATGACTTGCCGATCGATACGCAACTATGGTAGAAATCTACTATAGAAGATTGCGTCTTCCGTCAGCGGGCGCCCCGGCGTCGCTGCAGGACGCAACCAGCTTAAGGAGACGCCATGACAATCGAGTTTCCATTGGTGATCAACGGCCATTGGCGCGAGGGTTCATCCAAGCGCAGCGAGGACGTACTCAATCCGGCGACGGGTGAGGTTATCGGCAGGTTGGCACACGCTACATCGGTCGATCTCGACGAAGCTTTAGACGCGGCAGCCGATGGGTTGGTTGAGTGGCAGGCCGTGGTGCCATGGCAACGCGGTGGCATTTTGAAGAATGCAGCGGATCGCCTCCGATCCGACATTGAATCCATCGCACGCACAATCACCAAGGAGCAGGGAAAGCCCATCGCCGAGGCCAAAGCCGAGGTCATTAGATCTGCAGAGTTCCTCGAATGGGGCGGCGAACAAGCGAGACGCATCGCGGACCGGTCCCTTCGTGGTCGAGATGGGCGCAACAGGATAGAAATCGAGACGCATCCAATCGGTGTCGTCGCCGCCTTCACTCCCTGGAACTTCCCCATGGCTCTAGCGGCCAAAAAGTTCGCGGGAGCGCTCGGCGCGGGGTGCTCGATCATCTGCAAGCCGTCGGAGGAAACGCCAGGCTCTGTCTTGGCGATGGCGAAAGCTCTCCTGGCCGCTGGTGTGCCGTCGAAGGCGATTTCGATCGTGTTCGGCAAACCCGACGAGATTTCCAACTACCTCATCCCCGCTCCCGCAGTCGCCAAGATCACGTTCACAGGCTCGATCCCGGTTGGAAAGCAGCTGGCAGCAGCAGCCGGCAGGGTCATGAAGCCAGTCACCATGGAATTGGGCGGGCACGCACCCGCCATTGTTTGCGGTGACGTCGATCCGGAGAAAGCAGCTGACGTTCTGGCAAAAGCCAAGTTCGCAAATGCGGGCCAGATTTGCCTCTCGCCAACGAGATTTTTCGTGGAGGAGAACATCAGCCAACGCTTCACTGCCCGCATGATTGAACACGCAAAGTCGTGGAAGATGGGCGATGGAATGGATCCCGACTCGCAGATGGGGCCGCTCGCGAACGAGCGACGGGTGCAGGCAATGGAACGGCTCGTGGACGACGCTCGAAGGCGGGGTGCAACGATTGCCGTAGGAGGGCAGCGCATTGGCAACCGCGGGTTCTTCTATGCGCCCACCGTAATGATAAACGTTCCCGAGAGCGCCGAAATCCTGCATTCCGAGCCATTCGGGCCGATCGTCCCGATCTTGCCGTTTGCGGACGAGGAGGACATGCTTAGGCAGGCCAACGGATTGGAGTTTGGACTTTCAGCTTACGTCTTCACAAATGATGCCATGCGCCAACGACGTTTGAAGGATGCGCTCCACTTCGGAACGGTGGGCGTCAATGAGTTCGTCACACACCTGCCTGAGGTGCCACTGGGAGGATGGAAAGAAAGCGGCTTTGGAACTGAGGGAGGACTCGAAATTCTGGCTCCCTATCAAAAAACCAAGTTCGTCAGCGTCTGGTGATCGGCATGTCCAGACTCGACTTGCGTAGTCGAATGCATGCGCCGCAGACTAGCCTTTCTCGATGACCGCGAAGAGAGACGCGATCAGCGCAACTCCCTAACGAGTTTTAGGGAGCGCCCAAGATCGTCGCAGTGACCCTGAAACCGGCGCCACGTTACCATTACTAGTGCTCCGCTCCATCGACTGGCTCCCAAGGCTTGCTCGGCATAACGAGGGTGCTTCCGCCATCTACCGCCAACACCTGGCCGGTTATGAAACGCGCTTCATCAGACGCGAGGAATACTGCAGCTTCCCCAACGTCCCATCCCTCACCCTTGCCAACGCATAGGCACCGCGTTGTCGCGCGATCTCATCATCTCCTGAAGACTGGCGTGATTTTTCTTGTGCGCGAACTGCACCATGGGTGTAGAGAGCAAGCCTGGCGCGATCGCGTTGCATCGAATCCCTTTCGCTGCGTATTGCGCAGCAACACTCATGGTTAGTGCGTTCACCCCTCCCTTCGAAACGGCATACGCAATCCATGGAACGGTGAACCTGACCGCAGCGAAGGACGAGATATTGATGATCGCCCCCCTCATTTGACGCTCCATTACTGGAAGCGCCCATTTGCATGTCAAATACATGCTTTTCAAGTTGACGGAAATGACCTGATCGAAGTCGTCTTCTGAACATTCCACCGGGCCACCCATTTTTGCGAGCCCGATGTTGTTATGAAGCACGTCAATTCGGCCATTGTGCGCGAGCGATTTTCCAATCGTCTCCTTGACATCATCAGACCGAGTTGCGTCGCAAGCAAGCGCGTACGCGGTACCCCCCTCGCCCCGGATGAGTTCGGCCGTTGCAGCCGCCGCATTCAAGTCGACGTCGACGCAAGTCACGACCGCGCCATGACGGGCATAGACGAGTGCAGTCGCCTTGCCGACGCCATAGACCTTGTCGCTGACCTGCCCCAAACTCCAGCCTTCCGCGACCTCGTTTGCCGTCCCGGCGCCGAACAGCAAAACGTGACGCCCCTCGAGCCGGCAGCC
>Ga0209758_1003425_pt1 | contig 14455 bp, 16 predicted proteins | sample AraplaMF_Col_mMF_FD_184258 | JGI IMG/M metagenome (GOLD analysis project Ga0209758, IMG submission 184258) | Arabidopsis root microbial communities from the University of North Carolina, USA - plate scrape MF_Col_mMF (SPAdes) (version 2) | ecosystem: Host-associated > Plants > Roots > Endosphere... | reverse complement strand
TTGTGCGGCCGTGATGTCGAGCGAGGGCATCATGATGGCGCCGAGCGGCGACATGATGATGAAGTCGAGAATGATGGTGAACTGCGCGAAGGCGAGCAGCGCCACCAGGAGCGACTGGTAGCGCGTAAAGCCGCGCTGGCGTTCCTGCTGATCGTCGATCGGCGCGGCGAGCGTCTGGTCTGTCATGGCACCTGAGGCGTGATGGGGAAGCTGGCCTCAGATAGGGTCGGCGCGGGCGATTTCCACCGGCGCGTGCATCAAGTTCCGCTGGTATATCGCGACCGCGCCGGAATGTGGGATCCGTGCAACAGCTTCGCGGCCGTCCCGCTTCCACACGGGTTAAGCCGGCCTTAGCCAATGCCGCCTAGGCTCGCGGCCGTCCTTTTCCCCGCCTCCGGGCCAGCCCATGGCCGGCCGTGTCGCGGTCAGTCAGAGCGTTTTCGGATGGAGCAGCCCGTCAGGCAGTACGATCAGAGCGAGGCCGCGCCGCAGATCGCTTCGGCGCCGGCTCGCACGCTCGTGATCGATCTCGAAGGCGCGCTGCTGCGCTCGGAGCTGCTGATGGAGGCGCTGTTCAGCAGTCCCGCCCGCATGCTGGCCCGGTTCGGCGCGGGCGGCCGTGCCGGGATGGCGGCGCTCACCGAAATCCTGGCGCGGGCCGAGCTCGACTATGCCCACCTGCCCTACGATGCCGATGTGTTGAACCAGGCGCTGGCGGCGCGGGCGCGGGGCGCGAAGATCTTTCTGGTGGTGGGCCGCTTTGCCTCTCATGCCGCCGGCATCGCCGCGCATCTCGGTTTCGACGGCGTCGTGACGCCTTCTGATCTCGCCGCCGGCGATCACCTGCCGTTCGATCGCGCAGCGATCGCGCGCATCGATCGCGTCAGCCGCGGCCGCGCAAACCTGAAGATCTGGGCCAAGGCGCTGCGGGTCTATCAATACGCCAAGAACACGCTGCTGTTCGTGCCCGTCATCACCGCGCACCAGATCAATCTTGCCACGCTCGGCGCGACGCTGCTGGCGTTCCTGGCGTTCTCGGCCTGCGCGTCCGGCGCCTATCTGATGAACGACCTGCTCGATCTCGCCGCCGATCGCCAGCACCCGACCAAGCGCCATCGCGCGCTCGCGACGGGCGATCTGCCGATCTCGTCGGCGCTCTCGGCGATCCCTGTGCTGTGGGGCTTCGCGCTCGTTGCCAGCCTCTGCATCTCAGCCAGCTTCCTCGGCGTGCTCGCCGCCTATCTCGCCACCACCATCGCCTATTCGCTCGTGCTCAAGCGCAAGATGCTGGTCGACGTCGTCACGCTGGCCGGCCTTTATTCCTTGCGCATCGTCGCCGGCGCGGTTGCGGCTGGCGTCGTGCTGTCGGAATGGCTGATGGTGTTCTCGCTGTTCGCGTTCACCTCGCTCGCGCTGATCAAGCGCTTCAGCGAGCTCAGCATGCGCCAGGGCGAGGGCCTCGCCGATCCCTCCAACCGCGACTACCGCATCAGCGACCTGCACATCATCGCCGCGATGGCGGCTGCGAGCGCCATGAACGCGGTGACGGTGTTTGCGCTCTACGTCTCCTCCTCCGCGGTGACGCCGCTCTATAGCCGCCCCTGGATGCTCTGGCTGCTCGCGCCTTTGCTGCTCTACTGGTTCGGCCGGGCCCTGATGATCGCGCATCGGCGCGAGATGCCTGACGATCCGATTCTGTATGCCTTCCGGGACGGCGCCAGCCGCACCACCGTGGCGGCGATGGTCTGCATCATGCTGGCGGCGATCTGAGACCGCCATCGGCAGCTTGCGCGGCCCGCCCGCAGTGGCTAAATCGCGATCCATCCGTCGAGCCTATGCCGCCGACCGACCGATTTGATTCAAGGGTTTGAAACGCCATGACCGTACGCCTGCATCGCGGCGACCTGCCTGATCTTTCCCGCTACACCGGCGCGGTCGCGATCGACACCGAGACCATGGGCCTGAATCCGCATCGCGACAGGCTCTGCGTGGTCCAGCTGTCGCCGGGCGACGGCAGCGCCGACGTGGTGCAGATCCCCAAGGGACACACCGATGCGCCGAACCTGAAGGCGCTGCTTGCCAATCCCGCCAACACGAAGATCTTTCATTTCGCCCGATTCGACGTCGCGGTGCTGTACCAGACCTTCGGTGTGATGACCGGGCCGATCTACTGCACCAAGATCGCCTCCCGCCTGACCCGCACCTATACCGACCGCCATGGCCTCAAGGACCTCGTCCGCGAGGTGCTCAATGTCGATCTCTCCAAGCAGCAGCAGTCCAGCGATTGGGGTTCCGACAGCCTGACCGAGCCGCAGCTCGCCTATGCCGCCTCCGACGTGTTGCACTTGCATGCCCTGCGCGAGCGGCTGGACGCCATGCTGGTCCGGGAGGGCCGCACCCAGCTCGCGAAGTCCTGTTTCGACTTCCTGCCGACCCGCTGTCTGCTCGACCTCCAGGGCTGGGAGGAAGAGGACATTTTTGCGCATTCCTGAGGCGGTTTCGATGTCATTCCGGGGCGGCTCAAAGGGCCGAACCCGGAATCTCGAGTTTGCTATGCTTTGCATCGCCCCAGAATGACGGCATGCAACGGGGCAGGGGGCCAGCGCCCCGTTTCGGACACTTTCCTGCTGCCTCTCCAAGCCTGACATGTCCAAGCCTGACATGTCCAAGGCTGACATGTCCAAGGCTGCATATTCGGACGTTGCCGGGTACAATGGCGCGGTCTTTCAACCGGACAAGGCGAGCGGCACCCTGGAGATCAGGTGAATTCGGCCCACAATCCCACTTACGACGCCGAGCTTGCGGCGAAGTTTGCCAGCGCGGCTCGCCATAGCCGCCTGGTGAGGATTTTGCGTATCGCGGTCCCGGCGACGGTGGCCGCGTCACTGGCGGCGATCGTCGCGGTCTCGACCTTCCTCAATCCCTTCAAGATCCCCATCAAGCTCGACTCCGGAAATCTCGTGGTCACGGGCACCAAGATCACGATGGAAACGCCGCACCTCTCCGGCTTCACGCCGGACCAGCGACCCTACGAGCTCTGGGCCAAGACCGCGACGCAGGACATCACGGATCCTGACCATGTCGATCTCGCCGATCTGCGCGCAAAGGTGCTGATGGAAGACAGGTCGACCCTGCTGCTCGATGCCCGCACCGGCCGCTTCGACAACAAGCAGCAGCAGCTCGACCTGCACAAGGACATCTTCCTGCGCACCTCGACCGGCTATGAGGCGCGGCTGAACTCGGCTTTCGTCGACATGAACAAGGGCACGGTCTCTTCGGACGAGCGTGTCGACGTCAAGCTGACCAACGGCACGCTCACCGCCGACCGGCTGCGCATCACGGAAGGCGGTGACGTCGTTCGTTTCGAAGGCAACGTGGTGATGCATCTGGACAAGATCAGCACGGATGAGGTGGCGCCCGCTCCCGTCGAGCAGCCCGCGCCGCCTCCGAAGTCCAGGAACAAATCTGCGAACTCAAAGTGATTTTCATGGCCAGTATTTTCCCGCGTCACAAATGGTGCGCGTTCCTCCCTGTGGCTGGGCTTGTCGCCGGGCTCGCGCTGAGCGCAACGGATGCGGTGCGCGCGCAAGGCGCCATGCAGGGCGTGCCGAACGCCATGCAGGGTTTTTCGCAGAACCGCGATCAACCGATCGAGATCGAAGCGGCCTCGCTCGAGATGCGCGACAAGAAGAAGGAGGCGACCTTCTCCGGCAATGTGAAGGTGGTGCAGGGCGACACCACCATGACCTCGAAGACGCTGGTGGTGTTCTACGAATCGAGCAGCGACAAGCAGGCCGCGCCGCAGGCGGCGCCCGCAAAAGGCCAGAAGGCGGCGCCGATGCAATCCGCGACGCCTGGGCCGGGCGGCGCCTCCTCGATCAAGCGGCTGGAAGCACGCGGCAACGTCGTGGTCACCCAGAAGGATCAGGTCGTGACCGGCGAGACCGCCGTGTTCGACACAAAGACCAACCTCATCACCATGCTCGGCGGGGCTGGAGGCAAGGTGGTTCTGACCCAATGCCAGAACGTGCTGCGCGGCGACCGCCTCATGGTCGACATGACCACCGGCGTCTCCCGGGTGGAAGCCGACAACGGCAAGGTGCAGGGCATGTTCATCCAGACCCAAGGCGGCTCGAACGGCAAATGCGGAACGCCGGTGGCCCCGGGGCCCGCCGGCGCAGGTTCGCCGCTGCAGTTGCCCGGCGGAACTAAACAGAAGTAAATTCAATCGCTTGGCCCTGATGCGATCGATCCGAGGTTGAAGCTTGCGTGATGAGACTGTATCTAGCGCGCAGGGCTTTCGAAGCGGGGTCCGCCGCTTTTCGGGCGTGTTTCACTGGGCATGAGACATCCCTTCATTCATGCTGCGTCGGCGAATCGAGAGGCCGGCGCGGCAGACCGCGCGAGTACCGCGCAGGGTCAGTAGAAGGCTAGTAGGCGGGGATGGTCGATCTCTTCAGCATGTTCCGTCGGCGCCCCGCCAAGCGCGGCCGGCCAGGATTTGCCCGTCAGGACATCACCGCCCCCGGTGACAGCGTCGGTGGCCTGGTGCCGAGCCCGGTGCGGGATGCGCCGCTGATTGCCCGTGATCAGTCCATGCAGGCCGCCGATCCCTACGGCATCGAGGCTCCGCCGCGATCGCGGCCGGCCCCGGCGCAGCCTCCCAGGGCCAGATCCAGCGCCAATACCAATGGTTCGGGCGGCGTGCAGCTGTTGCGGCGGCCGGGCTTCCTGGCTGTGCATAGCGTGGAAAAGAGCTTTGGCAGCCGCCAGGTGGTGCGCGGCGTCAGCATCTATGTCCGCCGCGGCGAGGCGGTCGGCCTGCTTGGTCCGAACGGCGCCGGCAAGACCACCGTGTTCTACATGATCACTGGCCTGATCAAGGCCGATCGCGGCGCGATCGAGCTCGACGGCCACGACGTCACGAAACTGCCGATGTATCAGCGCGCGCGGCTCGGCATCGGCTATCTGCCGCAGGAGGCTTCGATCTTCCGCGGCCTCACCGTCGAGCAGAACATCCGCGCCGTGCTCGAAGTGGTCGAGCCCTCGCGCAAGAAGCGCGAGCAGCAGCTCGATTCGCTGCTCGACGAATTCAACATCACGCGCCTGCGAAAATCCCCGTCGATCGCGCTGTCCGGTGGCGAGCGCCGCCGCGTCGAGATCGCGCGCGCGCTGGCGACGCGTCCGAACTACATGCTGCTTGACGAGCCCTTTGCCGGCATCGATCCGATCGCGGTCGGCGACATCCAGGACCTCGTCCGCCATCTCACCAACCGCGGCATCGGCGTGCTGATCACCGACCACAATGTGCGTGAGACGCTCGGCCTCACCGACCGCGCCTACATCGTCTATGCCGGTGAAATCCTGACGGAGGGCACCCCGGACGAGATCGTCGCCGATCCCGATGTCCGCCGGCTTTACCTTGGCGAGGAATTCCGCCTCTAGCCCTTTTTTGCGTTTCGTCAAGGCGTGTACATCGGGCTCAGACTAAGATAAGCAAAAATCGGACCAACTTTTGGATCGGTTCTTGCTTCGATGGCCCTGACGCAGAGATTAGAGTTCCGGCAGTCCCAGTCGCTGGTGATGACGCCGCAGTTGATGCAGGCCATCAAGCTGCTGCAACTGTCGAATCTCGATCTCACGACCTTCGTGGAGGAGGAACTCGAGCGCAACCCCCTGTTGGAGCGGGCGAGTGACGAGGCCGGCGGCGAGGCTCCGGCCGAGGCCGGTCAGTTCAGCGACCGGGATGGCGAGGATTCGAGCGGTTCGGGCGACGCTGACGGCTTTGACGGCAGTGGCGACGCCTTCGAGCCCGGCCAGGAAGAATGGATGAGCAAGGATCTCGGCACCCGCGCCGAGATCGAGCAGACCCTGGACACAGGCCTGGACAACGTCTTCTCCGAGGAGCCGGCAGAGGCGGCGGCGCGCAACGCCCAGGACGCCGCGCCGACCACCTACACCGAATGGGGCGGCGGCGCCTCGGGTGACGAAGACTACAATCTCGAAGCTTTTGTCGCGGCCGAGACAACATTGTCCGACCATCTGGCCGAGCAGCTGTCGGTGGCCTTCACCGGCGCGGCGCAGCGCATGATCGGCCAGTATCTGATCGACCTCGTCGATGAAGCCGGCTACCTGCCGCCAGATCTCGGGCAGGCCGCCGAACGGCTTGGCGCATCGCAAAAGGACGTCGATGACGTTCTTGCCGTGCTGCAAAAATTCGATCCGCCCGGCGTGTGCGCGCGCAATTTGAGCGAATGCCTGGCGATCCAGCTCCGTGAGCTCGACCGCTACGATCCCGCCATGCAGGCGCTGGTCGAGCACCTCGATCTCCTCGCCAAGCGCGACATCGCTGCCTTGCGCAAGCTCTGCGGCGTCGACGACGAGGATATCGCCGACATGATCGGCGAGATCAGGCGTCTCAATCCCAAGCCCGGCATGAAGTTCGGCTCGGCGCGGCTCCAGACCATGGTGCCCGACGTCTATGTCCGTCCGGGTCCGGATGGCGGCTGGCATGTCGAGCTCAACAGCGACACCTTGCCGCGCGTCTTGGTGAATCAGACCTACTATTCCGAGCTGTCGAAGAAGATCGGCAAGGACGGCGACAAATCCTATTTCACCGACGCGCTGCAGAACGCGACCTGGCTGGTGCGCGCGCTGGACCAGCGCGCCCGCACCATCCTGAAAGTTGCAACCGAGATCGTGCGCCAGCAGGACGGCTTCTTCACCCATGGCGTCGCGCACCTGCGGCCGCTGAATCTGAAGGCCGTCGCCGATGCCATCCAGATGCACGAATCCACGGTCTCGCGTGTCACCGCCAACAAATACATGGCGACGAATCGCGGGACTTTCGAATTGAAATATTTCTTCACGGCTTCGATCGCCTCGGCCGACGGCGGCGAGGCGCATTCGGCCGAAGCCGTACGTCACCACATCAAGCAGCTGATCGATTCGGAAGAGCCGTCAGCGATCCTGTCCGACGACACGATCGTGGAACGGTTACGCGCTTCGGGCATTGATATTGCCCGCCGCACGGTCGCGAAGTACCGCGAAGCCATGCGCATTCCCTCCTCGGTGCAACGCCGTCGCGACAAGCAGAGCGCTCTTGGTAACGTCCTCTCCACCGCATTGTCCGATCGCTCCCGCAATCCCGAGCCGGCCTGATTGCGCTGGCGCGAAATCGCGCTACTCTCACCCTCCCATCGCGACCGATCCAAGCTAGGCCGATTGAACCAAGCGAGGCATCACATGACTCTTCGGATTTCGGGCAAGAGCGTCAGCGTCGGCGAGGCCCTGCGTGGCCGCGTGACCGACCGGACTGAAGAGGTCCTGCGCAAATATTTCGACGGCAATTATTCCGGCCACATCACGCTATCCAAGGACGGCTTCGGCTTCCGCACCGATTGCGCGCTGCATCTGGATTCGGGAATCACGCTCGAGGCCGATTCAAATGCGCCGGACGCCTATGCCAGCGCCGACCAGGCGCTGATCATGATCGAGAAGCGGCTCAAGCGTTACAAGAGCCGGCTCAAGGATCGCTCGGCCCGCAAGGCCCATGTTGCCTCCGCGGCCCTGGCTGCCCTCGACGCCACGGCTTACGTGCTGGAAGCCCCTGGCGAGGGGGATGACGAGGACGAGGTCACCGGTTACAGCCCGGTCATCATCGCTGAGGCCACGACATCGCTGAAGCAGATGTCGGTGAGCGAAGCCGTCATGGAACTCGACCTCAGCGGGGCACCCTGCCTGGTATTCCAGCATGGCTCCTCGGGTCGGGTGAACATCATCTACCGCCGGGCCGACGGCAATGTCGGCTGGATCGACCCGCCGGGTGCGAGACCGGACGGCAAAGCGGGCGATTAGGATCGAAACCGGACCCCGTAGGAACCACGACCTTCAACAATGACCGGGACAAAGCCGCACGCGGCAGTTGGCACCGGGATTGCGTTGGAGTAGAAGCGCCCCACATCTTGGAACGGGGCTAAGTGCGCCTCCTGCTTCATGTTATTGACGCCGGCTCAGCTTGGTCTATCAAGTTGGCCAATTCGGAACCTGACGGCTTCATTCACCTCGGAAGACTTCCATGCCGATTACCGATCTGGTCGCGCCCGAGGCGATTCTCCCGGCATTGAAGGTCAACAGCAAGAAGCAGGCGCTCCAGGAACTCGCGGCCAAGGCCGCCGAGCTGACCGGGCAGAACGAGCGCTCCGTGTTCGAGGTGCTGCTCCAGCGCGAGAAGCTCGGCACCACCGCCGTCGGTTACGGCGTTGCCATCCCGCACGGCAAGCTGCCCAAGCTCGAAAAGATCTTTGGCCTGTTCGCCCGGCTCGATCGCCCGATCGATTTCGAGGCGATGGACGGCCAACCGGTTGATCTCGTCTTTTTGTTGCTCGCGCCCGAAGGCGCCGGCGCCGATCATCTCAAGGCACTCGCCCGCATCGCCCGTCTCCTGCGCGATCAGGACATCGCCAAGAAGCTTCGCGCCTCGCGCGATGCCCAGGCGATCTACTCGGTGCTGGCCCTGCCGCCGGCCACCGCGGCGTAAGGCCTTCTCATCCGCTTCCGTTGCGTGCTTAGACTAGTCTAGAGCGTGCGTGAGAGATAGCGCACCGTCTTGCTGCCATTGTGAATGCTCGCGCTGCCGACCTCGGTAAATCCCAACGCGGCGTGAAAGGCATCCGACGCCGGATTCGGCGGCTCGCGATTAACTTCGCAGACGATCTGATGGTGTCCGGCCCTGGCGGCGCGGTCGAACAAGTCGATATAAAGCCGGCGCGCGCATCCCTTGCCTCGCGCAGACGCGGAGACCACGATCCGGTCGACATAGACAAAGCGCGCGTAGCGGGATCGAAACCACTGGAAGTTCGGGCTGTCGTAGTGTCCGTCCTGATCCAGCGCGATCATGAAGGCATCGAGATGGCCGATCCTGCGCGCATAGAAGGCTTGTGCAACGAGATCATTCAGCCGCTCGCGTTGGAGCCATGACAGCTCCTCTGCGTGGCTGTTGTTGAGCGCCAGCATTGCATCCCCCAGCGTCGCGCCAGATGACAGCTCGGACGTCGCAATCGCGATAGGCATGTGCTGATTCATAACCATCGTATAGCAGCCGTAGCTGTATAGCAGCCGTAGCGCAAATCGAAACGGCCACGCCTCCGTGTGAAAGTATACTCGTTCCAGACGGTTCTGCTCGATCCGCCGCTGCCTATCACGAATGGGAGAGCACGATCGTGCGCTCGCCGACTACAACGAGGCGCTTCGAATCGATCCCAAGAACCAGGATACCCTGGCCAATCGCGGCCTGCTCTACATGATGATGTCCGACGCCAAGCGTGCGCTGAACGGTTTCGAACGAGCGCGTTCTCGCGTTCGTGCCCCGGACGCAGCGTTTCTTTAACGGTGCGCTGCAGGGCCGGGGCCCACGTCTCCGCGTTATGCATGTTGCACTTGATTCCCGGCTCTGGGCAGCAGCGTTGTACGCTGCAGCGCGTCCGGGACACGAGATTGCGCGCCTCAACAGACTGTCGGCAACAGGCGCCTGACTTCGTCGAGCAGTTCGGGAATCGCCGTCTTGTCGTCCGCGAGGTGCCTGAGCAGCGCACTCTGAAACAGGCCGTCGAACAGGGCATAGAGCGCGGCCGGCGACGACACCGGTCGCTTGCCGCCGAGCTCGGCATAGCGCGAGGCGATGCGCCAAATCATGGCCTCCAGGCTCTTGTCGATCTCCAGCACATCCTTGCGAAACGCCGTCTCGAACATCGCCTGCGCGCGCAAATCGTACCAAAGCCGGTGCATGCGGGCCTCGTTCTGCAGCGTGGCCGCAAGCTTGGCGAGGAAGCCCTCCGTCAATTCGTCGCGGCTCGTTGCCGTCGCGACGACCTCGTCATAGCGCGTCACGCACTTCGCCTTGTAGTGGCGGACGCAGCAGCAGATCAGGTCGAGCTTGTCGCTGAAGTAATAGTGGAACACGCCGTGCGTGAACGCCGAGTTCTGCGCGATCTCGCGCAGGCTGGTGCGTGCGAAGCCGAGATCTCCAAGCGTTTCGAGCGCGGCTTCGGCAAGCTCGATGCGCCGGGCGTTGAACTTCTCGTCGCGCAGCACCTCGGCCGCCTCCGCCACACGCCGGGCCGCTCCCGTCACCTGCCGCGCCATCTCGTTCCTTCCTCAGTCCCGTTCTTTCAAGGACTTATACCGCGCCGACCGTCTGATAGCTCCGCCTCTCAGAACCACCTTCTTTGACAACTGTCAAATTCGTTCTTGACAAATGTCAAGTTTCTGGCGGAGGTTTCGCACCAAGAATTTGGACAGTCGTCAAGACGTTCGATCATGGAGGAACGCTTCGCTGGGTGCGGCCCAAAGCTCCGCGCCCATCGATCTGGCGCGCGCCTGTTGGCGCAGCACGAATCAATCACCAGCAACGGAGGAGTGCGTCATGAGTGGGAAGAGCCTTGCAGGCAGGAAAGCCCTGGTCACCGGCGGTGCCCGAGGGATCGGCGCGGCGATCGCGCAGGCATTGGCGCGCGCCGGCGCCTCGATCATGATCGCTGACATCCTGGAGGAGGCCGGCCGCGCCACCGCGGACGCAATCGCGAAGGACGATGTCGCGACCGGTTTCGTCCAGCTCGACGTCACCGACGACGCGCAATGGGAGCGGGCGGTGGCCAAGACCGTCGCCACCCTCGGCGGCTACGATATCCTCATCAACAATGCCGGCATCGAGATTACGTCGCTGGTCAGCGAGATCAGAGCCGAGGATGCGCGGCGCATGTGCGATGTCAACATCGTCGGTACCGTGCTCGGCATGAAGCACGCCTTCCGCGCGATGCGGCCGGGCGGACCGGCGGGCAAGGGCGGTGCGGTCGTCAACATCGCTTCCGTCGCGGCGACGATCGCCTTCCCGAGCATCGCGGTCTACTCCGGCACCAAATCCGCGGTCGATCGCATGACGCGGGTCGCGGCCATGGAAGCCGGCAAGCTCGGCTATGGCGTGCGCGTCAACTGCATCTATCCGGGCCTGATCCCGACCGACATGGGCATGCAGCTCGCCAATGACATCGTGAAGATCGGCCTCGCGCCGGACGTCAACGCCGCGGTCGGCTCAGTGGTGGAGCAGACGCCTCTCGGCAAGCTCGCGGAGGTCGGCGACATCGCCGACGCCGCGGTGTTCCTGTGCTCGAACGAGGCGCGCTCCATCACCGGCATCGGCCTGCCGGTCGATGGCGGCATGGGCATGTAGAAAAGATCGTCACAACGAAAATTCTGGAGGAACACAATGAGCGCGAAGAAGCCCGTCATCGTCTATGGTGCTTCCGGCTACACCGGCCGTCTCGTCTGCGAATACTTACGCGAGTACAACATTCCCTTCATCGCCGCCGGCCGCAGCGCCGAGAAGCTCAATGCCGCGATGAAAGCGAACGTGGCCGGTATCGAGACCGCCGACTACGAGGTGGTGGAAGTGCCACACACCGTGAGCGCATTGACGGAGTTGTTCAACGGTGCCTCGGTGGTGCTCAACACGGTAGGCCCCTTCGCCAAGTTCGGCGGCGAGGTGGTGCAGGCCTGTTGGGCGTCCCGATGCCATTACACCGACACGACAGGCGAGCAGGACTGGCTGATCACGCTCGAGCAGGAGTGGGGCACGAAGTTCGCCAATGCCGGCCTGCTGCTGGCGCCCGGCATCGCGCAGATGTACACCACCGGCGAGATCGCCGCGCAGCTGTGCCTTGAGACGCCCGGCCTCGATACGCTCGATATCGCCGTGTTCTGGGGCGGCAGCCCGACCATCGCCTCGACGCAGACCATCCTGGTCAACGCCGCGATGGCCAAGGCCTACTACCTCGAGCAGAACAAGTATGTCGAGCACCAGGTGGATGCCGGCCTCACCAATCTCGCCATCCCGGGACAACATGAGCTGGCGCTGGCGCTGCCGTGGGGCGGCACCTCGCACCCGGTGTGGTTCAAGCGCGATCCGCGCGTGGCCAACGTGAAAGTGCTGGGCGGCGTGTTCAACCGCGCACTGATGCTGGGCGTGCCGCAGATCGTCGCCGCCGCGCTGGAGGCGACCAAGGACATGAACCCCGACGACCGCTACGCCGCGTTGGCGCAGACCGCCGCGGGCGTCATGAATACCATGCCGCCGCGCGAGAATCCGCGCGTCAACAAGTCGCTGGATTCGGTGTATGCCTCCGGTCCGCTGGGGCGCGCACACTGTGTCATCAACGGCAACAGCAACTACAAGCAGACCGGGATGTTGCAGGCCTATGCTGCCGCGCATCTGCTGCAGCAGGCGCCCAAGCGCGTGGGCTTCGCCTCCGGCTGCCAGGCGTTCGGCCATCACGAGCTGCTCGGCCAGCTCCGCAGCTTCGGGCTGGTCAGCAAGCCGATCCTCACCGTAAACGAATAGGCAGACGTGGCGGCGATCGGTCTTCACCTCTCCCAAGGGAGAGGTGGACCTTCGTCGCGGCGCGGCTCTAACCTGACCTCTTCATGCTTCAGGAGCGACCATGCGCTTCATCGACTATCTCGACAAAGGTGCTTCCCTCGGCGCTGACGCGCCGTGCCTCACCATGGAGGGACGCAACCTCAGCTATCGCGACGTGCAGCGATTGAGCTACCAGGTCGCGCGCGGGCTCGACCGGTCGGGCATTGCTGCGGGCGAAAAGATCGCGATCCTCTCCGGAAACGATCCGCTCGCTTTCGCTTGCGTGTTCGGCATTTCCCGCGCAGGCGCGGTCTGGTGTCCGATCAACCCCCGCAACGAGGCGGCCGAAAACAAATTCATCCTCGACCAGTTTGATTGTTCCGCGCTGCTGTTTCATTCGAGCTTCGCGCCGATGGTGGCGGCGGTCCGGTCCGACCTGCCGAAGCTGCGCGTGCTGGTCTGCATCGATGCCGAGCTGCCGTTTGCGCCGTCATTCGACAGCTGGCTCGACGGTCTCGCCGACGATCCCTACCAGCGTGCGCCGGTCGACGACCTCGCGATGATCCCGGGCACCGGCGGCACCACCGGCAAGCCGAAGGGCGTCATGCTGTCGGGCCGGAATATCGAGACCATGTCCGCCCTGACGCTGATGGGGTATCCGTTCAAGGGGCGCCCGGTCTACCTCGCATTGGCGCCGCTGACGCATGCCGCCGGCGTGCTGTGCTTTCCGATCATGACGCTCGGCGGCCGCATCGTGATCATGCATCACGCCGACATCAGTGAATTCCTCGATCTGATCGAGCGCTTTGGCGTCACGCATACCTTCCTGCCGCCAACCGTGATCTACATGCTGCTCGATCATCCCAGGCTCGACAGCGCGAAGCTCGGCTCGCTGCAATGCTTCTGGTATGGCGCGGCCCCGATCTCGGCCACGCGGCTTGCTGAAGCGCTGCGACGGATCGGCCCGATGGCGCAGTTGTTCGGCCAGACCGAGGCGCCGATGATGATTTCGATGATGGCGCCTGACGAGCACTACAATGCCGACGGCACGATCGCGATGCAGCGGCTCTCGTCGGCAGGGCGTATCAGCCCGCTGGTGCAGGCCGGCATCATGGACGCGGATGGAAATTTGCTGCCATCAGGCGAGCGCGGCGAGATCGTGGTGCGCGGGTCGCTCGTGATGGAGGGATACTACAAAAATCCCGAGGCCACGGCGGAGGCATCCGCGCATGGATGGCATCACACCGGCGACGTCGGCTACATCGACGGCGACGGGTATCTCTACATCGTCGACCGCGCCAAGGACATGATCATCACCGGCGGGTTCAACGTCTATTCGATCGAGGTCGAGAACGCACTGCGCGCGCATGGCTCGGTGCAGGATTGCGCCGTCATCGGCCTGCCCGACGACAAATGGGGTGAACGGATCGTTGCGGTGGTGCAGCCGCGCGCCGGCCAAGGCATCGATGCGGCTGCATTGGCCGCTTTCGTCAAGCAGCAGATCGGCAGCGTCAAGACACCAAAGCAGATCGAGATATGGGACGACCTTCCGCGTTCCAAGGTCGGCAAGGTGCTGAAGCCGGACATCCGCGCGCGGCTGGCAGATCGTTCGGGCTAGCTAGCGTCTGGCGCAAAAAAATACGCAGGCCACCTCGATCAAGGCATGCCCGCGTATTCGAATTCGTCAATTGCGCGCGTTAAACGCGCGTGTCAGTGCACGCTGACGGCTTGCAGCTCGTTGCTCCAGGCGTTGGCGATTGCGGCTTCCCGGCTGTCGGTCAGCATGATCGGCGTGCCGTCAGCGGCGTGAAGCGCGTATAGCTTGAGGCCAGGCGCAATCTTCGGAGCTTCAGGGAACAGGTCCGGTACGTCCTCGGAGCGGATCTGCTTCACATAGGCAATATGGCCCTCGCCGAGGGTCGCCAGCGTCTCGGGCGAGACGGCCTTGGCTTCGTATTCGAACGCAACGTGACCTTCACTCATGGTCTCGACTCCTTCACAGAAACTAAGCGGTCGAGTCCGCTACTCGTTCCATTATTCGTG
>Ga0209758_1003417_pt1 | contig 14483 bp, 16 predicted proteins | sample AraplaMF_Col_mMF_FD_184258 | JGI IMG/M metagenome (GOLD analysis project Ga0209758, IMG submission 184258) | Arabidopsis root microbial communities from the University of North Carolina, USA - plate scrape MF_Col_mMF (SPAdes) (version 2) | ecosystem: Host-associated > Plants > Roots > Endosphere... | reverse complement strand
TAGGCTGACATGGTGACAGGCTCCAGGTGAAGGCGGTTGACCGCAGCCCGGTGAAAGCCTCATCGGGCCATGGCATCGGTCTGGCAATCGGAATTCGGAAGCGTGGCTGCCTTCAAGTCTCTGACACAGGCGAGAGCCATATGGCCAAACGACGACTGGATATCATTGCGCTCCAATTGAGTCGCGATTGGGACGAAAAGATAAAACAATAGTTTTATCGGGTTTTCACGCTAGTTTTATTGGGTTTTCACGCTCACATAAAAAGAATTTTTTCAATATAATTGAACGATTACAACAGCAATATCGAATAAAATAATAAACAAAGCGAAGATTTTTTATTGTGCTATTATTTAAGTACGCGAAATCGCGTGCTTTTTCTAAAGATTGGAATTCGTGATGCAAAATATAGCATGGCTTCGCCCCGGCCTGTGGGGCGCCGTGTGCGGCGCGGCCGCATTGGCTATCGTGGGCTTCGGCTGGGGAGGCTGGGTGACCAGCGGCAGTGCCCAGAAAGCCGCCGGCATCGAGCGCACCTCGGCGATCGTCGCCGCGCTGACACCCTACTGCCTCGATCGCGCCAAGAGCGATCCGGCCTCTGCGCAGATCATGGCCGAGCTGAACGCGGCCGGCACCTATGGACGCAGCGACATCATCAAGAAGGCCGGCTGGGCGACGCCGCTCGGCACCACCGAGCCCAACGCGGACCTTGCGCAGGCCTGCCAGATCGCGCTTGGAAAGCCGAGCTGAGCGTTTCGCCACGCAAAAATGAGGCCGGCGAGAAATCCCCGGCCGCTTGCCCCACCGACCACTCACCCAAGCCAACCGCTCGCCAATCCTTCCCGGAGGATGATCATGCACAGACAGAAGTTCGCCTGCGCCATGAGCGCTGCGATCTCTGGCTGCGATCAGGCGCCATGACCGTCAATCCCCGTCCGGCAGCGGCAGACCGCTGAAACCATGAGATACCCGCATTCGACAGCGATACGGCGCGCCATGCAGCGCCGGCGCAGGAGCGATGAGGGGTGGCGGCTTCAAGACACGAACAGGAGGCATGCAACATGCTTGGAAACACACCCGACAAACCCGCCTCTCACAAGGATGGAAGGCATCACAACGCCAATGCGAAGCGCCCGGCAGGGAGCCCCTCGGCCGTGGAGCTGATCGCCCAGGCCACCGCTGCCCGCGCCATCCTGAACGGCCACCAGCCCGGACTGCCAGACAGGGCTTCGGCCGGCTATGATCTTCCGACAATGGAAGAACTCGAGGAAGCGCGCGACAACCACAAAAAGAAGATCGCTACCGAGAGGGAAGCCGACGGGAGAGCACGCGAAGCCCACAAGAAAGCCCGCGCAGCTGATGCGAAAAACCAAAAATCCAAGGGAAAACCGGGGCGCGAATAATCCGCGCCCGGTGGAAGCCCGCGGCATGAACGGCAGGCTCAGCGCTGCAGCCGGATCGCCGCCTGAATCAGATCCTGATGGAAGCGATGGTTGCGCAGATCCTCGGTCATCGTGACCAGCCTTTCCCGCGCCAACCCCGCCGGCTCTCCCCGGGTAAGCATCCCGTCGATCAGGATCTCCTGCGCCGAAATCATCTGCTGGTCGGCAACCACTTGCCGGCGCGCAACGTCCAGGTCCTTCAGGGAATAGGTCATGGACAACCATATCACATTGCCGGACATGCTGTACGGAAATCAGTCGGGCTCAGCCCCTGCCATCCGAGTGGCGACAGCATCGGCCAGAAAATCGGAAAAGATTTTCGGAAAGCCCGCTGCGTAGATTCAGGGAGGGAGAGCCGCACTTTTTCGACGCTATGCGCGCGAGCCAGGCCGGAGATCTCCTGTTCCCCTACTCCGCAGCCTCCCCGCGCTGCGGCTCCACTATGTCAACCCCTTCCGCCGGCGCCAGAACCTCCACCTCATACGAATACCCTTCGAGCATCGTATACGTATGCTCGATCGTCTCGATCTGCTTCTCCGTCTTGCGGATGGCATCGGCGATGGCTTCGCTGCGGGCGCGCATCATGGAGCCGAGCACGTCGGTTTCAGGCCGCCGGCCGAGGCGGTCTATGTGTTTGCGCACGCGGGCGCGGTGGCGTTCGAGCTCCAGGATATGGAAGCGGCTCTTGACGATATCGTCGGAGAGTTTGCGGCGCATGGCGGCGACGGGGTCGAAGCTGCCGGGTTCGCGCTCGTCGAGGATCACCTCGTTGACCAGCGATTCCAGCATCAGCACGCCTTCGAGATCCTTGGGGTCGGCAAGCTGCGGATCGTAGCCGGTATCGTCGTAGACGCGCCGGCGCACCGGGTCCTGCAACAGTTCATAGGCGATCTGCAGCCGGTTGAAATGATTGGAATCGCCGCCGGCATCCGGATGCGCGCCCTTGGCGGCCTTGCGCCAGGCAAGCTTGATCGCCTCGCCAGTGGCGTCGCGCTCCAGTCCGAGCATGGCATAGGGATCGATCACGCCGGCACTTCCTTCATTCACTGCTTCGTCCCTCCGAGACCTAACCGCAGGCGGCCACCGCATCAAGCCCCGAAACACCCTGCCATAATTGCGGCAGCTCGGGACGAAATTGTGGAACGCGGCGGATTTTCCCACAGGTGAAGGGTTAAGGGGTGCGATTTCTGCTGTGGGGGCCGCGCCGTCAAAAAAGAATTTTCATACAGTGCCGGACATGCTTCGAGAGCGGCTTCGTACTCGGCACGGCCACTCGCCGCAGAAACGATCCCGCACGCCCGTCATCCGGAAGTTGGTAGCCGGCCACCCTCAGGTTGCAAACCCCGCCCCGTCCCACAACGAAACACGTGCATCAGCACACGCTAACGCTCCGCCAACCATTTGAATCGTCATCATTTCCCGCAACGCAAAAAACCATGCCACAATATTGCCGCTTGCTTTTTGCCCGAAATGCTGGCACGAACTGCAACACTCGGGCATTTCGCATGCCGGTGACTGGACTGAAGTGGTAATGCCCTTTCGGAGCGCCAATTCCGGTAGGGCGGTATGGGTGACACCCATGCGCGTAGATGTTCTTTCCCCGTACGTGACGTCTCGACTGACCCTTCGCGCCGGGCTCCAGGGCCGAAACGCGAAAGCTAAAGCCGTCCGCCTCCCCACCGCCGGGGGTGCGGATAAACTAACTACCAATGGGAAAAGGACTATCCCCCATGGCCACCAAGGGCACCGTAAAATTCTTCAACCAGGACAAGGGTTTTGGTTTCATCACGCCGGAAGGCGGCGCCAAGGACGTTTTCGTCCACATCTCCGCTCTCCAGGCTTCCGGCATCCAGTCGCTGCGCGAAGGCCAGCAGGTTTCCTTCGACACCGAGCCGGATCGCATGGGCAAAGGCCCGAAGGCCGTCAACATCCAGGCCTTCTGATCTGATTCAGGTCTTTCTGCGTTAAGCAGGCGACGGCGCTCCGCAAGGGGCGCCGTTTTTGTTTGTGCGGGGTTCGAGGGGCTTATCCTGCCCGTAGCGGGCGCGGCCCCCTCACCCTGACCTGACCGGGGTCGAGCCACGGGTCTCGACCCGTCCTCCGGACCCCCGCTGGGTAGAGGGGACGTGGCATACGACAGCTTTGAGAGTGCGGAGACGTGGCGGCATACCCCTTCTCCCCTGGGGGAGAAGGTGCCCGATCATCCTCATGACCCGCGCCACATGCGCGATGGAGCCATCGGGGCCGAAGACAAACGTGCAGGATGGCAGTGTCACGCGGTCATGGGCGACAGCAAGCGTATTGGCTTCCTCGTTGAGAACCACGCAGATTCCTGGACTGTCTCCAAGGGCAAGAAGGTCGAGTAGTCTCATTCATCCTTCACCCAGATAGGTTCCGATATATTCGCCACGCTTCCAGAGCGTCGCACGCAGCCGGGCCTCCACCCCATCCGAAGTCGCCGCCTGCAGAGACAGCATCTGGTCGGCGATCACCTCACCCGGCTGCAGGATCGCCTCGATGGCAGCCGCTTCCTCCACGGTATCGGCATAGTCGGGCATCGCTTTCAGCCGCAGTTCCGCAAACATTGCCGCTTCGTGCAGCTCGCTGCAGAGCAAGACGAGCTCCGTATCGTCGCTCCGTTGGAGCGGGCAGGCCTGCATGCAAAACTCCCTCTCTGGATATCGCTGCCGTCATAAGGTTGTATCTGCCAATGCCGACAACAATCAAGGAAATTATTCCTATCTTCGATCACGATCCATATCAGCGAGCCTTTTTCAGGAGCTTCAGCACCGGCAGATGGCGCTCAGGCCGCCTCGCTGTGGCGCTCCACGAGCTCGGCCCATTCCATCGCCGCATGGCGTCCGGGCACCGTCTTGTCGTTCCCGATGACGGCGGCGATGCGGCGGAAGAGTTCGTCGGCAAAGGGCGCCGGCCGCCCGGATTCGGCATTGCCGGCCGGGCGCAGCATAGTGCCACCGTCAAGATGGATGGCCTCGACGCTGAACCCCTCATGATCGCCCGAGAGCTCGGCTGAGCCATAGAGCAGCAGGCCATTGTCATTCCGTCCGAGGATGGGGATGACGAGCTCGTCGAAATCGAACCGCAGGCTGAAGATGTTCATCGGCCGATGACCTCCTGATGGATGCGCTCCTCGCGGATGAGGATGCAGGAGAATGCGATGCCAATGGTTGGGTGATGGAATGGGCGGGCCTGCCGGCCTATACGGCCAGCGAGCGTATATCCTTGGCGATGTCGGCGAGATTATTGTCGAGCTGGTGATCGCGCCCCGGCAGCGAGCAGACGACCGCATCAGGGATCGCCCGGGCGTAAAGCTCAATATGCGCAAAGGGCACGGTGTCATCATCGCTGCCGTGATAGATGAGCACGGGCAACCCTTCCGGCAGGCTCTCGGAAAAGTCGTCGCGCCCGGCGATCTCATCGCTCTCCCATCCGCCCGCACCCATGAAGGGCGGCGCGATGAGGATGACGGCGCCGGGCTCGAATGCCGGCCACGCTTCGGCAAGCGTGTGGAGAAGCACCGTGCCGCCGAAGGAATGGCCGATCAGGATGGCGCCGTCTTCGAGGGTCTGGAGCTCGGTGACAACAGCGGCTTTCCAGGCCTGATAATGCGGGTCCGCTTCATCGGGCATGCGGGGGTAGCGGATGGTCCAGACTTCGCCGAGTTCGCGGGCGAGACTGTCGACGAGCTTGTTATCCCACTCATCGTGGGTGGTTTCGCCGGCGCCCTGGATGAAGAGGATCTGTGTTGGCATGGGTAGTGTTCCCGGTTGTGACCGTCAGGGAGATGGGTCGTTACGGGAACAGGGCAAGGGCCTCGACCCGTCCTTCGCCTCCCAAGGAGGGAGATCGACGGGTGCGGAATTCGCCAGCAGATGCCACTAACCTTGGCGGTGGCGTTCAGGGCACATCTTCCCGGCACTATCGCCGTCTACTGATGCGGCGCATATCCACAACGCGGCCATCGCGCTGCCGTATGGAAATCTCGAACCGGCTACTGCCTCTCCGGGCGTGATAAACGAAGAAACGACCACGGCAGTCGATCCGCCTGACGTCCCTGAAACCGCGGCTGCGGATCAGCCTCTCGCCCTGACTGCAGGTAATCCCTCTGCCGCTGTTGAGATTGGTGCCGACGCTGATGGAGATCTGGGCCTGTGCGCTTGCTTCAGTCGGCACGGATATTGTTGAGACCGACAGGCCGACAGCCAGCACGAGTGACAGAAAGAACGATGATCTGGACAAGGCATCCTCCCTTGGATAACGGGGTCTGAATACACCATGCTCGTTTGCCGGCGGAATTATACAACCGTGGGGATAGGAGCGATAGAGGGTCGCGTCAGTACGGGCCGATGAGCGCAACGGTGGGATCGGCGGCACTCCAGATCATCGTGGGTGGTTTCGCCGGCGCCCTGGATGAAGAGGATCTGTGTTGGCATGGGTAATGTTCCCGGTTGTGACCGTCAGGGAGATGGGTCGTTACGGCAGCAGGACAAAATCGGCTCTCACCGCCTTGATGCCGTTCCTCTTTCTCTCAGCCCCCGGACGAACATCAATCAGGGGAATGTTGGGTTCCAAGGAGGTCCCGCTCGAAAGCCTCGACCAACCCATAAGGCGCCGTTTCGCCAAATAACAGCCTGGTGACCTCGGAGGCTTCGATTGCCGCAGACGCGCTGCGCGCGAAGAGCTCCTCTTCATAGGCGAGGAGCGCTGCCTCGATATTATCGGAAGATGCCGCGATGGCCTTGCCCAGTTCGGCACCGTCATAGATTGCGAGATTGGCACCCTCTCCGGAAGGCACCATCAGATGCGCGGCATCGCCGAGAAGGGTCACACCGGGAACCCGGCTCCATCGATGCGTCTCCGGCAGGGTGTGGATGGTTCGAGCTATCGGCCCCACCTCGCTTGCGGTGATCAGCGCCGTCAGCGATGGAGCCCAGCCATCGAATTCGGCGACAATGCGGCTGGCGGCGGATATCCGGTCGGAAACGTCGATGCCGTCGACCCAGTCCAGCGGCCTCTGCAGCGCGGCATAGGCGTGCAACACGGCGTTCGGCTCGCGGTGCGCCATGATCCCCTTGCCGGGTGCGAGCGCGAACATCGAGCCGCCACCGACGGTCTCCGCGCTGTCGGCGTGACGTGTGTCGACATCGTGCAGCCACGTCTCGAAAAACACCAGTCCTGAATAGGTCGGCACCGCATCCGACAGGAGCGGCCGCACTTTCGACCAAGCGCCATCCGCGCCGATCAGCAGATCCGTCGTCACCGTCAGCCCGCCAGCGAAGATGAGTTCGTGCCTGCCATCCCCCAGGGACGCCGAGGCAAGCTTGTGGCCCCAGCGCACCGCATCGTCAGGCAGGGACTCCAGGAGGATTCGCCTCAGTTCGCCTCGCGGCACTTCAGGACGCCCGCCTGTCCCGTCGTCCGGATTGTCCATGAGGAGGGTTCCATCCTTGTCGAAGAACCGGGACTGCTGTCCGCCGGGATGGATGAGGGCCAGAAACTCTTCGTAAAGACCTGCATCCTTGAGGCCAAGCTGGCCGTTGAAATCATGGATGTCGAGCATGCCGCCCTGCGATCTCGCCTCCGCAGAGGCGTCACCTTCATAGACCGTGGCGGCGATGCCGTTGATGTGAAGGACCCGCGCAAGAACGAGGCCGCCGAGGCCCGCACCGATGATGGCGATCGGAGTGTGCATTTCAGTTCTCCAGAATTATTTGCAATGGCCAGAATTATTCTCAATGGAATGTCATTCCATAGTTGGAATGTCGTTCCACTCATGTCAAGATCGGGGCATGAGAAAACCGGACGGAAAGCGAAGGCAGGATTCACTCACGAGGGAGCGCGTGGTCGATGCGTCCATCGCCATTCTCGACGAGGGTGGAGAGAGGAGCCTGACCTTCCAGGCCCTTGCAAAGAGGCTGACCACCGGTGCCGGAGCGATCTACTGGCATATCGAAAACAAGAGCGACCTTATCGTCGCCGCCTCCGATGCCATCGTCGTCAGTGTGATCGCAGCGTGCTCGGCCGGCGGATCTCCGGCGGATAAAATCCGCGCCCTCACCCTGGCCTTGTTCGATGCGCTGGACGAACGTCCGTGGCTCGGCTCGGCTTTGGCGCAGGCACCGGGATCGATGCCGACAATCCGCATCGTCGAGCATCTTGGACGGCAGGTTCGGGCGCTGGGAGTACCCGGTGAAGACGAATGGACTGTTGTGGCAGCACTTCTGAACTACGTACTCGGTGTGGGCGGTCAGAATGCCGCCAACGCCGAGATGGCGCGAATGCAGCACCTAGAGCGCGACAAGTTCCTCGGCGAGATCTCGGCGAGATTGTCGGCCCTCGATCCAAAAGACTTCCCCTTTGTCCAGAGCATCGCCCCGAAAGTGCCCGACCATGACGACCGCGCCGACTTTCTGACCGGTATCGACCTGTTTCTCGACGGCATCGCGCGAAGGATCGCCAGGAGCGCAACGGCCTCGGGTCGAACGTCAGGGAAAGAACATCAGTGACAGGCAGGGAGATGATGGAGGTGGGGAAGCGTCCTCACCTCCATGAACGGGGAAGCTCTGTCACCCTGCGGTGACCACCTTCCCTCGCCGCAGCATGACAGCAATAACGAACCCGCAAACCGCTGTTGCCCCGCCGACCAGAAACACGCTGCCATAGCCCGCCCGATCCGCCAGCACGCCCGCCAGCGGCCCGGTCAGCCCGTAGGCCAGATCCTGGAAGGCCGAGAATCCGCCGAGCGCCGTGCCGCGCAGATGCGGTGCCACGAGATGCACGACCTCACGCCCCATGGCGGGAAAGATCATCGAGCAGCCGAGGCCGGTCATGAAGGCGCCGATGAGCGCGACGGTGGGATCGGCGGCACTCCAGATCAGCAACTGGCCGATAGCCTCCACCGCGAGCGACACGACGGCGACCGCCAGCCCGCCGTAGCGATCCGGCAGGTGGCCGAAGACGAGGCGCACCAGCACGAAGCCGCTGCCGAAGGCGGTTAACCCGAGGCCGGCATGATCCCAGCCGAGATCGCGGAAATAGAGGGTGAAGAAGGAGCCGATCGCGGCAAAGCCCATGCCCTGCAGGCAGATGATCAACCCGTGCACCCAGATGCGGCCGATGACGGCGGCAAGCGGCGGGCGCTCCTTGCCCGGATGGGCGGCAACGGCGGGCACGCTGCGGATTGCGGCGAGCCCCAGCAGGGGCAGCACGGCGCTGACGGCCATCGTGCCGGCAAAGCCGATGTTATCGAGCAGCAGCAGCCCAACAGGACCGCCGAGGCCGAGCGCGCCGTAGATCGCCGCACCGATAAGCGCCAGCACCCGGCCGGAACGCTGCGGCCCAACAAGCCCGATGCCCCAGGCAATGACACCGACGGCGACAAGGCTTTCGCCGAGCCCGATCAACAGCCGCCCGGCAACGAGGATGGCGAAGGCCGCAGCCGGCGCCTGCAGCGATAGGCCGGAAGCGAGCGAGATGAGCGCGCCCGCCACATAGAAAAGCAGGCCGCGCTGCACGGCGAGCCTGGCGCCCCTGCCATCGGCAAGCCCGCCGGCATAACCGCGGGTGAGGATGGTGGCGAGAAAGGCGATACCGACGCCGAGGCCCGCCCAGCCATTGCCGAGGCCGAGCGTACCGGTCACGAACACGGGCACGACAGGAAGGGCGATCGCAACACAGAGATAGGAGATGAAGAGGATCGCGGTCAGCAGGTAAAGCCGCACCTGCTCGCGATCACCTGTAAGACGGAAAGCCATGAAAACCTCCTGGCTGTTTCCTCATCCGACGGGCACAAAAAAACGCACTCCGACCGGCGAGGATCGATAAGTGCGTTGCTTGACGTCAAACGCTTACGGCCAGCGGACTGGCATGGGTGGGGAGATACGGGATATGTGGAAGAGTGTCAACGGCGGGATTGGGGGCCATCAGCAGCCCACCTAAGCCGATTTCACCGCACCCGCATTGAACCTGGAGCGATCGACGCGAACATCCCTCTTCTGCCCCACGAACAGGCCGACAATGAGGTTTCTCGCCTTGATGCTTTCGAGCTCCAGCCGCCGCGCGAGCTTGCGCACCTTGCTGAGCGGCAGGAAGACCAGATCCTTTTCCGGGCGCACGAAGTCGGCGCTCTCGGCCTCATCCTCCAGAAACCGCTGCTGGATGACCGGCGCCGGCTCGATCTGATAGGCGGCAAGCCATGCGCGATGCCAGAAATGCGCATCAACAAGCGAATAGCTGGTGGTTTCCGCAAGCATGCGTTTTGCCGCCTCGGGGCCGATGACATAGCCTGCCAGCCCCACGCGGTTCTGATAGACGCGGGTCGCGCCAAAACGGCCGGCCTCGTCCTGCCATGCGCGCTTGCGGTTGAGGATATGGCGACGCGGGGCGAATTCGAGATCGTAGACGCTGTTCCAGGCATCGTTGCGGGCTTCGATATTGGCGAGGACGGCGGCGATATCGTCTGACAGCACCGCATCGTCTTCGAGGATGAGCATCTTCGCCCCATGTGCGATCACCGCCTGCCAGGCCTTGCGATGGGACAGGAAGCAACCGATGTCCTGCCGCCGCGTCGGGCTCGGCCAGTTGCTGGCAGCCGTCTGGCATTCCTCGGCCGTGAGATCGGCAGCTTCGAATGCGTCGAGAAACTCGAAGGACAGGCCGAGTGCGGCCAGCTGCCGGATCTGGAAGCTCCGCCGAACCTCCTCCGCCTTGCGGCTGATGATCAATATTCTCAAGTGAACTCCCTGGCGCCCTATGCCTGCCCCGTCAGCGCAAGCATATAACTGTGTTCCGACGCGAGCAAAAGTGCGGAATTCGCCGGGGCCGGACTCATAGCAAGCCGGCGGTGAGGCAGACGCCAACCCCTTGCCCAAAGGCTCAAGGCAGCGAATTGCTAGGAGAGGAGATAGCGAGTAGAATCCCGGAGGTTAATTCGACCATAGGGAGTGGGCAATGAGCAGACTGTTGATCCTGTCGGCTAGTGCCATCCTGGCACTAACGTCCGTGGCGTCCGCTGCGCCGGCTATGCAACCGCTAAAGATCTCTAAGGAATGCAGCCAGTACACCGGCGATACGCCGAGCTTCTGCACCATTACTGAATCGAACCTCGCGGCGATCCCCGCGGGCACCAAGATCTTATATTATGGGCCGGTGACCGGCAGTCCCCTTTTCGGCAGTAGCACGGCGGTTATTGCCGTCGGAAACGGAGACACGGCGGTCGGGTACTGCGTCACCTACGACACCGCCAGCCCGATGCAAGGGACCTGTGCGTTCCATGCCGGCAGCGGAACGCTTGCCGGATTCCAGGCGGTCGTCAAGGTGACGGTCGACGACAAGCAGATCTATCACTGGGACGGGGGCTACCTACTTGGCGCCGCCAAGTGAGAACGAAAGAAATGCTGCTCTCGTCCGGCTGTTTGCCGTGAATTCATGCCCTGACTCATAACCAGTAGGTGACAGTGGCGGCGAGGCAGACGACCGCAAGGAAGTTCGTCGCAGATTGATCGTATCGGGTGCCGCTGATCACCCGGCGGTCATCGATTCCTGGCTTGCCGCGCGTCGGTTGGCAGCAGCGCCTGCAGCCGCGAAAACTGCTCCTCCGTGAGCCAGAAACAATTGCGATTCATCTGTGGTCTCCCTTTGGAGACCGTGGATCATGGAACCGCCGTCAACGGAATCCTCTTTATGGGTCCGGGCCATAGCAGATGCCACCGGCCGAAGCGAGTTCGTGGCCGCTTTGCGCCATAAGCGGACATGCCGTTCTGGCAGTGTGCTGGTTGCGCTGCTTCCGTGGGTGTAGACTGCCGGCACGGTTGCATGTTCATGCAAGGCAACGATGATGAGTACCCCCGCACTCGACCGGAAGCTGCTCGCGATCCTGGCGGCGGATATGGTAGGCTACTCGAAGGCGATGGAGGCCGATGAGACCGGCACCATCAGGCGACTGAAGGCCATCCGCGCCGACCTGATCAATCCCGCCATTTCTGAGCGCCACGGCACCGTTATCAAGCTGATGGGCGACGGCACGCTTGTTGCCTTCGACAGCGTGGTCGACGCAGTTGCCTGCGCCGCGGGGTTTCAAAATAGCGTGGCGGCGCGCAACGCCGACCTGCCGGAGCCAGAGCGCATCATCTTCCGCGTCGGGATTAATCTGGGCGATGTGGCCTTGGTGGATGGCGATCTCTACGGGGATGGGGTGAATGTCGCCGCGCGGCTGGAGCATTTCGCCGAGCCGGGCGGCGTGATGGTGTCGGGGACGGCATACGATCATCTCCAGGGCAAACTCGACTGGCCGCTCGATTTCGCCGGCGAGCAGCATGTCAAGAACATCAGCCGCCCGGTGCGGATGTATCGGCTGAGGCTCGACGGCAAACGGGCGCGTCGCCCGCTTCTCGGAATGATACCGCACTGGGCCGGGACGGCTGCGGCGGCAATCGTTGCGCTTGCGCTGGCGGGCGGTGGGGCCTGGTGGTTCCTGCAGCCCGAACCTTTGAGCGGCAAGCCGTCGGTGGCGGTGCTGCCCTTCGACAATTTTGGCGGCGACGAGGCGAGCGGGCGTCTGGCCGATGGCCTGACAGAGGATATCATCACCGACCTCGCGCGGTTTCCCGAATTCGAAGTGGTGGCGCGCAATTCGACGGAAGTTTTTAAAGGCAATCCGGTGGATGCCCGCCAGGTCGCAACTGCGCTCCATGTCGGCTTTGTACTGGAAGGCTCGATCCAGCGGCAGAGTGGCCGGGTCCGGATCACAGCACAGTTGATCGACGCAAAAACCGGCCACCATCTTTGGTCGGAGAATTGGGACCGGCCCGATGAGGACGTGTTCGCCGTTCAGACCGAAATCGCAGAGCAGGTCGCCAATCGCCTCGGCGGCGGCGTGGGACTGATTCAAGAGGCCGGGCGGGCCGCAGCCAAACGCAAACGGCCTGAAAACCTGAATGCCTATGACTATTATCTGCTCGGGTCCGAGAAGATTGAAAAGCTCACCAAAGCCGATGAGGAGGAGGCCATCACGTTTCTCAACCGCGCCATCGAGCTGGACCCAGGGCTGGCGCGGGCCTGGGTAGAACTTTACCATGCGCATGAAATATTGAGTTTGTTTGGCGTCAATCCCGAGAGCAACCGCAAGACGGCCGACGATGTGGCCGAACGCGCGGTGCGGCTTGATCCGAGCGACGCCGAAGCACATGCGGTGTTTGGCATGAGCCTTGCCAACAAAGGCGACATGGGCCGCGCTAAGTCTGAGCTGGACACAGCCCTTCGCCTGGCGCCGGGTTCGTCAGAAATCCTGACTTTCTATACCGGCTATGCAGCACGCTTCGGCGAACCTGAACGCGGCGCTCAGATGGTCGACCGAGTAAAGCGGCTTGACCCGAACTATCCGATGTGGACGTCCAACTTCTTCTCACCCGCCTATTTCATGGCGGGCCGATATGAGGACGCCGTGAAGATGCTGGAGCGCATGACGCCTGACAGCTACCAAAAGTGGACCTGGGTGGTGCGCAGCAGCTCCCTCGCGGCACTCGGTCGAACCGACGAGGCGAATGCTTCGGCAAGCGAAGCTCTCAAGCAGCACCCGGACCTGACCGTGGAGGGCATGATCAATGAACCCGGCCTAAGCTCAATAGAGCGCAGCCGGTTCATAGAGACGATGCCGTTAGCCGGCTTCCCGGCATGCGCCAAGCCCGAGGCGCTGGCGAAACTCGCCAAACCTGTGCGACTGCCGGAATGCGAGGCGGCGAAGGCGGACCCTCTCGCCCAGCCATAGAACAGCCCTCTGCAACGCGCCTGCGAGGCGTAAGCCGCCTGCCCTCAATGCGGATAAAGGGTCGAGACGCGCCCGGCGAAATAATAGGCGACGATGCCGATCCATTCCCGCACGCCGGTGCTCAGAAGACCGGCATTGATGAGCGGATAGGCGACCGTCACCTTCAGGCCCTCCTCCCCGGTCGTGCGGTAATCGGCGACCCAAGGGGTGACGTCCATGCCGAGCTTGCGGAAGATCGCGACAGCCCGCGGCATATGGAAACCCGAGGTCACGAGCAGGCAGTGGGTGAGGTTCAGCCGCTGCAGGATCGCCCGGACATTTGTGGCGTTTTCATAGGTATCGCGCGACTCCGCGTCATATTCGACGCGGGCTGGATCGATATGGAAATCATTGAACATCCGGCGGATGACATCCGCCTCCGTCATGGCGACGCCTTCGAGGCTGCCATCGCCGCCGGACATGATGATCTTCGCATTCGGATAGAGGCCCGCAAGCCGCACCGTCTCAATATAGCGGTCGCCGCCGTCATCGAGATCGTAACCGCCGCGCGCGCCATCGACCTGTGCCGGGATGCCGCCGCCGAGCACGATGACACAGGCGGCATCGGCAGGTGCGGCCGGCCGCGGAAAGCGGTCTTCGAGCTCCTGCACGATCAGCGCGCCGGATGTGGTGTAGAAGCTCACGAAGACGAGCGCGAGCGACACGAGCCCGGCGGCGATGGCGAGCCGGCGGAAGGAAAAGAGCATCAGGAGCACGCTGAGTGCCATCAGAAGGAAGCAGATCGTCACCGGCTGGGAAACGATCCAGAAAATCTTCGCGAAGAAAAACATGGGCGTACTGGGGTCCTGCTGAAACGCGGCCACGAAACCTTATTCGCGGATTGGGGGCAAGTCGGAAATTGGGTGATGGAGGGATGACGACGGATAGGGTGTGCCCCATGGCACACCGCGGGTCGGACGGCGGCAATATATTACCACATTTCTTCCCGGACCTGACCGAATGCGTGCCCTGCCGGCTGCTCGATTTCCCACGGTTGAACCGCCGCCGAACCTCAGCCGCACCCCGTCCCGCTTCGCCGTTCGCCTCACGAATTTACGGCGGCATTTACGGTAACGTACTTCCCCGGCAGGCGCGTCGTGTGTTTAGGACTTCAGGCAATATAGGGCGCAGGCATTGAGAGCCCGCCGGCCATTCGGTTTCGCGTATGCGCCGGAGCCTCATGCATGACGCGAGCCGTCAGGTTCCGGCGCACGGTTCCT
>Ga0209758_1003409_pt1 | contig 14517 bp, 9 predicted proteins | sample AraplaMF_Col_mMF_FD_184258 | JGI IMG/M metagenome (GOLD analysis project Ga0209758, IMG submission 184258) | Arabidopsis root microbial communities from the University of North Carolina, USA - plate scrape MF_Col_mMF (SPAdes) (version 2) | ecosystem: Host-associated > Plants > Roots > Endosphere ... | reverse complement strand
GGAAATACACAGGCTCGTAACTCCTCGGCAACTGCTACTTCAACCGCCGGTTGTCCGTGGTTCCTGTAAGTAGATTCTCGTGACTAGGCGGATGAGGATCGTAGCTCCGGGCGCGCCTGATCGCGCCGTCGATTCCGCCGTCGACCGAGGCGGCCAAGCTGGAACGCCAAGCGGCTTTGGCTTGAACGAATGGTTATGTCTGCAATGACCAGCGTAGCTGACCAATCGACTTGAATTTCGCAACGCCCAGGGCGCCACGCTCATTGCGAGCCTTTGAACCAGGAGCAGCGAGCGCGGCAAGCACGTCGGCACGTGTTGCCTCCCAGATCTCGACGGCGTTGAAAGTGGAATCCAGCAAGACCATGAGGACCGCATCCCACTCCTTATCTGGCCGAATCGATCCAAGCCGTTGGCCTGGCTTGCAGCCTTTTGGAAGGCAGCGGCCTTTGATCTGTAGCGTGCGCCGCGCGCCGTTCACGAGTTCAGTCGCATCGTAACCAGCTTGGCGGGCGCTAGTCAGTGTGATGCCGAGAATGCGTGCCGCTTCGTACTCCGCGACCTCTCCAGTTATGCCTAACGGCTTGTTGGTTAGCGAGTAGTACCGCTGAGCGGTGATCTTTGCCTCAGCGAGTAGTTCCCGGATTTGCTCGGAATCTTCCATGTCGGTCACACGCCTGAATTGAGATGAGCCGCAAAGCGCCTTCGGCTTGAATGCCTCGATCGCCATGATGCGGTCTAGGGGCGAACTTTTCGAGTTCCACTCTGCTCCCATGTTTTTCGCAAGCCGACGAGCAGAATGATCACGGCCATGACCGGGAAATATTCGCCACCGAAGCGCGCGGCGAGGATGGCGCCAGGCAGTCGCCATTCCTCGCGCCTACCGATCTGGCTCATCGTTGCCGCTGCTTCATTCGGCATGCGTGATCAACGTTCGCAGCGGTCGGCCGTCGACTTGATCAGACCTTCCTTGCTGCAGGGTGGGTGCTTCACGCCGGCCGTTAAAAGACCATGCCGCCCGCGACATCGATCGTGGAGCCGGTGACCCAGCCCGCATCCTCGGAGACGGCGAAGGCCACGGCTCCGGCGATGTCCTGCGGCTGACCGGCGCGGCCCAACGGCGTCTTGGGCACGTAGTAAGCCGCGGAGGCCTCGAACAAGGCTGCATTGCCTTCGGTGGCTATGAGGCCGGGCGCGATGCCGACCACGCGGATATTGCGCGGACCCAACTCCATGGCAAAGGTCCGGGTCAGTACGTCGACGGCGCCCTTCGTCGCGCAGTAGATATGCGCCTGCGGCGACGGACTCGTGGCCACGCCCGAGCTGATGTTGACCACCGTGCCGCCCGACGGCAGCACGCGCGCGGCTGCCTGCGTCATCAGCGCGAGGCCGCGAACATTCAGGTCGAAATGCTCGGCGAAGCTCTCGGGTGTGATCGCGTCGAGGGGTTCCAGCTTATAGGTGCCCGCGTTGTTCACCAGGATGTCGAGCTGGCCGAAGTGGCGCAGCGTCGCATCGATCAGCGACTGGATCTGCTCCGGTTTCGAAATGTCCGCCTGCACCGCCACGGCTTTGCCGCCGGCGGCGGTGATGCGGTCGACGACGGCCGCCGCTTCCTTCTCGCTGCGTGCGTAGTTGACGACGACGGATGCACCGTCCCTGGCCAGGCGTTCGGCGATACCCGCGCCGATGCCCTTGGACGAGCCGGTGACGATGGCGACTTTGCCTGTGAGTCGGGTCATGGCGATTTCCTTCGATGGGGTGATTGAATGGACGCGACGATAGGCGTCCGATTGCTGAATGAAAATGGGGTTAGGTAGCAAGCGGTTGGAAGCAATACTTCATAATCCGAGGCATGACTCCCGACCTCATGCCCTTCATCGCCGTGTTCGCGCGGGTGGCGCACCACGGCAGCTTCACCCGCGCCGCGGCCGAGCTGGGCGTGTCGCCCTCGGCCCTGTCGCAATCGCTGCGCTCGCTCGAAAGGCGCCTGGGCGTGCGCCTGCTGGATCGCTCCACGCGGCGGGTGAGCATCACCGAGATCGGCCAGCGTTTCCTGCAGGAAGCGGCGCCCGCTCTGGCCGCGTTGTCGGCCGCGGTGGAGGGCGTGAACGAAGTGCGCGACAAGCCGGCCGGCCTGCTGCGCATCAACCTGTCGCGCGTGGCCTCCGAGCTTCTGGTGCTGCCGCACTTGGCCGCATTCGCCGAGGCTTATCCGGACATCACGCTGGATCTGCACTGCGACAACGCCCTCGTCGACCTTATCGGCAGCGGCTTCGATGCGGGCATCCGGCTCGGCGAGAACCTCGCGCAGGACGTCGTGGCCGTCCCCTTGGGCGGCCCGCAGCGCATCGCCACGGTCGCGGCGCCGAGCTACCTGAAGGGCCGCACGCCGCCCAGGACGCCGGAGGACCTGGCCCAGCACCGCTGCATCAACATCCGCCTGGGCAAGGGCGCCTACCGCTGGCAGTACTCGAGCAAGGGACGCGATTTTGAAGTCGAGATCGCCGCCGCCATCCTGACCAACGACGGCGACTTGCTGACCGGCGCCGTGCGGGCCGGCGCGGGCATCGCCTGCGCCTTCGAGGCGCAGGTGAAAGACGACCTGGAGGCCGGCCGGTTGGTGGCGCTTCTCAAGCCATGGTGGCCCACGGTTCCCGGCTTTCACCTCTATTACGCGAGCCGCGTGCACGTGCCGCGCAAGCTGCGCGCCTTCATCGATTTCATGCAGCGGCGTCTGGAGCGGAATGCGAACGGAAATTGAAGTCGCGACCCGGGCTGTGAGATAGCCTCGCCGGGCGCGCTTCGATGCGCGATCACTTCGCGCGAGTTGTGGTCAGTCCTTTCTCGAACCCGTTGCCCACACGGTGCACTTATGGGTTCAGGGACGAATGCCATGGAAATCGGCCCTTGCGCCGCCTCAGGCGCCTCGATACATGTGTCACACCCTCTTAGACAAAAGCCGGCGGGCCGTTCCTGTCGTATTGCAAGGCGTTCCACCGCGATGTCTGACTTTGGCTCCGTCGCTCGATAACTAATGTAGTGACACGCGAGTTGATCGGGAGAAGGCGTAGGGGAGAGGTGCGGATACCGGTATGAAAGCTAAATGTAGACAACCGCATGGCGCTGGCCAGGCTCGAGCAGCTCTGTCCGCTCCAAGATTGCACCGATGCCAGGACTTCGTATCTGGCATCGGTGACGGTTGACGCATGCCTGATCGCCGGACGCGTCTTTAAGCCTCTCGCCGTAAGACGTCGTGGCGCTCGTCACGCGCCACGAAGACTGCTCCAGATGAGCCTGACAGGCCGCAACAAGACCAAGAAAAGTCCAAAGAAACTCATGATCAGCAAACATGCCGCTTGGCTATTCAATCGAGTAAACAAAAGCGCGGCTCTGTTGCGAAGCTCTGTCAGCCTGAGCTGCGCGGCCGAATTTTCTCTCTGCTCAATGTCGGCTACGGCGGCGGAGCAGAATGCCGTAGTGGCGGATCCGAGCGGTGCCGACGCTGGCCGCGCGTGCATGCAGATCTTGAGCGATTCGCCGTCGACGCAGTGCGGCCATGGGGAATAAGCGGGAAGTTCGGCCGAGCAAGTTGCAGTCCCCGTCAACGTCGCCACTAAAAACAGGGAAAAGATTCGCGCTCTGGTTAACGCCCTCGTGACTACATTTCCTCGCTGTTGCGTTTAGAGCGTCAACCGCCATGCAATCAGATATGCCATCACTCGTAGAGACATCCGATCAGATCCAGTTGATAGCCGACGCCGCGAATCGCGACGACTGTGCGGAAGACGATAAAAAGTGCGTCGCCACGGTGACCGGCACCTGGGACTGGAACGTGGCGGCCGAAACGGTTTCCTATTCCAGCCGGTGGAAAGCGATGCTCGGCTATCACGATCATGAGATTGAAAGTTCGATAGGCGAATGGCTGCGCCGAGTCCACGCAGATGACTACGCCGCGTGCTGGACGGCGATCGACAAGCAACTGCAGGGGCATGGCAGCGAATTTTCGATTGAACACCGTATCAGGACGAAAAAAGGCCAATGGCGACGGGTTCACGGTCTGGGCAGGGTGGTGGAACGTGACGCGGCCGGACTGCCGATGAGAATCGTCGGCTCGCATGTCGCTGTAACCGAGCACGCGCGCAGTCATGCCCATGCGCAGGACCATAACGAGCGGCTGAATCTGGCCAAGAAGGTTATAGGGGGAGGGTTCTTTCGCTTCGATGTCGAGCGTCATCTGTGTCGCTGGGACACCGACATGCATCGTATCTACGGCGTGCCGCAAGGCGGGTATGACGGAACCTTGGACGAGTGGGCGCGCTACCTGCATCCCGACGACGGCCGTTATCTGCAGAGAGCCTTGGCCGAGCATCTGTCCGGACGGGATATCGTCGAGCTGGAGTTTCGAATACTGCGCGGGCCTGAAAAAACGGTTCGCCGTCTTCGTTGCGCGCTGCAGCCGGTCCACGACGCTCAAGGCCGGCTCGACCACGTCCTCGGCGTCAACTGGGACGTCACTCAGGCGTGGAATCCATCCGGCGGCCAGAAAATAGAAACCTCGTGGCTTCAGGCGACTCTGCAATCGATCGGCGATGCGGTTGTCGCCACGGACAACGGCGCGAAGATCGTATTCATGAATGCCCTCGCCGAGCGATTGACAGGCTGGACGGCCGAGGCGGCGATCGGATTGCCGGCAGCGGAGGTGCTCCGGATCGTGGACGATCTCGGCGTGCCCCTTCTCAATCTTACCGATGCCTCGGTGTCACCACGCGATTTTCCGCCCATGGTGGAAGAAGGGATTCTGCTGGCGCGAAATGGCGACCGGCGAAGCATCCGCGCCACGACGTCCAGCATCCAGGACGCAAGCGGTGCCGACTTGGGTGGAGTGATGAGCTTCCACGACATCACCATGGCCAAGCGCACGCAGCGCGCTCTGGAGCATTCCGCCAGCCATGACAGTCTCACAGGATTGCCCAATCGGCTCGTGTTCGATCGGGAGCTGCGACACGCCGTCGGCAGCGCGGCCAACCAAGGGCGCATCCACACGCTGTGCTACGTCGACCTGGATCGTTTCAAGCTGGTCAACGACGGCGCCGGGCACGCGGCGGGCGATACGCTGCTTCGCGACATATCGGCCATGCTCAGACGCAACAGCCGGGCGCACGATGTCGCGGCAAGAATAGGCGGCGACGAATTCGCGCTTATCCTTCTGGACTGCCCGGTCGACAAAGGTGCCCGCATCGCCGAGCAAATACGCGAGGAAATAGAGCGGATCCGCTTTACCTGGAACGACGACGCGTACTACGTCAGCGCGAGCATAGGCCTCGCCGAGATCGGTCCGATGGGACTGATGGAGGACGAGCTGGTGAATCGGGCCGATATAGCCTGCTATGCCGCGAAATCGGCAGGAGGCAATCGAGTCTCCATCCACGAACAAAATTCCCAAAACAAGCCCGAACGAAACGGCAGCGCCCGGATCGCCGCGGGGCTGCGCAACTCCATCGAATCCGATCGCTTCTGTCTGCATGCGCAGGAGATATGCAGGGCCGACGGGAAACCCCAGCACAAACGGCGCTACGAGATACTTGTGCGCCTGATCGGCGAGCACGATGAGCTGATCGCTCCGGACGCCTTCATTCCCGCGGCCGAGGCTTACAACTTGATGGGCGAAATAGACCGATGGGTCGTCCGCTCGGTGTTCCGAAATTACGGCTCGCGGCTGAAAAATTCCAGCGACATCGGCATTTCGTTGAACCTGTCCAGCAGTTCGCTAGGCGACCGAACTTTCTGGCCATTCGTACAGGATGAGCTGGCCGCGGTCGGGCTTTCTGGCGAACTCGTCAATTTCGAGATAAGCGAATCCTCCTTCATGCAAAGCTTTTCCGACGCATCGCGCTTCGCCGCCGCCGCCAGAGAGGCGGGGTGCACGGTGAGCCTGGATGACTTCGGCCAGAATCTGGGTTCGTTCAATCATCTGAGCCAAATGCGGGTGGATGCGATAAAGATCGATGGCGGACTGGTCGGGAAAATGACCCACAGCGATTTCGACGTGACTGTGGTCGAGGCAATAAGCGCGATCTGCCGCGGGATGGGGCATGAGATCATCGCCGAGCAAGTCGAGGACGACCGCACGCTCGAGCTGCTTAAAGAAGTGGGGGTCGACTACGTGCAAGGCTTCGCGATCGCACGGCCCCGCCGCTTGGACGAATTGCTCTGAGCCGGTCTTGTACTTCGATCGCCGGTGGATTCGGAAGACGCTACTTTCCGACCTGCTTGCGCGGACAGCGCCTGGCCCGCTCGTTGGTGCTCGCGAGCGTCAAGTGCAGCGGAGACGACTCCTCTCTGGAGCGCAGCACGCCCTGCTCACGCAAGCTGTCCTGGTAGTCCTTCGCGTCCTTGGTCAGGAAATTATCCGCGCCGGCGATTTGCAGATCGCGATCATAGGCTTGGCGGATGAAGTGCTCCGCATCGGCTTGTCTGCAGTTTTCCAGGGCAAAAGCCGCTTTGAACGTCATTGCGATGTGAAACGCCATCGCATTCAGGAATTCAGTCTTGCGCTGGTTGTCCGCGGCAATTCGATCGAATTCGCGATCGGCCCACGCTTTGTGGCCTTGCAGATAACGAAGCTCCGCCCAGGACATTTGGGATAGAAGCGGATAATTGTCCCCGGCCGAAAAGTAAAGGCCGGCGTCTTTACGGCTCTCCGCCAGCAACGCCTCGGCCTTGGTCAAATCCTCGCGCTTACCGTAACGAAGCCAGGCGCGTCCGAGATACAGGTGCTCCCACGCCGTAGGCAGTTTGGCGCTGAGCTTTATCCGCAGATTGTCCTCGTACAAGCGCCGTATTTCGTCGAAATCGCTGGGCTGCAAGGAGGGAAGGTCGGCGAGACGCGCGGCCACTCGATGCTTGGCCGAAAGCGTGCTTTCGTGCCTGGGGCCCAGCGTGCGCTCGAAAATTCCTAGCGCTTCGCGCAAGGACTGCAGGTTGTTGCGCGAATGACGGGTGATGACGAACGAACTCAGCGTCAGCGCATCGGCATAAACCGGATGTTCTTTTCCGTATGCGGATTCGATCAAAGCCATTCCGGTCTGGCTTTGCGCTTGCGCGGTCACGGGCTTGCCGGCGCGGGCTTGCGAGTAGCCCAGATAGATCCAGGCCATGCCGGTCTTCGCATGACGATCTCCCAGGGTGCGCCTGCGGCTCGCGTACAGTTGCTCGGCGGCGTTCACATCGATGTGTCCGCCTTTGCGCGCCTGTATGTTGATCAGTTGCTCGCGCGCGTCGTCGGCAAGCACCGGATTGACATGCAAGGCCAATGAAATGGCCTGCTGGGTATCGGCTATCGCTTCTTGGTATCGCAACAGCTGGCGATTGGAATTGCTTCGCTGGATCAGCAGCTCCGCGATCAGCTCGTCATTTCCGGGGCCCAGCGAGCGTATCTCCCGCAACGCGTCGCCCAGCGTGCGCAGGGAGACATAGGGTTCCGCAAGGCCCCATTGGGCGATCGCAAGCTGGCCCATGTAGGTGGCTCGCGTCAGGCGGCTCGCGCGATCGTTGCGACCGTCCAGATCCTCGATCCATTGCTTCGCCAACTGCGCGGCTTGTGGGTATCGGGCTTTCGTGTTCAACAGGGACAGCCGAGTGGCGGCAACGAAGCCGCTGTCGTCGCGGTTATCGCCGAGGATCCGCTGCGCTTCGAAGGCGATGCGCTCTGCCCGTCCGTAATTCCCGATCACCGCGTAGCTGCGCGCAAGCGACGCCAGACTACGCGCCTTCAATACGGGATGTTGGGACAAGGGGAGCCTACGCAGCTCGGACTCGGTCTTTTCCAATAGCCGCTCGGAGGAAAAGGGTGTGCTTCCAAGACCCGCCAGGGTCGCGTTGCCGAGGGTAGAGGAAAAAAGAACACTTACGGTCGCGGCGGCTTCCGCCTCTCGCGCGGCGCTCAGCCGGTGCAGCACCGACACGCAGGTCACCCCCGCGAGGGCGAGAATCAACGCGCCGGAGACCAACACGGCCGCCGGATTGCGACCGACAAACTTGCCGGCGCGGTAAAAGAATCCGCGCCGCCGAGCCTTCACCGGACGATGTGTCAGATAGCGTTCCAACTCCTCGGCCAGTTCGTGCATGCTGGAATAACGGTCGCCGGGGCGGGCGGCGACCGCCTTCGCGGCGATGGCGCTGAGGTCGCCCGAAAGGCGCCGCGCGAGCGCGGCGGAATTTCTTTCGCCGCGATCGCGTGCCTGCTCGTCGGTGGCTTCGGCCGCCATCAATGCCAGCGGTTTGACCTCGCTGCTCGCAGGCCCCGGCATGATCGGCCAGAGCTTCGATTTGGATGTCGGCGTGCTCGCGCACAGCAGCTGATAGAGAAGCGCGCCGACTCCGTACATGTCGCTGGCGACACCATGCGCGCCTCCGGAAACAACTTCCGGGGCGGTGTAGTCTCTCGAAAACGCGACTTGGGGCGAATCGGCCTGGCCGCTTTCACTGAACAGCGAGGATATTCCGAAGTCCACCAACTGCACTTGCCCGGCTTCGGTTACCAGCAAATTCGACGGTTTGATGTCGCGGTGCACCACCCCATTCGCATGGGCATAGCCAATGGCGCTGCACGCTTGCAGAACCAGCCGAATACGCTCGGCGACCGTCGACTTGCGCGCGTCGCACCAGGTATCGATCGGGACACCCTCGACGAAGCGCATGGCGAACCATGGCATCGCGTCGGCATCGACGCCGCCGTCCAACAGCACCGCGATGCCAGGATGGTTCAGCGCCGCCAAATGGCGACGCTCGACCAGGATCGCTTCCAGCAATGAAGGCGAGACCGATCGCGCGCGGACGCATTTCAAGGCCACGCGCTGCTCATATTGGCCATCGGCGCGATGGGCCTCATAGACCGTTCCCATGCCGCCTTCGGCGACGACGCGATCGATTCGCCACGCTCCGAGTACGGAGCCGATACGCGAATCGGGCGACGCGGGCTCACGCGCCGAACGGACCGGCCAGCGGGACGCGATTTCCGGGGCCGGGACGTCCAGCGGGCTGGGGCTGCGCGAGGCCGCGACCAAGCTCAGCAGTGCGTCTAAAAGCTCGGGGTCGTGTTCGGACAGACTTTCGCGCATCCGCGACTGCTGGTCGTCGGGAAGATCGAGATAGTCGTGGAAAATCGCGAGTGCGCGAAGCTTGCTCTGACTCATCATTTTCCGGGCCGCGATGACGTGGCCGTTCGGTGCTTCCGCGTTCGCACTAGCTTTCTGGCTGAAGCATGCTGCTCAGGAACGCGCGCGCGCGCACCCAGTCGCGATGAACGGTGCGAGGCGTTACGTCGAGTGCCTCTGAAATTTCGGAGTCGTTCATTCCGGCGAAGTACCTCATCTCCACCACGGTGGCCAGCCTCGGCTCGGTGTCCGCAAGGCAAGTCAAGGCCTCATGAATGGCGAGCATTTCCTCCAGATCATTTTTTTGCGCGGCGTCGATCTCATGTTCATGCCATGAGGAAGAAGTTTCCGCGCCGCCATCGCTCACCGGGGCGGAAATGAATCTACGCGCCTCGTCGATCAAGGCGAATCGCATCGCTCTGGCTAAAATTGCGATCAGGTGAGATTTGCTCTTGTAGGTGGGATCGGATTTTATTACCCGAAGCCATGCCCGGCTGATCAGCGACGTCGGAGATCGATGCGATGAGGACCAGTGCCTGCGGATCTGGCTTTTCGCCAGCGCGTGCAGCTCGTCGTAAAGCTGCGCGTAAATCCGGTCCCAATATTCCGGGGCGTCGTCCTGCGCTTGGCTGATCAGCTGAGTGATCGCTCCCAGCGCCTCGTCCGAAACAGGTTCCGGCCACTCGGAAAAATAACCTGGCTGCCTGTCCAGTCCGCGCGGAGAGTCTGCGCCCATGTCCGAATCACCTCTGATCTGTCGATAGCTTCTTTTAATAGTTCGGGTTCGTCCAGGCCAGATCGGCTATGCCGCGCCAATATCCGTTTATATTCTTAAACAGGCTTCAGGATCGCAGAGTGGGGCCGCTCGTTGGCCGGAGCGAGCTGACCGCCGCCAGCCCAGATGAATTCGAGGCCACAGACCGGAATCGTGGATCAACTTTGCACTAAATCCGGATAACTACATTCCGCTGACTGCTGGACCGGCAAGCACTTGGCCTTGTAGTTCTCCGATTTCATGTCTATCCGCCGTCGCGCGTCGGACGCGCACTGCCCACTCGATCCCGCGCTTCCAGGTGCAGATCAATGCAGGCGATGCCCTGCCGAACGAAGTGGCTGCACACGGTGCGCCGACGGGTTCAGGGACAAACGCCATAGCGATCGTCCTTTACGCCGCCTGCGGACCCTTATCTGCGTCAGGCCCTCTTGCAAAGGCCGCCGGGCCGTTCTTGTCCGATTGCACGGCGTTCCACCGCGATGTCTGACTTCGGCCCCATCGCTCGATAACTAATGTAGCGATACGTGAGTTGATCGGGAGCAGGCGAGGGAGAGAGATGCGGATAGCGGCATGAAAGCTGGATGTACACAACCGCATGGCAGGGACCAGGCGCAGGCAGTTCTGTCCGTTCGGGGTTGAGCCTGAACGTGCAGCAGGGTTCTGCGCTTAGCGGCGCAGCGCCGTTGCCGCTGCAATTTCCGAAGGCCGGCAATGCCAAGGCATGTCCGCCAGGTCGACGTTCAATAAATTTTTCTGGGCGAGAGAGGCGCAAACAAATGCGCTTGGCGTGCCCGCATCTGAGAACCGGAGCTAATGACGCAATCCTTAGGCGGATCCATACCGAGCGACCATGGTCCTACGTCCGCACCGTCGCGGCGGTATCCGCAGTTGCTGTGGGGTACGGTGCTGGCCGTCATCAGCTTCGCCGCGCCCGCACAGGTACAGCGCACCTTCGTCAACCTGGGCTTTGAAACTCCGGTCATGGAGACGGCGGCCTGCGTGGGTTTCTACGTGGGGCCGCAACAGGTCACCGGTTGGAACACGACTGAGACCAACCAGACCGCCGGCGGCTGTGGCGTCACCCCCAATCCGGTCAGCGGCCCGGTGCTGGAGCTGTGGACCAACAATGCCAACGGAGTGAGCGTGCGTACCGGCAACCAGCATGCCGAACTCAATGCCTACACCGCTTCGCGTGTGTTCCAGAACGTCTGCCTGACCAACGGCGAGGTCATCGACTGGCGTCTGAGCCATCGCGGCCGCGACTCGGCTACGTTGCCGGACGTGATGGATTTCGGCATCAACGCCGGCGGCAGCACCGGCTCGGCCATCACCACCCAGGTCGCGCGCATCGGTACCACCAACGACGGCACCGACCGGATCAACAGCGCCGGCGCGGCGCAGCCGTCCTTTGCCAGCCTGGGCACCTTGACCATCGGCAACACCGTCAATGGCTGGCGCGACTACAGCGGCAGCTTCACTTACAGCGGCGCCAGTGGCGTGCAGCAACTCAGCTTCGCCGCGGTCACCAGCGCGCTGGGCAATATCACCTCGGGCAACTTCCTCGACGAGATCCAGGTCACCCTGACCCCGTACCTGGAATTCGACCCGACCTCCTTCACTGTGCGCGAAGGTACGCCCGGCACCCTGCCGCAGTTGCGGGTGATCGGCACCGTGCCGGCCGGCGGCATCGTCGTGCCGGTGCAGATCACCGGCGGCACCGCCACCGCCGGCAGCGACTACACCGTCAACAACGGCACCGCGACTCAGGTCAACGTGGCGATTCCGGCCGGCACCTACGACAGCCAGACTTTTGCGCTGCCGATCACGATCGTCGATGACAACCTGATCGAGAACAACGAGACGGTGACGTTCACCGTGCAGCCCAGCGCGGCTGCCTACACGCTGAGCTCGACCTCGACGTGCAACGCCGCGGCGCAGGTCAACGCGACCCTGACCATCGTCGATAACGATGTCGACCTGGCCACGACCAAGACGGTGACCAACGCGGCGCCGTCGCCGGGCACCACGACCCAGTTCACCGTCGACTTCTTCAACAACACCTCGCGCCCGACTACGGCTGATGCCACCGCCCACGACGCTTCGGTGAATCTGGCCGACGCGGTGCCGGCCGGGCTGACGTTCACCTCCTGGACCTGCGCGGCCAGCGGCGGCGCGACCTGCCCGACGGCGAGCGGGACCGGCGCGATCGCCGGCACCCCAACCTTGCCGGCCGGCGCCGCCGGCAGCGCCGGCGGACGTCTCACTTACACCATCACCGCGACCCTGGGCGCCGGCCAGTGTGCGGCGATCGCCAACACCGCCACGATCTCCGCGCGCGCGCCGGTGGCCGAAGGCGCATCGGCGCAAAGCGGCTTCAACACCCCCGCGCCCGGCGGCAGCGCCAACAACAGCGCGAGCGTGTCGGTGGACGCGGTGTGCACGGCGTTGTCGCTGCGTAAGTCCGACGGCGCGACCACCTACACGCCCGGAGCTTCGGGCACCTACGTGCTGACCGCGTGCAACGCCGGCCCCGACGCGGCCAACGGCGCAACCATCGCCGACACGTTGCCGAATGGCGTGCGCTTGTCGGGGCCTTGGTCGTGCACCGGCAGCGGCGCGGTGCCGGGCACCTGTCCGGCCAGCGGCGGGGCGGTCGGCGGCAACAGCGTCAGCGTCGGTGGCGTGGTGCTGCCGAACAACGGCTGCGTCGCGGTGAGCGTGCCGGTGACCTTCAGCGCGAACCCAGCGGACTACTGAACCAGCAAGAGGTTGGCCGCCGTCTGTTGGCCTTGAGTGCAAGCCCGATTTTCCGTGGCCTTTCGTATCGGGGGCTGAACTTGATCACGCGATTTTTCGCGATGCTGTGCCGCAAGAATCTCAATCGAACTACTGTCGTTGTCTTCCATGGAGTTCAATGCTATGAACGTTGCGCGTCATTCGCCTTACCGGATTTATCGCAGAGGCTTCCATGCTTGATTTTATTGTCCGCTCTATTTTAGACGGCTTGTTTTCGACCCCCCAGGTCGCCATCACCTGGATAGCTGGGGCCGTGATTTCGGCACTTATCGCAATGCGCCTTTTTCGTAGTCGAGAGAAGCTCGCGGCGTTTTTGATTCCGACGATCTGGATGATCGGGTACGGCGGATACAACTTCGCTCGTTATGGTGGAGATGGTCAGTTCGGCATATTTATTTTTCTCTTGTTCATAACGTCGATGGCAGCCAGCATCCTGGCGGTGCTGTTGGTAGTCATCTGGCGACGCTTCGCCAGCCGGCGCGGTTGACGTCATCATCGGACTTCAGTAGTTGCCGCCGTTCGTGCTCGCAGGACTTGATGCGCTACAGCAACTCCAACGAACGCGCGATGCGTTGCGCGTCGTCACGCTCACTCGTCGCCTGGCTGTCGCACGCTGTTGCAAGTAGATCGGCGGAAGCGGGCGCGCTCTACTGTGCCCCGTGTTTTCCAGTCCCGGAGCGATTGCGCGACTCAGGCCGGCGGACCAAGGCCGACCTTTCATTGGTTCAATAGTCCGCCGGGTTCGCGCTGAAGGTGACCGGCACGCTTACCGTCACGCAGCCGTTGTTCGGCAGCACCACGCTGCCCACGCTGACGCTGTTGCCACCGACCGCGCCGCCACTGGCCGGACAGGTGCCCGGCACCGCGCCGCTGCCGGCGCACGACCAAGGCCCCGACAAGCGCACGCCGTTGGGCAAGTTGTCGGCGATGGTCGCGCCGTTGGCCGCATCAGGCCCGGCGTTGCACGCGGTCAGCACATAGGTGCCCGAGGTGCCTGGCGTGTAGGTGGTCGCGCCGTCGGATTTGAGCAGCGACAAGGCGGTGCACACCGCGTCCACCGACGCGTTGGCGCTGTTGTTGGCGGCGCCGCCGGGCGCGGGCGTATTGAAGCCGCTTTGCGCCGAAGCGCCCTCGGCCACTGGCGCGCGCGCGGAGATCGTCGCGGTGTTGGCGATCGCCGCGCACTGGCTGGCGCCGAGGGTCGCGGTGATGGTGTAGGTGAGTCGCCCGCCGGCGCTGCCGGCGGCGCCGGCCGGCAGGGTCGGGGTGCCGGCGATCGCGCCGGTGCCGCTCGCCGCCGGGCAGGTCGCGCCGCCGCTGGCCGCGCAGGTCCACGACGTGAACGTCAGCCCGGCCGGCACCGCGTCGGCCAAGTTGACCGGCGCGTCGTGGGAGGTGGTGTCGGCGACGGTCGGGCGCGAGGTGTTGTTGAAGAAGTCGACGGTGAACTGGGTGGTGCCGCCCGGGGTCGGCGTCGCGTTGCTGACCGACTTGGTCGCGACCAGGTCGACGTCGTTGTCGAGGATGGTCAGGGTCGCGCTGGCCTGCGCCGCCGCGGAGCAGGTCGAGGTCGAGGTCAGGGTGAAGGAACCCGGCACGGGCTGCACGGTGAAGGTCACCGTCTCGTTGTTCTCGATGACGTTGTCGTCGACGATCGCGATCGGGATCGGGAAGGTCTGGTTGTCGTAGGTGCCGGCCGGAATGACCAGATTCACCTGGGTCGCGGTGCCGTTGCTGACGGTGTAGTCGCTGCCGACCGTCGCGGTGCCGCCGGTGATCTGGATCGGCACG
>Ga0209758_1003407_pt1 | contig 14523 bp, 7 predicted proteins | sample AraplaMF_Col_mMF_FD_184258 | JGI IMG/M metagenome (GOLD analysis project Ga0209758, IMG submission 184258) | Arabidopsis root microbial communities from the University of North Carolina, USA - plate scrape MF_Col_mMF (SPAdes) (version 2) | ecosystem: Host-associated > Plants > Roots > Endosphere ... | reverse complement strand
AGCCTCACCGCCATAACCTTTGCCGGCAGCCAGAATGACCTCGACCGCCAGATCGCTGTCGACATAGGTCGCGATGTCAAAACCGTTGCCGCCGGACAGCACGTCGACGCCGAGGCCACCGTTAAGAATATCGTCGCCATCGCCGCCGCCGAGCGTGTCGTTGCCGGCGGCGCCGATCAGCAGATTGTCGCCAGTGTTGCCGTAGAGGGTGTCGGCGAAGGCTGAACCTTCGAGATTCTCGATGCTGGAGAGAGTGTCGCCGGCCGCGTCCCCGCCCTGGCCGGTGTTGGTGTTCAGGCTGATCGTCACCCCGGCCGCCGAGTCGAACCAGGTCGCCAGGTCGACGCCGTCCTGACCTGCCAGCACATCCGCGCCCGCACCGCCATGGAGGACGTCGTCGCCCCCGCGGCCGCCGAGCGTGTCGTTGCCGGCACCGCCGTGCAGCTCATTGTCTTCGGCATCGCCGGCCAAGCCGTCGTTGAAGTCCGAGCCGATCACGCCTTCGATGCCGCTCAGCGTGTCGCCCGTCGCCTCCCCGCCATTGCCCATGCCGGTGGCGAGGTCGACCCCGACCTGGCCAATGCTGTCGTCATAGCTCGCCATGTCGAAGCCGGCGTCACCCCTCAGGGTATCCGCGCCGAGGCCGCCATCGAGGATGTCATCACCATCCCCGCCGCCGAGGAGATCGGTGCCGGCATTGCCGGTCAGCACATTGCCGAGAGCATTGCCGTAGAGCGTGTCGTTGAACGCTGAGCCTTCGAGATTCTCGATGCCGCTCAGCGTGTCGCCCGCCGCGTCCCCGCCCTGGCCGGTGGTGGTGTTCAGGCTGACCGTCACGCCGGCAGCCGAGTCGAACCAGGTCGCCAGGTCGACGCCGTCATAGCCCGACAGCACGTCCGCCCCCATACCGCCATGAAGGACGTCGTCGCCTGCCCGGCCGCCGAGCGTGTCGTTGCCGGCACCACCGCGCAGGACGTTGTCTTCCGCGTCGCCCAGCAGGCCGTCGTTGAAGTCCGAGCCGACCACACCCTCGATGCTGCTCAGCGTGTCGCCCGTCGCTTCCCCGCCATTGCCCGCGCCGGTGGCGAGGTCGATCCCGACCTGGCCCGTGCTGTCGGCATAGCTCGCCATATCGAAGCCGAGCCAGCCCGACAGCGCGTCCGCACCCGCGCCGCCATTGAGGACGTCGTCACCCTCCTTGCCGTAGAGCCCGTCATTGCCGGCGCCGCCGAACAGGACATTGGCGTCGGCGCCTCCGCTCAGCTGGTCGGCGAAGTCCGACCCTTCCAGGTTCTCGATGCCGGCAAGCGTATCCCCCGCCGCGTCTCCACCCTGGCCGGTGTTGGTGATCAGGCTGACCGTCACCCCCGCCGCCGAGTCGAACCAGGTCGCCAGGTCGATGCCATCCTGGCCCGACAGCACGTCCGCGCCCGCGCCGCCATGGAGGACGTCGTCGCCAACCCGGCCGATGAGCGTGTCGTTGCCTGCGTCGCCGCGCAGGACGTTACCCCCCGCATCGCCCAGCAAGCTGTCATTGAAGACGGAGCCGATCACACCTTCGATGCTGCTCAGCGTGTCGCCGGTGCCGTCGCCACCATTGGCGGCACCGGCAGCAAGGTCCACCGAAACAGCGCCTGCGCTGTTGGCATAGCTCGCCATATCGAAGCCGAGCCAGCCCGACAGTGCGTCCGCGCCCGCGCCGCCATGGAGGACATCGTCGCCCTCCTTGCCGTAGAGCCCGTCATCGCCGGCGCCGCCACGAAGGGTGTTGTCGCCGGCGTCGCCGGTCAGTTGGTCGCCGAAGGCCGAGCCTTCGAGATCCTCGATGCCGGCGAGCGCGTCGCCGGCGGCGTCTCCGCCCTGCCCGGTGTTGGTGACCAGACTGACCGTCACCCCCACCACGGAGTCGAACCAGGTCGCCAGGTCGATGCCGTCCTGGCCCGACAGCACATCCGCGCCCGCACCGCCATGGAGGATGTCATCGCCGGCCCGGCCGATGAGCCCGTCGTTGCCCCCGTCGCCGTGCAGGATGTTGTCTTCCGCGTCGCCCAACAGGCTGTCGTTGAAGACGGAGCCGATCACGCCTTCGATGCCGCTCAGCGTGTCGCCGGTGCCATCGCCGCCATTGGCGGCACCGGCAGCAAGGTCCACCGAAACAGCGCCCGCGCTGTTGGCATAGCTCGCCATATCGAAGCCGAGCCAGCCCGACAGCGCATCTGCGCCCGCACCGCCATTGAGGATGTCGTCACCCTCTTTGCCGTAGAGTCCATCATTGCCGGCACCGCCGAACAGGGCATTGGCGCCGGCATCTCCGGTCAGTTGGTCGGCGAAGGCCGAGCCTTCGAGATCCTCGATGCCGGCAAGCGTGTCCCCCGCCGCGTCTCCACCCTGGCCGGTGTTGGTGATCAGGCTGGCCGTCACCCCCACCACGGAGTCGAACCAGGTCGCCAGGTCGATGCCATCCTGGCCCGACAGCACGTCCGCGCCCGCGCCGCCATGGAGGACGTCGTCGCCAGCCCTGCCGATGAGCGTGTCGTTGCCTGCGTCGCCGCGCAGGACGTTATCCCCCGCATCGCCCAACAGGCTGTCGTTGAAGACGGAACCGATCAGGCCCTCGATGCCGCTCAACGTATCGCCGGTGCCGTCGCCGCCATTGGCAGCTCCGGCAGCGAGATCGACCGAGACCTGGCCGGCGCTGTTGGCATAGCTCGCCATATCGAAGCCGAGCCAGCCCGACAGCGCATCTGCGCCCGCACCGCCATTGAGGACGTCGTCGCCCTCCTTGCCGTAGAGTCCGTCATTGCCAGCACCACCGAACAGGGCATTGGCCCCGGCATCTCCGCTCAGTTGATCGGCGAAGGCCGAGCCTTCCAGGTTCTCGATGCCGGCGAGCGTGTCGCCGGCGGCGTCCCCGCCCTGCCCGGTGTTGGTGATCAAGCTCACCGTCACGCCGGCGGTCGAGTCGAACCAGGTCGCCAAGTCGATGCCGTCCTGGCCCGACAGCACGTCCGCGCCCGCACCGCCATGGAGGACATCGTCGCCCGCCCGGCCGACGAGCGTGTCGTTGCCCGTGCCGCCGTGCAGGATATTGTCTTCCCCATCGCCCAGCAGGCTGTCGTTGAAGACGGACCCGATCATGCCTTCGATGCCGCTCAACGTATCGCCAGTGCCGTCGCCGCCATTGGCCGCACCCGCGGCGAGGTCGACCGAGACCGCGCCCGCGCTGTCGGCATAGCTTGCCACGTCGAAGCCACCTTGGCCGCTCAGGGTGTCGGCACCAGCCCCGCCGTTGAGAACGTCGTCGCCGCCATCGCCGCCGAGCAGATCGTTGCCGGCCAAGCCGATCAGCACGTTGTCGCCGGCGTTGCCGTACAATGTGTCGTTGAGGGCCGAGCCCTCGAGGTTCTCGATGCCGCTCAGCGTGTCGCCCGCGGCATCTCCGCCCTGGCCGGTGTTGGTGTTCAGGCTCACCGTCACCGCGGCTGCGCTCAGGACGTAGGTGGCGAGGTCGATGCCGGTTCCGCCGACCAGCGCGTCGGCGTCGAGACCGCCATTCAGGATATCGTCGCCATCTCCGCCGCCGAGTGTGTCCCCGCCTCTGCCGCCGACCAGCGTATTCCCCTGGCCATTTCCGGTGAGCGTATCGGCGCGGGCGGACCCGTAGAGATCCGAGATATTCGTGAGGGTGTCGCCCTGCGCGTCGCCGCCCGAGGCGGCGCCGGTCAGCAGGTTGACCGAGACCCCTGCGAGAGAGCTGGAGTAGGACGCTTCATTCTTCCCGGCACCACCGTCGAGGATATCCGCCCCCGCACCGCCGCGGAGAACGTCGTCCCCCACGCCCCCCTGGAGCGTGTCGGAGCCGGCACCGCCGTGCAGGACATCATCACCATCGCCGCCGGTCAGTCGGTCCGCGCCCTCGCCCCCATTCAGTCGATCGTCGCCCACGCCGCCATTGACGAGATCATTCCCCAGCCCGCCATAGACGACCGAGGGTCCGGTGCCGCTGTTCGCGATGGTGTCGGCAAGGGCGCTCCCGATCGCGCCATCGACACCCGTACGACCGGCAACGGTGGTGGTGGCAAGGTTGATATTCAGGGCCTGTCCACCGGCGGCCGCCAGCCAGCGGCTGCCGTCGGCGAGAAGGTGAAGCGTCGTTCCATCCGCCTGCAGGCTGCTGGCGGCACCGATCGGGTCGACGGAAAGACCGATATCGCCCACAAGCAGGGTCGTGCCGTTGCTGCGCGTCGCGGCCGTCACGCCATACAGTTCGGCGCCGTCGGGCAGGTCGAAATGGACCGTGCCGTCGCTCTGCAAACCCGCGCCCTCCAGCGACCACTTGGCCCGATCCGCCGCCGTCATGGTGTCGGCGCCATGCCAAGCCCCCTGCGGATTCACGTCGATGCTCGTAAGTCCGGCAAGGGCCAGCGTCTTGAGCTCCCCTGACTCGACGCTTCCGTTTCCGTTGGCATCCTGCCAGACGCGCAGCTTGCCGAAATCGGTATCCTGGGCATTGACGCGACCGTCATGGTTGCTGTCGAAGACGGCGGCCAGTGCTTCGAGATCGGTGTCCGCACCAGGGGTCAGCAGCGAAAGGGCCAGCTCATTTGCCTGGTTGATCTTGCCGTCGCCATTGAGATCAGCGACCAGAAAGCCGTCGTTGGAACCGACCCAGGCGACGCGTTCCTTTTGACCATCTCCATCCAAATCATATAGCGCGCTGCTATCACCCAATGGGACCAGCGTGATCTTGCCGTCGCCATCGAGATCCAGAGCGACAGGTACGCCGACGCCACCGCGACCATATCCGCCACCGTAGTCGCTGCCATGACCATCGACCCCTCCGGGACCGCCCGGATCACGACCGCCGACGTGCTTGTCCCCCCTGCTGTCTGACGACGTATCCGGATTGTCCGGCTTATCCGGCCCGTTATGATAGCCTTTGCTGTCTCCTTGAGGACGGTCAGGCCTGTCTCGGGGTGGCGAGTCCGGATGGTCTGGAACCGAGCCCCGATCGCGGTTCCTGTCGCCTATCGTGTCATTCCCCGCACCGTCGCCAAGATGGTCTGTTCCCGAACCACCGCTGATGGTGCCGCCGCCATCATCATTGTTCTGCTGCCTGCCGCCGCCGTTGCCACGCTCGCCGTGGCCTTCACGACCGCCGCCGGACGACCCGCCATTCCCGCCGCCGGAGCCGGTGCCCGGAGGGTTGGGGTCGTTCGGCGTGGGGTGGTTGGAGGGCGGTCCGCCGTTCAGGATACCCTGAAGCCGCGGGTCCAGCGTGCCGTTCGGATCGGGCGTCGTGGGAGGCGGACTGCCGCCGTCGGGAGAGGGCGGTGTCGGCGGCTCCACCGTCGGCGGCTGGGGAGGCGACGGCAGTTCCGCACCGCGGGCCGGCCCGCCGAAGATGTCCTCCCGCATTTGATCTAACTGGCCAGGGTCCGATGGAGCGGGATGATCAGGGGCACTTGGACTCGGCTCACCAGTGCCGAAAGTGCTTGGCCCGTTGATCGGATCTGTCAATCTGGTGACCGACCCCGGGATAGGATAGAAATTCGAAAGCGGATCATTGATATCCGTCGGCAAATCGTCAGATAGACCTAGAGCCGCCCGCAACCCCGCTGCGCGGAGCGCTTCATTCACAAAGGTATTGCTGTTTTGATCGAATGGGCTGTATTCGTATCCTTCACTGTTAAGCCGGTTGGCTGCATCCAATATACTATCCCACTTCTCCCTTAAATTATCACCAGAAACGATCGACTCGCGAGGCAGATCCGTTGGTCGACTGGGCGGCTCGTATACGTCCTCGTTAGTCGCGATCAACCGCCCCCACGGTGAATCGGTATTTGAAGACTTGTCCGTGGCTTGGCGGTACACCTCAGCCAGTGTTCCACCCGGAGGACTGGATCCATTCTGTGGCCCCGCTTGAATGACATGCTCGACACCCAGCGCGTCAATATAGTGCAGAGCCATATGATATGCGACATATTCTGTTGATACAGCTCTATCAAAAGTAACAAATATTTCTTCTTTCGCCACCATCTTCTCCTATTAAATAATTATATGTATTATTAAGGAACACGATGCACATCTAGTATCGATGTGACCTTCATTATTTGATTTTTGTCACACCTCAGAGAACCTTCTCTTATATTTTGTTTGCATACAGCAAATCTTATACTGAATTCGTCCAATTCATCGCGCTTTGAGAATGTAAATGAATAGAAATATTTTGGATCTCTGTCAGTTGATCTTTTCAAATTAAAATATCTGCTCTCGCCAGATGCGGCCAAAAGTGCCACGGGGTCAGTTTTGCAACCTGTCAATATCTGATATAATTGCGATCCAGCTTTCACCCATAGAGATCCGTCTGGCACAGTTCGTGTTAATTGCTCATCTACGGCGGCAACGATTTGTCCGGGCGCCAAATCGCAATCTCTTGCCATCAACTGCTCTTCAGATACGCGATCCGGCCTCGCAGCCTGGCCATAGACGCAGCCTGGCTGGAACCACAGCGCAGAACTGACACCGAGGATGCCAAGCACCATAGAACGCGTTCCGAGTTGCCCCGACCATCCTGCCTTGCGGCGTCGCGCCGCACCTCCGCACGCCAGAGCACTTGCTCTCCTGAGCCACGGAAGCGTTCTGATATGACCGATTCCAGCCATCCCCACCTTCCGTCAACCCCGCGTTCTGAGGAATGATAGCCTGGCCTGTCTTACGATGGTCGCAATTACCCAAAATTGCTTAGGTGATTTCGCAAAATTCTATGCAGCCGCACAATCAGCCGATTGCCTCGGCATCTTCATAGACCAGACCGAGGGCCCCACGTCCGCTCATTACGAGAAGTTAATCTCAGTTTGGATGCAGCATTCCCCTTTAAGCAGGTCCAGTGACTTTGTTCCTGTCTTTGAGAGGCACTCTGCCCAGCCATCGCAGTGCCGCGCCGGGACGCCCCTCACCCCCGCGAGCGGCGCTCGAAGCCGATGCGGATGCGGTTCCACTCCTCGGTCGGCTGGAACAGGGCGCCGGGATGGCGCAGCTGCGCCGCCACCGCCTCTTCGTTCAGCTCGATGCCGAGGCCCGGCGTGTCGGGCACGGTGACGTAGCCGCCCTCAAGATAGTCGGGATCGATGCCGGTCACCAGATCGCCCCAGTTCGGCAGGTCCAGCCCGTGATGCTCGACCGCCACCAGGCCGGAGATCGCGGCGCCGCAATGGACGTTCGCCATCAGGCCGATCGGGGTGCAGCAGGCGTGCAGCGCGGTCGCCAGGCCGAAGCGCTCGCCGTAATCGGCGATGCGCTTCGTCTCCAGCATGCCGCCCGAGGTCAGCAGGTCCGGGTGCAGGATGTCGAAGGCGCGGGTCTCGATCGGCTCGCGGAAGCCGTCCCAGAGATACAGATCCTCGCCCGCCGCGACCGGGGTCAAGAGCGCGTCGGCCACCTTCTTGTGGCCGGCGAAATCGTGCCAGGGCAGCGGGTCCTCGACCCAGGCGAGGTCGAACGGCTCCAGCGCGTGGCCCAGGCGGATCGCTTCGTCGGCGGTCACGAAGCCCTCGCCGAAATGGTCGATGCACAGCGAGATCTCGGGGCCCACCGCCTCGCGCACCGCCCGGACCACGTCGACCGCGGCGGCGATGCCCTTCTGGCTGAGCTTGATGCCCCGCCCGGCGCCCGGCGCGCGCCAGGCCTTGGCCAGGTCGTATTCATGCTTCGTGGCCTGACCGACCAGCGCGCCGTCGACCGCGTTGAAGAAGCGCGGCGGCAGGTCGAACTTGATGAAGGTCAGGCCCAGCGCCTTGCGCCGCAGCACCGCCTCGACATAGCCCTCGGGCGTCGGCTGGGCCGGGGCCGGCGTGTCGCCGTAGATCCGCACCCGGTCACGGTGCTTGCCGCCGAGGAACTGGTGGCAGGGCACGCCATAGGCCTTGCCGACCAGGTCCCACAGCGCGATCTCGATGCCGGAGACGCCGCCCCCTTCCCGCCCCCAATTGCCGTAGCGGCGCAGGGCCGAGAAGATCATGTCGACATTGCAGGGATTCTGCCCCAGCAGCATGTGCTTGAACTGCAGGGCGTATTCGGCATGGCCGCCGTCGCGCACCTCGCCGAGGCCGGAGATGCCCTGGTTGGTGTCGATGCGGATGATCGGGTGGTAGCCGCTGCCGACCACCACCGCGACCCGCAGGTCGGTGATCCTGAGCTCGCTCGGCCGGGAATGGGTCGACGCGGCATCCTCGACCCTGCCCATGGCAGCGTCATCCAGGCGTCCTGTGGTCATGGCGTCCATCCCCGCTGCAGTTTGCCGTTCGTTAGGTAATTTGCTATCATCACCAAACAAGTTGCGCAAGCCAGTGCAGCGGCGTGGGACGATGTTGACGGCAGAACCGGCGCTGCGGCAGAAGGTGCGGCCCAAACAGGAACGCAACACCGCATGAGTTCAGGCCGCGTCACCATCCAGGACATCGCCGACCGGCTCGGGATCTCGAAGTTCTCGGTGTCCCGCGCCCTGTCCGGCAAGTCCGGCGTCGGCGAGGCCACCCGCAACCGGGTGCTGCGCGCCGCGCATTCTCTTGGATATCGCCGCAGCCAGGAACTGCCGGCGGCCAACGGCCAGATCCTGTTCATCCGCCAGGAGATCGACCCCGTCTCCAGCGAGCTTTGGCTGAACATGCTGCACGGCGCCGAGCGCGAGGGCGAGCGGCTGGGCTTCTCGATCGTGCCGCGCCAGGCCCGGCACCTGGCCGAGGGCAGCCCGCTGGACAGCGCCGTGGCCGGGCTGATCCTGGCGGTGCCGCGGCCGCAGGAGATCTCCGCCCTCGCCGCCCGCACCGGCCTGCCGGTGGTCTGCGCCACCTATGTCGGCGCGATGGAGCGGATCGACCAGGTGGTCGGCGCCGATTGGGAGGCCGGGGTCGGCGTGGCCCGGCTGCTGCTCGGCCTTGGCCACCGGTCCGTCGCCTTCGTCCATGGCAGCACCCTGCCGCTCGGCCGGGCCGAGCGTTTCCGCGGCTTCCGCGACGGCATGATGGAGGTACCGGATGCCGTGGCCGAGGACATCGTCTTCGACGAGGCGGAGGGGTTCCGCGATGTCTTCTTGGCCCATCTGCGGCGTGGCGGGGTGCCGACGGCGCTGTTCTGCGCCCATGACGGCATCGCCGTGAACGTGATCTCCGACCTGCTGCGCCTGGGCATCCGCGTGCCCGAGGACATTTCGGTGGTCGGGTTCAACGACTTCGCCGCGGCGTCGCAGGTGTCGCCGCGGCTGACCACGGTCAGGACGCCGCAGGTCGAGATCGGCGCCGCCATGGTGCGCTGCATCGCCGACCGGCTGGGCGATTCCGAGGCCGCGTCCCGGCCGCCGGTGCGGCTGGCGCTGGTGGCCGAGATCGTCACCCGCGGCTCGACCGGCCCGGTGGCCCCGACAGCCTGGCTGGCGCCGGTGCTGAAACGGGCGAAGTAGCCCCTTCCGCCCCCTCCGTCATTGCGAGGAGGCGAAGCCGACGAAGCAATCCATCGTCCCGCACGAGCTGCACCATGGATTGCTTCGCTGCGCTCGCAATGACGGTTCTGAATATTCTCGGGAGAGCGGGCACCTAACAAGTTGCAATGCCTCTTGCCTGTGTTAGGCTCCCCCATCGACTGCCTAGATCGGACATAAAAAGGCAGCGGAGGAAACAACCGGGTGGACGGCAGCGCCCGTCCCCGACCCAGCGGGGCGCCATGAAGATCACCGATCTGAAATGCGCCGTGATCGGCAAGAACCCGATCGTGCGCATCGTCACCGACCAGGGCATCAGCGGCTATGGCGAGGTCGAATCCTACAAGCCGTATCTGAAGCCGCACATCCTGCATTTCCGCGACGCCCTGATCGGCGAGGACCCGACGCTGGTCGAGCGGACCATGACGCGGATCCGCCAGCGCGGCGCCTTCAAGCCCTGGGGGGCCGCGGTCAGCGCCATCGAGATGGCGCTGTGGGACGTCGCCGGCAAGGCGGCGAGCCTGCCGGTGCACAAGCTGCTGGGCGGCAAGATGCGCGACCATGTGCGGGTCTATAACGGCTCGCTGCGGGTGCCGATGGGCGGCTATTCGCCGGAACACTACGCCGCCGACGCCAAGCGGCAGATGGCCCTGCCCGAGGGCTTCACCATGATCAAGCAGGGCATCGGCTTCCACAGCCCGATGAAGCGCGAGGTGCCCGGTTTCTACTACGGCGACCCGGGCCAGAGCGTGTTCCACGGCGCGATGGATTCCGGGCTGATCACCGAGCGCGGCCTGAAGCACATGGTCGACTGCGTCGCGGCGATGAAGGAGGTGCTGGGCGACAAGGTGGCACTGGCACTGGATTGCGGGCCGGGCTGGACCGTGCCGGACGCGATCCGCTTCGCCCGCGCGGTCGAGCCCTACAACCTGCTGTGGCTCGAGGACCTGATCACCGGCGACTACGTGCCCTATGTCAACGCCGATGTGTATCGCGAGGTGACCCGCGCCACCTCGACCCCGATCCACACCGGCGAGCAGATCTATCTGCGCCAGAACTTCAAGGCGCTGATCGAGGGCCATGCGGTCAATGTGGTCGGCCCAGACCCCTGCGATGTCGGCGGCATCGCCGAGCTGAAATGGATCGCCGAATACGCCAACCTGCACGGCATCCTGATGGCGCCGCACGGCACCGGGAACGGCCTGCTGGGCCTGGCCGCGCTGGTCCAGGTCTCGGCCACGCTGCCGAACAACTTCATCGCCTTCGAGTATCCGAGCGGCAACCCTTCCTGGTGGTACGACATCGTCGACGGCCTGCCGAACCCGATCGTCCGCGACGGGCTGATCGAGGTCTGGGACCGGCCGGGCATGGGCGTCGAGATCAACCCCGAGCGCGCCCGGCTGTACCTGGCCGAAGAGGACACGGCATTCTTTGACTGAACGACCGGTCAGGGAATTCTTTCGGCTAACAACATAACAAAAACCGCAACTTGTTGCGCAGAGATCCTTGACGCGTTTTGCCGCCACAGCCTAGGCTGACCCGGAACTCGCAGACGACAAGCGCGAGGCCATTGGGAGGACCGCTCATGACCAAGCCTCATGCAGGTGACCTCTTTACCCACGCCGTCGACCGCCGCCGCTTCCTCGGCTATGCCGCCGGGGCCGGGGCGCTGGCCGCCGGGCTCGGCCCGCTCCGCGCCCTGGCGCAGGACACGGGCATCGACATCGCCAACTGGACGCCGGACTACATCAACAGCATCGCCGGCACGCTCGAGGTCGACACCGCGGCGGAATGCGCCAAGGTGGTGCCGCTCGACTACAAGGGCCGGCTGACCTACTGGTATGTCGGGCCGAACGAGGCGTCGCCCCGGATCGACCACGAGATCGACACCCAGTTCTGGGACACCTTCGCCAAGACCTATCCGAACATCACGGTCGAGAAGCAGAATCTCGACTACAACCAGATGCTGAACAAGCTGCGCGCCGCGGCGCTCGGCAACGCCGCGCCGATGGCGGCGAAGCTGCCGATCCTGTGGGGCGTCGAATTCGCCGCCAAGGGCCAGCTGAGCGAGCTGTCGCCCGAGCAGGTCGGCTACCGCACCGCCGATTACTGGCCCGGCGCGATGAAGTCGGTGACCTGGAAGGGCAAGACCTACGGGGTGCCGACCAACAACGAGACCATGGCGCTGATCTGGAACGCCGGGATCTTCAAGGAGGCCGGCCTCGACCCCGAGAGCCCGCCGGCGACCTGGGACGACCTGGTCGCCTATTCCAAGCAGATCAAGGACAAGACCGGCAAGAACGGCTACGGCCTGGTGGCCCGGCCGAATGCCGGCAACACCCCGTTCCGCTTCATGCCGCAATGCTGGGCCTATGGCGGCGGCGCGCTGGACGAGGCCGAGGCGAACCCGCATTACCAGGACGTCTACATCAACAATGACGGCTCCAAGGCCGCGCTGCAGGCCTCCTACGACATGTATGTCCGGGACAAGTCGGTGCCGACCTCGGCCCTGACCAACACCCAGACCGAGAACCAGGACCCGTTCATCGCCGGCCAGCTGGCGATGATGATCAGCCACCCGATCGAATACGCGACCATGCTGGACCGCGCCAAGAAGGCGACCGGCGGCGACAAGCAGATCGCCGACGCCGTGGTGGCCAACATGCGCTACGGGCTGATCCCGAAGGGTCCGGCGCGGCGCGCCGTGGTGTTCGGCGGCTCCAACGCCCACATCTTCAACCCGGATGTGGTCGATGGCGGGCTGGACATGGATGCCGCCCGCGCCCTCGTCGCCTTCGCCACCGGGCCGGAATGGTCGACCAAGGTGTCCTGGGTCGGCTCCAACCCCGGCAACACCCGCGGCTTCCGCACCAAATGGATGAAGCAGCGGCTGGACGAGATCAAGTTCCTGAACGTCACCACCTCGATGCTGCCGAGCGGGATCCCGTTCCCGGTGATCCCGGAATCGGCGGAGATCATGAACATCATCGTCCCGAACATGATGCAGAACGCGCTGACCGGGAAGATGACCGTGGCCGAGGCGGCCGATGACGCCGCCAGCAAGATCAAGGACCTGCTCTCGGGCCTCTGAGGCCCCCGTCCCGCACCGGCCGGTGCCTGAGGCGCCGGCCGGCCCCTTTCCCCCGCGAAGGAGAAATCGGGCGTGACCATGGCTGCCGCGCAGGACGATGCGCCCCGGGCGCGGGCGGCGCCCCGCCGCCGTCCGGGCCTGATGCGACGCATCGCCCGCCACTGGACCGACTATCTCTACATCCTGCCGGCCTTCGCGGTGATGCTGCTGGTGATCGGCTATCCGATCTACGACACGGTCTACCTGTCCTTCTTCAACACCCCGCCCAGCCTGGCGATGGCCGACAAGACCTATGTCGGCCTCGACAACTACAGCCGCATCCTGGGCAGCGACAGCTTCCGCGAAGTCACGATCAACACCCTGATCTGGACGGTGTTCTCGACATTCTTCGCCTTCGTCCTGGGCCTCGGCGCCGCGCTGTCGCTGAACAATTACTTCACCGGCCGCGGCCTGCTGCGCGGGCTGTTCCTGATCCCCTATGTGATCAGCGCGGTCGCCGCCTCCTATGTCTGGCGCTGGCTGTATCACAGCGATTTCGGCGTGTTCGGGGCGCTGTCGGTGGCCTTCGGCATCACCGAGACGCCGATCAACTTCCTGGACAACGTCCACACCTCGCTGCCGTCGCTGATCGTGGTCAATGTCTGGAAGGAGTTCCCCTTCGCCATGATCATGCTGCTGGCCGGGCTGCAGACCGTGCCGGACGAGCTGCACCGCGCCGCCAGGGTCGACGGCGCCGGCCCCTGGCAGCGCTTCTGGCACATCACCATGCCGCATCTGAAGGGGGTGACCCTGGTGACGGTGCTGCTGCTGCTGGTCACCAACCTGAACGGCTTCACCATCCCCTGGATCATGACCGGCGGGGGCCCGGCCGGGTCGTCCGACATCTGGATCACCCAGATCTATCAGCTGGCCTTCGGCCGCATCCGCTTCGGCATCGCCTCGGCCTATTCGGTGATCCTGTTCGTGGTGATGATGGGCCTCGGCTACTTCTACGTCCGGGCGCTGACCCAGGGCGAACGGCCATGAGCGCCGTGACGCTGGAACGGCGGCCCGCCGCGAAGCGCCGCAGCAAGGCCGGCGGCTGGGGCGTGGCCCGCATCGTCTACTTGGTCCTGCTCGGCATCTTCACCGTGCTGCCGATGGCCTGGATGCTGCTGACCTCGGTGAAGACGCAGTTCGCCGCACTGCAGTACCCGCCGGAATGGATCCCGTCGGAGCCGACGCTTGAGCAGTACACGCGGCTGCTGTCGCCTACCAACGAGGTCGGGCAGGAGTTCCTGCATTACCTGCTGAACAGCATCATGGTGTCGACCGCGACCACGATCCTCGGCGTCGTCATCGCGGTGCCGGCGGCCTACGCCTTCTCGCGCTTCCGCTTCCCCGGCCGCAAGCTGCTGTTCTATGCGGTGCTGGTCCGCAACATGTTCCCGGCCGTGGTTTTCCTGATGCCGCTGTTCATCATGATGAAGTGGATGGGGCTGGTGAACACGGCCTGGTCGCTGATCCTGACCTACCTGACCTTCGGCCTGCCGCTGTCGATCTGGCTGCTGAAGGGCTTCTACGACAACATCCCGCCGCAGCTGGAGCAGGCGGCGCGGATCGACGGCGCGACCCGGTTCCAGGCCTTCCTGTTCGTGGTCATGCCGCTGTCCACGCCCGGCATCATAGCCACCGCGATCTATTCCTTCGTGCTGGCGTGGAACGAATACGTCTATGCCCTGACCTTCATCAACGACAAGAGCAAGCTGACGCTGCCGGTCGGGCTGGAACGCTTCTTCACCGAATACGCGACCAACTGGCCCGGGCTGATGGCGGCGTCGTTCATCATGAGCGTGCCGGTCGTCGTGCTGTTCCTGGTGCTGCAGAAATACTTCGTCCGCGCGCTGACCGAGGGCGCGGTCAAGTCCTGACGAGAAGGGGAGCCTATGGCCCAGGTGGTGCTGCGGGACGTGGTCAA